>Ga0209697_10001888_pt1 | contig 31312 bp, 21 predicted proteins | sample AliMusrvi5mmetaG_FD_184115 | JGI IMG/M metagenome (GOLD analysis project Ga0209697, IMG submission 184115) | Freshwater lake bacterial and archeal communities from Alinen Mustajarvi, Finland, to study Microbial Dark Matter (Phase II) - Alinen... | ecosystem: Environmental > Aquatic > Freshwater... | reverse complement strand
CCCGACGAGTTCGTGTGGCAGTATGTCAAAACTAACGGAGTCGCCAAAAAGCCACTCAAGAAGAACGAATCACTCAAGGAACGTGTGAAAAGTGATATGGCAGCCATCAAAGCAAAACCAAAGTTGGTACGCTCATTTTTTAGCGCGGCTAGTGTAGTCTATGCTAAAGACTAGTCAGTATAAACATAGATAGGAAAGATTATAGATCTCGCCATTTTGGGCTTTGACGCCTCCGTGTTGCGGGATTAGTCTCTCCGGAATAGTAAGGTCAGCATGAAAATTCACCATGAAATAGGCGGTTTAAGCGGGATGCAGATGGATCCGCTTGTTCCCATGGGCTACCTGCATGAGCACCCTGAGGTGGAGGTGAATTTCGTCCAATCCGGAGAACTCACCTATCTTCACAATGGGACCCGTCACACGATAGTCGGGGGCAATACTGCCTGCTTCTGGGGCTCAACGCCCCACTCGGTAGTGCATGTGGCTCCTTACACGAAAATGGCATGGATCACCATTCCTCTGCCAATTGTGCTTCAATGGAATCTCGCGGAAGATTTTCAGAAAAAAATAATGGCAGGAGAATTCCTGGTTCTATCAAATCCGATCGATGAAACTTCCCTAAAACGATGGATGATGGATTTCAAGGATACACCCAAGCGCGTTCTCATCATAGAGCTGGAGGCATTCTTTTTACGTGCCCAGCAAAACATTTCACTATCCAGACTGAAAAATGACCTGAAACCCGCGCCCACGCAGGTGGCACATACTGCAAAAATGACCCAATTCATTGCCCGCCATTTTCAGGAGGCTATCGGCATTCCCAATATTGCGGCGGCGGCCGGGCTTCATCCAAAATATGCCATGAGCATATTCAAAAAAACCTATGGTTTGTCATTGCATCATTATCTGCTGAATTATCGCCTGTCCTATGCAAAAAATCTGCTCATTAGCACGAATAACTCCGTGCTCGATATCGCCTACTCTTCCGGCTTTTCCTCATGCAGCAGTTTTTACGAGTTCTTCAAAAGAGAAACCCACACCACTCCAAGGACCTTTCGCAATGCGGCACAGCACTAGACTGATTGCCGAATAGGGGAAGTTAAGGTTGGTATTATTCTAGCGCAGTCCACTCTTCCCAAAATCCGGAATAGGCAGGAAAACTCCACCTTGAAGGGATGACTGATGAGCCACGATGCCCGGGGCATCAAAGCGTGCCGCATCCCATGCATCACAAGTCGATGGCGTGCCGTAGACAACCGACTTCACGAAGTCATCCGCCAGAAATTGATGGGACCCATCATGACCATTCGGCTGGTCCTGGAAACTCTCAGGCAGGCGGGATCGGTATTTTTGATGCACCTCGGCAAATCCTCCGGCGAAGTCTTTTTTCAGTGCCTCATTGACTTTCACCGCATCCCATTGCTCATGAGTATAAACTCCAGCACACGCTATTTGAGGCTCTACATTTTCCCATCCTTGCAAGGTTCTTGTTGTCCAAATAGCGCCGTTGCTCTGTTCCTCAAAGCTGCCCTCCGTCCCATAGATGCTCAATCGCACAGAGCGGCCCCCGCTCTGGCCTATCCTACGGAATTCATTGATTCTCACCATCCCGCCGTCACTGGTGCGAAATAGTGCCGACTGGTTGCTTAGATCGTTTTTCCAGAGGGAAACAGCCGGATCAAAAACGCCGTCATCGGATCGATCCTTCCAGCCAAGACAGGAGACCCCGGTGGCATGCGCCCCCGTGGTGCCAAGAACCATAGCGAGCGAATGCGTCGGATAGAGCATAGGCGGATAGCTCGCTGTTTTTTTCCAATCAGCGCCCCCGCTATACTGGTAGGCATCATAAAACCCATGGCTCATGTCGTGGTAATACTCGCCCTCACCATAGACAAAATGCCCGAATGCGCCGGCATCCCATTTTTCCTGACAGAAAACCCGGTTGCCGGAATAGAGGCTGGTCTCACCCATCATGTAAGTCAGGCCGGTGCGTTGCACCGTGGCAATAAGTTCCTCAAGTTCTTCCAGAGAGACTCCTGCAGGCACACAAGAATAAACATGTTTCCCCGCATTGAGTGCCTTGATAGCCATAGGCGCATGGAGGTGTCTCTGTGTGAAGATTCCCACTGCATCGACATCACTCGACAAAGCTTCTTCCAAGGACGCAAAAGTGCGCGTGATGCCCAAGCGCTTGGCTTCCTCCGCTCGGCGCTCAGGTATTAACTCAGCCAAAGATACTTCAGCGACCAGCGGGTGCGCCTGGAAGAGGTGAACAAAACATTGGGCAAACTGACCAGCTCCAACGATGCAAATTTTGACGGGTTTCATGGTAGGCTTGTTAATTTATTCTCTGTGATCGGTGTGTCTATGCCTTACGGGGACGGCTAGGACCGTAGCCCATGATTTCGTTTCCGTCTTCCGGGGATTGAAATCAATCTCTCCGGAAAAGTAAGATTCCGCCCTTGTAAACCTAATGGCCGCAAGCACCGCCCCTACCGACCGGTTATCACTCTGCAGTATGCCCTAAGTTCCCGAGGGGCGGACGTGCAAGGGCATCACAGTGCTCAACCGCTGGAATCGGAATCTTTGTTCCTGCACAGCGGCACAAATTCCCAACCCCCAACTATCCCATCTTGGCAAGATCCTCTGATAATCGGTATATTAATAGATCCCAACGTCAACGGGTGATTCGTTAGCAATCCCCTGAAGGCGCGAGGCATAGGCAGCTAACTGCCGCTTGCGTTGTTCGTCCGTCAATCGAACCGGACCATAAACAATGTGCGGCTCCAAGACATCGAAGCCGACAAACTGCAACATACCCCGGTGAATCGGCCGCAAGATCGCATTAATGTCCCCGTTGAATGCCCCTTTGCGATAGGCCTCTGCAGGTCCTCCCGTAGTCAGCGACAGCATCGCCCGTTTACCATGAAAAACACCAGCATCGTAAAACTGATCACCGCCATAGGCGCGGCCCATGGCTAACACGCGGTCCACCCAACCTTTGAGCATTGCTGGCATTCCAAACCACCAGAGAGGGAACTGCCAGATCATCAGATCACACCACTCTATCTTGCTGATCTCGGATTCAATCTCTGGCGCGAACCCGTTCATTTCAGTGGCGTGCATTTCCTCGATTTGGAGCTTGAGGAATTCCGGGTCCTTGATGGTCGTGAAATTGTCCCGGCTGGAAACCGGATCAAAGCGCATCTCATGCAGGTTGGAGCTTCTGACCTCGTGCCCTGCTGCGGACAGCGCCTCACATGCCGTGCGAAACATAGCGGCATTGAAACTCTGGGGTTCTGGATGCCAATAAACGATGAATGCTTTCATAACAGATCATTTGTAGTCCCTCACCGAAAATCGGCAAGATAAAACACCCCCCCCAAGCACTCTGGCTGGTGGAGATACTGGCTACCCCGATGAGGCTACTGCCTGGACATGACGCGAACCTTGCCAGCGGACGAAGCCGCATGCACAATTGCCTGCCATTGATGAAATCCGCCATACTTGAAAAAATTCGCAGTGATCTGCGGGCCCAGATGGAACGCCTTACCAAAGCCGCCTTGGACGCGCATGCCGCAGCCACCGATCCGGGGAGCAAAGCGGAGGGAAAATATGACACCCGCAGTTTGGAAGCATCATATCTGGCGGCAGGTCAGGCCAGACAGGTCGATGACCTTGCCGAGGCCGTGCGAATTTTTGAAACCCTTGTGCTGCCAGATTTCGCGATGGGGGACGCTATCGATGTTGGCGCTCTGGCAGAAGTGGAGTTGCACGGTGAAACATGCCACCTACTCCTCGTGCCTTCTGCAGGTGGACTGATCGTCGAGGATCAGGGCAAGGAGATCACTTTGCTCACTCCCGACAGTGCGCTCTATCGAAAACTCCTAGGGATGCACGTGGGCGAATCGGGGAGTGAACCCGCACTGCTCGTGATCGAAGTGAGCTAGGACCGGTGTAACAGATATCCCATCTCAGCACTCTCTCTTGATAACCGTTTAGTAAGCGTAGCCAACAATCATCATGAAAATCTCATGCCCTAATCCCACGTGTGGGAGGCACCTCGCAGGTCCGAAGGCCGACATCGGCAGGAAGGTAACCTGTCCCCAGTGTGGGCACGAGTTCATCTGGAGTGATTGCTCTCACGGCAGCTGTTCATTCGTAATCTATGACCTCGAAACCACGGGGCTATCTCCGGACGCAGATGAATTCATTCAGATAGCGGCAGTGCGATACGAAAATGGATGCCTGATACGCGAGGATACATTTTTCAGCTTCGCTCGGCCGAGGAGGTCGATTTCATTATTCATCGAAAGCTACACCGGAATCGGCAACCGAGATGTGGCCGGAGCCCCACGGCCCGAAGAGGTACTGTGCCAATTCTCTCAGTGGGCGGGCAATGCCACCCTAATAGCCCACAATGGCAAGCGCTTCGATTCCAAATTCCTCGCTGCCACTTGCCAACGGCACGGGCTGCCATCGCGCCCGGCGGACTGCGTCGACTCGATCCACCTTTCAAAGCTGCTGTTCGGAAAGACTCGTGGCACCGGGCATTCACTGGATCACGTTAGATCGAGACTCAGTCTTGAGGAAACACACCATCGCCGCCACGACGCCCGTGGTGACGTGGATCTGCTGGGTCGCGCGGTGGTTTCAATGTGCCAGAGGCTTGGTCTGGATGCGGCGATGAACGGAGTGCCACGGCACCAGACCTTATTGCCGAAACAGTGATGCTCTCATCGAACGAAGCTCCACTGCCTTATGTGGCTTAAAGGTTTCTCACTGCTTCCTTGAACTCAAATGAATGCCAAAATCTTTGACGAGATGGGATAGTCGGGGTGGAAATAACGGATTCTGCAAATGGTTGGTGCGATGTCTCAATAACCGGGAATGCCGCCGGTGGCGTCAGCAACGCTCACACCTACCACCGGGGTCGAGCCTGAGGCAGAGGAAACGAGGATCGCGCAGCCGAGCGTCAACAGGCAAAGGATTAGCCAGATTGCTGTCAGCAACTTGTCACTTCTGGTGCCGACCTGTTGTGTCCGGGTCGTAGATGAATCCGGGCATGCTAGTGGCGATGGCTCGGTGTTCAGGAGGGCTGTTTTCATAAGCTGGCTTCCATGGCGGTTGAGAGGCGGCAAAAAATGCCCGCCTATGCGCTGGACAGCATGCGCCGTGCCAATGATTCCTAAAAGCTGAACAGGAAGACTTCCCTTTCCTAGGCGGGAAGCACGCCGATTCCGGCACTGTCCTTCAGTCGTGGATGTCTGTAGAAAATGAAAAAGTTGATTTATTTACGGACCTTACCGGCCTAAGGGTTCGGTAACTGGCTTGCTTGGAGGCCCGATTTCCAAGAGCAGCGCAGAACAGGGTGCCAGCTCCGGCATAGCCACGCCCTCATTTTCCAGCAACTTGGCAGACGCCTGGCCTGTCCAGGTGGAATCGAGCCGGTCGGTGAAGGTCCATGCCGCATCCCCAGCCCGACCGAGGATGCGCTGAGCATCTGACGAAATTCGAATCTTCACTCCTCGCAGCGTCTCTGAGCCGTGGAAATTGGCCACCACCAGAAAGGCTTGGCCGGTCTGCGGGTGGTGGCGGAGAAATGCATAAAGCCAGTGCCCAGAAGTGGTTTCTCCCCCCACCCTGCCGAACGCGGGATTTGAGCTATTGGCATAGTTGAGGCCGTAGAATTCACCCGCTGTGAAGGCCTGGGCCTGGGTGGTGCGGATGAGTTGGCCATACCAGACACGCAGTGATTTCTGAGAGTCACTAAGTCGCCCACCATCGAACTTGCCGCCGTTGACCCACTTAGTGAACTCCGGCATCGACCAATAATCGAAGATCGTTGTACGCCCGTCATCGCCACCGAAACCTTCCGCACCAACGGCAGGTTCGCCGACTTCCTGTCCATGATAAAGCATCACCGGCCCGCGGCCCATGGCAAACAGCACTGCGCTCACCGGCCTACCCACCTGCATGCCCAGACCTCCCCATTGCTTCGGGCTGGCAAGCCTTACCTCGTCGTGGTTTTCCGCGTAGCGCAGCGATTGGTGAAATCGCTGTCCGGTAAAAGTGAGAGGATCCAGATCGTTGGCCCATTTCCCCGACTTATAGATGCCAGCCAGCAGGTCATAACTCGGATCGTCGTAAACCGCGTCGAATCCAGCATGCAGTAGCGCATCCAACACGTTGCCAGCAGTGAGTTTAGCAGGGTCGTTGTCATAGGCTTCGGCAGCAAAAAACACCTGCGGGTTGCGCGTGCGACAACGCGTCACCACCCAGCGCCAGAATTCTACGGGCACCATGTGCGCCATGTCCGCGCGAAAACCATCGACCCCCATGGCCTGCCAGTAACCCAGAATGGCATCCATTGTGCGCCAAGTTTTAGGCACGGCGCCCAGCGCTGCCTCCGGTCCTGGCAGATGGGAGGTGTCGCGCCCACTGGTGAAGTCGTGACCGTAGTTGAGTTTCACTGTCTCATACCAATCATTGATCGAAGGGGCCCACGAAACCACGTTGTTGCCCGTTACCAGACCGTAGGTAGTCTCAGGCGTGAATTTCCCGTCACATCCCGGGCGACCGGCGGTCGGGAGTTTGAGTGGTGGGCCTCCACCCGGATGAGTCCCTTGCAGATAGAAAAAATGGTTATCGCGGGCGCAAAACACACTGTGATCATCGTCCGCGCCGAACGACAACTCCGGGCGGACCACCGAGGCATAGCAACGCGCCACATGGTTGGGCACGAAGTCGATTATCACCTTGAAGCCATGGCGATGGCAGCGGCCTAACAATGACTTGAACTCCTCCAGCCGCTGAACGGGATTCACCGCGTAGTCCGGGCTGACATCGAAGTAATCCCTGATAGCATAGGGACTGCCGGCAAATCCTTTCAAAATATCCGGATCATCAGCCGGGTGGTCTGGGTATGCTGTGCCGCTGGCCTGAGCTAGCACGCCGGTGAGCCAGAGGTGATTAAAGCCCATCTGTTTGAGGGAATCCAGTGCGACTGGCGTAATGTCTGCGAATTTCCCGCAACCGTTTTGCGCGAGCGTGCCGTTGGTCTTGCGGGTCTCGTTGGTGTTGCCGAAGGTCCGGACCATAAGCTGATAGATTACGGGCCGGGGTTGCTCCCCGGCTGAGCTCTCGAAGCTCAGCGCGACAATCGCCACCCCAGTTAGCAGGCTGCGCCACTTCATGATGGCTGGAGGGTTCCGGTTTCCGACTCGTCGCCCATGATAAGCGTGGCCACAGCGGCGATGGCCATGGAGCATCCCCCCACCAACACCGCCTTCATAGCATCTCCTCCGAGCAGAGTGTCCACCAGCTTGCCAAGAATCACCGCCGCAAGTATCTGTGGCAGCACAATGAAAAAATTGAACACCCCCATATAGAATCCCATCTTATGGCCGGGAATCACGTTGGCCAGCATCGCGTAGGGCATCGACAGTATCGAGGCCCACGCCACCCCCACTCCCGCCATCGCCAGCAGCAACATCGAGGGTTGTTTCACTAGTGTGGCTGCAAGCAGCCCGAGCGCGCCAACCACTAGGCAAATCATGTGGATGCGCCTGGCTGCCAGAAATTGACTTAAAGCCAGCAGCACGAAGGAAAACCCGAAGGAGACGAGATTGTAGGCCGAGAAACACACGCCGCCCCACGCCACCCCTTCCTGATAACGGCGGGCCGAGGACAAGGTCGCCTGCAAGTTGACCGCCGCTGCCGGGATACCGACCGCATCCGCCGCTCCAGCCTGATAGGTGGCTAGTTCTAGGGCGAAGCTTTGCACCAACGGGCTGGCTATCTCTTGTGGTGTCGGCGGGATCTTTGTGGCGACCGCCCCCCGGATCAACGATTCGAGAATCGCAGCATCCATTCGCTCGCCCGAGTCGCGAGCTGGCGGACGAAAACCTAACATCTGCGCTATCGCCCCATACCACGGCTGGTCCGGGCGGGCGGCCTTGGCCTCAGCGGCTAGCTCATTCTTTTTTCCCTCGTAGGCCTTGGCTAGGGCTGCCGCCGGAGCCAGCCACCGGGGATTCTGGTCGATCAACTCCCTGGCCGCGGGATCATGCAGCCCCAGCGGACGACCTCCGAAAACCCCCTTGCTCACCGCAGGCACGAAGTAGATCCACATGCTGAACAGCGCCAGCCAGGTGAAAAACTGTACCACAGAGAGTTGTTTCATTGCAGTTGGCATCGAGCCTATACCTTGAAATATCTCCCGGAACGCCTGACCCATACCCGCATGCGCGCGCTTCATCCGCTCGAACTCGCCTAGATCCGGCGGCGGATACTCGCGGGTGGTCATGATGGTCACCAGCACCGCTGCCGTAAACACACCCGCACCAATGTAAAATGCCAGCTTCACCGCCGGCGGCACCGGGCTATCCACCGAGGCCTCAGTGCTCACTCCGAACCCATTAGTTAGAACGAAGGGCAGCGCCGAGGACATTACCGCCCCTAGACCGATCAACAGGCTCTGCATCGCGAACCCGCGCTTGCGCTGCTCCTTAGGCAGCAGGTCCCCCACGAATGCCCGGAACGGTTCCATGCTGATATTCACCGAAGCGTCCAGAACCCATAGCAATCCCGCCGCCACCCACAACGACGGGGAGTTCGGCATCGCTATCAAAGCCATACTCGCGAGCAATGCACCGGTCAGGAAATACGGACGCCGCCGCCCCAACCGCGTCCACGTCCGGTCGCTGTAGTAGCCGATGATCGGCTGGATGATCAAGCCAGTAAGCGGCGCGGCTAGCCACAGAATAGGGATATCCTTCTCATCCGCCCCCAGAAACTGATAGATCGATGACATGTTGGCCATTTGCAGGCCCCAGCCGAACTGGATACCCAGAAATCCGAACGACATGTTCCAGATTTGCCATAAAGATAAGCGGGTTTTTTCTGTCATGGGATTACGCTCAGGGTTGCTCCGCGACCACTAAGTGCTTTGCCCCACCTTTCCGCAAGCTCCGGATTGCCCACCAAAACTTTTCACAACCGAATCATGGACTTCCGACATATGTCATATTAGCATGAAACTTATGAAACCCACTGCGCATAGGTATCATGAGGTCCAAGGCTTTACCTTGGTGGAACTGCTGGTGGTAATCGGCATCATCCTAGTCTTGGCGGTGCTATCGTTTGCTCTAGGTTCGCGGGCCATCGAGAGTGCCCGAAAAGTGCAGACTATGGGGTTATTTAGGGATTTTCAGGCGGGATTGACCGCCTTTGAAATGGATTACCAGAAACCCCCGATCCCGGAATCCAAACAGTGGGATGGATACGACACGATCTACGGCGACCCCGGCGGCCTCTATCATAATGGATTCTTGGTGTCGGTGCTGGTTGGGGAGAGCAAGGAATTTGCATACGACGGGGAAACCTTCCGGGTGGACGCAGTGAACCGCAACAAACAATCATACGTCGAATTCCCCATCAAGAGCGACAAAAAGGCCGGCGTAGGACCGGATGGAAACCTCTACGATCCCTGGGGCGGCGAGATCATGGTGGCGGTAAACGGCTTCAAGGGTCTTGGATTTGATCTGGTGGACTTCGACAACGGCCACAGTGACAAGCGCCTTCACACCTGGGGACTCGCCGAATACATTGAAACCAAGCCACGGGACCAATCCTACGTGTTTTGGTCTTACGGCAAGGATAAGAAGAAAGGCAATAATGGCGCCACTCCCAACGCGGTGGTCGCCTATGCCGGCTCCGACGATGCTATTTCGTGGTGAGCAACTACCTCCTCACCTTTCTCGGAATTGGAAAGGTAGAATCGAACTAATCTAACAAATAAACACCAGGGCACCTCGTTGCAGCAAGGCAATGTTCCGCATTACACATTACAATTGGGCGTACAAACTTTTGGCTCTAGGCGGTATATCGTATTCCATTTCCTCATTTAGGGGTAACCCCACGTAATCAAGGATGACGAACCAATCACCCCTCGCGATACGAGGTTGACCGGGGAGATCCCAGATATAGCTTACACACGAATCCTCAGCGGCGGCGGCGCAGCAACAGGGTCATGCCGAAAAGTCCAAGTGCGGCACTTGCAGGCTCTGGGACAACGATGAAAGAAGCGGTAGGATTAGAGGAGAATCCGAAGATATTACCGGCGGTGTTGACCCCGTTGGTGTAGGACTCGGTGTAGAGTTCGATGGTATAATTCCCGTTGGACAGGCCAGACAACAGATTGGTCGTGCCGCTAGTCACCTGCCAAGTCTTATTATTGCCGACATTTGAAATCGGAGAACTCGTCTGTATTTGGGTGAATGATCCGCTTGGTGAGCCAGTTTGATAAATCCGGTAATATAAATTCGCGTACGTAACATTGGAACCGTTATCGTTCCAAGTTTTGTATTCGAAACCTTTGACGAGTAAAACGTCGGTCAGATTTACGGTGCCAAACGACCCGAACTGCGGATTAACGCCATCGGGTGTCAAATCGATTCCTGAGGCCGCGCCCGTGCCCGGAGTCGTGCCAGTCGTGACTTGGTTGAACACATTTCCCCCGCCGTTGAGCGAAGTGACAAAATATAAGTTACTGTAGAAGCCAGTCGCGGCGTGGGTGGTGGCAAGGCTACCAAACAGAGCTAGCAAGAGGAATGATTTGAGTTTCATGGCTTGTAGACGTGTGCTGAGATTAATCGTCGCATTTATTATAATGCAAGGAAGAAACCGATGGTTTAGAAAAAACATGAATTTTCACCTTTTCTGGGTTAGCCATGGAATTAAGCACCCTCGGCGGGGCGTGCGGGTATAAGCAGGGAATACAACTGCGGAGTTATATCAGCGGGCGTTGAGACATGACCAAACATAATCCACAGGGACAGCCAGTTGCTCCAACCTAGGCGAGCCATAGGGTCCCCTGGATTGGCGGAAAGGAGAAAACAAACGGGGGGTCATTTCGCCTCCTCGGTGGATTCACCTGTGCGCACGGTAAGCGAGCGGAGCGCAATTGCGGACTCGGAGGATGCGCCAATCCGGATTTCGTCGAATTCAAGCCCGATCGGAAGCCTACTGGCACAAAATGGAGGCCCCAAAGGCAGTGAGCCTTCATGCAGGCTGGCAGCGCCGGTATTACGATTGTAACACAAGGTGACGGTGTGCGGACCAATCACCGGACTCTTGGGCAACACGATGGGCAATCCCTGTTTCACATCAATTGCCCAAGTCTGCTCAGGCCCATAAGCATCGCCAAAAAACAACAACTCCTGCCCATTTCGATAGAAACTCATCCCGGCCCAACCATCAGTATGGAATTTACCGTGCAGCGGCTCGATGGTTTCCAAAGTTGCCAGGAGGATCGGGTCGCTCGTGCTGAGGGCCCTTTCAGGCAATTTGACAAATGCCTCAAAATCGCCGCCCTCCAGCCGACCGCCCTGTATCATGGGTTGGCCATGCGTCACCCGCCACGCACCGAGTCCTTGGCGGGGATTGCGCTGATCGAGCCCTGCAATCGCAGTGGAGGGTGCATCAAAGCGGTCCTCAAAAATCTTTGCGAAACGCGGAGCTGCTTGCGGAAAGCGTGCCATGGCAATCGGAATGCGTTCAATGACTCCGCCAGCTAATACCCGGACCGCTGAACCAGCCGCGAGCACTGGGCGCTCGTCGCTTGCTGGCAACTGCAACTCCACGTATCCCTCGAACACATGGACTTCATCGGGATATCCTGGATGGCTCGTCATGCCGAATTCCGTACCCAAATCCACCACTGTGACCGAGGCGGTAGTAACCGCAAATTTCACACCCGGGGTGTCAACGCGGAAGCGCCCACGGCCATGCCCTAGACGGAGTTTTTCATCGGACATAAACTCGAGTTCAGCGTTGCCATCAATCACTGCCACAGCTCCGGAGTCAAGCGTGAGGCGAGCCTGCCCCTGTTGCAGACGGATGAACGCCCCTTGGTTGAGCCGAGCCGTTAGGCCGGAGGCATGCTGCTCGCCTTCGATCCCCCACACCGCGTCTTCGGAAAAAGTCACCGTGGCCTTGGGAATCACTACCATTTGTGGCTGGCGCGGTGATACCCGCATCACCACCGATGCCAGCAGGAAAATCACCGCCGCTATGGCCAGACCGGCCGCCACCAACGCCAAGCCACGCCGCGACGATGCCGCAGGCTTTTTGACCAGACGCATGCCCTCGAACTCCTCGCACAGCGCGTGATGAAGCAACGCATACTGGCGGTAGAGTGCCACCAGTTCGGGTTCCCGCCGTAGCCGCAGCTGAAACGACTGAAACCCTTCATGGCCTATGGATCCGTCCAGCACCTGCTGGATAAGTTGGTGGTCGTTCTTGATCGTCATCCTAACAAGGTTGTCTCGTGCAGTTGACGCTCGATGCAGCGACGAAGGGCGGCACGTAAATTAAAAAGAATCGCCTTGAGGGTACCGGCGCTACGTCGGGTAGCGGCGGCATAGACACTCAGCGAGGAGTCCGTGGCATAGCGGTGGTGGAGCAACTCGCGGTCTTGCGGTCGGAGGCGCAACAGGCAACGCCGCAAGGCTAGGTGCCGCTCCTCGAGTTCCTCGGGAACCGCCTCGATATCCGGCGACATCCGCTCCAGCAGGTCATCGTCAAATACCAACCAGCCATGCGAGGCCAACCGGCGGCGGTGATTGATCAGGTGATAGCGGATGATTTGGAAGGCCCATGCCTTGAAATTGGTGCCGATTTCAAACACCTCACGCTTCTGCCACAAGGTGATGTTCACCTCCTGGAGCAAGTCACGGGCTCCGCCTCCACCTGGAGCTAGCGAACGAATATACGCCAGCATAGCCGTCTGGTGATTGGTCAATTCACGGACAAATTCCTCGGAACCCGGATTGACTGGTGGCGGCGTTGGCATGGTCTGTCACCTATCAAATGTTGGAAAAGGCAATCCGGTTTATCCCAAATAAGCTCACGGCACCGTGACGGCCAACCGGACAAATCGCTTAGGCGCTCCTGGCGGCGGCGTGTATTTCACAAATGCCGGATCGCTGGTATCCGCGTTAACAGTGACATCATCCCAGGAAGTTAGATTGACGGAAGTCAACACTTGGAACGACACCCCAGTGGCCCAAGGACTGCGTGGCCACGCTACCACTCCGCCAATCAGGGGTGGATTGGCGGCGAAAGCGGAACCGATTTGACCCATAAAATACGCCACGCCATTGGGCACTCCATTACCGTTGGCATACTTATCAGCCGACAGGCCGCCTCCGTTGATCGTGCTCCAATCCGCATATGACAATGTTGACTGGTCCCCAAAGTATACCGTGGCGAGGGTTTGTGTGGTTCCAGATGCGCCGAGATTAAACGTGCGATCGAACCCGTATTCATAACCACTGTTAGGCATGTGTGAATCGCTGGAGGTGAACTTGTAGGTGCCAAACGAATCGCCAGCAAAGCCCTTCACATTGGTGAGCGTCCCAGTATAGATTAGGCTAGAATCCGGATCCGTCAGGGTGAGAGTGCTAAGACCTGTTTGCGAGCCGGTGAAAAATTGAACCGTCACACTACTGGGTGGGACGAACTGGCCCTTAGCGGCTTGGACATTCATATTGACGCTGAAAGTGATATTGCGCGTGGGATCCAGAGGAAAAGGATCCACGCTGTTAATGAGCCCATCACCATCCTCATCATCTCCCGGCACCAAGGCTGGACGGTTGACCGGAATGGTGAGTGTCTGGATGCCTGGCTGACTCTGGAAATTGATGGTCTGTACCCCGCCAGCCATGTCAGCGCTGGTTGTGAGCGAGCCGAGGGTCTGGTTGGATCCATAGGTCGAGTCGCTGTTGACAAGCAGCGCCATGACTTTCACGTTCTGCACGCCTTCCGGCACACCTAACAATGCCATGTTGAGCGCCATTTCGATGCCATTCACCGCTGACCCATAGGTGCTGCTATCGGCGCCAACATCCGCCCAATTCACACGGAGTTGGGCTACCGCGCCATGAGTTGCAGTGGCATTGTCCACCCGCCCCAGATCGACGCGTATACGGCGATTGAGGTCAAAGAGACTGGCGTATGCTTCCGTGCCAGCCCCATAGATGCGGATTGCATAGTCCGGCTGGAAGCCGGTTTCGAAGGTCATACCAGTGACCCCATCCAAGGCAAGATGATTGAGGTCGGTCTCGAAGCCACCGCTACGTATAAGGTCGTTCGTGATGCTCGAGACGCCAACCCCGGGTTTTGAATCAATGAAAATCATGATGGCATTGCCGTCCACCCGCCCGGCCACGAAGAGGTTAAGCAATTTCCCGGTCTGTCCGGCATAGATATTGGCCAGGGCGTTGCTGATTCCCCAATTGCTTGTCTGCGCTTGTACAGCAAGTAGGGAGTATTCGGTTTCGCTGCCCACATTGCGGGTGCCATCCACGGTGATAGCGGCGCGGGTGACTGTGGTACTGGCCAGCGAAGCGCAGACAAGCCATAAGGCAAAATCGTGTTTCATGGGATCGTTGGGTTTGGAACGGGAGAGGTCAGACTCCGACCGTCACGCCTACCATAGGGGGATACCCCCGCAAGACAGACGAAACGAAAAATCGGTGCGATCCTTCACCTACCAGATGTATGGCCTAGCCCATCGGTTTATTCAAGGATGAAAATAGCCATTGAAAATTCCCGGACTCCAGATCACTGGACCACCCGCACACGATAAAACCGTTTACCTCCTGCAACCCCGCCAGAATGGGTGAAGACGGTCGTGGGAGCGGTAGCGCTGACTGGGTCACCGACCGGACTCCATGGCGGTTGCAAGGTGACGCTGGTTTCGAGTTGATAGAGCTTGCCCGCCACCGTGGTCGCCGAGATCACCATGTCATTGCCGGCAGAGGCGATGCCGGCGATCTTGAACGTGGACGTGCTGAGCAGCGGATCGGTGCCAGCCGCATCCTCGGCGGCGTTGGACTGGCCGTCGCCGTCGGCGTCTCCAGCGGGATCCAGAGCGACCACCGCTGCTGAAACATTACTATAGGGTCCGTAAATACCAGCATTGTTCATCTGTTGGACTCGAGCATAGACCAACGTGCCGAAGGCCACCGTGATGGTCTGGTTGGTGGCGAACACCCCTCCGTCAAACAAATCCGAGCCACCCGAGGAAGTACCGAGCTGCAGGTGATAGCCATTCACGCCACCTTCCGGGTCGCTAGCCGGAGACCACGAAAACGTTACATCGTGGCCGATGACGTATGCGTGTAGCGAGGGATTGACCGGAGCAGCCGGGGCGGGTGGAGGGGTGACATCGTAAAGTTTCAGATACTGGGCTTCATACGGCGCGGAGGACCAGTCGCCATCGGTCAGCGGCACCCGGTTCATGGCCACATAGATGCCATTGGCCAGAATATCCAACCCTAAGCGGGGTGCCGGCGCATCGGATTCCGTGTAAGGGGGCACACGCCATTGCCAGAGATCGCGGCGATTGGCTCGGATTGCGGTGTAGGCTGCGACGTTGCGCACGTTGTAGTAACGGCCAGGTTTAATACCGTAGTCATTGACGCCATTGTTATCGATGTCCTGATTGACATTGAAGGAGCCAGCGCCGGACCAATCGCGATCCGTGTTGGCAAAAGCAAAGACCACGTCCGCTGTGGATGGTGACGCATTGAGTGTTTCATATTTCGCAACGGCATAGATCTTGCCGTGCGTACCGCCGGCAACCTGATCGAGGAAATAGCGGTTAGAGTTACGTAGCGCCCGGCTGAACTGACGGGCCTGACCAATGCCAGCATACACCGGGTATAGCTGGTCGTTGCCGTAGTTGGTATCGTTCCAGGCAGGCATCATTGAGTTGAACTGTTTGAACTGGGCTATTTGCTTGCCGAAGTTGGTTTCATATTTCTGATAGCCAAAGGTCCGGGAAATTCCCAATTCCTGTCCGGAGAACACCATCGGAGCACCGTCCACAGTGTTGACCACGGCATAGCGGACTAGCGCCTGAAAGGGATCGATATAGCTTTCCTCGTCGTGCGACATGTTGTTAAGCAGGACCAAGCCCTGACCGTAGGCGTTACGCCGAGTCTCAAAGATCGAACGATAATCGGTCGGACCGCTGGCGCTGGCGAGCGGGAACACAATGTTTTCATTGAGAATGTCAAAGTGCCTATTAGATCGGTAAGTCACCGCGCCGCCGTCGAGCGATTCTGACATGAACACGAAGTTCCACTTGCGGGTGCGTGTCTTGTTGATGATATATTCCCAGAGTTGCGGCGGCAGGCCCTGACCAAAGTCTGCGCGTAAGCCGCTGATGCCATGGGCGGTCTGCATTGCCACGCTGGATCCCTCCGGCACCCCGGTTTTGCCCAGCCAGAACAGCGGATACTCGGCGAAATATTTCCATACATTGCGGGTCACTCCATCGAAGTTAGGCCCGTTGAAATCAAAGAAATCGCCCTCATTCGTGTAGTTGCCGTTGTCCTGGGGATTGAGGCTAACAAGCGCCGAATAGTTACCAAAGAACACGTCACGGACGTCGTTCCATTTGCCGAAATCGCCACGGTCTGGGGCAACAGCAAGATTGGCGGCACTGGACGCCCGGGCGCCGTAGTTACCGGCTTGCGAATAGAACCTGGATTCGATATTGCGGATCTCCGAGGTGGCAGCACCTCCGAACAACGGCATCCCCACACTCGAGACTTCCGCGTCCGGCGCAGTGTGGTTGAAGGGTGCGTCTAGCATGACTTTTACACCCTTATTATCCGCTGCACTGACCATGCCTTGGAATGCCAGCATCGCGGAATCGCGGGTGTTGCCCACTGACATCAGCGGATTGACTTCAAAAAAGTTCTTCACCGCATACGGACTGCCGGGATAATCGGTCTGGCCCTCAATCCCTATCGGATGGATAGGCTGAAACCACAACCAGTTGCACCCCAAGTTTTTCAGATAGTCCAAATCCCAGCGGTTGTTGGCGTTGTGCGGTGCATTGGGCGCATTGTATAAATCTTCTAGCGTGCTACGGTTGGCGAAATCGTCGCTGGAATCGGCGGGCGTGCTATCGCTCGACTCGACTGTTAGCACGTTCAGTTCATACAAATTGATGTTGCGGGCATCTACCGGGGAGACCACGATGGCGTGATCGCGCCGACCAAACGTGGTGTACCAACGCCACGCCGGATCTCCCAAGACCTTCCAACGCGCGGTCAACCGATAGGCACCAGTTTTCTGCGCATTCAAGGTGAGGGAGTAATTACCGGAACTCCCAGCATTCATGGTATAGGCTGTGAAGTAATTGTTATCGCCTACAACGACCGTGTTGCCATCAGGAGGCAGAATACCATCCTCGATACCGTCACCATTGGCATCCAACTGGGCTAGGTCACGACGGTTCAAATTGGTATACAACTCCACCACGGTCACGTTGGCCTGGCCAGGTGCGAAGGTGACGGCCAGCGGCAGCGAATCGCCAGCCACCTCATCCACAAACAAATGGGTGGTGGTGTAATCGCCGTTTTGACCGTTGATGGTTAGCACAGGGTCACCGAGAGCGCCATTTTGGTAGATAAACACCGCGTTGTCAGTACCCGCCTGATGGTCGGCGAATTTCTCATCATTGGTGGCAGGATTCCACAGCCCTAACTTGTAGCGCACTTTGCCGCCAAGCGGCAATCCAGCCAGCGCGTTGCTGATTGTTCCGCGCCACCATGCGGCATTGCCGTTGCCACTGGCATCACCCTCCACTCCGTCGAATTGTAGCGCAATGGCAGTGCTACCAGCATCCGCGACCCCCAGCGTGCCGCTGGGCGCTGTGGCATCGGTGCCAGTTGGGTCCAGTCGATAGTAAATGGCACCGGCGGTGGCCCAACGGGTGTTGAGCGCCCCAGTGGTGCCGATGTAGCCAGTTTTGAGCCGGACCTGCAGATCGTTGCCAGCAACTGTCCGGTTGTTGGCATGTAGCACCCAGCCGGGGCGATTGCGGATCGAGAAAGGCGCGGCTTGGGCACTGGCTTCGTTGGTGGTGGTTTGTGAGCCCTCGTCTGAGCCGAACAGATAGGTGGTTTCCGGGCTGCCGCCGCTGTAGGTCACTTTGATATAATATTCAACCACATCAGTGGCACCGAAGCTGGTGGTAGGAATCACGGCTTTCCAATACTGATTCGGGCTACTGTTGGAGTTCCAGCCCAGCGCTACCGGCGTCCAAGCGCTGGCGGTGCTGCCGCGCGGCGTTGTGCGGTAATAGACCGTACCGCCGGTTTGATTATCACCGCCGCCAAGCCACACACCCTGATAGATTGTAACGTCCGCCGCAGTGATCTCATAGAGCGGATCGCGCATAGTATCGGAAATCTGCGATTCAGTATGGGACGGCAGATGCCAGACATTGCCGGGCGCAGCAAGGAGGGTAGTAATTAGGAAGGCAAACAGGCTTAGGATTCTTAGCATGAGGATGTTTTATGTTAGACTTATTGTGCAGGCGGATACTGGATGCTCACCCGGTAGAAACGCCTATTAGTGCTGGATGGCGGCGCACCGGTAGCAGAGCCATCGTCAGTCCAGATGACCACGCCTCCGGTGCCGGAGAGGGCAGCCCCCGCGGCAGTCCAAGTTCCGGTGAGATCTCCAGCGTAGTAGACCTGATAGATCCGATCAATCAAGGTGGGGAACTGGAGGGTGAACCGCCCCTGTGTGTCCTTGCCAGCGGTCAGACTCACTCCCATGGGGTGTATCACAGTGGGGTCCAATCCGAGCACGTATTTTTGGCCATTGGTCATGCCATCCCCCGAGGCGGCTGGCTGGTTAGCCACGGTCGGATCGGTGATGCTGAGTCCGTATTGCTGTTTCCACCAGTCGGGAATTCCGTCGTCCGCAGTGGAAATCGAAACGGTCGACCCCGTTTCAAAGGCTATCGCAAAGGTCTGGCCGTTGGTGACGGCCACTTCGAGTTGTTGCGTCTGCGCCTGGTTACGCATATTGACGGTGTCGAAGCCAGAGTTGTTATCGCGATCAACCGCAGCGCTGTTATAAAGCGCGGTGTATCCGCCGCCATATTTGACGAATGAGCGCACGGTCCGCTGTTGCGGGGTGTGGTCGATGACACTGATCTCTCCGTGGGTGGTGTCATTGACGCTGGCGAGGTTCGACTGGCCGCTAACTAACAGGTCGTAAAGATTCGGCGACATACCATGCCGAACATACACTGTGTTCACACCGGCACTGAGGTTATACTGTGCGATCAGCCTGCTGGAACGCGGTGCCAGCGTGATGGTTTTGGTGATTTTGCTGTCGCTACTGACAAAAGTCCAGCCGGTACCGACCGCCGCTGGGGTGACCGCATACACATTGTTCACATAGCTATTGGTTCCGACACCCGCGCCCCCAGTTTGGGCAAACCAGTCCTTGAATCCGCTGGTTCGGAACGCGGGTTGGCCGGTGGTCGCCGAGAGATGGACGTTACCCTCCTCCTCGGTTTCGGAGCCGGCATATCCGAGCGGATTGCCGACACTTTGGAACACCTCGCCGCTGAGGATGTCGCGCACCCAAGCATGGGTCATTCGCCCCCCAATGCACTCAAAAAGCGCAAACACCCGGTCATTGAACAACAGGTATTCTGGTTCGCCGTCAAGATCCACATCCGTCGCCTCAGCAGTCGCGGTGGTAGTGTAGCTTCCGGTCGCCGCAGCAGCAGCCCAGGCGTTGACCCGGCTGTAAATTGCGGCAGTGCGCGTTTGGGCCTGTGTGTATTTGGCAAAGGGTGCTAGGGTTTGGCTGGTAGTGTCCGGGTTGATATAGGCACCAGTGCTGAATTTACTAAGGTCGCTGGCCGTCTGGTTGTGAAACGCAGCTTCGAATACCGAGGCATGCACTGTGCCGCGTGCCAGTTTAGCGAACGACCCGTATGAAGCGCTAACACCGGTCACGCTGGTCCACGCACTGTCCGCAAGGCCAGCTCCCGATCCGATCTGCCCGTAAGCGCCCGGCAGGGCCACCCCGCTCCGGATACTGAAAACCTTGCCTAACAACCCTTCCTCCAGCGGTGACCCGTTATACCAATTGTCGTAATTCTCCTCAGTCGCATGGTCAACCCAGTCCTTGGCCACTTTCGCCAACACCAGACCGCTACCGCGCTCCACCGCCCCAAACGCAGCCGGACTGTCCGGGTTGGGCGGCACGGACGTATCCACCTGACCCGAAGCGATCTGGTCGGGCGTCACGATCTGAATCCACGGGTGGTTGGCCATCCACGCGATATTGCGGTCATAGGCGTCTGCATAGGCGCGGTTGGCGAAATCCTCCCAGTTATTGACAAGAACAACTACTTGGTCGTTCGGCCCGGTGCGCGCCTTGTGCTGTAATAACTCACGCAACACTAGGGGCAGACCGTTGTCGCTGTTTGCGAGCAGGTAGCCGCCTAGTTCGTCGTTGATGACGAAGCAGCGGGTGCCGTTGATCCGGTTGATCCGGTAGCCATCGCTTTCGAGCGCCGATGTCCGCCCGAACCATTTCAGCACATGCCGCATCTGGTCGATAAAAGTAAACCCGAAGCCCATGTCGTTGACTTTGTCGAGCACACCGTCGTCCGAGATGCGTTCCGGTGTCCAAAGGACGGCGGACGATGGCGCGTGTCCGTAAATGGTTGTCAGAAACTCGTTGGCCATGCCTAGATTGTCTCGGTTGAACGACTTACTGAAATACGGCAGCGGGTGGTCCGAGAATGTGCTTCCTAACAAATCTACCGTGCCATCTCCAATGAGTCCCGAGATGCGGGCGTTGAGCGCCGGACCGTCGTGCCACGCGTGCCCAGACGCAGGGTCTGCCGCCGCCCACTGGATCGCAGAGGCCAGAGTCGGCGTGACGTGCAGGGAGAGCGGAACCTGATAGGCCTGATGGACATCCAAAGGCCTGTAGTATCCAGCGCCGCTACCAGTGTTAATAAGACTCTGGATAGTGCTACCGGGCTGGATAGCCTGGTTGCCATGGATGATTGACACCACCTTGACGCGCTTGCCACGGTCATTATCGCCGCTCAGCCCTACCCAGGCATAGAGCACGCTGTTAGCACCATTGATATTCACCTGGTCCTGCCAGTAATCCGAGGCGATCCAGTCGTTGCGGATCGCGTCGCGAATGTCCGAGCGCCCCCCGATATCACCCGGCCCCGGCGGGCTGTTCTGGGTACCGTCCTTGGTGGTGTAAACCTGATAGTTCAGGGTCGAGGCGTTACCCCCCCAACCGGCGTCGAGCAGAGCCTGGCGGCTGATGGAAAACTCGACCGCATCGAGGTCGGAGTTAAAATAGGCCTTGCCGAATCCGTTAGCCGAATTCTGATCACGCACAGTCACATTGAATGACGACAAGTCCTGGCCGATGGCCGTCGAATGCGCGCCGGCACCGGTGCGTGTCTTATCCCACAAATAGATGTGCCCGTTGTCCGACTGATAGCAGGCGACAACAGCCTGCCAGCACATGGTGGTACCGGTGTCAACCTGATCGGGCAGGTTATATTCCCCGGTGCCGGGATTGCCGAAATTGATGGCCACATAGATATCCAAGTTGCCCTGCTCGGCCAGCGCCTGGAGGTCGTTCATGTCCACGCGGAAATAGAATTTCCCGTCGCCACCGAGACTCGGGTCGCCGCCGTCACGGGCGTAAAACGCCACCATGTCGCGCGACGTGTCCCAGCCATCGTATGCGTGGTAAATATCCTCCCCGTTATAGTTAATGCCGTCGCCGTCGTAGTAATCCAGCGCGATCAAATCATCGGCGGTCCAGTCGGTAAATAGATGGTTGTTGGTCACCGTGCCTACGGTGGTGGCCACCCCTGGTCCGATATGGATCGTTCCAGGCAGCGACGGCGTGGGTTGTCCCGAGACATGCGGATCCATACCGTTGAGGAATTTGGTCAGGTTGCTGATGCCGTCTCCAGCAGGCGTTCCGTTAGGTCCATTATCGGTAGTGGTGATGACTTTGCCCGTGTGCAGGTTATAATGGCCGATCACCCCATCGTCCCACGGATCGAGACCATATTGAACCTTCCAACCGTCGGGCAGTCCGTCTCCGCTGGTACTCTGAAGTCGAGGGTCGGTTTCCAACCAAATCACGTCAAGGCCGTCGCTGCGGACGCTGCCACCAGGACGAAACACAGCATTCAGGCGGATCTTGTCGAGAGCTGTGGAAGTGTAGGTGGTACCGGCGGCTGCGCCGCTGACCTCGACGTATGGATAACAGAAATCGGAGTAGCGGAAGGTCGCTGTCGCGCCCAGGCGAGGCACGGTAACGGCCTGAGTGAAATCGTTGAGCGTTCCAACCACGACGAAGTTACCGCTACCATCGGTCTGATTGCGGTCGATAATGGCAAGATCGACGATGCCATTGTGGTTAGCGTCCTTAGCGCCATCGGTCATGGCGCAACTGGTCGTGTCAGCATTGTTAGGGTCGGTTTCCAACCAGACGGCGTTGGGCGAGCGGGCGAGCACCTTGGAGCGATCGACCCGCGACGTGTTGTAGATGGTCGGCGGATGTGCGATAACATGCAGTGTTCCGCCGGAATCTGGCACCCCGATATCAACCCGCCCGTTATGGATGACCTGATAGACAGGCACCCCACCCGTGCCTGTGGTGATGAGATAACTGCGGTCCTCGACCCCGTCGTCCAGCCCGTCGTTATCGGTGTCCGCCTTGTTAGGATTGGTCATACTGCCAGCGATCTGGTCAGTGCGGGCGTTGTTAAGGTTGTAAGGCCACGGGCTGAAATAGCTGTAATCGCCCGGCGCGCTGGCCATATCGGTGGTGTTGTAAACTGGAGGGTCGAGGTCGGGCTGGAAGTTGGGCACGCCATCGCCGTTAGTGTCGGCGGCCGTGTTGGTGTCGGTCACGGCGCTCGCCCAGCCAAGTTCGAGACCGTCGGACAGGCCGTCACCATCTGAGTCCGGGCTCAGCGGGTTGGTCTTGCCAGAGATCATCGCCAGGTGGACCTGGTCATTGGTCCATGTTTCCGACTGGGTGGTCGGCAAGGGGATGACCGTAGTTTCAATGAAATCCGACAGACCGTCATCATCATTATCGATGCGCCCGGCGGTTGCTGTGACCAGTTGCCGGTAAATCACGCTGACGCCCCGGGTGGCAGTCGCACTGCCGCTGGCCGCGGTGACCGTGGAGGTGAATTGATAGTTGCCTGCGGCTACGTTGTTCCAAGCGAAATCCCATACCTTGGTGGTCCCAGTGATGGTCGGGTTACCAGTTGCCGCCACAATGTCGCTACCGTTGACCGCGCCGATGGTGAAATGGATGGCCACCGCAGTCGCATTCAGATCCGTTTCCACGCGGATTGGGATTGAGCGCTGTGCGGCCGACGGAGTGGGCACGTCAGGCAGAACGACCTGATAGGCGCTACTGTCCGCATCGAATTGCGGCGGGTTGACAATATTGTCCTTAATTACCGCCGCCGGCCAGGCCTTGACTAGGCGGGTCGCTGCAAGTGGCACCCCGCCTGGCGGCGGCGTGTAATCCACCGCGAGGGTGTGCAGGAACTCAGGTTGGTTGTTGTAGAGGTTAGGTAGCGTATATGCCAGCACATCGTAGCCGCCCTCCTGGCCGAGCGAGTATGCACTCTGCGGCTGAATGACCGGATTGGCAGGAGAGGCTGATTCACTGCTAGATATCCGGATGACGAAACGCTTGATGAGATCAGCGGTGGACACGCCGGTGGCGATGTCCGGACTGAAATAAACCTTCATCACGTAGCCCGGTCCTACTGTGTCGCCATCGTTCTGCGGATAGCCCATGAACATCCGATACTGCGGACCCTGCGTGCTGACTGTGCGGGTGAGGGTAGTGAAATGCCCGGCGGAGTCAGATAGTCCAAAGTCGTTGTAAGTGCCGGACGAGAGCTTGCGCAGACGCACTCGGATAGTGGCACTGCCGCTCGCTGGAATGTTGTTGTAGTAGAAACGCCATTCCTTGCTGAATGCGGCATTGGAGGTTGCTATTCCCGGCGACTGAGTGACGGCGGTGGCCTTGACCCAAGTGTTCGCGATGTGATTGTCCCAGACGCCGTTACCATTAAGGTCGGTAAACACCTCGCCCGGGTCATAGTGGCGGTTGCCGTTGGCATCAACGTAAGGCTCAAAACCCACGCCATTGCCACCCTGCGTACCGGTGTTAATATCATCATTGGTGGCATCGCTGTCATCGATGTGATACCAGACTTCCGTTACACTCGGGTCGGTGCGGACCACCACCCCATACTGCGAACCGCCCACCGTGTCGCCGTCGTGCTGCGGCCAAACGATTTCACCCTGCGGCAACTGGGTGTCGTAATAAAAGGTCTGGGTGACTGTGCTGTAAATTGCAGACCGCCCTGCGCGGTCGAGGAACTGGCGGGCGCGCAGCACATGGAAGCCCTGGCTCAAGCCGACCTGGGTGGCACCATAATCGTTGTGCGGATAGAGCGTTTTGGCAGCAGCGTTGAAATTGGTGATCTGGAAAGTCGTCATCCCGTGTTTTTTCCGGTACACTGCATCGGCATTGGCCGGAAAAATACTCGCGGCGGGCAGGCTTCCGATGCTATCCTGATAGATCCCGATCTTGTAGATCAGGTTGCCCGTCGGCTTGGTGAACGAGACCTTCCACCAGTCGTCACTTCCCTCGTTGTGATCCCAGTGCAATTCCGCAGTGCGGGTCGTACCGATGCCGACTCCCCCCGCGCCTTCCGGGTAGCTGGCATCGGTAGTGTAATAGAACCACATGCGATAGCCGCCGCCCACCGAATTGGTTTTGGCCCAAACCGTCACAGTGCTTCCATTGTCGATATACTGGCTTGCACCCTGGTCGGTGGTACTGCCTGGATTGTGATAGAGAAAGGCCGCCACATGCCCGCTTTCAGTATCGTAACTATTAGCTCCAGCGATACCCCCGGCATAACTGCCGCTGGCGTAATAGGTGCCGGCACCCGACGAGCCAAACTTGTTCTGCGATGTGTCGATATTGGCGAACTTTTCGCCGTATTGTCGCGATCCGAACTGCATCTGCTCGTAGCCCAAAAACACATCAGTCGCCGCCCCTGGCTTGTTGTCGCGCAGATCACCAGTGAGCGGCCCTATGCCCATCTGTGAGTTGACATCCACACCGCCGTCGAGTTCCAACAGCATGTTTTCCGCTGAGGCATCGGCACGCGCGATGAATGCGAGGTTTGAGCCATCTGTGATCCGCTGCACACTGCATGGGTAGGAGAAACTCCCGGCCACCGCACCCGCTACGCCATTGGGATTGAAGTTCGCATCGCCGTCCGGCCCGTCCTTGCGCAAATAGGTCAGCGTCGCCGGGGTCGCGCCGTTTTGCAGTATGGTGACTGGCTGTCCGCCGTTGTTGCTCCACAAATCTGAGGGCTCAGGCGTGCGCCATGAAAACACAAAGTATCCGTCTTTGGGAATGGTCACTCCGCCCATGCTCTGATTACTGGGAACAGTGGTATAAAACCCGGTCATTGTGTCGCCGCTGTCGGTAGTGCCTGTGGCATACTGCCAGAGGTAGGCACCCACCGGAAAACTGGTGGCAAAGTCTCGCTGCTGGCCGCTTCCCCCGTTGCAATTCATCATGAAGAGCATTGTCGTCGCGTCGGCGTCGCTCATTGAGCCGTTCTCGCGCTTGTCGCGCCGCTCGTAGGCGCAGACACTGCTGTCACTCCATTTGGGAATCTGATCGCCGCGCGCAAACTGATTGTGAATGGCGAGCAGGTTGGGCAGCGCGCTGTCGTTGAACTGGCCGAGAAAATTGGTGTTTGCGATGGCCGGAAACGCCTTGCTGATTTGGCCCAAAGTCCCCGCATGATGATTGCCGTCGGTGTAGACCACTGGCAGCCCCAACCGGGTGAGCAGGAACGCATGCGCCAATCCGCGCTTTGGCATGTAGCCGTTGTCTGCGCTCTGTGCGAAACCAACTGAGATGCCCGACCCGCCCGGTAGCCCGCCGCCACCAGGTTGATCCATCCCAGTGAGCGGACCGAACGATAGATTGTTAATCAACGTGCCCTGCAGGTTGTTGTCCAGCAACCGCATCCCCGAGTCAATATATGGCTGCTGGGCGGTGCCGCCAAGATGCTCGCCGAAAAACATCGCATTGGTCCGCGGCACTTCGGTGTCAAAAAGTGTGGCCCGCAGGTTGGCATTCACAAATCCGCGCGTCAGGTTGAACTGCTGCTGGGCCTGACCTAGATACCCGTAAGTGCTCGAATTCTTGTCCGTACCATAGGTGGCCCCGAAAAAGTCCGAGCGCACATGTTTTACGGCATCCAACCGCAACCCGTCGGCCTTGGTAAGGTCCATTTCCCAACGAACGGCGCGGCTCAGGTAATCCTCGACATACTCGGCATAATAGCCCGAATTCTGCGCTAGGATCTGGGCGGTGAGGCCGTTGCCCGTGCCGAATCCTACATAACTGCCATCGGGCGCATAGCAATAATACTCCGGGTTGTTCGGATGGCGCACAAACTTGATCTTCGGGTGTCTGTCGCCTTGATTGGGCCCGAAATTATCGTTGTTATGGTCCCCGTTGGGTTCCTGCGCGACATCCACCAGATTCGAGGTACTTAAATTCCATACCTGCCACTGGTCGTTGTAGTTGTTGATCCCGCCCCAGTTGCGGTAAAACCCATCCTGGGTAACTTGCAGGTGGAAATCCTCGGGCAACATCCCGGGATACAGATCTATAGGCGTGGATTCGTTGTAACCCGGCACATCAAAACCGCGATGGTTCATGACGTTGTCCAGATAGATCCGTATACCGAACCGGTGCGCGGTTTCGATCAAGCGCAGTAATTCGGCTTGGGTTCCGTAGAACGTGGAAACCGTGCCGCGTTGGTCCTTGCCACCCAGGTCAAACGGATCAAACAAATCGTAACCCACCGAGCCTCCCCCGCCCGCCTTGGTGGGCGGAGGCAACCACAATGAATCGTAACCTGCCTCAGCCAATTCCGGGATCTTGGCCTCTATCTCGGTCCAGCTGGTGTTGAAATACTGGAGCATCGCCTCTCCGGACGCGAGGGTCGACAGTAGCAAGAGGTTGCAAAGGCAGCGCGCCAAGATGGATTTCATGGTGAGGACGGTTGCGACAAATCGAGAGGCGCAATAGTTGTGGGTTAATAGCTAATGTCACAAAACTAGCACGGGTTTACCGTCGGTCGCAACGAAAACGCTTTCAGGACTTGAAAAGAGCGAACCTTGGAAGAACCGGGAGGGTTTCGCGCTGCGGTGGGGGGAAGTCAAACTCCCGTCCCGTATTCATAAAAACTGTAATGTTCATCGAGGATAATGGACGCTTTTTTAGCATAGTTGATCTATGACACAGCAGATACAGGGCCCTACGTTTGATGGAGTCCGATGACGGCTTCTAGATAGGCTGAATTTATGGCGGCATAGATGCGTTTGCCGCCAATGAGTCCTTGGGTTTGAGGTTTTGGTTTTGAGCAGGCTGAGCGCGATGAAGAGGATGGAGCCGAAGGGATGGCGGGTAGCGTTGGAGTAGTGCGGATCTTCAATGACATCAAACATTTCAAGCCCCGGAGGAATCCTGCGGAGGAAATCGACTATTGTTTTGGTGGGCTTTGGGGTGGCCATCCGGCTCTCATGGTTCAAACGGGCGTTTATCATAAGCCGTGATCGTTAGCAAGTTTCAAGTGTAGATCCTCTGGGCTTGGGGCGCATGAACATTGACATTCAGGCACCTGGTGCTTACGAATCGAGATTCGCCTATGAAACAACGCACGCTTGGAAATCAGGGACTCACCGTATCGGCCATCGGCTTGGGCTGCATGGGCATGTCGGAATTTTACGGGACGCCTGACGAACGGGAATCCATCGCCACCATTCACCGCGCGCTCGACCTCGGCGTCAATTTTCTCGACACCGCCGACATGTATGGCTGCGGGGAGAACGAACGGCTCGTCGGCCAGGCCATCAGACGTCGCCGCGAGGAGGTGGTAATCGCCACCAAGTTCGGCAATGTCCGCGATCAGCATGGTAAATTTTTAGGTGTCAACGGCCGGCCCGAATATGTCCGCCAGTGCTGTGACGTGAGTTTGCAACGACTCGGGGTAGGGTATATCGACCTCTACTATCAGCATCGTGTGGATCCCAACGTGCCCATCGAGGAAACTGTCGGCGCGATGGTTGAGTTGGTCCAAGCCGGGAAGGTGCGTTACCTCGGCCTATCAGAGGCTGCTCCTGCCACAATCCGCCGTGCCGCCAAGATCCATCCTATCAGCGCCTTGCAGACCGAATACTCGTTGTGGTGCCGGGACGTGGAAGTGGAAATCCTCGCCACGTGCCGTGAGTTAGAAATTGGCTTTGTGCCATACAGCCCGCTGGGTCGTGGTTTCCTAACCGGCAAGATCCAGCTGATCGACGACCTTGAGACAGACGACTGGCGGCGGCATGGCCCGCGCTTCCAGGGTGAGAACCTCGAAAAAAATCTGAAAGTCGTCCGTCATCTCGAAGCCCTAGCCCGGCGGAAGCAATGCAAGCCAGCGCAATTGGCATTGGCCTGGGTTCTAGCACAGGGTGACGGCGTGGTGCCCATTCCCGGAACCAAGCGTCGCACCTATCTGGAAGAAAATGTGGCGGCCTTGGAAATCGAACTGACTGCCGGGGATCTGGCGGAACTCGCTCAGGCCGCCCCTGTAGGTAGCACTGCAGGGGCCCGCTACCCGGAAGCTGCCATGGCTGCTGTCAACCGATGAACGATTTTTTCGCCGTCCGACAGAGGCAGTATTCGGGCAATAACCCAAATAAGCCAATATAAAAAAGGAGCCTTACGGCCCCCATAAGTCATTAATTATGAGATGGTGGGCAGAGATGGATTCGAACCATCGTAAGCTTTCGCTAGCAGATTTACAGTCTGCCCCCTTTAGCCACTCGGGCATCTACCCATTCACCATCCCGCTTGCACGGGGGCGGATGTATGATCGGGGGTGGGCGGATTGACAAGGAAAATATTCTGCCCTGAAAACATTCCACTGATTTCGAATGGCAAGCAATAATGGTCCTTCATGCGAGACGGCACTCCAGGGGGGCTGATCTCTAGGAACATTGGAAAATCCTGCAACTTTTGTGTCGCCACAGGGTTTCCTCAGTGGCTAAATTGCCGCGCTAAATGAACCGCAAGCCACTGGAACCCGCCGACCCATGGGAAAACGACTCCGTTTGGAAGTTGCTCGACCATGCAACGCCAGTCTCCCCCAGCCCACGATTCGTGGATGACACGGTTCGTGCGGCCCGTCTTGCAGGGCAAACAAGCCCATGGTGGAAGCGTCTGCTCACCCCTGCCCCGCTGGCAGGTATGGCTGCCGCCACAGCCGCTCTGGTTTTCGCGGTTATCAGCTTGCACGGATCTGGAAACTCACCCGCGTTCCAAACCGCAATGATCGATACACGCCAGTCTGCCGAAATTCAGGACATCGCAGAAGCCCAAACCCTGATCGCCGCTGTGGATCAGCTCGACGATTCTAGTGACACGGAATTAGTCAGCCTGATCGGATTTTAAGCACTTCCCCTACCCGCCAGCGCGACCTACCGTCCCGGCGTGAAACCTTGTCTGATTTTCGATCTGGACGGGACGCTGGTGGATTCCCTGCCCGGCATCGCCGCATCGCTCAACCGCGCACTGACCGCCCATGGGCTGCCCGGCCACTCGCATGAGGCAGTACGTTCATTTATCGGCAATGGCGTGCGGACGCTAGTTGGGCGCTCAGTCCAGGCCGGGGCAGGTCAGGATCTGGTTGAATCACTATTGCGGTTTTTCAAGGCCGACTACGAACTAAGCTGGCCAGAGGGTACCAGCGCTTACCCAGGCATATATAATATGTTAGAAATCCTTGCACACCGGGAGTTTAGACTCTCGGTGTTGTCTAATAAAACTCACGAATTCACCGTGTCCATGGTGCGCGCGATTTTTCCCGACACCCCCTTCACCACGGTGCTCGGACAGCGAGATGGCATTCCTCACAAGCCTGATCCGGCAGGCGCAATACAAATCGCCGCCGCATTCAACACCACCCCGGAGGATTGCGTGGTCATCGGGGACTCCACTATGGACATCGAAACCGCCGCCAACGCCGGTATGCGCGTCATCGCTGTGGGCTGGGGTTATCACGATCTCACCTGCCTATTAGCATCTGGGGCGGGACAGGTCATCGCCCAGCCAGAGGAACTGCCAGATTTGCTTTGTTCGCTATACTGATTGCCATCACCAAAAAAAAGGCCGACGGAGCATTTCCGTCGGCCTTGTTAGTTAAAATGAAGCGAGGAGAGCTTATTGCCCAGGCTGACCCTGTGGCATGGGCATACCGGGCATACCACCGGCGGGTGCGGCAGGCGCGTCTTGGATTTTGACAAGTTCCAATTCGAAAATCAGAACACAGTTAGGTCCGATATCAGCGCTGCGACGCTCCTCACCGTAGGCAAGGGCAGAAGGAAGGAATAGTTTCCATTTGGCACCGATGGGCATGGTGGTAAGGGCTTCCTTGAAGCCTTCGACGACCTGTAGGGTCATTGGCACGGGAGATCCTTCGGGAGAGGCATCGAATTGTTTACCGTTGAGAAGGGTGCCCTTATAATTGACCATGAACTGCTTGTTCTCCTCGGCTCCTTCCTTCGGGGCTGTGTATTTTTCGTTACCGCCTTTGGCGAGGACTTCATACTGCAAGCCGCTCTTGGTGGTAGTGACGCCTTCTCGCTTGCCGTTTTCCTCAAGGAATTTCTTACCAGCTTCCAGGTTGGCGGCAGCGGTTGCCTTTTCGCGGGCTTGGAGTTGGTCTCCTAGAGCTTTCATCGAGGCCTGAAGTTTTTCATCGCTCACTTCCGGCTTGCCTCCGCCCAAAGCAGCCATGAAGCCTTTGACAAAGTTTTCTTGGTCGATGTCACTAGCAGTAACACCGAAACGGCCGAACTGTTGGTTGAACGAACCGCCAGTGCGGAACCCGAGCGCATAAGAAGAATCCGCCTTGATGACGACGGGATCCAGTTTGGGCGCCGGAGTGTTTTCAACTGGAGGAGTGGCTGCTTCCGTTTTAGTGGGACTGGATGCCGGTGGTGTGGTTGCTTCCGTTTTCGTAGGTTCGGAAGCAGGTGGCTGGGCGGATAAGGTGGCGATGAGGCCGAGAGCCGCCGCGCCGGGGATTAGTTTACGGATCATAGATTTAGTGGGAAAGCGCGAAAACTACGCGGAGTTTCCCTCCCTGTCCAGAACGGGTTTCAGGGATTCCATCAGGGCGTTTGGCTGGAAGGGTCATGGGAACGGGCGGGCGTTGAGGACAAGTTCGATGGCGAGTTGCTTGCGCCCTTGGTAATCGGCGATGAGCGAAGGCAGATTGCGATCTTCATCGAACGGGATG
>Ga0209697_10001873_pt1 | contig 31505 bp, 28 predicted proteins | sample AliMusrvi5mmetaG_FD_184115 | JGI IMG/M metagenome (GOLD analysis project Ga0209697, IMG submission 184115) | Freshwater lake bacterial and archeal communities from Alinen Mustajarvi, Finland, to study Microbial Dark Matter (Phase II) - Alinen... | ecosystem: Environmental > Aquatic > Freshwater... | reverse complement strand
CATGCTTCAATCTGGCAAGAATGAAGACAATAAAGGGGTTTACCGGGCTGATAACCGGATTTAGAATGGCAACTTAGTCGGAAGAAACAAAAAACTGAAAGGATTCATACGAAATCGTATTTTTAAGCACAAAGCGGTCAATACCGGAGCTGCGGAAATTGATTACAACACAGGCTCACGGTCGGCGCATCCAAAGTGATTGATTCTTTCTTTATTTTGTTTAGAATTTAGTGTTTAGTATTTGCTTTTTTGGTTCTGTTTCTTCCATAGGGGCCTCTTGAACAAACGCCTGCGCCACTACATAGACCTCATTCTTGTCCTCACGGACAAAGAAATGAAATTACGGTATAAGAGCAGCATCCTCGGTTACCTGTGGTCCATAGGCCACCCGCTGGCGCTCGCGCTTGTGTTTTTCGTGGCGTTCAAAGTTGTGATGAAAATTCAGATGGACAACTACGCGCTCTTCCTTATTTGCGGGCTCTTTCCCTGGCAGTGGTTTCAAAATTCCGTAACTGTTTCTCCCACTCTTTTTCTCAATAACGCGTCAATCATCAAGAAAGTCAATTTTCCGCGCAACATCATACCGTTTGTGAGCGTTCTCCAGGATATGATTCACTTCATCCTTTCAATTCTGGTTATCGCGGGTTTAATGTTTGCCTATCACAAGATGCCGTCGGCTGCCTGGATATACGGGATACCTTTCCTCCTGCTGGTTCAGTTCATGACCGCTTACGGAGTTTCAATGTTCATTGCGTCTATTAACCTGTTTTTCCGAGACCTTGAGAGGCTCACAACGATATTTATGACGCTTCTGTTCTATTTTACGCCGGTAATCTATCCCGTCAGCATGGTCCCGGATAAATACAAATTCTATGTTAACTTGAACCCGCTAGGGCCGCTTATGATAAGCTGGCGCGGGCTTTTTCTTGACGGCAAGCTCGAGCTCCAGACGGTTTGTTTCGCGTTGCTTTACGCGGTTATTTTTTATGCTCTCGGGAGTTTCGTTTACAGAAGATTGTCGGTCAGGTTCGGAGAGATACTATGAACGAAAACGCCGTCGTTTTCGACAGGGTCACCAAGAGTTATCCTCTTTACCACCATATTATTGGCGGAATAAAAAGATTCATTTTTAACATTCCCGCTGCTCTTAAGGCCATAAAAACCAGCCGTTATGAGGCTCTTTCGAATATCTCTTTTGAAATTAAGAAGGGTGAAACCGTGGGAGTTATTGGAAGAAACGGAGCGGGCAAGAGTACGACGCTGGGTTTGATTGCCGGAGTCATGAAATGCACTTCCGGAAGCATAACTGTCAACGGCAGAGTGGCGCCGCTTCTTGAACTTGGCGCCGGGTTTAACCACGAACTGACCGGCAGAGAGAACATCATTCTTAACGCGGTTCTGCTTGGACTGAATATCTCCGAAGTAAAGGAGAGGATCTCCTCAATAATAGCATTCTCGGAACTAGGGGATTTCATAGACCAGCCAATAAGGGTTTACTCCAGCGGAATGCTGGCCAGGCTGGGATTCTCCGTTGCGGCTCATTTGAATTTCGAAATACTTCTGGTTGATGAGGTTCTCGGAGTAGGTGACCAGCAGTTTCAGAAAAAGTGCTACGATAAGATACTTGAATCTAAGCAGGCGGGGATGACAATTGTCTTTGTTTCGCATTCCATGCCTGAAATAGAGAAAGTATGCGAGCGGGTCATCTGGATAGAGAACCATGCTGTCAGGAAAATCGGAGAAACAAAAGAGATTGTAGCCGCCTATCTAAAGGCTCAGGAGAATAATGGCTGACCGCCGGGATATCAGGAGCAAAATAGAAGAAAATCTTAGAGAAGCAAAATCCGGTGTACTTGAAAAGACGGAGGCTGCGGTTATTCTCGGACCCGCGCCAGGAGGCAGAATAAAGAACAGTATAATGCAAGCACTTGTAAAACTAAAAAATATTCCGATAGTCGGAAACGCGGCGCAATGGTTTTTTTGGATGCTTAAAGCTCCGAGAGCCGTAAAACATCTATTAATTGATCTTGATGATCTGACGGCAGTTTCCAGGAAGAACGAAAGTTCGCTTAGGGCGGATGTTGACGAGTTACGCGCAAAGCTTCAGCTCGCAAGAACGGCAATAGCCGCAAACGCAGATATACTCGCGGAACTTGCGAAGGGGCCGCGCTCGGAGAGAGCCGACGGCGCAGTCAAGGATAGGTCTTCGGCGCTTGCGGTTCAGGCTGCTGATGATTTCTATTTTGAATTCGAGAACAGATTCCGCGGAAAAAGGGAAGACATCAAGGAAAGGCAGAAACAGTATCTGCCGAATGTTTTGTCTCTCGGTGGAAAACCCGGGGGGCTGAAAGTGATTGACCTGGGATCGGGGCGCGGCGAATGGCTTGAATTATTGAAAGAAAACAATATTAGCGCCTCCGGGATTGACCTTAACGCCAGAATGGTGCAGGAATGTGTGAAGTTGGGGTTAGACGTAAGAGCAGGGGACGCGATTGGATTTCTCAGGGAGTCTGCCGCGGAAAGCGCGCACGTGATATCGGCCTTTCATCTTGTCGAGCATCTTGGAGCGGGGAATCTGGTCGCTATGTTCAGAGAAGCCGTGCGGGTGCTAAAACCCGGAGGGCTTGTTATATTTGAGACTCCAAATCCAGAAAGTTTACTTGTAATGTCGCCGAATTTCTATCTGGACCTGTCCCACCAGACTCCTATACCGCCCTTGACCCTTGAATTTCTGGCTGCCTCAGTAGGTTTTGAGGAAATAGAGATAAAAAGGGTTTCACCGGTTCAATTCGTAGAGATTGCGGAGAATGACAAGCTCCAAAACATCCTGGAAAAATTCAACATGGCTCAGGAATACGCGCTTATCGCCGCGAAGCCGCGGTGAGGATTAAATGAAGGCCCTTATCGCATTAAGAAGCTTCAACTCCGGTCAGGCGGTTCTCAAGGATATTGATTGGCAAAAAAACCGCTTGATAGACGCCGGATATGAGGTTGAGATATGCGCCGACGGCAGTTTCGCCTCGACGCGTCTCGCTGAAAAAATAAAAAAAATTGAAGGATTGGAAGGTTCATTGCTTCTGCTTAATTACGCGGAAAAATGGGAGAGCGGCTGCGCTTTGCTTGCCGGTTCCGCCTGCAAAACAGCGGTTCGTTACTTCGGTGAATACCCGGTCTCACCTCAAGAAGCGGTTCTTGCGTCTGCCGACATAAATTACTGTGACTCCGAGCGTTCTCTTGAAGCCTGCGCGGCCGCGGGTATAGAAAGGAGCAGGCTGTGCCTCCTCCCGGTCAACTATGACGCCGAGTATTATGACGGGATAAAGGCTGATATGCAGTATTTGCACGGGCTTATAGACGGGAATATTAATGTGCTTATTGATGCCGCCGGCGCGGGCCGGGATTTGATGGAGTTTGCCGGTCTTGCAGTGCGGAAATATCTAAAGTTCTTTGAAAAGAAGATCAGGCTCCTGATAGTAGACAGTTTTTCTGCGGATGAAAACGCCGGAGAAAACATCAAAGAGCCTTATGGCTTCTCCGGGAAAATTGTGCAAATAGGCCGTCCAACCTTAAGCCGCAGGAAGGCGGTCTTTCTTGCCTCGCATATTCTTCTTCTGCCTTCGGACTGCGGCAGAATGACTGAGCGCACGCTTGAGGCCCAGTATTTCAAGCTGCCTGTTCTGTCGTTCGGAAAAAACGCGGTTAAGAATGCGGGGGTTTATGACTGCGGCGATTGCGCCACGGAAGAACTTGCGGCAGCTATTTATACTTTCTTCCATGATCTGGACCTGCGGGTTGAATTTTCAGGGAAGGGGAACGGGGAATACCGCAAGCACATTTCATTTAACAGGGATGAGCTCTTTCTTGGCCCGCTCAAGAGGATATTATGAAACGGTTGGCGGTCGTTGTTCAGCGATGCGGCGATAATGTTATTGGCGGCTCAGAAAGCTACGCCCTGGCGGCTGCGAAGGTGCTTTCGAGACATTACGACATTGAGATACTGACGACGACTGCAAAGGACCACGTTACCTGGGATAATTATTTTCCTGAAGGCGACGAGGAGGTCTCTGCTAACCTGAAAGTAAAGAGGTTCCGGGTAGATATAGGGCGCAGCGCGTACTGGCACAAGCTTGACGGTTTGTATATGAGTTCAATACCCATAGATTTTTACGCTAATACAGCAGGCAAAAAGAGAGAGAAAATACTGCAATCCGCCGGCTACATGCCGCTTTCTTTCTGCGAAGAGTGGATTAAAAATGAGGGGCCGTATTCAAAACGGCTGCTTCAATTCATCAAGGCAAATAATGAAAGGTATTCGGCATTTATCTTCATGACATATATTTACGCGCAGACTTACTTCGGCGTAGATGAAGTTGCTGACAAGTCAAAGGTGTTTATGATCCCGACTTATCACAATGAATCCCCTGTTTTTATGCCGATATTTCGAAAATACAAGGACTGCCACCAGCTTTTTTTAACGGCGGCAGAAAAGAAATTTGCAGAGGAAGTGGTTTATAGAAGCGCGCTCAAAGGCTCTATAATCGGGTTTGGTCTTCCTGACAAATTTGCTCCCGGCGCAAGTCCCGGAAGGTTAAATAATTACATCCTTTATGCAGGCAGGCTTGAGGAGAATAAAGGCGTCCTTGAACTCTTTAAGTTTTTTGAGCATTATTACGCCAATAACAGAAAGATAAAACTTATTACCATAGGCGACGGGCATCTAAAGAACTACCGGCATGAAGGGATTGAATACTGCGGCTATGTTTCTGAGGAAAAAAAACTGTCCCTTATGCAGAACGCGGCGGCCTTTATTCATCCGTCACGGTTCGAAAGTTTCGGGATTGTTCTTATTGAGTCGTTTATGATGGGGACGCCGGCGCTGGTAAACGCGCGCTGTGAAGTCTTGAAGGAGCATATTGATAATTCCGGGGCTGGATACAGTTATTCGGACAGAAATGAATTCTGCTCAAGTCTGGACAAGCTGCTTGCCGGAAGCGAAAGCAATTCCGTTTTAGCGGCTAATGCACGGTCATACTTCGAGAAGAACTACTCTATAGATTCGTTTTATGAAAGGCTGAAAGGGGTAGTAGGTTAACAGGGAGAGTCAATGAAAGATAAGGGGCAAATGTTTAAAGAAGTTCTCGCCTATTTGCTGGCAGTCGCGATATGCATGTTGTTTTTTATATATGTTGCAAAGTTATGGCAGCAGGATTTTAATGTTCCGGGCGCATATTCGGGGGACAGTTTTTTTGGCGCGTCTGTTATGAAGGGTTTTCTTGAAAAAGGCACTTACCTGGTCAATGATAGGATAGGCGCTCCTTACGGAGCCAATATGAACGACTATCCTTCCGCTGATTCGCTGCATTACGGGATTGCCGGAGTCCTGTCGCTCTTTACTCATAGATGGGAAACAATGATGCAATTGATATTCATTGTAAGTTTCCCTCTTTCTGTAATCGCGGCTATGTTTGTTTTTCGATATTTCAAACGCTCCCTTATTGCTTCTGTCGCAGGAAGCGTTTTATTTGCTTTTCTCCCTTACCATTTTTCGCGCGGCATCAACCACCTTTTTCTTGCTTGCTATTTCACGGTCCCGCTCGCTGTCCTGATCTCCATTGAAATATTGAACGGAAACTTTTCCCTGCGGTTTAGGACAAGCGGCGAAGCCTATCGGTCTATTGTATTTCTGGCGGGCTGCGCGCTGCTCGGGTGTTCCGGGATTTACTACGCATACTTTGCCTGTTTCTTTTTTATGCTCGCCGGCCTGATAAGCCTTCTGCGGGAGCAATCGGTTAAGAAGGCGCTTTCATGCCTTGTACCGGTTGTTCTTGTCCTTGCGATTGTGGCCGTGAATTTACTTCCAAGCATGATTTACTCCAAGAACTTCGGCGGGAATCCGCAAGTAGCCGTGAGAAGCCCGGTTGAAAGCGAATTATACGGCTTGAAGATAGCGCAAGTCGTATTACCCGCAACCGGTCATAGAATAGGGCCGCTGGCCAGGATAAAAAACATTTATAATACATTCCCGCTGGTCAATGAGAATGATTCTTCCACCCTTGGCGCGACAGGCGCATTTGGGTTCTTAGCGCTGCTAGTATTCGTTTTCCTGAAGGAAGATGAGAAAAACGAGACATCGGTTTTTCTTAAAAAACTTGGAATGCTGAATCTTGGCGCGCTGCTTTTCGCGGTTGTTGGAGGGTTCGGGGCTGTTTTCTCCCTCATTATCAGCCCAAAGATAAGGGCGTACAACCGGATAAGCATCTTTATTGCATTTTTTGCGTTCTTTGCCGTTGTTATTTTATTCGATTGGCTGATACTTAAGGCAAAAGAAAAGAACCTTGTAAAATCTAACGGGATAGTTGTTACTGTCCTGCTCGTTGTTTTGGCCGCAGGCGTGCTGGATCAGACCACAAGGATGTCACCCAGCGAGGGAATAAAGCAAGAATACCTCTCGGACAGGTGTTTCGTATCCGCAATTGAAAAAACTCTGCCTGAAAACTCAATGATATTTCAGCTTCCGTATGTTCCGTTTCCGGAAAACCCGCCTGTCAACAAAATGGGCGATTATGAACAGTTCCGCGGATATCTTAACTCACAGAAGCTGCGCTGGAGTTATGGCGTGATTAAAGGAAGATTTGGAGATGAGATATACCGGAATACCGCGGAACTCCCCGCCGGCAGGATGCTGGAGGCGGTTGTTGCGCTCGGCTACTCAGGCGTCTACATTGACAGGTTTGGATATGCGGATAACGGTGCTGCGCTTGAAAAGGATATTTCAGCTATTCTGAACGCGGGCCCAATAGTCAGCGCCAATAAGAGACTCTCTTTTTATTACCTTTCTGCCTATTCCGGAGCAGTGCTAAAAAAATATGGTTCCGCCGGCGTTGAAGAACTCAGAAAGCAAATCGTAGGACTTGAGCAGGTAAATGTTCTCTGGCTTTCCCGGTTCTATCCTGAGGAAAAACAGGGCGGCAGAAAATGGCGCTGGTGCGCGTCAAAAGGTGAAGTTCAACTGGTAAACCTTTCCGGCTCGCCAAAAAAAGTTCTCATCGAGGCGTCTGTTTACTCGGGCTATGCTTCAGAGTCAGACCTGACAATTGAATGCCAAGGGGCTTCCGGGAAAACAAAAATAACTTCAGGGAAAAAGAAATTCAGAAAGGAACTTGAACTTGCGCCCGGAGTGAATAGGATAGCTTTTAGTTCAAACGCACCGAGAGTTGCCGCGGAAAATGATTTCAGAGACCTGCGGTTTGCCTTGGAGGATTTCAAAGTGGCTGAACGGCCGGGAAAGGAAAATAAATGAAGAAAGCTCTTATAACAGGAGTTTTTGGGCAGGACGGAGCTTACCTGGCAAAGAGCCTTTTACGGTCCGGTTACCGGGTTTTTGGAGGGGATCTTAGCGTCTCAAGAAAATTCTTTGTTAACCTTGAATATCTCAAAGCTGATAAAGATGTTGAAGCGTCGCGGCTTGATCTCACTGACCAATCCTCCGTTCAAAGAATACTTGGAAGAACAAAACCGGATGAAATCTATAATCTTGCCGGACAGAGCTCAGTCGGTCTTTCATTCAAGAAGCCCGGTCTGACAAAGTCAATAAATGCTTTAGGGGTGAGGAATCTGCTCTCTGCCGCGGAAATTGCCTGTCCTAATGCCAGGATATTTCAAGCTTCCAGCGCTGAGATTTATGCCGGTGCGGGAAAAGGGAAGATAGGCGAATCAGAGATCCCGAATCCGATTAGCCCTTATGGCGAATCAAAGTTGCAAGCACAGAAATACGTTGAAATGTTCAGGGATGAGCGCGGACTATTTGCCTGCTCAGGCATACTGTTCAACCATGAGTCTCCGCTGAGGGGAACAGTTTTTGTCACGCGCAAGATATCCTGCGCCGCGGCCGCGATAAGCCTCGGGCTGCAAGAGTACCTGGTGCTTGGAAATATAAGCGCAGAAAGGGACTGGGGTTATGCCGGAGACTATGTTGAGGCAATGCGGCTTATGCTCTGGCAGGAGGCTCCGTCTGACTATGTTATAGCGACAGGGAGAAGTCATTCGGTCCGCGGTTTTGTTGATGCGGCTTTTTCTTATGTAGGAGAAAGATTGGATTGGATGGGAAAAGGCGTAAAAGAGATTGGCGTTTCGCGCCGTTCGGGAAAAACTCTGGTAAAGATATCCGCGGAATATTATAGGCCGACGGACACAGGCGCTCTAATCGGGAATCCTGGACGAGCAAGAAGAAGACTTGGATGGGCTCCGGAAACAGGGTTTGAGGATATGGTCGGGATGATGGTGGAAGCCGACCTGCGCCGGTTAAAGGCCGGTAAGAAATGAAGGTGCTTGTAAACGCCCAGCCGCTGCTGACAAAGAAGACCGGTGTCGGCAACTATGTGTTGAAAATCTCCGAAGAATTCCTGAAGACCTGCCCGGAAAATGAGTTTTCTTTTTATTATGGAGGGTTATCGGTAAACTCGCTGGATTTTACAACCGGCGGAATGGGCGGGCTCAAGAAAGTTGAAGGCCTTAGAAAATTAATTATGCGGATACCGAAAGTCCGCGGGCTGTTTGGCAGGATCAAGAAGCTTGCGAGCCGCAGGGCTCTACAGAACCAGGACTTCGATATTTACTTCGAAACAAATTTTGTCCCTGAATTATCGGTAAGAGCGAAAAAGACTGTTGTAATGGTTTTTGATCTTTCATTCTTGAACAGAGAATGGACCCCGGACTACCGTTATAAGTTTTTTTTCGAAAATTTCGGGAAGAATCTGGCCAAAGCAGACCTTGTTTTGACCTGCTCGGAAACTATAAAAAAGGAAATAATAGCTTATTATGAGTTGCCTGAAGGAAAAGTTAAGAGCGTTTACCTGGGTATAGACGGGAGTATATTTAATCCGGTTCATGATTCTGCTATAAAGACCGGTATGTCCGGCAAATACATACTTTTTGTTGGTTCAATCCAGCCCAGGAAGAACATAAGCGGCCTGATAAAAGCGTATTCAAAACTGTCGCAGGAGCTAAGAGCCGAATATAAGCTTGCGCTTGTCGGTTTCGACAGTTGGAACTTTGACAGAAAAGAGCTTCCTGCGGGCGCTGATATAAGGCTGATAGAAAATGTAGCAGATGACAGAGTTCTTGCGGAAATATACCGAAATGCTTCTCTCTTCGTTTTCCCGTCTTTTTATGAAGGTTTTGGTTTCCCGCCGCTGGAAGCCATGGCTTGCGGTTGTCCGGTGATAGCCTCAAACGGGACACCTTTGCCGGAAATTTGCGGAGATGGGGCTGTTTACTTTGACCCGAATTCTATCGCTGAAATAACAAGAAGCATGGAAAATGTCCTGACAGGAAATATTCTAAAAAAAGGTTTAATCGAAAATGGATATAAAACAGCTTTAAGATATAATTGGCAGAAGACCGGGAGTGAAACGCTTGATATCTTCAGGGAACTTCTGTCAGGATCATAATGGTTTTGTAAACATTAATTTAAAGCGCGGGTTTGCGCGGAACAATCGAGGACGAATAATTATGGAAAAAAAGAAAATTCGAATTGATCCTGCTGTAATCCTGCTTTCCGGGATTTCAATTCTTTCCTTTGTATTGTTTTATTTTAGCGATTACCTGCGTCCCGGCGGCGCGTATAAGCTCGGATGGTATGAAACCTGGGCCGACCAGGGCTCCTACCTTGATATGGTTAACGGTATGAGACACGGCGGGCTTGGAGATTTTAATTATCCGGTGCTTTATCCTTTCTTTGGGTTCCTGGGATCATTTATAACCAAAACAGACCCTTTTGTGCTTGTCAATCTTGCCTGTTTTGTGGCTGTGATAATACTGGGTTTTAAAGTATTTGTAAAATATTTTGACAGGCAGTTGAGCCTTCTGGCCTCCGTGACGCTTGTTATGCTGCTTACAGGAATGTTCACGGTACCCTGGACGACAACGCTGACTTCGCTTTGTTTTATGTATGTGTTTTATGTCTTTGTCTATGAAAAGTATGAGCTTTTCCCTGCTATCCTTGCCGGCGTCTGCGTTGGTTCCGCCTTTGCTGCAAGGTTTGGGGATGTCCTGCCTGTCGGGGCAGCTTTTGCGGTCTATTTCTTCAGGGGAATAAAAGATAAAAAGAACTTAAATCCGCTAATTTATGGGTTATCAGCTTCGGCCCTGATAATTGCCCTGGATCTCCTGATAAATTACGGGTTCTCAGGCCGTTTCTTCGGGAACTATTTTGCGTCGATAAGCGGTTCAGGATTCAATTTTGAAGGTATACCGTATAAGTTCTACGGATATGTTGTTGATTCTCTTACTTTCCACAGGGAAACTCACCCTTTTGCCGTGCCGTTGTTGCGTTATGCGTTTATTTTCTCAATAGCCCCTTTAGGCCCAATCTTGCTGTTAAAGGAAAAAACACTTCGTGCCGAAATGATCTTCTCTGCCTTTGTGCTAATCTGCTGGTGCATAATTTATCTGCCATTTGTAGCGGTTACAGGATTTACGCTAAAGAACTTCTCGCTGCATTATTCAAAAATGCTCTTCCCCCTGCTTATGTTTCTTTGTCTTTTCGCCGTCAAATTTAGCTTAAGTGAAAGAAGAAATGCAGGTCGGATTATCCTTATATACTTTGCGTCTGTTGCCTTGGTTACGTTTGTTTTCGTGAAGGAATTCAAGTTTGTCCAGATAAATCTGGCAGAAATTGCAGTTGCATCCGGGAATGCGTCTTCAGGCAGCGAAATGTCAGTTGACTTTGGCATCCGGAAAGGCTGGGCCGGTAAAGGCATACAGGCACCCGGTATGGAATGTGTTCTGGAATTAAAACAAGAAAAGATGATAAACAGAATAATTCTTGAATCCAGGGGACCTGGCATGAAATACCCTGAAGAGATTGCTGTCTACATCAGTTCCGGCGGGAATGAATGGAAGAAAATTAAAATAATAGGGTTCTTCTCAAAAGGAGAAGTTTTTGATATGCTTTTTGAAGCAGTAAACATAAAAGCCGTGAAATTCGTCATAGAAAAAGAAAGCCCAGGAAAGAAATGGGAAATAAACAATATTTATGCTTTTGTGCGAAAGCACTAACCGGAGGTTATATGGTTTCGTTATCCGTTCTAATTCCTTGTTACAACGAAGAAAAGACACTGGAGCAAATTGTCGACCGGGTGTTCGCGCTTAAAGGAATTGAGCCTGAGATAATAATCATTGACGACTATTCAAGCGACAGGTCCCGCGAGATTATCGGCAGGTTGGCTGCGGAAAACAGCCTGATAAAACCGGTCTTCCATGATAGGAACCTCGGGAAGGGAGCGGCGATTAGGTCGGGGATTAAGCATGCTACGAAAGATTATGTTGTGATCCAGGACGCGGATCTTGAATATGATCCAAAAGAGTACGGCAAGCTGCTTGAACCGTTCATTGAGAATCAGGCGGATGTGGTCTACGGCTCAAGGTTTCTCGGCGGAGACAGGAAGCGTGTGCTGTTTTTTTGGCATATGGTCGGCAATAAGTTTCTTACTATCCTTTCAAACATGTTCACTAATCTCGACCTGACAGACATGGAGACTTGTTACAAGATGTTCAGAAGGGGGATTATTCAGGGTATCAGGATAGAAGAGAATCGATTTGGTTTTGAACCCGAGATAACCGCAAAAGTATCTAAAATAAAAGGCATTAGAATATTTGAAGTCGGCATTTCGTATAATGGCCGTACCTACGATGAAGGGAAAAAAATAGGATGGAAGGACGGTTTCCGGGCACTCTACTGCATAGTAAAATACAGATTCAGGAAGGGATGATTTGCGAAAAGTTCTGCTCTGCATGATTTTTATAGCATGTTTCGCCGTTCCGGCGTTTTTTTCCGTTTACGATGTTGACCCCCATCACGATGGCGCAATGTTCAAGCCTGCATGGGACCTGCTCAACGGCAACATGTTGTTTAGGGACACTTATTCGCAGTACGGGGCTTTTACTGTTCTGCTCCAGGCGCTGGCGATGTCTCTATTCGGAAAATATCTTGTCGTGCTTAAGATGCTGACGGCGGGTTTTTACGGCATGATAGGGGTACTGCTCTATAAAATAAATGAAAAAATCCTGCCTCGCTGGATAAACCTGCTCGGAATACTGTTCTTCATCTGCCTCGCCCCGTATTATATATGGACTTTTCATGTATGGTCATCAGTTTACGCTCTTTTCTTTCAACTTCTGGCTGTATATCATTTTGCTTCTTATCTTGAAACCGGAAGCAGGCGAAATATATTTCAGAGCGGAATTGCAGCTGCTTTTACTTTCTGGTTTCGCCAGCCTGTCGGAATCTTTCTTTTTGCGGCGTTGTCGCTTTTTGCTCTTGTTGAATTTGTATTCTCTAGAGAGAGAAAGAGAAATGCCGTGGACTACTCATATTTCTTCATTGGCTTTGCCGCTTTCGTTCTGATAGTCCTTGTCTGGCTTTCCGCGACGCACGCTTTGAAAGACTGGTGGAAACAGTCTATTGTGATGGCCTATTCCTTTGGGTCAGGATTCTGTACCGGCATTAAAAGGATACTCTGGAGCCTGTTCCCGGAGATTGGTTTGCTTTGGTCAATACTTCCAATATCGGCATTGTTCGCATATTTCTTGTACATCCGTAAACGTTTTTTCTTGAGGCTGAAGAATCCGGGAATTGCCGTGCTTGGGGTAATTGCTGCCGCCGGTCTGGCTTCATGGATGCAGTATTATCCTGTAACCTGTTTCAGGCATGTATACTGGGGAGGGATACCTTTAATAGGCTGTTTCCTCGGCTTTTTTTACATTCTGCTGCAGGGCATGAAGCCAAGGACTCTGGTTATTCCGGTGTTAGCCGTTTCGTTGGTTTTCCTGCCTGAAATAATATTTAGAATTAGCAAAGCCGAGTCTAAATTATCCGCGGTTTACTACCCGGCAGATTCAAAGACCATCCTCAAGGGGATGAATTTGTCGGAAGAAAACAGGGACATATTTGCAGACATAAAAAGTGTTTATGAACAATTCAGAACTAAAGGTGGAATTGAGTTTGTTAACATGAACCCGGACGCGTTGTTTCTGCTGTATTTAGAACCTGAACTGCCGTCGCTGAAAGGCTCAGGATTCAAACCGTATGTCAGGCAGTTGTACGCGATGGAACAAATCTACCCTGGATATTTTAACAGCGAGCTTGAATTCATGAAGGTTCACAGCCCAATGATTCTTGCGAGACCTGAATTTGAATTGCCTGAGGGATATTTTATCAAGAAAGAACTACGGAACGGGTTTAAGATCTATTGGCCGGAGAATCTGAAATGAAGCTCGCTATCATACATGATTACTTAAACCAGTACGGCGGAGCCGAGAGGGTTGTCGAGGCGATGCATGAACTGTTTCCGGAAGCCCCGGTCTATACCTCCGTTTACGACAGAAAAAAGATGCCGGCGTCTTTCTCGAAGATGGATATCCGCGTGTCCTTTATGCAAAGACTGCCGTTTATCAAATCGCAGTCGAAAAAATACCTAATGCTGTATCCCCGCGCTTTCAGAAGCTTTGATCTCTCCGGATTTGATGTTATTCTCAGCAGCAGCAGCTCGTTTGCAAAATTTGTAAGGAAGCCCGCAGGTTCGTTTCATGTATGCTATTGCTACACGCCGACAAGGTTTCTTTGGTATTATGACGAATATATAAAAAGGGAGAACATCAGCGGGCTCTATAAAATGGTTCTACCGCGCTTGATTGAAAGGCTAAAAGAGCAGGATCTGAGCGCCGCCGCGGGAGTTGACAGGTATATCGCAATCTCCAACGCCGTTGCGCTCCGGATTCGGGATATCTACCAGGCCGATTCAGAGGTAATATTTCCTCCCGTGGACGCCTCGGAATACTCCGCGGTTTCAGGAAACGACGGGTCTTATCTTATAATTTCCAGGTTGAGAGGGTACAAGCGGATAGATCTTGCTATCAAAGCCTTCAACAGGACGGGGAAGAAACTGAGAATAATCGGCGACGGCGAGGTGATGGGAACACTCAAAAAGCTTGCCGGAAGCAATATTGAATTCCTCGGACGGCTTGACGAAGCCGGAAAACACGCGTATCTTTCAAAATGCAAAGCCCTGGTTTTCCCGGGGGAAGAGGATTTTGGCATAACGCCCCTCGAAGCGCAGGCCTGCGGAAAGCCTGTTATTGCCTATAGGTCAGGAGGGGCGATAGACACGGTAATTGAAGGAACGACGGGTGTGTTCTTCAACGAGCAGACCGAGGAAGAGGTTCTGTCCGCAATTAGCAGGCTTGAAGGCATGAAATGGAACGCCGAAGTCATACGCAACCACTCCTTAATGTTCGATAAAGCCTTTTTCAAGCAAAAACTTAAAGATTTCTTTTCAAAACTTCCCGTATAAACGTTTTCCTGCCTTAAAAACTGCCTATTAGTATTGATTTTATCGCATTTATTTAATAAAATATAAATTAGGCTGCATAGGGGGTAAAATGAAAGTAGTCATTCTTGCCGGCGGTTACGGTACCAGGCTCGGAGAAGAAACGCAGTTGAAACCCAAACCTATGGTCGAGGTGGGGGATAAGCCAATCCTCTGGCACATCATGAAGATATATTCCCATTACGGTTTTAACGATTTTATTGTATGCCTTGGCTACAAAGGGTACATGATAAAAGAGTATTTCACTAATTACTTCATACACCAATCCGATGTTACAATAGACCTGAAAAACAATAATGTCAAAGTACACCACTCCAAAGCAGAGCCCTGGCAGATAACGCTTGTCGATACCGGCTTAAACTCTATGACGGGCGGCCGGATTAAAAGGGTTAGCAATTATATCGGGAATGAAACTTTTATGCTGACTTACGGAGACGGGGTAGGCGATGTAAACATTCCGGACCTGTTAAAATACCATAAGAGCCACAAGAAACTTGCGACAATGACTTCCGTTCAGCCTTCAGGGCGTTTTGGCGCCATCACTATTGACGGAAAAGACAGGGTTGTTTCTTTTGTTGAAAAGCCGAAAGGCGACGGATCAAGGATAAACGGCGGTTTCTTTGTGCTTGAACCCGGTGTACTGAAGTATATTGATTCCGATACTACTTTCTGGGAGAAAGAACCTCTGGAAAAACTTGCTGCCGACAAGGAACTCTTTGCCTATAAGCATCCCGGTTTCTGGCAGCCGATGGACACGCTTCGCGATAAGAACCAGTTGGAAGAGATGTGGGCAAGCGGGAAGGCTCCGTGGAAGGTGTGGTAAAGGCGGAAGGTTGGATGTTTTGATGGTTAGAGGGTTGGTAAAGAGGAGAATTCTCTGGATGAATATGTATAGGAACTTGGAAGTTTGGAAAGAGAGTATATTCCTAATTAAAGATGTTTATAAGGCAGTAGAATTATTGCCCAAGAGTGAAGAATACAACCTTAAGCAACAGTTAAAAAGATCGGTTGTTTTAGTTGCATTAAACATAGCTGAAGGAAAAAATAGAAGAACCGCAAAAGATTTTGGCAATTTTCTGGTAACTGCCAACGCTTCGCTCGCAGAAGTTGATGCTGCTTTTGCAATATGTGAAGAGTTGAATTACTTTGAAGTAAGTAAAGAACTGAAGGATAGAATTGATCTTCTTGGAAGGAAAATTAGCTCGTTGCGAAATAGTCTAACTAGGAGCTGATAATGGTAAGGAGCGTTGTCTTGCCAAACATCCAAACATCTAAACGTCCAACCTTCTGGAGGGGAAAGCGTGTCTTCTTAACCGGCCACACCGGTTTCAAAGGAACCTGGCTTACGATATGGCTCGTTTCAATGGGAGCGAAGGTCTGCGGATACGCGCTCAAACCGGACACCAGGCCGAACCTCTTCACGCTCGCCCGGGCCAAACCCCTGGCAGAGCATAACATTGGCGATATAAGGAACGCAAGCAAGCTAAAAACCGTTATGAAGGCTTTCCGGCCGGAGGTTGTAATCCACCTGGCGGCACAGCCGCTTGTAAGGCAATCCTACAAAGATCCTGCTGAGACTTTTCAGGTTAATGTGCAAGGCACCGTAAACCTGCTTGAAGCGGCTCGTTCCTGCGGCACAGTGAGAGTTATTTTGAATGTGACCACGGACAAGGTTTACGAGAACCTTGAGCATCATAATAAAGGTTACCGTGAAGGCGAAAAACTTGGCGGGTACGACCCTTATTCGGCAAGCAAGGCCTGCTCTGAAATTGTGACTGCGTCATACCGGAATTCGTTCTTCAATGCTAATGACTACAAAAAACACAAGGTTGCTGTCGCGACTGCCAGGGCGGGTAATGTTATAGGCGGCGGCGACTGGGCAGAAGACCGGCTTATTCCTGATTGTGTTGACGCTATTTTGAGCGGAAAACGCGTAGAAATTAGGAATCCCAATGCTACGCGCCCATGGCAGCATGTTCTTGAGCCGCTTAGCGGGTATTTGCTGCTCTGTGAGAAACTCTATATAAATGGAACGAAGTATTCAGGCGCCTGGAACATCGGGCCGGATTCAAAGGATTGCAAACCGGTAGGCTGGGTGGCTTCAAAATTCTGCGGATTATGGGGTTCTGAAGAATCCTGCGCGGTGCAGCCCGGCAGGCATCCGCATGAGGCGCATTTCCTGAAGCTTGATAACTCCAAGGCCAAGAAACTGCTCGGCTGGTATCCAAAGTGGGATATTGAAACAGCGCTGGAGAAAGTTGTGGAATGGAATATAAATGTTCTGAACGGATATGACGCAAGAGAAGCGTGCCTGAGGCAGATTGGGGAGTATGAACAGATGACGCGCAGAGGCGCGGATGTGCGGATGCGCAAGAAATGAGGACAGTTGGAGGGTTAGATGTTTGGATGCTTAATTTCCGTTGAAGCGAAATAGGGCGGATGCTAGTGAAAAACAGAAAAGGAGAATATGGCCGAATGAATGAAAATGAAAAGCTGGAAAAAAAGCTCAGGGCAGATGTTATCAAAGCTGCTCTGAAACATTACGCCGTCAAGCACGGGCCAAAAAAAGCTTTTTCTCCCGGAGCCCGCATACCTTACGGCGGCAGAGTCTTTGATGGAAAAGAAATAGCAAGCCTTATTGACGCTTCTTTGGATTTTTGGCTGACTACCGGGAAGTACGCCGGTAAATTCGAGAAAGAATTTGCGAACTTCCTGGGAGTTAAGCACTGCTCGCTTGTTAATTCTGGTTCTTCCGCTAATCTTCTGGCGTTTATGGCGCTGACTTCCCAGAAACTTGGCGAAAGACGGATCAAGCGGGGAGATGAAGTCATCACGGTAGCCGCCTGCTTTCCGACAACGGTTACTCCTATAATCCAGTATGGAGCTGTGCCGGTATTTGTGGATATAAGGCTCCCGACCTATGACATTGATTGTTCTCTGATAGACAGAGCCTGTACGGGGCAAACCAAGGCCGTGATGCTTGCTCATACCCTGGGGAACCCGTTTGACATTGAAAAAGTTAAAAACTTTTGCAGCCGGAACAAGTTGTGGCTGATAGAGGATAATTGTGACGCGCTGGGTTCAAAATACCAGATTGCCGGGAAGTGGAGATATACCGGCACGTTCGGCGATATAGGGACTTCAAGCTTTTACCCGCCGCATCACATGACGATGGGCGAAGGCGGAGCTGTATATACAAATGATTCCCTGCTTAAACAACTCGTTGACTCTTTCAGGGATTGGGGCAAAGACTGCTGGTGCCCTTCAGGGGAAGATAATGTGTGCAGGAATCGGTTTAATTGGCAGCTGGGAGATTTGCCACGCGGGTATGATCACAAATACGTCTACTCTCATTTCGGCTATAATCTTAAAGCAACTGATTTGCAGGCAGCGATAGGATGCGCGCAATTGAAAAAACTGCCAAAGTTCATTAAAGCCCGCAAGAATAACTGGGAAATGCTGAGGGACGGCCTTGAAGATCTTTCGCATAAATTTGTGCTGCCTGAGCCTACCGGGAAATCTGATCCGAGCTGGTTTGGTTTCCTTTTAACAGTAAAAGAAAAAGCAGGTTTTACCAGGGAAGAAATTGTCAGCCGGCTTGAGGCAAACGGAATACAAACCAGGATGCTTTTTGCCGGGAATTTACTTAAGCATCCCTGTTTTGACGAAATGAGAAAAACCGGCAGAGGATACAGGGTGGCAGGCGCGCTCAGGGTGACTGACGAAGTCATGAATAGAAGTTTCTGGGTAGGTGTTTACCCCGGACTTACAAAAACAGAAATCAAATATATGATTGTAAAAATGAAAGAAGCAGTGGCATGACACGCGGAGGCGCGATGAAAAAAGGAATATTTGAAAAGCTGTTTATCCTTGAAATGGCTAACAACCACATGGGCGATGTTGAACACGGCCTTAAGGTTATTAGAGCCTTTCACGAAGTAACGAAAAAGTATGATTTCAAGTTCGGGTTCAAACTCCAGTACAGGAATCTTGACACCTTTATTCATCCAAAATACAAAGGCAGCCAGGATATTAAATATGTGAAACGTTTCGAAGATACCCGTCTTTCGAAAAGCGACCTGCGGAAGCTCAGGGATGAGATGGTGAAGCTGGGTTTTACGGCTATCTGCACTCCTTTTGATGAAAGTTCGGTTGACCTTATTCTCGAGCATGAATTTGATGTGATAAAGGTAGCCAGCTGTTCTTTCACTGATTGGCCGCTCCTGGAAAAGATCGGCGCCACCAATAAACCTGTAATACTTTCCACTGCCGGCGCCTCGGTTAACGATATAGACAGAGTTGTGGCTTTCTTTGAGCACAGGGATAAAGAATTCGCGATAATGCACTGTGTGGGCGAATATCCCACCGCTAAAGAGAATTTCGAACTAAACCAGATAGCCTTCCTTAAAACCAGGTATCCCAACCTGACCATAGGCTATTCCACACACGAACCTCCGGAAGAAATGGAATCGGTCAAGCTGGCAGTCGGAGAGGGCGCGGAGATATTTGAAAGGCACATAGGGCTTAAAACAGATAAGTTCTCCATAAACAATTATTCTTCAATGCCGGAGCAGATCGGCAGGTGGCTTGAATCGGCAACAGACGCCTTTCTCATTGCAGGTGTTAAGAACGAGCGCAGAAAGATATCCGATAAAGAAAAGGATGATTTAGTCGGACTCCGTAGAGGAGTCTTTGTAAAGGAAAACCTTAGGAGCGGTGATAAACTTTCCCTGAAAAATATTTTCTTTGCCATTCCCAATATCAAAGGGCAGCTGCTCGCGAATGATTTCTCTAAATACATGGAGTATTCGCTGAAAAAGGATCTTTTGAAGGATGAGCCGGTTATGACGGCGGAAGTTTCGGCTCTTAACCTAAGAGAGAAATTCCTTGAGATCTCAAACAAGATCAAAGATATGGTTATTAAGAGCCATGTCCCTCTTCCCTTAAAATTTGATTTTGAACTTTCTCACCATTATGGTATTGAGAATTTTGAAAAGATAGGCGCTACGATAATCCGTTGTATAAACAGGGAATACTGCAAGACGATTATCATTACGCTTCCCGGGCAGAAGAACCCGACGCACTATCACAAGAAAAAGGAAGAAACCTTTCAGGTCCTTTACGGCGACCTTATCCTTGAGATGAGCGGCGTTGAAAAGGAGTATAGGAAAGGAGACATCATAGTCGTGGAAAGAGGAGTGCCGCACAGTTTCACTTCAAAGGGCGGTGCAATATTCGAAGAGGTTTCAACTACTCATTACAAGGAAGACTCGTTCTACGAAGACCCAAAGGTGCTCGCAAACAAGAACAGAAAGACAGAGATGACTTTCTGGTCGGACTGGTTCAACAAGCCCTTATCCTGAGGAGAAAATGATAAAACTTTCAGATTATGTCATGAAATTCGTGGCCTCTCAAGGTGTTAAGCACATTTTCATGCTTCCCGGCGGCGGGTGCATGCATCTTGTGGATTCGCTCGGAAGAAATAGGAAGTTGAGATTTATTCCGATGCTTCACGAACAGGCCGCGGCTATCGCGGCTGACGCCTCCGCCCAGTATACCGGAAAACCCGGTGTTGTTCTTGTTACGACCGGCCCCGGCGGAACGAATACCGTAACCGGTGTTGCGGCATCATGGATAGATTCCACGCCGGTGATATACTTGTCTGGGCAGGCAAAGCGCGCCGATCTGTTGAAGGGCCGCGGGGTAAGACAGATGGGAGTGCAGGAAGTTGACGTTGTCTCAATAGTAAGTTCAATTACAAAATATGCCGTAACGGTTATGCGTCCGGAAGATATAAGATTTCATCTTGAGAAAGCTGTCCAACTGGCGCATGAAGGAAGAAAAGGGCCGGTGTGGATTGAGATACCTCTTGATGTTCAGGGAAGCTTGATTGACGAAAAAAAACTCAAAGGTTTTACTCCTTCAAAAAAGATATTGAAGAAACCGGACATATCGCAATGCGTGAAACTCCTAAAGGCCGCGAAACGGCCTGTAATCCTGGCGGGAAACGGTATCAGAATGGCAGGCGCGGCTTCCGGGTTCCTAAAACTTATACGTAAGCTTAATATTCCCGTGCTTACAACCTGGCGCGCAGCTGATATGCTTCCGGAAAATGACCCGCTCTATTTCGGGCGCCCCGGTTCGGTAGGCCAGAGAGCCGCCAATTTCATACAGCAAAATTCCGACCTGATAATCACCATTGGGGCGAGGCTTGATCTGCCGCAGGTGGCGTTTGATTACGCGAATTTCGCCAGAGATGCAAAGAAGATAATCGTTGATATTGACGCGGCGGAAATAAGGAAAATGGGTTTTAAAAAGGATATTGCAATAAATTCAGACGCAAAAGTATTCATTGAGCTCCTGCTCAAACGCGCGAAACCTTCAGGAACAAATAAATGGCGGGAATGGTGCGCCCGGCTAAAGAGGAGCTACCCTGTACCGGATAAGTCCAGCCTGCTGACCTCGGGTGAATTTATTAACACGTACAACCTTATTGATGTCCTGTCGAAACAGTTGACCGCGCGCGATATTCTTGTGCCCGGCAGTTCCGGCAGCTGCGCGGAAGTTACTATGCAAACGATAAAAATAAAGAAAGGCCTGCGGGTGTTGAATACTCCGGGACTCGGTTCTATGGGCTTTGGCTTGCCGGCCGGGATTGGCGCCTGCGTTGCAAGCGGCCGCAGAACCATCGGCGTAGTAGGTGACGGGGGGCTGCAGCATAACATCCAGGAACTCGAAACTATCAAGAGGTTGGGCCTTCCCTACAAACTGTTTATTCTTAACAACAACGGCTACGGATCTATCAGAATGATGCAGACCAGGCACTTTAAAGGACGGCTCGTCAGCTGCGATCCGTCGAGCGGCCTAACCGTGCCGGATACTTTGAGAATAGCCGAGGCCTACGGCATAAAAACAAAGAGAATTACTGCGAAGGATAATCTTGAGAAAAAGGTAAAGGAAGTTCTTTCAAGCAAAGGCCCCGTAATATGCGATGTTGAGGTTGAACCGATGCTTGAAACCGCTCCGAGAGTTTCCTCAGCGGTTCTGCCTGACGGCCGGATAGTTTCAAAGCCGCTTGAAGATCTGTGGCCGTTCCTTGAAAGGGATGAATTTCAGGCCGGCATGCTTATAAAACCGGCGGAAGAAGCGTAGATGAAGATTCTTATTACAGGCGGAAAAGGGTTTATCGCAAGAAACCTCGCGGAAGCGTTTTCAGCCGGGCACCAGGTTATTTCTCCGGGAAGCGCCGAGCTTGATCTCCTTGACTCCGTGAAAGTTGCCGATACGCTAAAGGCCGGAAGTTTTGACCTGGTTATTCATTCGGCTACTTATGACGCCGCCCCGAAGACCTCGACTAAAGACCCGGCGATGGTGCTAAATAATAACCTCAGAATGTTCTTCAATATAGCAAGATGGAACGGTAAGTTTGGCAGGCTGATTTTCTTCGGATCCGGAGCCGAGTTTGGCCGCGAGAACTGGAAACCGCGCATGTCTGAAGAATATTTCGACGCTTTCGTGCCGTCAGATCAGTATGGTTTTTCAAAATATTTAATGACGAAGCACGCTCTTTCAGCCAAGAACATCTATAATCTAAGGCTCTTTGGGGTGTTTGGCAGATATGAGGACTGGCGGTACAGGTTTATTTCAAACCTTTGCTATCAGGCTCTAACCGGAAAGGAATTAAGTATTCATCAGGACGCTGTTTACGATTACACTTCTATAGAGGATATCAAAGTTGTTGTGAAAAAATTCATCGATTTGGAACCGAAAAACAAAGTATATAATCTTTGCTCAGGAGCTGCCTTCAGCCGGAAAGAATTGGCCGGTAAGGTGCTTAAATGCGCCGGAAAAGAAATGAAAGTAATATTTGAAAAGAACGGCTTCGCAGGAGAATACAGCGGGGATAATACCCGCCTGCTTTCTGAACTGAAAGGTTTCTCGTTTACTCCAATTGACGAAGCGGTTAAGCCTCTCCTTGACTGGTATAAGCAAAACGCAAAAACCGTCTTCGCTGAATACGGTACAAAATGAAATTAAATGAGGCCATAACCGCGATTGACGGGATAGTCCCTGACGCGAAAAACGGGCTGCCGGAAGAGGTGTTTCTGCTCGCCAGCAGACTGACGCCGATGGTGAATGTTGACCTCCTGCTTAAAGATGCCGCCGGACGTACGCTTCTTTCGTGGAGAGACGATGAATTTGCCGGGCAAGGCTGGCATGTGCCAGGCGGCATAATCAGGTACAAGGAAAGTTTTGAGGAAAGGATACAGAAAACAGCGGTAAAAGAACTGGGTCAAGAGATTAAATTTGATCCTGTTCCGATTGCCATAGAACAGTTCTTTTGCGAGCATGTTTCAAGAGGACACTTCATTTCTTTTCTTTTCAAATGCAGGTTTTCGGGGTATTTTTCGCCGGAGAATAAGAGGTTGACCGAAACGAGCAGAGGATATCTGAAGTGGCATGCGGCGTGCCCAGTTAATATGATTAACATCCACGAGGCCTACAGAAAATACATCTGACAGGCCGGGAGCATAGTTGAAAAATATTTGCAGAGTGTGCGGACATGTTTTAGGCGCGAAAGCCTTATTAAGTTTCAATAACATGCCGAAAAGCGCCCAGAATTTTCCAGACGCGGATTCTCTTTCCCAAGACAAGGGAGAAAATCTTGACATTTTTGGCTGTCCTGGCTGCGGCCTGGCCCAGCTTACTGTTTTGCCGGTGCCCTACTACAGGGAAGTCATTCGAGCAGCGGCATTTTCAGAAGAAATGAGAACCTTCAGGCATAAGCAGTTCGGTCATTTCGTAAAGAAGTATAGGCTAAAGGGAAGAAAGGTGCTGGAACTCGGATGCGGTCGCGGAGAATATCTCTCTATTATGAAGCGGCAGGGAGTAAAGGCCTCCGGACTGGAATATTCTAAGTCTGCCGTTGACTGTTGCAAAAGTATGGGGCTAAATGTTGAGAGAGGTTACCTCTCAACTGGTTCCAAGCCGTTAAAGAGCGGGCCTTTTGACGCTTTCTATATAATGAACTTCCTCGAACATTTTCCTGATCCGAAAAGCAGCCTTGAGGCCATGGGTGACAATCTCCGCTCCGGCGGAATCGGACTGGTCGAAGTTCCGAATTTTGACATGATTATCAGAAAGCATCTCTTCTCGGAGTTCATAAAGGATCACCTTCTCTACTTTACGAAAGATACTTTGGAAACCGCGTTAAAGTTGAGCGGTTTTGAAGTGCTGGAATCAAAGGTTGTCTGGCACGATTATATAATCTCTTCCGTAGTAAAAAAAAGAGAGTTGCCGGTTCTCGAAAGCTTTTATGATTCCCTTCAAAAGATTAAAAAGGAGTTGACGGCCTTCCTGGGAAAGCACCGAAAAGGGCGCGTGGCTGTCTGGGGCGCGAGTCATCAGGCACTCGCGGTTATGGCTCTCGCTGAACTTGCCGGAAAAATAAGTTATGTCGTTGATTCGGCGCCTTTCAAACAGGGCAAGTTTACAACGGCGACGCATATCCCGATAGTGTCGCCTGAATTGCTTGACCTGCAACCGGTAAGTGCTATAATAATAATGGCGGCAAGCTATTCCGACGAAGTAGCCCGTATAATAAAGAAAAAGTACGGGAAAAAGATAAAAACGGCTATTTTAAGAGACTATGGCCTTGAGATAAAAAACTAATCAACAGGAGAATAATTATGTCAGAGCAGGCGGGTGTTCTTACACCGGAAGAAGCGGCAAAACGCGGCAGTTTGAAGAAAGAGAAACCGTATGTCTATGAAAAAATAATGAAATATGACGAAAAGGTAAAGAAAGGCGAGAGCATAGCGATACTCCAATTTCAGTATGACTATAGGTGCAATTTTAAATGCGAGCATTGCTGCATAACAAAATTACGCGGCAAAAATCCGGACAGGTATTTTACCCTTAACGATGTAAAAGAGCTTTCACGCCAGGCTGACGAAATGGGGCTGGCGCACATTGTAATTACCGGCGGCGAGCCGCTGGTCTTTCCGGACCTGGATGAAGTTGTAAAAGCAATAGACCCGCAAAAGTTTTATATTACCTCAGACACAAACGGCTGGTACCTGGACGAGGCAAAAGCAAAACACCTGAAAGCCATCGGCATAGACAAAATCCAGCTGTCTCTGGACAGTCTCTCGGCAAAAGGGCACGATGAATTCCGGCGCAAGGAAGGCTCCCATGCCAGGGCAGTTAAAGCGATAGACGCCGCCAAGAGCGCGGGCCTGAATCTCATAATCGCAACCGTAGTGACGAAACAAAGAATACGTTCTTCCGAGTTTGAAGAGTTCCTTAAGTTTGCAAAGGAGAAGGATGTCCCGGTGTTCGTAACCTACGCGAAACCTGTCGGCGACTGGACCGGAAACACGGACATAATGGTTACGAAGGAAGATATGGCGCATATGCGCGAGCTGGAGAAGAAATACAAGGTATTTACCCACCTTACGCCTTCGTACGGCCTGGACCTGGGCTGCATAGCCGTGAAGCGGATGGTCTCAATTACGAAGTATGGCGATGTGATGCCTTGCCCTTACATACATGTATCTCTTGGAAACGTATTTGAAGAGCCGCTAAAGGATATCATTTCCAGAGGCATGAATATTAAATATTTCGGCAAGCATATTGACACTTGCTTGATAGCGGAAGACAGGCAGTTTATCAGCGAAGTTGAAGAGAAAAAGATATACGGAAAACAGTTGCCTGTCGCGGCGGAGGAAGTATTTACAAAAGAGGATCTCATTGACAAGTCAAAAAAAGTCTAAGAACTCCAGACTTGTCTCCAAGATACGGGAAGAACTAAACAAAAAAAACCGTACTTTTGTGAGGTTTGCTGTAGTTGGGGTGATAAATACCGTATTTGGAATAGGCACTTTTGCCTTACTCCGGTATTTCGGGGTTCACTATGCCATTGCGAGCTTGCTTTCGCAGATATTGGGAATACTCTTCAACTTTAAGACCACCGGAAGGTTTGTTTTTAAGAACAGAGACAAATCTCTATTTTACAGATTTCTGGCGGTTTATGTATTTACGTACATATTGAACGTTGGGTTTCTTAGAATCGTCAACACAGATGTCATAAACAAACAACTCGAGAGGATTTTGAGAGAGTTTTTGCCGCTCTTAATCAATTTTGACGCTTCAAAAATAATTGATTGTTTCGCTGCCGCGCTGCTCTCGGTTCCGGTAGCTGTGGTAGTGTTTTTTCTGCAAAAGAAATTTGTCTTCAGAGAAAAGGAGACTGCTAAATGAAAAAAATAAGCATCATTACTCCTTGTTTCAACGAAGAGGAAAACGCGTTTGAAGTTTACTCGCGGATAAAGAAAGTTTTTGCCGCTCTGCCGTCCTACGATTATGAACATATCTTCATAGACAACAACTCTGCGGACCGGACTGTTGAGATAGTGAAAGGCATAGCAGCTTTAGACAAAAAGGTGAAGCTTATTGTCAACTCGCGAAACTTTGGGCATATAAGGTCGCCCTATTACGCCATGCTGCAGGCAACCGGCGATGCCGCTATGACGCTGTCTGCTGATCTTCAGGATCCGCCGGAACTGATAAAGGATTTTATCGCTAAATGGGAAGCCGGTTTTAAGATTGTTGTCGGGGTAAAGAAAGAAAGCGCTGAAAAGAAATCCATGTTTTTTGTGAGAAAAGCATTTTACCGTTTCATAAATAAAATATCCGAGGTTGAACTGACTGAGAATTTTACGGGATTTGGCCTTTATGACAAGAAGATAATTGCGACTCTGAGGGAAATAGGAGACCCGTACCCCTATTTTCGCGGATTAATCTGCGATATCGGGTTTGAAAGAGCGGAGATTGAATATTTCCAGCCCGCGAGACAGAAAGGAATTACCAAGAATAATTTTTATTCGCTTTATGACATGGCGATGCTCGGGATTACAAATCATTCCAAACTGCCTTTAAGACTGGCGACTATGCTCGGATTTCTGCTTTCGCTGTTAAGTATATTGATTTCAATTGTCTATTTCGTGGCAAAGATAATATTCTGGAGCAAAATCCCATTTGGGTTCGCGCCGCTTATCATAGGCCTGTTCTTCTTTGGGTCGGTGCAACTCTTTTTCATAGGGATTCTGGGTGAATATATCGGTTCAATTTACACCCAGGTTCTAAAGCGCCCGCTTGTCATCGAAAAAGAAAGAATAAATTTTGATGACAAAGAACAAAAGTAATGGGACTTCTCCTAATACTGATAACAGATGTCTTCGGGGTTTTCTGTTCCTACCAGTTCTCGTATTATATCAGATGCTATGTTTTTCCGAAATATTTGGCTCTGCCTGAGCCGCTCCCGCTTGCCGTCTTTAACCCTGTTTGGCTCCCCGTAATATTCATATTATTCTTTTGGTATGAGAACCTTTACACAAAACGCTTGCCTCTTTGGGAAGAGATTAAAGTTACCTGGAAGGCGGCTATGCTGGCAACGATCAGTTTGCTGGCGATTGTTTCCTTGGGCAAGATGACTGCGACTGTTTCAAGGACCATCCTTGTCCTCACTTTTCTTAATGGAATATGGATCTTCCCGCTGCTGCGCTATTATGCAAAGAGATTTTTCTTCGCGGCAGGATTAAACAAGAGAAAAGTGCTGATACTGGGGGCGGGGACGACAGGAAGGGTTCTGCTTGAGTCCTATCTGGGTGAGAAGGGCATGGGGTACGAAGTTATAGGTTTCCTTGATGACGGCCCGGGTAAGGCGGGCAGCAGCATCAGGGGCGTCAGGATTCTCGGAAAAATTTCTGACATAGAGAGATATCTTACTCCTAAACTTGAAGTTATTGTGGCTATCCCCAGCATGAATGCCAAGAGGCTCATTGGACTTGTTAACGGCCTCCAGAAGCGAGTCTACAGGGTATCGTTTATCCCGGATTTGCTCGGAATACCGTTCTTCGAGAGCGATATGGATTTTCATTTTGAAAGCCAGCTTTTGATACTAAACGTGAGAAACAATCTTAAGAACAAATTGAATATGCTGGTTAAACGCGTTTTTGACGTTGCCGTAAGCCTGCCGCTTATGGTGTTCCTGTTTCCGTTCATAGCCGTCATCGCGTTTATAATTAAGATGGATTCGCGGGGGCCTGCTTTTTGGGTTGAAGAGCGCATTGGCAGGGATGGGAATAATTTCAGATGCATCAAGTTCCGCAGTATGTATACAAACGCTGCTGATATACTGCGGAAAACGCTGGCTGAAAATAAGAAGCTTGCGCTTGAATGGAAAACCTACTTCAAGCTTAAAAACGACCCAAGGGTAACGCCTGTCGGTAGATTTATCAGGAAGTACAGCTTGGATGAGCTTCCCCAAATCTTTAACATTGTAGGCGGAGACATGAGCCTGGTTGGTCCGAGGCCTTATCTGCCCAGGGAGAAAAAGGATATAGGGAATTATTTTGGGACTATTACCGAAGTCAATCCCGGTCTCTCAGGACTTTGGCAGGTATCCGGCCGCAATAAGAAATCCTTCAGCGAGAGGCTTGTCCTCGACGCATGGTATATCCAAAACTGGTCTCTCTGGCTGGATATTGTGATCCTGATAAAGACGGTGAAGGTGGTTTTGAAACGTGAAGGCGCGTATTAGAGGCGCAGGCGCGCAGTAAGACAAAACATGAAAATATTGCCGCGCATCCGCACATCTGCGCGTCCGAGCATCCCAAACAAGGAGTTGTTATGTTGAAAGCCAGATACGATGTATGCGTTATAGGCGGCGCCGGGCATGTCGGGTTGCCGCTTTCCATTGCTTTTGCAAATAAGGGCAAGAAAGTAATAATCTATGATATTAACGAGAAGGCCCTCAAAGATATTAACTCCGGCAAGATGCCTTTTCTTGAGGAAAACGCCGAGCCGATACTGCGCAAAGTTATTGGCAAGAAACTGGTTACTACAAATTCGCCGGAAGCAATAACTTCCTCGAAATTTGTAGTAGTCATAATAGGCACTCCGGTTGATGAACACCTTAATCCGAGATTCCACGATATGAAGGTCTTCTTTGAGCAGATTATGCCCTATCTGAGGAACGGCCAGATTGTAATCCTTAGGAGCACGCTTTTTCCGGGTGTCACCGCGAAAGTCAATAGCTTTCTTAAAAAGGCCTATCCGAAATTGGAAGTGGTGTTTTGCCCTGAGAGGATACTTGAAGGCAAAGCCATGGAGGAGTTGAACGGCTTGCCCCAGATAATATCCGGTTTTAACCGGAAAGCTGTAGCGGCAACAAAGAAACTTTTCAGCGCTCTGACTTCCGAGATGATTGAAGTCCCGCCGCTGGAAGCGGAGCTTGCAAAACTTTTCACTAATTCGTGGAGATATGTTCAATTTGCAATAGCCAATCAATTTTTTATGATAGCACAGGAATATGGGGCGGATTTCTTCAAGATTTATAATGCCATGACGAAGAATTACCCGCGCACAAAAAACTTTCCCAAACCTGGTTTTGCCGCCGGGCCCTGCCTCTTTAAAGATACAATGCAGATTTCTGCCTTCACGAATAATAGATTCTTTCTCGGGCATTCGGCGATGCTGGTCAATGAAGGGCTGCCGGATTTTATCATTGAGCAGTTGAAAAAGAAGTTTGACCTGTCGGTAAAGAAGATAGGCATACTTGGAATGGCTTTCAAGGCGGAAAGCGACGACAAAAGAGAATCGCTTTCATATAAGCTCAAGAAGATAGCTGAAGTAGAAGCGAAAGAGGTTTACTGCTCCGATGAATACATCAAGGAAGCGGGCTTTTTACCGGCCGAGGAACTGATTAGAAGATCTGATATCGTAATAATAGGGGCGCCGCATAAAAGGTACAAAACTCTAAAGTTTGGAAAAAAGGTGCTGGTGGATGTGTGGAATCATATTAAGTTCACTAAAATATAAGCGCTAAATTCTAAATACTAAATTCTAAACAAGAAGAAAGAGCAAAATTAAGAGGCGGCTTGTTATTGCGGTGTAGTTTGTTTCTTTTGTGTTTATTTGTTTATTTAGAATTTAGAAATTAGTGCTTATGATTTGGTTTACCGGAGGCTTTGTGAAGATACTTGTTACTGGGGCTAAGGGTTTTATTGCCGGATACGTAATTCAGGAGTTTCTGGATCACGGTTGGGAAGTTGTCGGGCTGGATAATTTTTCAAAGTACGGGGATGTTGATAAAAGCTATGACAAGAATCCGAAATACAAATTTGTTAAAGGCGACGCCAAGGATGTGAAATTATTAAAAGACATTCTTGCTGATTGCGAGCATTTCATGGCGGGAGCCGCAATGATAGGAGGTATCTCCTATTTTCATGAATTCGCCTATGACCTGATAGCGGAAAATGAGAGGATAACTGCGGCGGCTTTTGACGCGGCTATCTGGGCATATAAGTCCGCAAAGCTTAAGAAGATTACCGTTATGTCATCCTCTATGGTATATGAGAACGCCGTGAAATATCCGACTCCCGAAGGGCACCAGTTGGAATGCCCGCCGCCATTTTCCACCTATGGTTTCCAAAAACTCGCGACGGAGTATTTTGTGAAAGGAGCTTATGAACAGTATAAGCTGCCTTACACGCTTGTACGTCCCTTCAACTGTATCGGTATAGGAGAGAAGCGGGCGGTTACGGATGTTGAGATAAAATCAGGGAATGTTTCTCTTGCGCTTAGCCATGTTGTTCCGGATATATGCCAGAAAATATTGAAAGGTCAGGATCCGCTTCATCTGCTTGGCAACGGAAAGCAGGTAAGGCATTACACTTATGGCGGCGATCTTGCCAAGGGCATCAGGTATTGCGTTGAAAAACCGGAGGCATTGAATCAGGATTTTAATATCTCGACTGCGAAGTCTACCACGGTCCTGGAGCTGGCGGAGCTGATTTGGAAGAAAATCAATAAAGACAAACCTTTTAGATATGTTTCAGATAAGCCTTTTTCTCACGATGTTCAGCTGAGGGTTCCGAATGTAGCCAAGGCAAAAGTGCTGCTCGGATACGAAGCAACGACAAGTTTAGAGCAGGCTATAGATGAAATAATTCCATGGATAAGGGAAGAGATTAAGCTTGGAGGAATCTAAAGTAGAGGGTTGGATGCTTAAGGGCGAGAGGACGGAAGGCAGAAGACGGATGACAGAAGACAGAGGGCAGTGAACTGATGGATGATTGGATGGTCGGATGTTTGGATGCTTAAAGGCCAGCAAGGTTGATGCGCAGATGTGCGGATGAGCAGACGCGCAAGGGCAAAAGGCGGAGGCTCGGATGCTTAAAGGCGAGAGGACGGAAGACAGAATGAAGATTGACATAGTAATACCTGTCTATAATGAAGCGGAGAATATCGGGGAAACCCTAAGGGCTATAGACAGAAACACAAGGAAAATAACAGACGCTGTTTTTCAGGTGAATATCGTCTATGATTTTCCCGAGGACAATACTTTGCCTGTCGCGCGAAAGGTTGCTCCGGAACTTCGGATACCCTTAAGATATTCTCTAAATCCCGTTAGAGGCGTTGTAAATGCCATTAAGTCAGGAATAAACAACTCCACGGCAGACTTTGTGCTTATTACTATGGCTGATATGTCGGATGATTATTCTATCCTTGACGATATGGTTGGGCTCGCAAATAAGGGTTTCGATATAGTATGTCCCTCGCGGTATATGAATGGCGGGAAACTGGTCGGTGGACCGCCTGTCAAACAGTTTCTTTCCCGCATAGCAGGGCTTACAATGCACTGGTTTTCCGGAATACCAACGCATGATGCAACCAACAGCTACAAGCTTTACAGGCTTTCAGCCATTAACAAGATGAAGATTGAAAGTGAGGGCGGTTTCGAAATTGGAACGGAGATAACGGCAAAAGTATTCAGGAACGGCGGCAGGATAACAGAACTGCCAACTATATGGTACGACAGGGAGAAGGGCAAATCGCGGTTTAAGCTGCTTAAATGGATTCCGAAATACCTAAAGTGGTATTTTTACCTCATAAAGGGCAAAAGATAGAACAAGCACTAAATACTAAGGTAGTCTCAAACATCTAACGCAACACTTTTCCTTAATTCGTCCTCTGGTGTCTCGAAACCAAGTGTTCTTCTCGGGCGACCGTTCATCAGTTTTTCGACCTTGTTTATTTCTTTCTGCGTCACTT
>Ga0209697_10001872_pt1 | contig 31513 bp, 20 predicted proteins | sample AliMusrvi5mmetaG_FD_184115 | JGI IMG/M metagenome (GOLD analysis project Ga0209697, IMG submission 184115) | Freshwater lake bacterial and archeal communities from Alinen Mustajarvi, Finland, to study Microbial Dark Matter (Phase II) - Alinen... | ecosystem: Environmental > Aquatic > Freshwater... | reverse complement strand
ACAAAAATGTAAGAAGGCCGGAATTAAACATTCCAGCCTTCTTTATAAGTAATAAAATTCTGTTTCAGAATTTACAGCACAGTCTCAACGTCCTGATAAGGTAATCCAAAGGCTTCAGCAACTCCTTTGTAAACAACCTTGCCTTTTACTACGTTCAGGCCTTTCCGTAAAGCGTCGTTTTCATTACAGGCTTTCTTCCAGCCTTTATTGGCAATCTGGATGGCATAAGGCAATGTGGCATTAGTCAAAGCTAGGGTTGATGTGCGTGGTACGGCTCCTGGCATATTGGCTACACAATAGTGAATCACATGATCAATCACAAAGGTTGGATGATCGTGAGTGGTCGGTACAGTTGTTTCAAAACAACCACCCTGATCAACAGCAACGTCAACCATAACTGTTCCCGGTTTCATGGTTGGAATCATATCGCTGGTAATCAGCTTTGGAGCAACTGCACCTGGAATAAGTACGGCACCAATGATTACATCAGCATTGCGAACCATTTCACGAATGTTGTATTCGTTGCTCATCATGGTTTTTACGTTTGCGGGCATGATATCGTCCAGGTAACGCAGACGTTTCAGGCTCACATCGATGATAGTGACATCAGCGCCAAGGCCACCGGCCATTTTAGCAGCTTCTGTTCCCACAATTCCGCCACCGATAATCAGTACTTTTGCAGGGGGTACTCCGGGAACTCCGCCCAGCAATACACCATATCCGCCAAAAGTTTTTTCAAGGTATTTGGCACCTTCCTGAATAGACATACGACCTGCAACTTCCGACATCGGAATAAGCAATGGCAACGAACGGTCAGCCATTTCAACGGTTTCGTAAGCAAGACAGATTGATCCGTTATCAAGCATAGCCATAGTTAAAGGCTCACCAGATGCAAAATGGAAATAGGTAAATAAAATCTGACCAACTTTAATCAGTTTATATTCTGATTGGATAGGTTCTTTTACCTTGATGATCATTTCAGCAATTGCATACACCTCTTCGATAGTCGGAAGAATTGATGCACCTGCATGCATATAATCTTCATCAGCAAAACCGCTTCCCATACCGGCAGTAGCCTGCATATAAACGATATGACCATTCTTAACCAATTCAGCTGCACCAGCTGGAGTTAAAGCAACCCGGTTTTCGTTATTTTTAATTTCTTTTGGAACTCCAATAATCATTTTCGTAGTATTTTAAAGTTTTCTAAGGGCTTAAAATTAGACTATCCGAATCTTTGAAAACATGATAAAAAACAATGAATACGAAAGGATTGGAAAGAGCGCAGACGAACTTAAACCGATATCATACGATAAACGCTTCAGTGGTTTTAATTTGAAAGTTATTGTGCTGTTAAGATTTCACATTAAACCAAAACCTAAAATTTTCATTTAAGATTGATAATCGTATATTTGTCGCCTTTACAGATATTATTTTCTACAACATGCCAAATACATCGGAACGAGGTAATTTGATGCCGGATTCGCCCATCCGGAAGCTGGTTCCTTTGGCTGACAAAGCCAAGGAAAAGGGAAGAAAGGTGTTTCACCTGAATATAGGACAACCGGATTTGCCAACGCCTCAAAACGCGATTGATGCTATCCGCAACATTGACAGGAAAATTCTGGAGTATTCTCCAAGTGAAGGAATCAAATCATTCCGTGAAAAGCTGGCGGCGTACTACCATACTTTTAAGATCGACGTAACTGCTGACGATATTATTATCACTACTGGAGGTTCAGAAGCCGTAACCTTTGCTTTTCTGGCCTGTCTTGATCCCGGTGACGAAATCATCGTTCCGGAGCCTGCATATGCCAACTACACAGCCTTTGCCATTCTGGCAGGTGCAGTAATCAAATCAATTCCCTCAAAAATTGAGGAAGGTTTTGCCCTGCCTCCTATGAGCGAATTTGAAAAACTGATCACTCCTCGCACCAAAGGGATATTGATCTGCAACCCGAATAACCCAACAGGATATTTATACAACCGTACCGAAATGAACCAGATTCGCGATATGGTTAAAAAATACGATTTGTATTTATTCTCCGACGAAGTGTACCGTGAGTTTTGCTATACAGGTGCTCCTTATATCTCTGCTTTTCACTTAGAAGGAATTGAGCAGAACGTAGTGCTGATCGATTCCGTTTCGAAACGTTACAGCGAATGCGGGATACGAATAGGTGCACTGATCACCAAAAACAAGGCCTTGAAGAAGAATGTCATGAAGTTTTGCCAGGCACGATTAAGCCCGCCACTCATTGGACAAATTGCTGCGGAAGCTTCTCTGGACAATAATAAGGAATATATGCACGATGTGTATGATGAATATGTTGAACGTCGTAAATTCCTTGTCGACGGGCTCAACCGCATCAATGGGGTCTATTCTCCAATACCGATGGGGGCCTTTTACACTGTTGCACGTCTACCGGTTGACGATGCCGATATATTCTGCTCCTGGTTACTGAGCGATTTTGAATACGAGAATCAAACTATCTTTATGGCTCCGGCTTCCGGTTTCTACACCACTCCAGGCTATGGAAAAGATGAAGTCCGTATTGCCTATGTGCTGAAAAAGGAAGATTTGGCTACTTCACTTAAGATACTGGAAGAAGCACTGAAAGTTTATCCTGGAAGTAAAGTGAAGCAGGCTGTAGCTGCTATCATGGAATAAAGTCAAAAATTATAAAATCTGAGAAAAAGCGTTTGGAACAATACTCCGGACGCTTTTTTGTTTCCTGATTTGTTTAATATTTTGTACATTTGAGGAAAGCAGACCGGTAAATCTTATATTCACTGCTATCAACAGAAGATCTGGTTAATATTGATTATTAAGAACATTGGTCGCTTATTAGTACTGTTTTTTATTCCTCGAACCCAAAATATCAACTATGAAAGCCTTAACTGTACTAATATTCGTTATCCTTTCCTGCTTCGTTGTAAATGGCCAAAATCTGCCAAAGGTTGCATCAGGAAGTATTCACCGGATCAATAACTTTCAGTCTGAATTTGTTGAGGCACGAAATGTTGATGTTTGGTTACCTGAAGGTTATGACCCTGCAAAAAAACACAATGTGGTGTACATGCATGACGGGCAGATGCTTTTTGACAGTACCCAAACATGGAATAAAAAGGAATGGGGAGTCGATGAAACCTTTTCACGCTTAATGAAAGAAGGAAAAATCGAACGGTGTATGGTGGTTGCAATCTGGAATACCGGAGGGAACCGTATAGCTGAATACTTCCCAAACAAAGTATTTTCTCAGCTGGACAACACAACCCAAACTTCATTTACAGAAAAGTATACCGGAGGGAAGCCAGCGGATGGTGATAACTATTTGAAGTTTATTGTCAATGAGTTAAAGCCCTACATCGATCAGAATTATTCAACATCTCCCGACAAGGACCACACCTTCATCATGGGTTCGAGCATGGGGGCTACCATTTCTATATATGCGATCAACGAATATCCGGATGTTTTTGGAGGCGCAGCTTGTCTGTCAACTGCATGGCTCAGTTCAATTGAACCCAATTACGAAATACCAACAGCTACCTTCGAATACTTAAAACAGCATATGGCTTCACCATTCGGGCACAAAATATACATGGATTACGGAACAGGTGAAAGCGACAAAACTTATGAGATGACCCAGGCCTTTGTCGACCTGATTGCCAAAGGAAAAGGATATGGAGAATCGAATTATATGTCAAGAGTATACGCCAAGGACGAACACAACGAAATCGCATGGAGTAAGCGGCTGAATGTACCTCTTGAATTCTTAATGCCAAAAATTCAGCCCCAGAAACCATGTTCAGGCAGGATTGATTTGTATGAGAACTTTTCATCCAAATTTATTTCAGATCGGAATGTGGAGGTCTGGTTACCTGAGGGATACAATCCAAAGAAGAAATATGCAGTCCTTTATATGCACGACGGCCAGATGCTTTTTGATGCCAATACAACCTGGAACCATCAGTCATGGGATGTGGATGATGTTTCCACCAAACTGATGCAGGAAGGAAAAGTAAAGGACTTTATTGTAGTTGGCGTCTGGAATGGTGGAAAAACACGCCATGCCGATTATTTTCCACAGAAACCATTCGAATCACTAATGCAGGATCAGAAAGACTATGTCACAAAACAACTTCAAAACACTCCAAACACCGAAGTATTTAAACCCAATTCTGATAATTATTTAAAGTTTCTTGTCAAAGAGTTAAAGCCTTTTATCGACAAAAAATACTCCGTTTATAAAGACAGAAACCATACGTTCGTTGCAGGAAGCAGCATGGGAGGACTGATTTCGATGTATGCCATATGCGAATACCCTGCTGTATTTGGTGGAGCAGCATGCCTGAGTACCCATTGGCCGGGTATCTTTACTATGGAAAACAATCCGATACCAGATGCCTTCGTAAGCTACCTCAAAGCGAATCTGCCTGATCCGAAAACCCATAAGATATACTTCGATCATGGTGATCAAACGTTGGATGCCATGTATTCCCCAACACAAAAGAAGGTGGATGAAGTCATGAAAGCCAGAGGGTACAATGACAAAAGCTGGGAAACACTTATTTTTCCCGGTAAGGATCACAGCGAAAAATCATGGAACGAACGTCTGAATATTCCTTTGCAGTTCCTGCTGAAGAAATAAATCATCATATGGCAACAATACAACAGTCTAAAGACCCTGATTTTTTAAATCAACTGTCTTTTGAACCATTATCCAAAGACAACTGGGGAAAATTTGCTCAGCTATTTGGTGAAAGGGGAGCCTGCGGAAACTGCTGGTGTATGTGGTACCGCATCCCAAAACAAGACTTTCAGGAGGGCAAGGAGAATGATGGGAATAAGTCTGCGATGAAAGAACTCGTCTGGGAAGGTCAACCAACAGGCATACTCGGTTTTTATGAGGATCAGCCGATTGCCTGGTGCGCCTTTGCTCCCCGGGAACATTACCTGAAACTGGAGAAGTCCAGAGTTCACAAACGAATAGATGACCAGCCCGTTTGGTCAATCCCTTGCTTCTTCATAGATAAAAACTTCAGGCGGCAGGGAGTATCAGTTGAACTGTTAAAGGGTGTCATCCGGTATGCTGCCAATCAAGGAATAAAGATTATCGAAGCCTATCCAACCATCCCAACCAAGGAAATTCTCCCCGACTCCTTTGCATGGATTGGATTATATAAATCGTTTGAACAAACAGGCTTTCAGATTGTCGACCGCACTTCAAAAAACAGACCAATGGTACGTTACTACACTTCAGGATAAATCTTCTCAAGTATATACCCCGTGATTAGGTATGTACTTTAATCCTGTCTATTCATTCCATGAAAATGAAGTTCATTTGTATGGCTGGTGTGTGCTTTTTTGATTGTCAAAGACAAAATAATGATTAAATTTATCCTCGATTAACCACCAACTAACATGATGAAAAATAAATTACACCTGATTTTCAATAGCAAAGGCAAACAGGTCCTGTTGTTTGCTGCAATGTTTCTACTTGCAATCAATACCGTCTTTGCTCAAACCAATCTAATTAAAAATGGCGACTTTGAAAATGGAACCACTGGTTGGATCGTTTGGGGAGCAACTATGGCTGCAACCACCGATGCCCATTCAGGCAGTGGAGCTGCGATAGTGACTAACAGACATAATCCATGGGATGCTATCGTTACTGATATTACCAGCCTCATTGGGAACGGACAAACCTATACCTTGAGCGCCTGGATTAAAATTCCAAATCCTGCTGTGAATTCCAGAGCAACCATTGCACTCGATGTAGATGGTGTAACAACTTATACCAATTACTTTTATACAAATAATCCGGTTATTGGCTCCTATTCATTCTACACTCAAACCTTTACTCTTAGTTGGATAGGAAATTTAGTCAGTGCCAACCTATATTTCGAGAACGAAAGTGTAGGCGGAGTATATTCAGACTACCTGATCGATGATGTGCAACTAATAAAAACTATTCCTGTTGTGGATATAATTCAGAAAGGAAAAGGCTTGAAAGACATTAAAAGTTCGATGCTGGTTGGCGGTTGTGCATCAGAAGGCAGCAAGACTTACTGGACCAATACAGCAGCCAAAGCTCAGCTTTTAAAAGATTGCAATACAGTTACTATTCAGTGTTATCCGATGGTTTGCTGGGACAATGTCAAGCACAACGTCTATCATGTGGATGATTTCACAAAGAAAGTGAAAGACATGAAAAAGGAACGCATGACCGTAACAGCACATATGCTGTTGGGATGGGACCAGTATTTCCCTGATTGGTATAAACAAAACGATTTCCCTGCTGATACGCTTGAAAGCTTTATGAAAGGCTGGTTGAAAGCCATTATTTCCTATCAGGGGAATGACACTTTGGTTGATGTCTGGAATGTGGTAAACGAGGCGATAAGCTGGGATGGCAAAGGGAGTTATTGGCCGGTATTTAATTCCGATTACAACAGTGCCTGCGAATTGGAAAGATTGGGATTCGAACCTGATGCATCAGGACTAACCGGCACCATGTTTGTAAACACTCAGCATCCCATATATATACGCCAAGCTTTTGAATATGCCAGAACACTGACCAAAAAGAAGCTTGAGCTTCGGGACTCTGGTTTTGAGTTTCCGGAGGATGGCGTCAAATACAATGCCTTTTACCAATTGGCTGTTCATCTTAAAAAAATGAATGCACCAGTCGATGTTATTGGTTTTCAGAGCCACCTCGATCTTGAGACAAACTATAACTGGGAAGGATATACTAATAATATCAAGCGATATATACAATTGGGCTATCAGGTAAACATCCCCGAAGTGGATATAGGCGATGTGGCTAAAAGCTGGTCGGATTACAAGGCCGACCTGCAGAAATTACAATACTATAAACTTGTAACTGCTGCCATTAAAGGTGGTGCCAGCGAATTACAAACCTGGGGGTTTATTGACGATGGATGGCGTCCTGGCCAGAAAGCTTTTCCTTATACCAATAACTATGAACCAAAGCCTGCATATTATGGCATTCAGGAAGCTTTGACGGATATGAGTTCAATCCTGTATTGGGAAATGGATGCCCCAACCAACAACCTGATGCCCGACGTAATGAAATACAATAACTTTGGAACACTGAACAACTTTGGTAATCCAGTGATTGTTTCAGGATTCAAATCTAAAGCTTTGCAGTTCGATGGAATTGATGATTTCATTTCATCCGGGAAGCTTTCAGAAAACATTTCAGGAAACCTGACATTCTCATGTTTTATAAAAACTGCAACAAATAAATCCGCAGTGATTGTTGACCTTGCCCAGGATGGAATTTCAGGGCTGAAAATCGGTATCAATTCCGAAGGAAAAATCTATCTGAATGCTGCGGAAGCAGGACTCACTGCTGATCTTGTTGGTTCAACCGCAGTCAATGACAATGCCTGGCATTTCGTAGCTATTCAACGGGATAGTTTAACTTACCGGCTATATATCGATGATTCAACTCCTGTTGCCAGCGGTAAAGGCATCATTCAGAATTCCGATCAGCTGACAGTTGGGGCAAAAATCGATGGTTCCCAGGCTTTTGAAGGTGCTATCGACGAAGTAAAACTGTACGCTTCAGCCATTGAAGAAGGCAGTTTTGTCAGGGGGTTTGCTCCTTTTCCTCCAATGAAGCTCGCTATCCAAACCAATGTCCTGAGGATAAAACTTACCTGGCTTGATCAAAGTACCAATGAAACCGGGTTTGCGATAGAACGAAAAACTAATGAAGGAAATTGGGAAGAACGTGGTCGTGTTGCTGCAAATACAGTGAGTTTTGTAGAAGCCCTTGAACAGTATAACACCGAATACACTTACAGGGTCAGGGCTTTCACAACCATTGGCAGTTCGGCGCCTTCTGATACGATTTCTTATATCACTCCACAGAATCCCAAGACCGGATTATCAGAGAGTCTGGCTACAACAGGGCAATCGGTTTATCCTAATCCTGTCAGGGATAAATTTACGATCATTTCCACACAATCTACTAGGATAAAAATACTTGACATTCAAGGCAAACTGATGCTTACAAAAGATAATTTATCTGATAATGAGCCTATTGATATCAGCAGTTTCTCCAAGGGAATATATTTTCTGCAAACCATTAACAGCAATAAGACAAACGTGGTAAAGATCATTAAACTATAGTCTGACGATATTATTATCAATAACCTAACCAATTCCAATGAAATATTCTGTCCTCAACGTCATAAAACCCCTTCTTCTGATCCTATTGTTTTCATTTAATACCACACTTTATTCTGTTACTATAGATGCCGGATTAAAGTTATTCCGTCCGGCAAACGGCCTGCAGATTAACGACAATATGCCAATACTTTCTTGGAGTAAAATAGAATGTCAGCAATACCAAATATGGATTGATGGGATAAAGATGGATACTGTAAGTTCATATCAGAACTGGTACATTCCCTTTCCCATGTCGTATGGAAAGCATCAGTGGAAGGTGGTTGCACAAAAAGGCCTTACAAAAATCTCAAGTGAATCGTTTAGTTTCAGTATTGAAGGCAAGCCGGTGAATCCCGTTCCGACGAATGCAGTGTTACTCCGGAACGACTGGAAAGTCCTCTCTTCTCTCCTTGCAGGTAATGATGGATCAGTACTTTCAAGCGAAAAGGTAAACACAACAACATGGCAATCGTCAAGTGTTCCGGCAACTGTGCTTTCAGTGATGGTACGAAACGGACTTTATCCCAATCCCTATATTGGTACCAATAATATAAAGATCCCAGACATCAGTGACGACTTCAATATCCAGTACAATTTACTGCAATACAGCCACATCAAGAATAAAAACCCATGGAAGGACCCCTACTGGTTCCGCAAGAAATTTATAATCCCGGAAAGCTATACCGGCAAAACCATATGGCTCAACCTGGCCGAAATAAACTATAAAGCCGAAGTATGGCTCAACGGGAAAAAGCTGGCTGATACAACTACAGTAATCGGGATGGAACGTCAGTTCAGGTTTGACATTACTAGTTCTGCAAATCTAAATAAGACCAATATATTGGCCATTGCAATCTATCCGCCCAACCATCCGGGGAAACCTGCAAATGAACCCCTCACTCCTCTTGCAGATCCGGGAACCAATATGGCCGACGGCGTAATCAGTAAAGATTACACCAAATGGGATGTCATGGGCTGGGACTGGCAGCCCTCTATTCGCGACAGGGATATGGGAATTACCGACGACGTCTTCATTAATGCCACAGAATCCATCGAACTCGGCAATCTTTATGTGAGCTCCAAGCTTGCTTTGCCCGATACCACTTCTGCCGACCTGACTATTTCATCTGATCTGATCAATCATTCCGTGCAGGCTAAATCAGGCACAATAAAAGGATCAGTTTCATTCGGGAAGGATGTAATCACTTTGGAACAATCGTTTACCGTTGCTCCCAATGATACCTTCAAACTACTATGGAATAAAGAAAACATGCCGCAACTTCGCCTGAAGAATCCAAAACTATGGTGGCCTAACGGTTATGGCAAACCTGAATTGTATGATTTAAACCTTGATGCTGCAACAACTAAAAACGAACATTCCAGTCAGCATATCCGCTTTGGTATTCGTCAGATAGAAACCTATATGGGTGCAAAGGAACGGGTCTACAAGATCAACGGTCAGGATATCTATTGCAAAGGCGGTAACTGGGTGATCGACATGATGCTCAACTGGACGGCCAAAAGGTATGAAGAGGAGATATTACTCACCCGAAGATCAAATCTAAATATGCTTCGAATCTGGGGACCAACAGGTGTTCCTCCCGAAGCCTTTTACACTGCTGCTGATGAAAACGGTATTCTTATCTGGCAGGACTTCCTGAACGATTACTGGGGAACCTTCCGCAACAAGGAAGGCTTCCGTCCTGAAATCTCCCTGTTTGAGAAAGCAACCATCGGCATCGTAAAAAAATACCGCAATCATCCCTCCCTGATCATGTACTGTGGAGGCAATGAAGGCGTCAACCCACGGGAAAACCTGATCGTGAATAAGATACTTCCCAAATACGATGGACGGGATTCAAAGTTCTACCTCAAATCATCCAACGGTGATGGTATGCACGGCGGAGGGCCCTATCATACGCTCGAACCCAAAGCCTATTTCACTTCCCCAAAACTTAATGGATTCAGCAGCGAAATAGGGCCGAGCGGTGTCCCCGTATTTGAAAGTGTCATGAAGTTCATGCCCCTGTTAGGCAAAACCTGGATGCCCGGTCGTTATCCGATTGATGGGGTCTGGGCCTATCACGATGCAAACGACTGGCCGGGTACCGATACCCGTAAGTTTTCATCCTACGACAACATTGTCCGCAATTATTACGGAGCTTCAGATTCAATTTCACTGGCCGGTGCTGAAGACTACCTTAATAAATGCCAGCTGGTGAATTACGATGTTTACCGGGCCAGCATTGAAGCCATCAGCAGTCAGCTCTGGAAAAATTCAAGCGGAATCCTCCTGTGGAAGTCAAACTCCAGCTGGCCAAGCATGACCTGGCAGGTGTATGACTGGTATCTGCAGGCCCATGCCGGTTACTATGCCACCCGCAAGGCGGCTGCTCCAATTGAGATACAATTCAACCGAAAAAGTATGAAAGTCGAAGTTGTAAATGCCGACCTGAAAGAACTAAAGCAGGCGGTAGTAACTGCAACTTTGTATAATACGGACATGAATAAAGTCTGGAATACTTCCGAAACGCTTGATATTCAAAAGAACTCTGTTGTAGAATTAAATAGTGCAGTTCCTGTTACAAGTAATATCTGTTATCTTAAACTTACTGTACAAAATAAGAAACAGCAAATCCTTGCGGATAATGTTTACTGGCTCAGTACGATTGATAATTTCAAGGCATTCAGTAAACTGGGTGAACCAGAAATTACAATTCAATCCCAAAAGACTGTCTTAAAAGATAAAATCAGTTGCAGGGTTACACTCAACAATACGGGTAAAACGATTGCCCTGATGACTGAGCTGAAGCTGATTGATAATACTACCGGGCTAGAAATTCTGCCCTCCTTCTGGTCCGATAACTACCTGACACTATTACCTGGCGAGAAAAAGGAAGTAACCCTTGAAGCAGACACAAACAATCTGCCCGCTGAAATTAACCTGAAATACAAGGCATTCAATATGAAATCAGCTAAATTTGTGAACCCATAGTCTAAAGGAAACAATGATTTCAAAACTCAAGGGCATTATATCCGCCTACTGGATACTGATCGCATTAATCACCCTGAAATTTATCTTGCAATTTGCACTGCTTAACCCGGTTTACGAACTACAGCGCGATGAATTTCTTCATTTAAATCAGGCTGACCACCTGGCCTGGGGCTTTATCTCGGTACCACCCTTTACCGCCCTGATTGCAGTAATCATCAATCTATTGGGGGGAGGTTTGTTTTGGATCCGCTTCTTCCCGGCCCTCTATGGCGCACTTACAATCATAGTCACATGGTTAATCGTTGAGGCTATCGGTGGAACTCTAATCTCCCGGGTTCTCGCTGCGAGTGCATTGGTATTCTCTGTTCTTCTGCGGCTTAATATGCTCTATCAGCCAAATTCCTTTGATATCCTCGTGTGGACAATTATCTTTTTTCTTCTCATCAGGTGGGTACAATCCGCTAATTCCAAATGGCTGTATTTTCTGGCTCTTACTATTGCCCTTGGTTTTTACAATAAGTATAATGTTCTGTTTCTAATTGGAGGCTTGACTATTGCTGTCATATTTACTGAACAGGTCAAACTGCTTTTTAAATCTTCATTCTGGTTGGCTTTGTTATTGGCAGTTGCACTTCTTCTGCCAAACATCATCTGGCAAATCGTCTGGCACTTCCCTGTTTTGCACCATATGCAAGCATTGAAGGTGAAACAGCTCGACAACAACTCTTATTTCGTCTTTCTAAACAGTGTGGGCATGATGTTTTTTGGTTCACTGCCACTCACTATTGGTGCATTGGTAGCTTTTTTCTTTTACAGACCTTTCAGGAATTACAGTTTTATTGGCCTAAGCGTGATCTTAACTACAACCATTTTCACCCTGCTAAAAGCCAAAGGCTATTATGCCATTGGATTATTCCCTGTACTGTTTGCATTTGGAAGTGTGTATATCGAAAACATTTTGAGGGGCAAATGGAAGCTAATCGTGGTTTGTCTTCTGGGATGCATCAATCTGGTCATGTTTATTTCAGTTGCCCGGTTAATCATGCCCGTACTCACTCCTGCCGAAATAAGAGCCCAGGCGCCTGCATTTGAAAGATTGGGATTGCTGAGATGGGAAGATGGGCAAAATCATTCACTCCCGCAAGACTTTGCCGATATGCTGGGCTGGAAGGAAATGGCTGGCAAAGCCCTTGCTATCTGGCAATCGATCCCTGCCGCAGATATGAAGAATACCATCATCTTTTGCGACAACTATGGACAAACCGGAGCATTAAACTATTACAACCGGAAGAAAATGCCTGAGGCATATTCATTCAATACCGATTACATCTACTGGATGCCTCGCCTGTCAGGGATTAGAAATATACTGTTGGTTGGCAAAGACCCTGGCAAAAATATAAAGGATATGTTTAAGACATTCATACAGGTTGGAGCCGTTGAGAATGAATATTCCAGAGAAAAAAGCACAGGTATATTTCTGCTAATGGGTGCTAATGAGGATGTTTCTGAATTGCTGAATAAGAAGGCGGAGGAACGTAAACTGAAGTTCGATATATTCTGATGTGGCTGTATGGTTAGTTGCAAGGCGTTATTTTTATGGTCTTTTAATAGTCATTTATAGTTATTCAGTTGCCAGAAAACTATAAATGACTATTTAAAAACCATAAATGAGACCCTGGGTAAATAATCAGTAGCGCGATCCCAGTTTCAGTTCCCTCTCTGGGCAGCACTTGTACCCGTTTACTGTTTGATTAATTGACCCCTGATTTCACCATTTGGAAATGCCTTACTGTCAATATTTATATAATACAGATTGGCCAACAACTCGGCTATTTGACCTGCAGTTAAAGGATTTGAATTAAAGCTAATAGGCGAAGTATAGGGGGAAGCTCCGACTGGAAAAACAACCACTCCGGCAACCCCTTCAGCTCCTTTTTGTATATGAGCCGCAGTTGGCAGAAGGCCGGCATAATCTACTGTGCCACTCAAAACAAATGTAATGGTGTTGTAAGTAAAAGTTGCCGTCCCTGACGCTACGGATGCATCGGCAGGAATTTCATTCTCCCCGTTTATTGTTGCTTTAAAGGTGATTATATCCGCAGCCGGTGTTGGACTACTGTCCTTTTTACAAGATCCGATTCCGATCAGGATTAATGACAGAAATGTATAAACTAATAGCGTTGTTTTCATGTTGAACTAATTGATAATATGTCTTTGTCAAAGAAATGCAATTTTTTCCCTTTAGCAACATTGAATCCGTATTTTAGTTTAAATGATGCATTAGATTTTACATTATCCTGTTTGTTTTTTGGAGTTATTTCGGGATAGATGTCTTAACTTTCAGGAAACAATGAACGGGAAAAATTGAAATATTCCAACCCACAGAAAAAGTATAGATTTCATTTCTGACTATTTTACTATGTTTGCATCAAATTCAATTCAATTAAAAGCAACTCATTATGGCTGACGATAAAAAAGAAAAATGGATGAACTACCTGGCTATGAGCACAGTTATATTTGCAGTTTGTGCCACCCTATCCACCTTTAAAGGTGGCGGATACGGAAGCCGTGCATTATTAAACCAAACCAGTGCTTCTGACCAGTGGGCCTTTTATGAGTCAAAAAGCATAAAGAGTTCGCTGACAAAAAACCAAAAGGATAACATGGAACTTCAGAAGGAATTGTTAGCTATGCAGTCTCATTCGAAAGAAGATCTGTCAAAATACGATGAAAGAATTGCTCATTACGAGGCGGAAATTAAACGCTACGAAGAAGAAAAAGCGGTTATCAAGGGCAAAGCCGAAGCTTTCGAAAAAGATCGGGATGCCTGCCAGGTTCATGGGAGTCAATTCGGGCTCGCGGTGATTTTTCTGCAGGTGACCATCCTTTTGTCCTCCATCGCAGGATTGTTGAAAAAGAAACCGGTATGGTACCTTAGTCTGGGTATCGGAGTAATAGGAATTGTATTTTTCATGGATGGATTCTTCCTGTTTCTGAAGACATTTTTATAATCCGCATACGTTTTTCTGAAAGAAATACAGTATCATCATTTATCGGCTCCTCCTTTATCTTCTCACGTTTTTGGTCCGGTTGGGATAAATCAACACACCCGTTTGTCTCTCTACATAGATTGACGGTTTAAAGACATTTCCATGCACGGCATCAAAATGTGCTAATTTGATTTCCCGGCTAAATCATGCAGATAGAGTTTAAATTACACTCCCTTAGCTATAGATTATTTTATTCCTCCATCGAACTTATTTTCCTATTTTTGCATTTTGGTTTAAATACATAAGCCCAAACAACGATATAAAACAGTTACAAATGGATATCCCCAGCAAATACAACGCAGCAGAAGTAGAAGACAAATGGTATAAGTACTGGATGGAAAACAATTTTTTCCACTCCGAACCCGACGAACGTGAACCTTACACGATTGTCATTCCTCCGCCAAATGTCACCGGAGTGCTGCATATGGGGCATATGCTTAACAATACCATTCAGGATATCCTGACCCGCCGTGCCCGTATGCTGGGTAAAAATGCCTGCTGGGTGCCGGGAACAGATCATGCCTCCATTGCTACCGAAGCTAGGGTTGTCAATAAACTCAAAGATGAAGGAATCTCGAAATTCGATCTTAGTCGGGAGGAATTCCTGAAACACGCATGGGAGTGGACCAATAAACATGGTGGTATCATCCTTGAACAGTTGAAAAAACTGGGAGCCTCTTGTGACTGGGATCGCACTGCCTTTACTATGGACGAAGTACGCAGCGAATCGGTCATTAAAACCTTTGTAGATTTACACGAAAAGGGACTGATCTATCGGGGTATTCGTATGGTCAACTGGGATCCGGCTGCAAAAACTGCCCTTTCGGATGAAGAAGTGATATTCAAGGAAGTTCAGTCAAAATTATATTATCTGAAATACCGCATTGAGGGTGCCGAAAACGAATTTGTAACCATTGCAACCACCCGACCTGAGACCATTCTTGGAGATACGGCCGTTTGCGTTAACCCGAATGACGAACGTTTCCACCACCTGAGAGGCAAACGTGTCCTGGTTCCGCTGATCAACCGTTCGGTACCCATCATCGAAGATGATTATGTGGATATGGAATTTGGTACCGGCTGCCTGAAAATTACTCCCGCACACGATGTGAATGACTATGAAATCGGCATGCGGTTCAACCTGCCAAGCATCGACATCTTCAACGATGATGGTACCCTGAGTGAGAAGGCCGGATTGTATGTAGGTGAGGATCGTTTTGCCGTACGCGATAAAATAATGATTGAACTCGAAGCTGCCGGCAATGTGGATAAAGTGGAAGATTACACCAATAAGGTTGGTTTCTCCGAACGTACCCATGTACCCATCGAGCCAAAATTATCGGCTCAGTGGTTCCTGAAAATGGAAACCCTGATAAAACCCGCTACCGAAAATGTAGCCAATGATACCATTCAGTTTTATCCTCCAAAATATAAGAATACTTACCGTCATTGGATGGAAAACATCAAGGACTGGTGTATCAGCCGCCAGTTGTGGTGGGGCCACCGCATTCCGGTGTATTACCTATATGACGGAAGTTTTGTGGTTGCCGAAAGCGATGAAGAGGCATTGACACTAGCCCAGGAAAGGACTGGAAACTCTAAGCTGAGCATGAGCGACCTGCGACAGGATGAAGATGTGCTTGATACCTGGTTCTCCAGTTGGCTTTGGCCCATCTCGGTGTTCGACGGCATCTGTAAACCTGATAACAAAGAAATCAACTATTATTACCCAACCAATGACCTGGTTACCGGGCCTGATATTATTTTCTTCTGGGTGGCCCGCATGATTATTTCGGGTTATGAATACCGTGATCAGTATCCGTTCAAAAATGTTTATTTTACTGGAATGGTGCGTGACAAACAGCGTCGGAAAATGTCCAAGTCGCTGGGTAATTCACCTGATCCGCTCGATCTGATTGCTACCTATGGTGCCGATGGTGTTCGTGTAGGAATGTTACTCTGTTCTCCTGCAGGCGGCGATTTAATGTTCGACGAAAGTTTGCCCCAGCAGGGAGCCGGTTTCGTGACCAAAATCTGGAACTCTTTCCGCCTGGTCAATGGCTGGGAAGTCGATGCAAAGATCCCGCAACCCGAACATTCGCGTATTGCCATCAGCTGGTTCCACGAAAAGTTCAGCCAGATTGTAGAGCAAACCGACGATCATTTCGACAAATTCCGCATTTCGGATGCCCTGATGAGCGTTTATACCACTGTTCGCGATGAGTTCTCAGGATGGCTGCTCGAAATGGTAAAACCTGCCTACCAGCAGCCTGTTGATGCGAAGACCTATGAAGAATTGATCGATATTTTTGATGAAGTATTGCGTTTCCTCCATCCGTTTATGCCTTTCGTGAGCGAAGAAATCTGGCAGTTACTGAAGGAAAGACAGAAGGGCGACAGCATTGTAATCAGTTCATGGCCCAAATCAACCGGCTATGACGATACCATGATATCCCGCTTTGAAGATGTGAAAGAAGTTGTTGCCGGATTACGGACCATCCGTACCAAAAACAACATCCCCAACAAAGATCAGCTTGATCTGTCCGTGATACCTGGCGACAAAGGTTTTGCTCCTGAATTCAATCCTGTATTGGTGAAAATGGGCAACTTATCTTCATTAAGTATGGCTACTGAAGAAGTCAAATCAGCCGCTTCGTTCCTGGTTAAATCCACCACATACTATGTCCCGCTGGGCGGAACAATTGACGTCGAAGAAGAATTGACCAAGCTTAATGCTGAACTCGTTTACACCAATGGTTTCCTGAATTCGGTACTGAAGAAACTAAGCAACGAACGTTTTGTCGGCAGCGCTCCTGAAGCCATAGTTGCCATAGAACGCGCCAAACAAGCAGATGCTGAAGCAAAAATCAGGGTTTTGGAAGAACAGATTGCAGGGCTGAAGTAAAAGATGATTTACAGGAGTAATCTGGTTATTCAACAATTTATCAGATAGCTTATTTTGCACATCCATAAAGATTAACGGGACTATTCAACTCAATTGCGGAGGATAGTCCCGTTTTTTGTGGTACATTAATGACAGGTTTTACGTTGTAAACAAGCTAAATAATTGGATCACTTCGATATTAATCGGAAGCAAATTCTAACCCTATTATTTTTCTTCCTGAAACGGTTTGAATAATATTCCTTTAGTCCTTCAGAAGAGTATATAGCCTGGATCGCCTGGGATTCGGGCTATACCTGTGTTTCAGTATAAGTATACATCTAGTATATATTAGGTAAACAATAAATAGGAGCTGCTGAAAAACCGGATGGATCCAAATAGTTATTACAATTGAAGCGGTATTAAAACCTGGAATTTCAATCCAGGACCGAAACAAAGGATTATTGGTTGAATGCTTTGAATTAGCTTTCTGACGTTCCGACGTTTAAATTGTTCTTGCGACTTGGAGAACAGCTTCTTATTCCTGGTTCCTGAAATTGAGGAATCAAATTCCATCCTGTCCTTGTCTTGATTCTAAAAACCATTATCTATTCAAGCTTAAGGTGTTAATTGGTTCTTCCATAGACCGGCCATCTATCAGGCTTTAAAATTATTGGAAACTTATTCAAAAATTATTAGAAACCTATTCGAAGATTATTAGAATAGAATTGAACTATCTTCGAATAACCTTCGAATAATCTTCTAATAACCTTCTAATAATTTAAAGAGACAAAGGCTCTATGAATGCGACACAACAGGGAAGAAACGCATTACACTTTTGGTACGAAGTATTTTGGCATAGCACATGACATGAGGTCAGTGCATGGATATTGCAGTTTCAATCCAAATTTTCTTACACTTATTATAAGTTTAATGCGGCCATTTTATTGAAACACTGAATATTATGAGTTTTACAGCAAACACTAATTATCTCTTATGTGTTAGACAATACATAAGGTACACACGAGGTATACATAAGGTGAAGCTTTGTTATAGCTTTTTACCTGTTCATATGTTACTCGGGCTTGGATAGAACCAATGGATACCGGCATCAATAAACAGAGCGGATGACTTTTGGTCAACCGCTCTGTAATTTCAGATAATCTGTAGGTTCAGATAATATAAATAGGAGTCTTGAATATTAGTCCTTATCTTTTTCCTCAACCGGGGTAAAGAAAGCAGCATGAACGGGAGCAGGGCAGGGGCTGTTGAGTCCGTGTATGGCGGCCCAGATCACCTCATTGAACTGCGCATCCGGAATACGGTCTTCCTGCCTGAAATCAAAGCCTTCGCTTAAGCGGGACATCTTATTGTCAGCAGTATTCTTCAGGTTTAAATCAACTAAATTGGGTGTTGATTTATACGGTGGATGGGTGGCCGTCTGATTGAAACAACGCCACATGGGTTCGGCAGGGGCATCATATTGGCTCATGGGGGGAAGCCCGAGGATCAATTCGATGGTGCGGAGGGCCGATGAGGTTGAATACATGGTATGGTCGACATAGCCTTGTTTCACAAAACCTCCGGCAACGTATGTGGTAGAGCGGTGGGCATCCACATGGTCGGGACCGTTCTGCGCATCATCTTCAACAATAATTACAACACTTTCATTCCATATGGGAGAATGACTCAGGTAATCGACGAAAAGACCGACTGCAAGGTCATTATCGGCTGCAAAAGCAAGTGGGGTAGGGCTGCCTCGTCGAAGTCCTTCAGTGTGATCATTGCCGAAACGCAGTGTATTCAATTGAGGAACATTACCTGCAGCAAGCAAGGCATCAAACTCGTGTTTCCATTGGGAGAAGCGGACGGTATCGCGAACTCCGAGATCCCATCCGGTGTAAGTAGGGCAAAAATGATCTTTAAGAACCGGTATGTTTGGTTTCGTGCCGGAAACAAACTCTCCGTAACTGCGGTAAGTTACCCCGTATCTTTTGCAAAAGTCCCATAAGAATCCATCTTTGTTATTGGCAATTTCGCGTGCTCCTTCGCCGGGATAGTCGCCTCCACGATCTCCATAACTCGATGGCCAGTTCTTTTCCAGGTAATCGGTAGCATAAGCCCCCATGGTCCAGTTATGTCCGTCGGCGCTCACTTCACCATCTACATAGAAATTGTCGAGTAATACAAATTGTTTTGCGAGTGCATGGAGGTTAGGCGTAATGTTTTTCCCGAAAAGCACCAGACGTGGATCGCCATTTCCTTCAGGAACATCGCCAAGAACCTGATCATATGTACGGTTCTCCTTAATTATATAAAAGACATGCTTGATGGGCGATATATCGCCTACCCTGGATGGAACAGGATTTCCGGTTTCGCCTTTTGAAATCATTTCCTTTTCCTTTGAATAAGGAGTGTTATTATAAACCGACTGGGAATAGATACCCAGCTGAATGTCATTGGGTATCTGTATGGCCTGTAGTGCTCCCTTGAACAAGCCACCAATGTATTGCATCTTAATGTGTTTGTTCGACATTTCCTTGTGATGCTCAACCTCTTCTTCTTTACTAAGAGGACTTGGCCCATATGGATTCGCCTTCGAAGAAAGGCCTTTGCCGTTGGAAACAAAAATGGTGTTTTTGATCACTCGTACGCAGGTTGGGTACCAGGCTGTTGGAATGAATCCTTTGCTGGTGCTGTTTCCCGGATTGCTGACATCAAAAACAGCCAGGCAATTGTTGTCGGCATTGGCGATGTACAGTGTTTTTTCATCTTCACTCAGTGCCACACTGTTGGTTGTCGATCCGGCAGGAGAGTTGGGATATATGGCTGAATTCAGGATTTCGATGACCCTGTTTTTTTCTGTTGAGATTACTGATACAGAATTGTCGTTGGCATTGCAAACAAAAAGATATTTGCCACGATGGGTAATGCACATATCATTTGGATTATCACCTACGGGAATCGAGCCCGTTACGATTTGATTACGGGTGTCAAACAGAACCACCTTGTTGCAGCCCCAGCAGGTAATATAAAGCGTTTTGCAATCATCAGACAACAGACAGGTATACCCTTCGCCGCCCAATTCGATTTGCTTTGTTACTTTCTTTGCTTTTAAATCATAAACATACAGCGAGTTATTTTCCTTGGTAACAGTATAAAGCATTTGCTTGTCATCATCGACAGCGATACCGGCAATTGAAATCCTTACTGGCCAGGGCTTGCCGATGACAAGGGTGTCAGAAGGTACAAGTTTGCTGTTTTTAACCCTATAGCGCATGATCCAGTTGTCGTTTCCTCCTGAGGCATAGAGATACTTTCCGTCTTTTGAGAAGGTAAGACCGAGCCAGCCTTTGGCAATGACAATAGAATCGAGCAGTTGTACTTTATCAGCATCAATCAGGTGAATGCTTTGATCGCTTTGCCCGTTATTGGTTACGGCTATCATCTTTCCTGAAGGGGATACCGCGATGTTTAAAGGCAAATCACCCACTGGAAATAATTTTCCAACCGGTGAGAGTTTCCATCCGTTTGGCAATGAAACGCGGGCGGCATCAATCTCTTTTAAACTCTGACCATTGACTTGCAAGACAAAAACTGAAGAAAAACTCAGGCCTATCAGCAAAAGTATGGAGGATAATCGGGTAGCAGACATCGATTTACTATTTGGTTAAGTTTATGTGTTTGTTTTAATGAGTATGACTTCAAATCACTCGCTCACTAATGCTCAAATTTAGATAAATAATGTAGACATCAGATAGGATTTCGACCAAATTTTAAGATACAGACTTTTGCCAATATGTAAGAATTATCGTTGAAATAAGTTAATTCCTATTTCTTTTTTAATTCCTGATCTGTTATTGGCATCGAACTAATTATCTTTGTGTGACGGTCTGGATAAAGATTGACAATCCAATTAATTAATTCTGAAACGCACATACTATGACCTTAATCAAATCAATATCAGGAATACGCGGAACTATCGGTGGGAGACCAGGCGAGGGTTTAAGTCCGCTTGATGTGGTAAAATATACTGCAGCCTATGCTGAATGGGCCAAACAGCAACATCCGGGTCAATCGATCACCATTGTGGTGGGTCGTGATGCACGCATTTCGGGACCGATGGTTCAATCACTTGTCGTAGCTACCCTTTCGGGAATGGGCTGCATGGTGGTTGACCTGGGAATGGCTACCACGCCAACCACAGAAATAGCCGTGAAGGAAGAAAATGCACAGGGTGGAATCATTCTCACAGCAAGTCATAATCCGAAACAGTGGAATGCCTTGAAACTGCTAAATCAGGATGGGGAGTTTCTGAATGCAGCCGAAGGGGCCGTCGTTCTGGATATCGCCGAGACTGAATCCTATCAGTTTGCCGAAGTGGACGATTTAGGGGAGATTTTCACCAAGAATTATATGGACATTCATATCCAGCAGGTTCTGGATCTGGATTTAGTTGATGTGGAAGCTATCCGTGATGCAAATTTCAGAGTGGCAATTGATGCAGTCAATTCGGTCGGCGGGATTGTTATTCCAGCCTTATTAAATGCATTGGGAGTAAGCGAAATTGTAGAAATTAACTGTGAGCCAACCGGAAATTTTGCTCATACCCCTGAACCATTACCTGAAAACCTGGTTGAAACCTCGGAGATCATTTGTGAATCGTGTGTCGATGTAGGGTTTGTGGTTGATCCTGATGTTGACCGTTTAGCAATCATAAATGAAGACGGTTCGATGTTTAATGAAGAATATTCACTGGTTTCGATTGCTGATTATGTATTGAGTCAAACTCCCGGGAATACGGTTTCCAACTTGTCCTCTTCAAGGGCCTTACGCGACATCACTGAAAAGCGGGGAGGAAAGTATTCTGCAGCTGCGGTTGGAGAGGTGAATGTGGTTGCCAAAATGAAAGCTACAAATGCTGTAATTGGAGGTGAAGGGAATGGAGGAATTATTTATCCTGCTTCGCATTACGGTCGTGATTCGCTTGTGGGAATAGCCTTGTTCTTAACGCTATTGGCCAAATCGGGCTTGAAATGCTCAGAGTTACGAAGGACTTATCCGGATTATTTCATTTCGAAAAATAAAATAGAGCTTACCAACGATATTGATGTGGACGGAATCCTCATCCAAATGAAGCATAAGTATCAGGACGAACAGGTGACAGATATCGACGGTGTGAAGATTGAGTTTGCTGACCGTTGGGTACACCTTCGAAAGTCGAATACTGAGGCCATTATCCGCATTTATGCAGAGGCTCCTTCCATGAAAGAAGCAGATCATCTGGCAAACAAGATTATTCAGGATATTCGCCAACTGATTTAATAAAAACAAGTAATCCGTTTAGTTGAATGGGCTGATTATTGCTTGTCCCGTATTAATTTAATACCTTATTATTTATTCTCCAGATGATAATGGGTGGTTAATTTTTTTAGCTGTCGTCTTTGCTCCCTTATCAAGACTTTAGCGGTATTTCTTTCCAGGCCTATATGGAAATTTGGACCGAAATAGGGGCTGAATCCTTTATTGAGTGAACCATTTTCGTCGATGAAATACTGCAAACTTGATCGCTTGTCATAGCCAGTAAGTTTTACTGTTGGGGCTACTTGCTTAATGGAGAAAAGAGTACTGTCCAGGTTTTTTCTTTCTTGTTTGGTTCTGTCGAGAATATCAACCTGCCCTAATTCATGCACTTCGGGTTGGAGCATGAAGTATTTCCGGTTGTCGTTACTATTCACAAATTGTTTCTTGTATGCAATGTGATAAATCAGGAGCGAATCCTTTAGGGTAAGTTCCATATGAAAATTACCATTTTTATCTGAATGTGTGATTTTCCCGGTTTTAATGTCTATTATAGCTACTCCCTGAATCGGAACAGAATCATTCGCTATTATAGTTCCTGATACATGTATTTTATTGATTGGTTGAGCATAGCTATTCAAAAACAAAATGATACCCATTATCGTTATTAAATATCGCATGGCAGGGAGTTTTAGTTGATTAAAAGTACAACATTTTTATGTATTAAATCACATAGGATAAAAAGATTTATAATGTAGGACGTCAGGTTGTGCGCTGTTGGAATTATCTTCTAAAACCGGGAATGTAATAAACCATATGTTTTGTCTACAAATTTGGCATAAATCTTGAGCTAAGCTTTATTGTAAAATCACTTTGATGTCATTGTTTTGAAATGAAATTTGAATATAACTGAATGAGTTTCGTGATTGATTTGTATTTTTGCGCTTTCATTGCAGATAAACCAACAAATACCAACTAGTAATAAAGTCATGAGCAAAAAAAAGATCATGCTGGGAGCAATTCTTGCTATCCTGCTAATTACTCTTTATTTCTTTTTCCGAAAGGGAGAAATTGATAATAATCAGGTCACCGTCAGCGTAAAACGTGGAACATTCAATGCATTGGTCTTTTCTTCAGGCCAATTGGAATCAGAAAAATCAGAATCCATCAATATTCCTGAAAAGCTAAAAGATCGTAATTTACGCATATGGGAACTGGCAATCACACATATGATTGATGAAGGAACTCAGGTCGATTCGGGCGATTATGTCGCAACACTCGACCACAAAGCCGTAGAGGAGCAAATCAAACTGGCACAGGATGATATGGATAGGATGTTGTCTGAATACGAAGACAGTAAAATTGACTCAAACCTGAACCTTGATAACCAGCGTGATGTGATTGTTAATGCCCGACTGGATATGGCAGAAAAGAAAATCACAATGGACGAAAATGTTTATGAATCTCCTTCTATTAAGAAGAAGGCTGGTATGGATTTAGATAAGGCAACACGAAAGCTGGAGCAGGAACAGAACGCTTACGTGCTGAAGAAGCAACAGGAAGTCAATAAAGTTGAACGCAAATATATCAATTACCGCCAGGTCCTGGATCGTTCGACCGGACTTCAACAGCTCTTTAACTCTCTGGAAATAAAAGCTCCTAAAGCTGGCATCATTACTTATTTTAAATTTCCGTGGGGTGAAATTGTCAAGACCGGATCAAAGGTAGGTCCTTATAATTCGATTATTGCAACCATTCCTGAAATGTCGAACCTGATTTCAAGAACATTTATCAACGAAATTGATATTTCAAAAGTAAAAGTTGGTCAGACGGTTAAGATTGGTGTTGATGCTTTCCCCGACAAGCAATTACCCGGAGAGGTGTTAGCCGTAGCTAATATCGGTCAGGCAATGCCAAACAGCGACGCCAAGGTATTCGAAGTGAAGATAAAAATCTTCGGGAAGGACAAGGAACTAAAACCAGCCATGACAACCAGCAATGCCATTGAGGCAGGCATATACAAAGACACCCTGATGGTAGCCTCTGATGCCATTTTCGAGAACGACAGTCTGAAATTTGTATATCTCGGAAAGGAACATCCGGTTAAGCAGATTGTATGGCTAGGCGAAGAAAATGAAAACTATGTAATCATTAAAAAGGGGCTGAAAGAAAAGGATGTAGTTTGGCTCTCGGAACCTAAGAATGCAGAAGATCTAAAATATAAAGGTTTGGATATCTATGCTGAAATACTTAAAGAGAAGGTGAATTCAAAAATTAAGGCTGATAAGGAAAGGGAAGAAATGTCAGTAAAGGCACCTGTACCGACTCCTGTAAGTGGAATAGCAGCCCCGATTATGAAAGCAAATAAAGCCGAATAGACCGATCCAAACAAAATAAAAAAAGATGATCTTCAAGAAATATTTTCACGATATAATTATTGGATTTGAAGCTATTATAGATAACAAGCTCAAGTCGATTTTAACGGCTCTGGGTATTATTTTTGGTGTAGCCGCGGTTATAAGCATGATGGCGATCGGGAATGGTGCTGAACAGGAAATTCTGGAACAGATTAAAATGGTAGGTGTTAATAACATTATCATTACTCCGACAGAAGTTACCGCAAGTGCAACAACTACAGAAAGCGACCAGGAAAAAACAGGTACCAAAAAATTCTCCAAAGGTCTTACGATATTGGATTTGAAGGCTATTTCGGAAATTGTTCCAACTGTAAATATGGTTAGTCCGGTTATTTCCTATAATTACTCAGCCATCATCGACGGGAAAAGTAAACCGGTGGTGCTGGAAGGTGTCAATACCAGCTATTTTGAAGTCTTCAACATAGCCTTACAAAAGGGAGAGGTTTTTAACAAGATGCAGTCTGAAACCGGCCAGCCTGTTTGTGTGATTGGTGATAATATCAAGACTGTGTTTTTTAACCAGGAAAATCCGATTGGCAAATACATAAAATGTGGACAGATCTGGCTCAAGATTATCGGTGTAGTTGAACGACGTGATTTTACGGCTTCGGCTTCTGACGAAATGGGTATCAGCAGTACTGATAATAAGATTTTTGTTTCGGCCCAGACCATACTGATGCGATTCAAGAACCGTGGATTGGTTCGCGCTGACGAGGTTGAGAAATCGAGTGCCCGAAGGAGAGCAGTATCGATTGATGGAAATTCCAAATCAGGAGGAGATGATAAAAACCCAAATCAGCTTGATAAAATTATCTTACAGGTGAAGGAAACAGAACAACTCGGTTCAACGGCAAGCATTGTCAAGAGGTTACTTTTACGGAGACATTCAGGACTGTATGATTTTGAAGTTACTATACCTGAGCTTTTGCTCAAACAACAACAACGGACTAAAAAGATCTTCAATATCGTTTTGGGCGCTATTGCAGGCATTTCACTTATCGTTGGAGGTATCGGCATCATGAATATCATGTTGGCATCGGTTATGGAGCGAATCCGGGAAATCGGAACCAGGCAGGCCATTGGTGCTTCACGGAAAGATATTGTTGCACAATTTCTTGCCGAATCAACTCTGATCAGTATTACCGGTGGAATAATCGGTATTATTCTCGGAGTTATCCTTTCGAAAATAATTACCGCCGTCTTTGATATCAAGACCATCATTTCATTCTTCAGCATTTTCATTGCCTTTGGGGTCTCTGCACTGGTTGGAATAATGTTTGGTTATATGCCTGCCAAACGTGCAGCTGAAAAAGATCCGGTCGAATCATTACGCGCTTAAAATCTAAAAAATGAAGAGAATAATACTATTCCTGATGATACTTATTTCAGGATTATATCTTAAAGTGAATGCACAAAACGATAATATAAGTCTGAGTCTGGATGAAGTGGTGAAAATTGCCTCTAAGAATTCTCTGGATGCCTTCCGATATAAAAACATGTATCTGACAAGCTACTGGCAGTTTCGTTACTATAAAGCCGATAAACTGCCAAATCTAAGTATGAATACTACTCCGCTCGATTTCAATCATTCAAGTGAACGGGTATACATTAGTTCAACGAATGATTATCAATATGTTCAAAGTGATTATCTCAATTCTAATATGTCTGTTCAATTGAACCAGAAAATTGGACTGACCGGCGGTAGTTTGTTTCTAAGTTCTAAACTTGGAATGGTAAGGAATCTTGGAGGCGACATGACAACCTCCTACACATCTACACCGGTAAGTATTGGTTATTCGCAGTCTTTAAATGGGTTCAATGAATTAAGGTGGGAGTCGAAAATCGAACCGGTTCTCTATGATAAAGCCAAGAAGACGTTTATTCAGTCGCAGGAAACGCTGGCAATGAAAAGTACCAGTATGTTTTTTGATTTGGTTCAGGCTCAGATCCAGCTGAATATTGCAAAAAATAACATGGCCAACGCCGACACACTCTATAAGATCGGGAAAGGTCGATACCAGGTTGGAACAGTTACTCAAGACGAACTATTAAATATGGAATTGGTTCAGCTAAACTCACAACAGACCTTAAGCAGGGCCAACCTGGAAGTATTACGAGCACAGTCGGCCCTGAATTCTTACCTGATGATTGAGAAAAGAACACTGATTAATTGTACGGTTCCATCTCAAATTCCTTCCTTACAGATAAGTGCCGATGAGGCTCTTGATCTTGCGGTGAAAAATAACCCGGATATACTGGACCAGAACGAACAGATGATGGAACAGGACAGGGAAGTTGCAAGGGCAAAATCAGAGGCAGGATTAAATACTACACTATATGCCGTATATGGGCTGAATCAATCTACACCGGATTTAAGCCTGGTATATGACAGGCCTGACCAAACACAACAGGTTCAGGTGGGATTGAGTATCCCATTAGTGGATTGGGGTCGGAGGAAGGGCAAATTAATGATTGCCGAATCAACACGTGAGGTAGCCAATGCCCGTATACGACAAGCGAGAATTGATTTTGAGCAAAATATTTTTCAATCAGTGATGGAATTTAACCTTCAGTCTGAGCAGGTTAAAAATGCAGCAAAAGCAGATACCGTTGCACAGAAAGGATATGATGTAACCTTTCAGCGATTTTTAATTGGGAAAGTTGATGTAATCAAACTCAATATTGCACGCAATGATCGGGAATCAGCCCGAAACGGTTATATTAATGCTGTTAGAACATATTGGAACTATTTCTATCGCCTGAGAATGCTTACTCTTTTCGATTTTGTCAAAAATGAAAATCTGACTGCAGAATACGATAAAATTATTCAAAACTAGCTCTGCCATGTTAAAGAAAAAAAAATATTTTATCCCGATTGCTATTATTGCAATACTGGCGGTTGCAGTGCTAATAACATTCCATATTAAACCTGCTAACGGAAAATTCTACAAGATAAAGAAAGGTGATCTGGAAGTTGTAGTAACCTGCAAGGGAGAGATCAAGGGAGAGAAATATACTGAGATCAATCTTCCTGAAGCAGTTTGTAAAGAAGATTTGCGTGTATATCAGCTTCGCATCACAGATTGTATACTGGAGGGCAAGGAAGTAAAGAAAGGTGATTACATTGCCAAACTTGACGAAGGACAGTTTGAGAACAATATGCAGGATATTGTAACGCAAAAGGAATTAATGGATGCTGATATGCGGAATGCATTGCTTGACAGTGCAGTTAGTTTAAATGGAAGACGTGAAGATATCAGTAATGCCAAACTTGATCAGGAATATCTAAAGATTGACCTTGATCAGTCTAAATATGAATCTGAGTCTTATCAACGCAGAACACAAATGCAGTATGAGAAGGGCGAAATGGGAATAGATAAACTCAGGCGCGATTATACGCTTGAAAAGAACAGATTGAAAATCCGTGTTGGTCGTTTTAAGATACGTGTAGCCGATTTTCAGAGCCGAATCGATAAATATAAGGAAGCTTTGGCCTCAACAACCATTAAAGCGCCACAGGATGGCATCCTGATGTATGCAAAGGACTATAATGGTAAAAGTTATGGTAAGGATACCGAGATCAATATCTGGAGGCCCCTGATTGCTACTTTGCCTGACATGTCGGTTGCCATCACAGAAACGTATATCCGTGAAATTGATATTTCGAAAGTTCAGTTAAATGATAGTGTACGAATCACCATTGAGGCTCTTCCCGACAAAATATTCTGGGGCAAGGTGATCAAAATAGCCACTATTGGCGAAGATCATCAGGACTTTGATATGAAAGCTTTTAAGGTAATTATTCGTTTTGACCGTTCGGATAAGGATATGAAACCGGGAATGAGTGCCAACAACGATATCATCATCAATTCATACAAGGGGGAATTGCTTGTTCCGTTGAAAGCTATATTTTCAAAAAACGGGAAGAAGATTGTTTACCTGAAACGTAGCGGAAATATTACCGAACAGGAAATTACCACTATTGCCGAAAATGAAGAATTTGTAGTCGTCGACAAGGTACTTAAGGAAGGTGATGTTGTATTGCTGTATCAACCTGAAGAATTTAAAGCAGAAACTGAGAAAGTTGCCAGCAGGTAATTGTAATCTTTGAAGTATTCAAGCCTTATGGTTTAAAACTTCTCAAAAACTCCCAGCCCGAATAATGCAAAGTCATATTTGATGGGATCTGCCGGATCGAATTCACGAAGTCTGGCAGTGATTTCTTCAACGGCTTTCCAGTCGTTCTGTGTACGGATGAGCAGGCCAAGTTTGCGTGAAACATTACCGGTATGCAAATCAAGTGGGAGCATTAGCGCCGATGGCGGAATCTGCTTCCAAAGGCCAAAATCAACCTCTGCCTGATCTGATCGGACCATCCACCTTAAATACATATTCAACCTCTTGGCTGATGCACCTTTCAGAACATCCGAGACATGTTTCTCCGTTCGATGGGGATGGTCAAGTTCGAAAAACACTTTCCTGAAATAGACCAATGCACTGAAAATACTGTTCTCCTTCTGATAACCGAGTGTGAAGACCTGTTCGAGACCACCATGATTCTGGTAAATGTTCCTGAGAGCCTTCAGAAAGTAGAGGCAATCGATCCCATTAAAGGTGCGGTGCTTAAAACTCAAAAACACCTCCCATTCATCTTCAGTGGTATAAAGCAGGAATTCGATCGGGTTGTTGTTCATCAGCCTTACTAAATTCAAAGCATTTCGGATTATAGTTGGACGCTGTCCCCAGGCCAGAGTGGCTGCCAGGAAACCTGCAATCTCAATGTTTTCTTTGGTATCGAAAAGAGAAGGTATCTGTATCGGATCAGTTCCGATAAAGTTAGTTTGGTTAAAGTCTATGACTTTTCGATCGAGAAGTATACGTATATCGTCGAGGCTGTCCATCATGATTGCAGATTAAGTAACAGGAAATAGAAAACAGAAAACAGGAATAAGGAAAAGGAGCGCGATAGGTATTTCCTCTTTCCTCATTTCACTTTCCTTATTTCTTTTATTCAATAAGACCATCCTTCATACGGATGATGGAGTCGCTTTGGGATGCAAAACTTTCGTCGTGAGTTACAATGACGAGGGTTTGCTTAAACTTGTCGCGCAAAGTAAAGAATAGTTCGTGAAGATCTTGCCGGTTTTTGGTGTCCAGGTTTCCTGAAGGTTCATCAGCAAGAATGATCGATGGATTATTTATCAGTGCACGTGCTACGGCAACGCGCTGACGTTCACCTCCTGAAAGTTCTCCTGGTTTGTGATTGAGCCGATTGGATAATCCAAGAAAGTCAAGATATTCGCGTGCCTTCTGTTCTGCATCTTTTTTTTGTGTTTTGGCTATGAATGCAGGGATACAAACGTTTTCGAGTGCCGAAAATTCTGGAAGTAAATAATGAAACTGAAATACAAATCCAATCTGGCGGTTCCTGAAGTCGGCGAGCTGACGCTCATTCATGACCGAAATGTTTTGCCCGTTGATGAAGACCTTTCCTGAAGCAGGTTGACTCAGGGTGCCGATAATCTGGAGCAGGGTTGTTTTTCCTGCACCGCTTGGACCCACAATCGAATAGAGTTTACCGGCTGGTACTATGAGGTCAATTCCCTTCAAGACCTGAAGATCGCCAAATGACTTTGTTATATTCTCGACTCTGATCAACCGGTAGTTTTTAGATTATATAGTTTTAAACACATAGACACTTAGGAGTTCTATATGTTTGTTTTTCATTTGTTTATAGCTAATGCTGAAATCAGACTAAATGCTGAAATCCGTAGTTACTTCATTAGGTTTAGGCTTGGCAATGTTTTCGGTTCCAGTGGCATTCTCACTTTTCGTTTCATTTACATCAACAGGTTGATCACTTGTAGGGGTATGTATACCTTCCTGAGTGCGATAATCCGAACTTACTTGATCATAAATGGGTTTGGTGATGTTTTCGGTTCCTTTGTTAATATCACTTTTGATATCATTAAGATCACCTACAATATCTCCTGTATGCTTTTTAATTCCTTCCTGAACGCTGTTTCTTGCATTTTGAATCGTTGACCTGATATCGCTGATGTCATCACCTATTCCGCCTCCACTTTCATTGATCTCACGTTTGATATCGTCAGTTGCTTTCTGAAATTCGCGCATAGCCTTCCCCAATGTTCTTGCAATATCAGGAATAGCTTTAGAACCAAAGAGCAATAAAAATACTAAAACGATTATAACTATCTCGCCTCCGCTCATAAACAAATAATTAAATCATGAATTACTCAAATAATTTAGCAAATATACAAACTTGTTCAGAACAAAGCCAATAGATAACCAGGGCAAATGCATTTAAAAAATGTTGTTTATGCCAAATGCTCCCCTTGAAGCTCAGTGGGTCAACCAAAGTGATAATTAGCTACATTTAAATAACCAATGTCGAAAGGTCCGTTCCCGACACTAAACCGTATGGCTGGACCTTGAACAGAAGTTAAGGAGCTCCTGCTAATCGGATTCCCCCAAAGTTATACCAAGCTCTCTACTTGTGTGCTTCTTGTGTGCATATGCTGTGCTCCTTGTGTGTTCAGAAACTTCCTGAGCACACAAGAAGCACAGCATATGCACACAAGAAGCACACAAGTAGAGAGCCGAACACCACTCCTTTAAAGCCCATTGGCAATCTGTGGACAACAC
>Ga0209697_10001869_pt1 | contig 31537 bp, 30 predicted proteins | sample AliMusrvi5mmetaG_FD_184115 | JGI IMG/M metagenome (GOLD analysis project Ga0209697, IMG submission 184115) | Freshwater lake bacterial and archeal communities from Alinen Mustajarvi, Finland, to study Microbial Dark Matter (Phase II) - Alinen... | ecosystem: Environmental > Aquatic > Freshwater... | reverse complement strand
CTACCTTTTGTCTCTTTTGATTTGCTTTCATCGGTAACACTCCTGAAGGTTTTTCTGCAAAACCTTCTTCTTAAAGTGTTACCCATTTGACTCATCCTTTTATTCTCATTATCCGGTCGTTAGCACAAGTATGCGATGCAGGACAGACAAGAATAGATGAATCTCCAGCTTTCATTAAATTTGTCCCTACCAAACCGTTAAATGTCGATGGGTATGATTCCTGATGATCGGCAGCATACATTTTGAGGAACAGAACGATATTCGCTTGATGACTATGACATGAACAGCGTAGTGCCCTTTCTCTAGCATCAATGACGGCGGCAATTACAAAAAACGCCAAAAATCCAAGTGCCAATGAGACCAAGAGTGCCCCAAAGCCTGACCAGAATTTCTTGGCTTTGAAAAAGCGAATCGCCTTATAGAAAAGATATATTGCGCCGTGGACAAATGCCAAAAAAACAAGGAGGGCAATTATTGAGAAGAAATAATCCATTCAATCATCTCACCTTTTCAAGAGCAGACTCCAAAATCTTCTGCAATACGACCTTCTTTCGATTCTGCTCCTCCAACCACTTTTCCGCATATTCCTTCTGGGTTGATGAAGCGGTATCCCTGAATTCAACGACCTTTTGAGAGCCCTGATAACCAATCCAATTGCCGCCAACGTTTTGTTTGATTCTGAATTTCATGGTTCCCCTTTAAAATATCTCGTACCTCAGAGGATTAAATTCAATATGCCATACCCAAGCAATGCCGCCAGAATAACCATGACAATTGCCTTGTTCCGCACTGTCCCTGTATCAATATTTTCAGCTTCAATCTGGACAAGACGCCTTCCATCGGTTTCGTGGCAGAGCTAGTCGCCTGATTGAAAATATTCGCAATATCATTCGAATTCATGGTTTACTCCCTCATCACAACCTTCATATCCTTACCCCAACCATCCCATCGTTCTAACCACAGCAAACAGCATCATCCCAACCCCAATAACTCCCAGAACAATTGAACAGATAACACTGAAATTACTGTTGGGGACTTCCTCATTCGGAAAGATTCTATACGCCACCCATAATCTGTCCCCGAAATGAGAAGCAATGGCACCAACCAATAATGCCGCCCCTATGATAAACAGCCAAACATCATTGCTCTGAAGCCAATATAGATTGCTTCCACGGTAGTAATATCGACGACGTTTCGAGATCAACGTATAGCCAATCAATAACCCAATGACCCCGCCAAAGATGAATTGGAGAAACCATGCCAGCCAATCTGCCTTGGGGTTCTTCATGCCTTCTTTATCCCGAGCAATTCTTCCACTGTCTCTTGGAAACCATCAAATGCTTTGGTCGGTTCATCACAGGGGCTTCCATCGTCAAGTGGATAGCAGTGTTGGAGCCAGAACTCTTTAGCCGCTTTGACTCAACTTGCATGTCCACTTCCCATTGAGTCCCGTCCATAGTGTCATTGCTGGAATAACTTTTCTGCCATTTCCAGACCCCAAGGAGATCCACTTTATCCCAAAATCTCTGCCATGCTTCAGGAGCGGGGGTTATTTCAAGGGATTGTTCCTCGCAGAGAATTCCCCTCCTGCATACAAGGACACCATTCTCAAACCTGACCGAGTAGCTGGATGGATTGAAATAGCCACCGACAAATATCGTGAATGTTTTCGGCAAATAGTTGGGAGCTTTAAGTTTTGCGACTTTCCCATCCTCTGCAACATGTTGATTTGCCATGTTTGGGATTGTTGCCCTTACCACATTCTTTTCCAAGTTTATATTTGGCAGATTATCACTTTTGAAGGGTAAAGGTTTCCGTATCGCCAAATATCTTCGTCAACAAAGGGAATACCTGTTTTCACGAGAAAATCCGTTACCAGTTTTATCACCCTTTTACTGAACACCTAACTTGCACACCATGTTTATTGGCAATTCCGCTTCACACCCGACCTCCGCCAGTTCACCGATCCACCGAGAGCATCAATGCGGACTGGCATCACGAGTTCCATATCCTCCAACTGGTAAGGGAGGACGCTGACAGCCCTGACCTGCCCAGACGAAAAGTTGACGACATTCAAGATCGTCATCGGTCCAGCGTTTTTCTTCACCCATTTACGAATTGAATCAAGAGGTTGATATTCCTCATTAGAACTGAACTCAAAAGTGACATACGCCCCGTGTCCCCTGATCCTCATCAACGGAGACGACTTCATAATGTGAAGCAGCAGGGAATCCCGTTCCTGAATTGGGGTGAACCTGCGAATACCCTTAATGACAGGGGGAGGAAGTCCGAGCCATCGTTGGTTCTTCGGGTCTCGAATGGCTGCTTCGTGGTCAGCACCACGGCATTTCAATGCCACGGTGCGACCTGTCTCAAAGTTGACCCACCAACCTTCGTTCACGATGGATTTTCCTTTTTTTTCAAAATATCCACGGCTGACATCAGCAATATAACGATTTCATTATCCTTTCGACTGAGGGCAAGATCGCCAAGCAGAATGAACAAAGACACCCAACCGCCCATAAGGTCAAGGTGGCAGGAGATGATTTTCGTGAGTTTAGCCTCAAGTATCTCGATGTCCTCAGGTTTCAGTTTCTCAGCATCCGTTGTCATAAAATTATTCCTTTCCCTTTCATCACCGATCACTCACGGCAAGCCGTCTTTCACGGCTCATTCGACCTTAGGTTCCTCAATCTCAATTTCCCATTTGGTCTGCCCTTGCTACAGATCAGCAAGTGTCATTCGTCGCCACGGCAAAAAATGCCAGAAACTTGCCTTATGCCCCTTTTCATCCGTCTTCATTTGAACCTCTCTTGTCGTCACATCCGCCGACCATTCACGGCGACCAAGGCTTGGGCTTTGAGAAGTTCCTCACACTCCATATCAGGTTCCAGTGCTAAGAACTTCCTGAAGGATTTCTCAACCATTGTGAGGTTTTTAAACTCCTCAAGAGTGCGACCTGAATCGCAAAGGACATGGGGACGCAAGAGCCCGTTCTTTCGGAATGACTCTCTCACGGTAAGGGTGTCGTTTATGTCAGACCCAGCAGACGGAAGGAGTAATGTGCCCACGTATCTCAGCTCATGTTGCCATGACCCAGAGAAACTCTTTCCGACGAGGATGGAAAGGGCAACCCTGATGGCATTCGGGACATCAGCATCGAAAAGGGTGGGGACGCCTATGGTTCCCCGTGACCGTTGTTCAATCGCCCTTGCCCTGTTACAGACCTCTGCTATAAGCCGGGTAATCTTGGTGACTGCTTTGTTTGATTCCTCGGTATCCTGTGCTGAGCGATTGGCGTTCATCCCCATATCACAGGGCAGATGGGACGCTCGGTCAACTGCCAGTCCGGACAGTTCTACCTGTGTAACAAGGTATTCAGTCCTCAGTCCATCAATCTTCTCCATATCCTTCATCCTGCCTCCGTATGAATATTGCTATCCATACATTGCAGGAATTATTGGGAAATACGGGAAAAGGTGAGCAAATGAATAATTGTGGAAATCGTGTCACAATTATGGGTAGAGATGGTAGGTTTCAAAGTTTTTGGAATGAATTGAGATAGGTTTTACAATGCTAAAAGTCAAAAAGACAGGAGGGTGAGGGTAAGAGTGAGGGGTAGGTATAAGTCGGGGATTGTAGATGATAACAGAGGGGATCGGTCATCAACGTCCATATTGCTGCCGGGGGAATATTGAGAGGGCTATTTATATTGGAAGCCGTTGGGTGATGAAGTCCAATTGTGAATGACAACAGAGTCATAATATTGCCACCCTTTGGCCGTAATATCATATCCACCATTAATCCATGCCGTTCCATACGGTTCTGCACACCAACTCGGCATTGCTGGCGAACTGGTAAATATGTCATTACCCAAAATAACACCATCAGATCGCTCAAGGTTGTTATCAGGAATCGTACCTGCAAGCGACCATCCGCTTGAACTTGAAATGGAGGCACCTTGAGGATCGAATACAGTTGTTATGTTCATTAAATCAAGGTCTTCACCAAATGCAGACCACCAGACAGAATTCAATGCCCCACAATTTGCATAAACATGGCTAGACTTCTCGAAACTCGTAACTGAGTTGCAAAACCCAATCTTGCATGACAGATTTATTAAGTTTGCAATATACCAGTCGTCCTCAAGATCGGAATCATAGTAATAATATCCTTCTGACCATACCCCTATAAGACCCCATTCTAGTGGATGTTCTTGCCAAGTGCTTTCTGCGACAGATTTAGCCGCAGACCATACGTTTGTGGGGGGATAATCAGAATGTCCCATATAATAGTTTGTTTGAAGGATGGAAGTATACCCAATGGTGTGCGTTAAGTTTGTAATCATCACTTTGACATTCTGCCAATCTCCAGTTACTGAAGAATTCTGAATTGGGGAATACGGTGTTGATATAAAGCAGTTCGTTGCCCGTTCACAGTATGTCAGGAAAGCAACGTCATTTGACCATTTCAACCCATCTACTCCAAAGGTATTCAGCACCCCCGGCACATCAGCAATCCCCGGCTTGATATAGGATGGATACCTCGACTGAATATTCTGCTTAACATTGATAACAATCCCCTGCTGAGATGACGCTTTGGGAAGGAATGCATTGGTATCCCCTACCACAACACCCCTCTCCTCAACCGCCTTGCCACACCATGTTCCCATAGAAACGGCATTGGTGTAGTCGTTATAGGCAGGACGTTCAGTTAGGGTAAATGCAAAGGATGTGCCTGCCGACAGAGTCAAGCAACAAACCGACAGAAATATGGAGAGTCGTGTTTTCATATTGTCAAATCCCATTGCGGCATGTTTTTTCGATATTGCAAAACGAAATTCACAATCCATTTCATTTCATTTGGGCAATTCGGGCTTTCAACTCCTTGGACTCGGATCGATTCGCAAAGAACGCTTCTGAGGCCTTTTCGTCAAAAAATGAAAACCCCGCCTGCGCCATCCGTTGCTGGACTTCCTTTGCGTTCTTACTTGTTTCAAGAATTGGACACAATATGCTCAACACCATACGGGCACCATCTGCTGTTCCCGTCATTCGCCCATGTGCGGAACCAAGGAAATAGTAATCTCCTTTGCCTAAACGGTTTTCATAGTTCGCACGATCCTTATCGGTTCGCTCCAGAATGCTTTCACGGGTCCATTCTGGAATTTTGCGGGAAAAGGGAACTATTCGAATGTGATCAACCTGGCCATTTCCCCAAGTAACATCTATATGATTAAAGTCCCTGCCCTGTTTAGCCTCTTTAACGCAAGGGAGTTCTGCGTATGCCTTTACCATTATGTCTGCAAATTCTTTACCATGTAGACGACTCTCGTAATAGGCACGCTTGTTCCCCATATAAGCAAGAAGATCTGCATCATATATGGAACTCTTGTCGGTAATGGTTTTCGGCATCTTAGGGTCTTCTACAGGAACTGCCGAGTTCTGTTTCTCGGGAATCGGCCACGGGCATGGTTGTTCAACAAGATACCCATTGATGAATATTCCGCTACCTTTTCTTGTCACGACATAGGGGGGATCAATATACTTACCGTTAATGAAGAAAAATCCATTTGTAATCGGTATGCCTTCAGTGGTGCCCAATTCTTGCACTGCTGATTGAGGGTCTATTGTAGCCCCTTCAGAGAGCGGTTGACGGGCAATTACCAAGGCGGAAACTGCTAGAACTAAGATTGTAACTCGCTTCATTGCTTGCTCCTTTTAAAATTGCCAGTCTCGATTATCTTTATTGGGATTAATTCGATCACCGTCTAATTCTCGCCCACCACCAACTCCTTCATTGCGGCATTTATCGGCAACCGCCCTCATAGTCGTTGCAGCACCGCCTGTCTTGTCGAAATTAAACCCAACGCCGTAGGTTCCGCTGGCATTCCCGAACCAGCGATGATCGGCTGTTTGACAGCCACTTAGCTTTATTAAAGCGTCAGAGGCGGAGTATGATGTGGACATATAAGTGTCAAAGATGATGCAACCCCATCCTTTTCGATTTCCGACCGTGGCATCAGGAAAAACAGCGTTATCGACAAGTGGAGCCGGACATAAGGTGGTCCAACCGTTACCATCCATTTTAACAGAACCAACGTTGCGGCCTATATATCCATAGGATCGGATAGTCCTGTAATCTATATTGCTGTAGGCTTGCCCCGCAGTTCGAAGTATGCCATTACTAATCGCACCATTCATCCTAGCCAACAAATTGTTGTTCACATCAATAGCCTCCTGCATTCCTACGGGCAATTCGTATCCTACTCGCCACCTGCCACCTGCACACTCCTTGACGGAATCTTCGCCGGAGCCGGTGTTTGATGTCGCTGAATAACATATCGACCAAAAACTGATTGCTCTATTTGTATCCATGGAATGCTTCCAATTAGCACTCATCCACGAACTTGATACACGAGCATAATAAAAGCCAGGCGCACCACCACCAGGCGGAATATATTCAACAGTAATGTTGGTTTCATCTGCAATCCAATTTGTAATAGCGGCACGCCCATTTATTGAGCATTCGGCATAAACGGCGGGATGCCCTCCTTCTTCGCCATGAGATACTACAGTGAAAATTCCGCAGTTGGTCATACCTTTGTAATTTGCAAGCGTACATGATCCAAAATTTGTATCGGTATCTCCGGTTGTATCTTCGAACCACGTTACGGTAGGCCACCCCTGTTCCTTGATTTGATTCTCAAATTCCGTAGCATCAGCCCATCCTAGGTTATTCCCAGAGTTAGTATTCGAACCTGTCTTCAATGGTGCCCACACAAAAGCATTATCGCCCTTGCCTGGCGCATAGGAAATCGTTGGAATAATCAACATTGCCACTATATCAGTGGATGTTACCCCATCGGAAGTGTATGACCACGCCAACTGCACCTTGCCAGTGGCAATACCGTCAACATAAAGGATGCTTGGAGGATTTGTGGATGCCAGATCATAAGTCTTTGGCAGAGTCACTTCATCTGTCTTGTTAGTCGTCGTCCAGACTTTGATCCTGCTTCCTCCTTCAAGAGCTTCCAGTTTCGCTACACCGCTTGTCAACTTGGGCTTGATCGTCAAATCAATCTCGGCAAAATAGTCAGTGTTGGTGTTTATCTCCCTATCGATAAACTCGGGGCCGACCTTCTCTTCCAGGTCTTCAGCCTGCGCTATGAGCGAGGATCCACTTTGATCACAACCAACAAAGCATTCAAGCACTGGCCGGATATCTTTAACGGGGATGTCACTATCACCGCCGCCGTTCTTGATCGCGTACTTCACCATGCCGAGTCCGTCGTTATTGACGGACCGTCATATCGAATGCGTGAAAGAAAGGTCGAGTAATCATACCGGTTGCCGGGTTCCGCAGGGAGCCCGGCGGCCTCAACAACTCCATCCCGTCGCTCCAGCTACAAGTTCGCGCCGCCGCTCATAGAGTTGGAGAAGTATTGTGACCGTCAAGGGTGGAAGGTCATCAAAATCTATCAGGATGACGGCATCTCGGGTAAATCAACTGACCGTCCCGCACTTCAAGCAATGCTGAAGGATGCCAGCAAAGGGAAGTTCCAGGTTCTGGCGGTTTGGAAAATCGACCGACTTGCCCGTTCTACCGTGGATCTCCTGAATATCCTGATGACCCTGAAACACCACGGAGTGGATTTCTGTTCCACTACCCAAGCGATTGACACGACAAATTCAATGGGTCGGATGATTATGACCTTTTTGGGAGCCATCGCGGAGTTCGAGCGGGAAACCATAATTGAGAGGGTGAATGCCGGTATCTCACGGGCAAGGGACGAGGGAGTCATCCTGGGGAGACCAAGGGCAGGGTTCGACATTGGGAAGGCTCTACAGATGAAGGCAGAGGGTGCCGGGGTCAGGCGGATCGCCAAGGCACTGGGGGTCAGTCACGGGACGATTCACAATTATCTCAAGAGCGTCCATAATACCCCATCAGCCAAAACAGCCTAATCCCGTCAAATAAACCCCTTTATGGACGGGTCTAAAAAACAACTGATTGTTGGACAGTCGCAGCATATGAATTCGCAATCTAATGTCACAATCCTTGCGAGTCGGGTTCCAAGGATTGCGAGTCTGGGGTCTAAACAGCAGGAAAGATTGCGAAAAATTGGATGAAAACAAAGGGTGACAGCAATCCTGGGCGGCGACAGAGGAAGAAGCCAGAATACAAAGTCGTTCCTCAGCATGGTGTCCGGTTCCCACGGTATCAATCGGTCGGTCATGCGATCGGGGATCTACTCTGGTGGGTTGATGACCGAGGAATCATCCACTGGCGTATTTTTAATGGTCACAATTTTCATCACGAAATCTCATCGCTGGACTTTGACGCACGCTGGCGGGGAAGGTTGGAGTTGGACAAGAGTGGGACGGCCACCTTGCTTCCCCCAGTTCGGCTTTACAGCCGCAAACCAGACGACTTGATGTCCCTTTTACCATCTGGGGCGATGATCACACTGGTTCACCTCGGGGCGAAGCGTTTCTATATGGATACCCCGAAGGGACTGGTCCGGCTCAGGAAATGTCGGGTTGATCGCCGCAAGAAGGTCTGACGATGACAGCCTTCTGGGAGCATGTGCCATTCCCAGAAGTCCCTATGATTCTGGGGTCATTTGTAAAAATCTCAAAAATTTCTTCAGTTTTTGAAAGAGCCTTTAGAGCCATTCAGCATAGGGGGAGCCGTCATCCATAGGGGATGATGGTGATCGTTGTTTCTCCATTCAAATATCATCAATCTTGATGGTTCTAATCATTTCCGTATCCGAGCGGAGATTCCGCAATGTATTGTTATGAGCAAAGACAAATCCAAAAAGAACGACTTCTATCTGGGATTCTGCATGTCACCGGCTCCTGAAGTCTTAGATGTCTATGTCAGGACACCTGAAGATTGCCACAGGGTATGTGAGGAGCAGGCAAGTTACGGACAGGAAGCATTTACAGTGCTGTGTTTGAATACCCGGAATCGGTTGATTGCCGGTGGGATCGTCACCATAGGATTGGTTGATTCAACTCTGACTCATGCCCGTGAAATTTTCAGGAAAGCCATTGAGTGCCAAGCCAGTGCCTTGGTGCTCTGTCATAACCACCCCAGCGGAGACACAACTCCGTCAGCAGAGGATGTTAAAATGACAAAGCAACTTGTACAGGCCGGTCAGGTCATCGGAATCAAGGTTCTCGACCATATTATTATCGGAAAAAAGTCAGATTCAGAAAGAGGCTACACCTCGTTTCGGGAATTGGGACTGGTGGAATTTGACCAATGATCGCAATTCCAAAGAAGATCAACCTCCCCCTTGGCAAAGTTGTGGCGACCCCTGAGGCTTTGGCAGTCATCACCAAATCAGGGCAATCCCCAGCAGAGTTCCTTGACCGACACAGCAAGGGAGATTGGGGCGAGGTTGATGGTGGTGACTGGGAATTGAACGACCAAGCCATTGAGGAAGGGAGCCGTATCCTGAGTGCCTATCGCACCAAAACCAATGTTCGGATATGGATCATTACGGAGTGGAACCGAAGTTCTACATGCTTGCTCTTGCCCGAAGAGTACTGACGGCATTCAGGGGTAGGTATTTTCATCCGGCAGCCCTTCGTGTATCACCCGGCATTCATCACAAATCCATGCTCCCAGGGATAGGACAGCTACTTTTTGTGACAAACGCCCCAGCAAAAATCCTGCCTGTTACACGTTTTTTGAACGGCTCGAAAATCCGAATCGGGGATTGGCTATTACGGCTCAAGGGTATCAACTTTTGTTGGCAAGGTTGACTCAACCCCACGCCACTTATGGGAGTCGGATATTGTCGTCGGTTACCCTCCATCTGTTCGCCCGACACCAGGGGGGCTTGCCGGATCAATCCTATTCCTGGCGCACCCCTTCGCCACCTGCACAATACCCCATCCACATCCCTCGAAAAAGTGCAATTAATTGCACTACCAACCCAGCCGATCACGCCTATTTAAGGGGGTTTCTGAATTTTGTCCCCATAGAAAACATCTATCATGCCGGTCTCCGTCGAGGTCTGTCACAGGCGCCTAATCCCGACTTATCACAAGATAGTTTACGTACGGCGAAACGCGTGCCAGACTACCTATCACATGGCGAAATTAAGCGGCGGAAAGCAAAACGGTAATTATTGAGGAAACTTATGAAAAAACAATTGCCTAAATGGGTATGGGGAATAATATCGTTTGTAATTATGTTAATTATTGGATGCGTGGATGCCATAACGGAATTTGAACTGAATTTTTTCGTGTTCTATTTTTTACCAATTTCCATTGCTGCATGGTTCATTGGAAAGAATATGGCTATGGCTTGGGCTTTTTTGGCTACGATTCTCTGGTATGGTGCGACTTTGTATGAAGGTCACTTCTACTCTACTCATTTCTATGCCGTATGGAATACTGCGATTCATTTCTTGTCATTTATAATAATAGCACAGGCAATATTTAGAATTAGGTCTACGCTTGATCTCACAAAATCAACCGCTGAAAAGCTGAACCGTGCACTTGCCGAAGTAAAAATGCTCGGCTCCTTTCTCCCCATTTGTATGCAGTGTAAAAAAATCCGCAATGAGTCGGGAACATGGGACAGGCTTGAAAAATATATTATGGAACACTCAAATTCTCAGTTCTCGCACGGCTACTGTCCAGAGTGCAGGAAAAAGTTGATGGAAGAGGCCGGTATAATATAACGGGGAAGAATTCTTCATCACACATTTTGAAAAGGCGTAAGTAAGATGGAACCTGTAAAATCACCAAAACAGAAATACCGATGGCGAAGAGGGGTGGTCAACTCTAGTTCGGAACATATTGAACTGACCTGTGGCGATAAGAACATCCCCGTTGCCAGAGTTGCGCCTCCTGTTGACTATACCTTTACCGTTGAAATTCTGATAAACGAAGAACGGCAAATCAATCTCCCCAACCTCAAATCGACAAGGGCAAGTTTGAATCTTTACCTTGTTGAAAATAATGAACCCGCCCAGTGGGAATATGTAAAACGCCATTGCTCATCCAGTTCCAATAGGTTTTCACTGGTTCTTTGGTCGTACTATCCAACAGGGAAATTTAATAACGTCAGATAAAGGAAGGATCAACAGATGCGCTGGAACCATTATATCGCCTATTTTTGGGGTGGAGCCTTTCTCGTCAATGCCATCCCTCATTTTGTAAGCGGAGTCACAGGACATCCATTTCAAAGTCCCTTCGCGTCGCCACCGGGACAGGGGGTGTCTTCTGCCATGATCAATGTGTTATGGGGTTCCTTTAATTTCGCAATCGGTTACCTGCTCGTGTGTCGTGTCGGAACCTTTGAATTGCGCCGTACAAGACATGTCATCGTTTTCGGGTTGGGCGCATTACTTATGGCTTTGGTGCTGGCCCATACATTCGGAAAATTCTACGGTGGCCTCTAAGATTGGAGATATTCTTTTGGGCTGTACCACCCTGTTTTTTAATCAATCCCATTCCCTTAGCCATAGTTGTCGCAGTATCAATCTCTCATTTTGTGTCACCGGTGACGACTTTCCCGTGCATAGCAATGGACAGCGTCTCAATGCGTTGGCTCAGCTCTTTTACAAGCAGGGTGAGCTGCGTATTTTGCTGGAGTAACTCCAGCAACTGGCCCGTCTGCTGGGCAGCGAGAGCCTGACGTTGTTCGCTCGCCAGAGCGAGGGCTTCCCGATGTTGTGCATCTGCATCGGCATGTGCTTTATCACGATCCGCCTGTCGAGTCTGGGCAAGCAAAATGAGGGGCGCAGCATAGGCAGCCTGAAGACTGAATGCGAGATTGAGCAGGATAAACGGGTAGACATCGAACTTGGTTAGACCGGCAACATTAAGCCCAATCCAAATGCCAACAATAATGGTCTGTGAAATCAGAAAGACCGGCGTGCCAAAAAATCGGGCAAAAGCCTCAGCCTTCAGGGAGAACCAGTCATCTCCAAAAACAGACCCCAGATGAAGGTGGGGAAGATGAAAACGGAGATGATGGTTTGGAGAGTTGGTGGTATGGGTAGAGTTCGATTTTGTTGTGTCTGGTTTCATATTTACTTCCTTACATATTGCTTTGAATTCCTAGCCTGACAACTCTTGTATTCATATGGATTCTGGGCCTCAATCGAAAATTGTCAAGTTACAGCGTGGTAGGACATTACCCGGTTTTTCAGGAGGTTGAAAAGAGGAAGGCCCACTGATCCCGATGGCGGGGTAAAAGCAGGTGGCTTAGGGTGATAGCGCTACTTGATGAAGCGGATAACCGCGTAATATATATTGAACCAGGTAGGGTTGTGCAGGCTGTCACCTGGCGAGGTGGATTCGAACGTAATAGTATTCTGTTTTTTTATCCATTTACCAGGTAAGGGATAGCTGGCGAGTTTGTCGGCTCTTTCCATGAAGCCGCTGGGGCCGTCATGGATCACCCGTCCGTTGAGAGTGATCTGGCAAGTCACCGGGATTTTTTTATCCTGCTCATGCCGGCCGCTGATGATCAGTTCCGCCTCCTTTCCTTCTGTTCCTTCGAACGTGAAGGAAGTTTTGTGAATCACGGTATTTGCTGCCCGCAGCAAAAGATAAGGACGCCCCTTGTCGTCGCATGGGGTTATCGGAACACCTCCGAAAAACTCGAAAGCGGTGATGCAGGAATCGCCTTTTTCGGGGGCGAAACCGGCTTCCTGCTTTGCAAGTTCACGCAGCATGGCATTCTGTTTTTTGAATACTTTTTCAAAATCCACGCCTTTTTTAGCGTTTGCGACCATGCGCTCGAAGTTGCCAAGCATTTCGGTATAGGCATTCGGATAAAGATCCAAGACTTCCGGGTTGTAGGCACGAGCCCTTTCCCAACAGTCATGCGCCAGCTTGATTTTGGTTTCAAGCGCCGAGAGCTCTTCCATGAATTCGCGGGTGATCGGGCAATTGAAATACTTGTCGAAATATCCGAGTGCTTTCGCTCCCGGGGAAAGGATGTCGAACATTTTTTCCCCGTAGAGATTGCCGACGGCGCGGCGAATGGAATTTGCGGAATCATAGGAGTGTGTGTTCCACAACGCATCGCCCTCGGTCATGGCGACAGTCCCAGACCGCCGTTGCAAACATACGCCGCAATATCACCGAAAAAACCATCATAATGCCACATGATCCATCCGGGAATTTCGTCCGTGATATAGCTTCGGGCATAGTGTGGCGCCGGCCGATTTTGCCACACGAAAGGTTTACGCCCCAGCGTCTCCTGCGCCCACTTCACAATTTCCTTCGTTTTTCCGTAACCCACAACTCGGTCTCCGGTCCAGTGCACATCGATTTCCGGATCCAGTTCCTCGCGGATGGATTTGTAATATGCGGCGCGATCGTCCGGATACGGGGATTTTCCGGACGTGCTCAGAAACGGCCCCCAATAGAATGGGCAGTCGAAATCGAGCTTGAAATTGGGATATTTCAGTTTGATTGCACGATACAGCTTCGTCACGTATTTCGCATCCAGGTTTGAGGCGTTGCCCGCCGTCTTCACATCCTGCGGATGCAGCGGATAACGAGCGTCGTCATAATGAAACGTGATGTTTCCACCGGCCGCGGCAATCTTGCAGAAATGATCATAATGCAACTGAAACGTACGATCGCTCGATAGCGGAAGCTTCGGCTGCATGGTTTCATCACGCACACTCCGGAAAAAATCCAATCCAAATGACGCGAATTGGCGAGCCAGTTCCTCTTCGACAAAACGCCGCAACGGAGACTTTAGTCCATCAAATGGAGCGCCATTCGTCAGCAGTGTATTTAGTTTGCTGAAAAGAAAAAATTCCGTACTTTGAAGAAAGACTCCGGTGTGCCCACGCCGTGCAGTATCCGGCCAGTCATTAATCGTACAAAGACGTAGTGTGCGTTTAGCCTGATCGATCAATTGGATGAGACTTACCACGCCCCACGTGGTTCCTCCCTTGTCGTGTCCCTGAATGATCGCCCCATCCAGAGTCACGGCAAGTGCGTAGCCTTCCTTACGGTCAGGGGCTTTCAGAGTGCCTGTATTGATTCTGACCGTGTACTTCGCATTTTGTTCAAACTTGATTCCGAATCGTCCGAATTTCGTCTTCAGCAACTTAATGCAGGCATCCTCATCCCTCAAACCGCCGCCGAGTTCAAGTTTGACCGATGTCAACGGCACGAATTTCTCTGTGTAATTCGCTTCCTGCGGCGTTGGAAATGCCTTCGCATCCGAGTAAACCGGAAGTTTCAAGGCGTCATAATCCGTCCCCTTCAGAAGCGTCAGCGCCCAGCGCGCAAGGCCAGCGGTATCCGTGCTGTGTCGGCTCCGAATCTTAGTCAGGCCCAGCGTCTGCAGTTCTTCAAGATACTGGATCGCCGTTTGGCGGTCGTTTTTCAAAAAATAGGCGTCCGCCAGCCCTAAATACACATTTTCAATATGCTCTGGTGGAAAATTATTCTTCAACGCCGCCCGGAATTCCGGAATCGCCTTGTCCGGATTATCATTCTGTATTTCCGCATAACCAAGTTGCAGATGGTTCCACGCATTCGTAGGATCGATCACCAACGATTTCCGCAAATATACCGGATAGTCACGCTTCATCTGCGTGAGTTCCTCGTCCGGTAACAGATCTACATACCTCGCTTCGTATTGAGCCCAACAAAGTGGATGACACCCCATGGTGCTGCAGTACGCGTTAATCACATCCAACTTTTCCTTATCCGTGATTCCCTGCATTTCCAGCGCCTGCGGCGCATAGAGGTGAGCGAACTTCCAGCCTTGTTTCGTAAGGGCAAGCATCGCCTCGAACTTTGTCGGAACATCGTTCGAACAGGTCTTCACCACCTCCTCCCACAACTTGATCGCCTTGTCGTTCGAGTTCGTTTTTGCCAGCTCGAATCCTTCCCAATATCGTTTTTCCCATTTCGAAGTGTTTACCGATTTTGGCACTTCCAAGGCATATGACATGCCTGCTATAAATATTCCAGTCAACGCAATTACGCTGACGAACCTGCTCCAATTTTTTGTTCGATTCATTGCTACATCGCCTTCCAATAAATCCAAACAATATATCACCAGTGGCTAATTAAAACCAATGGTTAATATATGTCGTATACAGTTTTTTTTATGTTCGTCAAAACGAAGCCATATAACAGATGTTTTTTCATTTTATCTTGATTTACAGTAAAATAATGGTTTTTATTAAACCAATGGAGATTATACATGTCCCGTAGCCCAAATCCTGATATTATATTTAAGTTCAAACAGCAAATTATCGGCGGTAAATACGATCAGACGCAATTTCTGCCGTCTGAACGCATGCTTGCACGAGAATTCGGCGTGGGACGTGGGGTGATCCAAACGGCGTTGCGGCAATTGCAAAAAGACGGCATCATCCAGCTGGTGCCGAAGCGTGGGGCATGCCTATCCAAGTCCGAGATCGCCCAAAACGCGCACCCTTTCAAACGGTTGCTGGTCTGGTACCACCGCAGTTTTCCCGCAAGCGCCGACGAATGTATAGGGCTTCTCTCAGGCATCTGCGCCGCCGCCGCCGAAAATTACGCGGAAGCCATCACCTCGTTTGCTCCGGTCCGACATTCCGCCGACGAAATCGTGGAACGTTTCCGACGCGGCGAACTGCAGGGTGTCATCTATGATGAGGAGTGTGACGCTCCGCAAACAATCCGACGCCTGACCTCGGCGGGAGTTCCGTGGGTACTCTGCAATCATGAAGGCACATGCGACGCCGTCATGAGCCGAATGGATTTCAGGGAGATCGGGCGTATTGCGGCGCGGCGGCTGATTCAAGCCAATCACAAAAAGATCGCGGTGATCGCGGGGCCACTCGATAAATTCATTTATCAGGAGATTCTCAAAGGGTTTCGCGGGGCACTCGCGGAAGAAAACATCCCACTTGCCGCCGCCTGCATCCTGCAGTATGCCAATCCCGCAGAAGTTACTCAGAATGACGCTCCCGTTCGCGAATTGTTTTCCCGAGACGATCGGCCAACCGCGGTTTTCACCATGCGAGACAACCGCGCGGAGATCCTGTTCGGTGTTTGCAGAACGTTGGCCATTGAAATTCCAGGTGATGTTTCTGTCATCAGCTATGACGATGTTTCATGGCCGGCGGGAAGAAACTTTCTGACCACAGTCCGTGAGCCTGTAGATGTGCTCGGACGCGCCGCCGTTGAACTCCTGCACCACTGGTTCATGACTGGAAAACGGCCACAGAACCGCGTGATTCAGGGTGAACTTGTGGAACGCTCCAGCATCCGCACCCTTTTAAGGTAAACCGCATCCTTCTTTTGTCCACACGGTTAGGGATATCCTGATTGCACAAACGCCGTCTGGAGCATTTCAAGAAAAACGAGAATTTTGATAATCGGCACAGCCCATTGCCAATATGTAATTGTACCAATTCCAACAAGTTGCAGAAAACAGCCTGCGCCACCTCACAGGCAAGAGGTCACTAGTTCAATCCAGTAACGCCCATCATCCCTCTTCGATTTTTTCCCTGTCCCGTTAACGGATACTTAAACCGCACCCCGCATACAGACCATCTACGTAGTCAGCCTCCGCGAAGAGGGAGAAGTTTTCACTGAACTGAAAAGATAATCCCAACGATGCGGCAGGATTCACTTCCGTCCGGCTCGAACTCGCCCCCCATTTGGTTTCAATGGATTTATGGACGACATCCAGACCAGCTCCACCATAGAAATACAGATGATCAAGCAGCGTCTCATCACTGAACACCAACATGCCATCGGCACCCGTCAACTCCGAGGGGTTGGTATTGGCATAATAAACGGTTCCACGGATACCAAGATCGATAAAATCATTCGGTTCCAACAAATAGAGTGCCCCACCTTGTACGCCGAAATTGGAATCCCCATCCGTGATGTCCACCTGCCCCAAGTCCAGAAACATGCGCAGGTCATCCAGCACAGAGACGGTAGCGCGGGCTCCATAAAAATCCATATCGTGCCCGAACATGACCCCGGGCGTAACTTCCAAATTCCCCTGATCACGCGGTGAGGCGGTATCCATCACCGGCAACCCCACCATCTGTGCCCGCGAGAATCCTGTCAGGCCCAGCATCATGCCCACCACAACCCATCCCATAGCCAATGATTTGATTTTCATAATGCCATTCTCCGAAGTTAAACACTCTCTGTGCAAAATGCTCAAAACGGAACAATAGTGCCCCATCAAGGGGACGGGGTCAAGTATTGGGATAAAACAAAAAGCCGCCCTTTCGAGCGGCCTTTGACAGATCTATTGCACTGGACCTGAAACTCAGGCCACAGCTTTTTGGGCAAGTGCCTTTTTCGCCAACAAAACAATCTGGATGAAACCATCAGGATCATTGAAGGCAATCTCAGACATCATCTTGCGATTCAACTCAATCCCGGCTGCTTTCAAGCCTTCGATGAGTCGACTGTAAGCCAAACCCTGCTCACGGCAGGCGGCGGATACACGCACCGTCCACAAACGTCGATAATCACCCTTGACGTCTTTGCGGTGTACATATGCCAACCGCATCGCGCGATCAACGGCCTCGGTGGCCTGGCGGAATAATTTGCTGCGTGACCCGCGAAAGCCGCTGGCCGCCTTTAATCTTGTCTTCCGGCGCTTACGCGAAGCCGGCGCATTGGTTGCTCTAGGCATAGTCTCATCCTTTCAATTCGTTCAGATCATTTCCGCAATACGTTTGTGGTCGGTAGCATGAATAACTTTTCCGCCACGCATGTTGCGTTTCCGTTTTCTTGATTTGCTGCTCAGCAGATGACCGCTCCCGGGACGCTGAAATATAAGCTTCCCTGTCCCTGTCACCTTCACCCGCTTACTTACCATCTTCTTCGTTTTTTTCTTAGGCATGATGCTCCTCATTCCGGGGGTCAGCTCCACGTACTGGCACGAATCGTCCGCCCTCCGGAAAAACAAGGGGGAGAATCTACCTGAGAGACCCCGCCCCGTAAAGCTTTTTCAAAAATTAACCTTAACTCGTCGGACTTGACTTTGGAGCCATCACGGGTGTCGCCGGTGTTGAAACACCTGTCACCGAGGATGGAATCGGCAAGCCATTCCCTATTCCTGTTCCCACCGGGCGCGCCACCGACCCCACCGGAACCGGTTTACCCGACCGCGGTCCCAACACCATCACGATACTGCTCCCGATCAATTTGGGAGGCATATCCGGTTGCGCCACCTCTTCACAAGTCTTCATCACACGGTTGATGACCTCGAATCCAAGCTCCCGGTGCGCATTCTCACGGCCGCGGAAATACAGGGAGCATTTCACCTTCATCCCCTTCTCTAAAAATCCGGTGATGTGGCTTACCTTCGTCATGAAATCATGATCGGCAACGTTCGCATGGAACTTCACTTCCTTCATCTCGGCAGCATGCTGATGCTTGCGCGCGTCGCGTTCCTTGCGCGCCTGCTCATATTTGAACTTCCCAAAGTCCATAATGCGACAAACGGGCGGCTCAGCATTCGGCGAAACCTCCACCAAATCAAGACCGGCACGCACGGCCATGGACATGGCTTCACTGACAGTAACCACACCAAGCATATTCCCCTGCGAGTCAAGAACCCTGACTTGCGGACACCGAATTCGGTGATTTACTCTGATAGCTTGCGGACGAATTTCCTACCTCCTTGTTGTGGGGCTTTCTAGGGCCCCTCGTTTACCACCTACGGCCTTGCTCACCACTTCCTCGCGCAGCATGCCAACTAACTCCTCAACCTTCATCGTGCCGAGATCCCCGGCGGTACGGCTTCGCACCGAGACCAACCCAGCCTCCGCTTCGCGGGCACCCAAGATCAACATATACGGGATCTTATCGACCTGCGCATTACGGATCTTGGCGCCCAGCTTATCGGAACTTCGATCCACACTAACCCTGAAAAGTTCTTGTCCCAGTGCCCCCGCCAGCGTTTCTGCAGCGGCAAGCATCTTATCACTGATGGGAAGCACACGGATCTGCTCCGGTGCCAGCCATAACGGAAACGCCCCGGCATAGTGTTCAATTAACACACCGAAAAACCGTTCCAGGCTCCCCAACAACGCCCGATGCACCATGTAAGGGCGATGTTCTTTCCCATCATCCCCATGGTAGGCCAATTCAAAACGTTCAGGAAGATTGAAATCAAACTGAATGGTACTCATCTGCCATTCGCGCCCGATGGCATCCTTGACTTTCAAATCAATCTTGGGACCGTAAAAAGCACCGCCTCCCTCATCGACCACAAAGGGAATATTTTCCCCTTCAAGCGCCTGTTTGAGGGATTCTGTGGCCTGCTCCCAACGGGCCGGTTCGCCGACGGCTTTGGCGGGCTTGGTGGCCAGATACGCCGTAATCTCCGTGAAACCGAAAGAACGCCAGATCCGGAGGGCAAATTCCACCGTCCGTTTAATCTCATCCACGATCTGTTCCGGCGTACAGAAAATATGCGCATCATCCTGCGTAAAACCCCGCACTCGTAACAGTCCATGCAAAACACCTGTCTTCTCGTAACGATAGACCGTCCCCATCTCTGCCCAACGCAAGGGCAGATCACGATAGGAACGCTTATGACTTTTATAGATCTGAATATGGAACGGGCAATTCATGGGTTTGACGTAATACGACACGTCATCTACCTTCATTGGCGCATACATATTCTCCGCATAGAAACCCAGATGCCCCGATGTCTCCCAAAGACCGGCACGCCCGATGTGGGGAGAATAGAGCAAATCGTACCCGCCTTTGAAATGTTCCTGCCGCCAATAGTCTTCAATAATTGAACGCACACGGGCACCTTTGGGATGCCAATGCACCAACCCAGGCCCGACATCTTCCTGAAGACTGAACAAATCCAGCTCTTTTCCCAATTTGCGGTGATCGCGTTTCAAGGCCTCTTCCTGCTGAAGAATCTGGGCGTCGAGATCCGCCTGCGACAAAGCGACCATCCCGTAAACGCGCTGCAACATCGGATTGGTTTCAATCCCGCGGAAATAGGAACCTGCGACGGACAGGAGCTTGAACGCTTTGATCTCACCAGTGCGGGCCAGATGCGGACCGCGACACAAATCCAGAAAATCACCACACCGATAGAAGCTGACAGTCTCCCCGGCGGGAATGTCATTCAGACGCTCCAACTTGTAGCGTTGCCCCTTGGCTTTCAAGGCCGCCTCCGCTTGGGCACGATCCATTTCGATCCGCTCAAACGGGATATTTCCAGCAACGATCCGAGCCATTTCGGCCTCTATTTTGGAAAAATCCTCAGGAGTGAGACGATTCGGCAGATCGAAATCATAGTAGAACCCGCTCTCAATAGCCGGTCCAATGTCCAACTGGACGTTCTCATACAGCCGGCAAATTGCGGCGGCCATGACATGCGCCGTACTATGGCGCAAAATTTCTAAATCCAAGTGTATTACCTCTTCCGTGAATAATTAACAACCTGTCCATTTAACTGAAAACGAAGCCCTCCTGTCAACTTTTATAAAAACAGGAGGTCATGGAATTTCCATTTATCAGGACTTATAGCTGCCATTCTGCCGGTGGGCCTCTTCGATGACAGCGACTTGTTGACGCACCTGGTCGAGGGTAACCACCAGCGGGGTACCGGAGACAAGGGCATCATAAAGGTTCCCGTAGAAGCGAACCGCCATATAATCGAAAAGACTGATGGCTGCATCTGCCGGGGTGTCCCACTTCTCTTCGTGCAAGACTAATTGTTCAGAACAGTAACCGCAGTTTGGCAGCGGATCAATGATCAATTTCTGTACCGGAGCCTCAGAATCTTTATAGTATTTCCACTCCAGATGCGTCATGGTTCCGGCGAGGCTGCCACGACTGCCATAAACTACATAGGTGTATCGGTTCGTTGCGTATTTGCCATTTCTTCGTAAGTCGGTAGATAGCAAAGGTTAAGGGTGATTTCGCCATCACCGATTTTGATGTCTCTGACCAGTAATTCGACAATCTTCCGCTTTTCTTCCAAGGCCATCTTGGGCCAGCGGGCGGACAAGTCGCGAACCTCATTCATGATGAAATCGCTATTCATGCCGTCAATTCGCAGAAGATCAAGCTCCGCTTGGAGCTTTGGCAGCTCGACCTGTATTTGTCCCTTCCGTTCGTCCAAAGGCTGATATCTTTCCTTAAATTGGGGTACGGTCATGCCCCCTTCATGGTACAAGGCATAGGTTCGATCCGACTCCGCCTTGACCCGCTCCAGTTCTTTTTTGAGGGTGTCCATTTGTCTGGTCTTGTCGGCGATTGTCCCATGAGCGCCTTGGAGGTAGGCCGCCACCTTCTCCGGGGAAAGGAGGTAATGTTGGAGTTCATCCATAAAGATGCCTTCAAGATCCACAATCGGGATTTTGTTCCGGCAAGCCATGCAGACATATTTAGGCGTGTTGCTCGGAACATACATCTTTTGACCGCAGGCACAGACGGCCAGTCCGGCAAAAAGGTGGACGGGCCGCTTGCCCGGTTTGAACCATTTTTGCTGCCGGGTTTGGAGCATATCATTGCACTTTTGCCACAAGTCTTCGGTGATGATGGCCGGGACTTGGGTATAGACCCATTCATGTTCGGGCTTGAGGGCCACCCCCCGGCCTTTGGTTCCTTTGGAAACTTGGCGGGTATAATTGCCAATATGAACCCCCTTGGCCGTAGTGTCTTTTATCAACCGTTCAACAGTGGAGTCGGAGAAATTGGCACCGTCACGGGTGCGATATCCCCGGTCAGTGAGGATCTTGGCCACCGTCTTTTTGCGTCCATATTGGGCATACAATTCATAGACAAGCTTGCGTACCGGGGCTTCTTCCGGATTCGGCACTAGTTTCTTGTCTACCCAGTGGTAGCCAAAGACTGCTTGCCCGCTTAGGGGTTTGCCGAGTTTGGCTCTCACCGCTACGGAGGCTTTCACCCGGTCGGCAATTTCTTCCCGCTCACTTTGGGCAAATACGGCGACTAGGTTATAGAACATCCGACCGGAGGATGTCCCGGTATCAATATTCTCTTGCAAGGAAACGAGGTCAGCATTGTTGGCCTTGAAGAAGTCCGAGAAGTCCATGAGTTCGCGGGCATTGCGGGAGAAGCGGGCCAGCTTGGAGAAGATGAGGGCGGTAATGTGACCGCGCTTGATGTCGGCCATCATACGCTGGCATTCCGGGTGCTGCATCACCGTTTTGCCGCTCGTCCCGGCCAGATCGTAAAGTTCCTTCACCTGCCAGCCTTTGGCGGCGGCATAGTGTTCGGCGCGGATGCGGTGATGTTCGGGACTGTCGCCGTTGGCTTGGTCTTCGGTGGAAACGCGAATCCAGATGCCGACTGACTTACCAATATTTTCATGACTATTAAGGGTTTTCATACAAATGAGTTTAACGATTCCTGTCAAGTTCTTCAATCAGAAGATTGAGAAATTTGATGTGTTTTCTTTGAGAAAGAATTGAAGCCAAACTGAAAATTTAGGTTTTGACAATTGGCGTTGAGTCGGCAAGAGTCAAAGCGTTAATTCCGAACGATGTGAGAGCCTGACCGTCTACCCTCGTTGCGCCCCCGGTGTTGAGATTTTGAAGAGCATCATAAACTGGAGTTGAAGGCCTGAAAATGAAAACTACAAGTTGTGTTTTGCCACACACCCTGCTGGCCGTGGCATTGTTGTTATTCCTGTCATATTGCACAGCATTTGCGGCTGACATGGGTCCACCCGGTGACGGTGGAACAAATTCCGGCCCCACTTATACACCGCTTAACTCCTGGTCATTTTATGACCACATTAACTGGATGAGCGATAATGGGCACGCACCCATTTCTTTCACCAATCTTACCTCTTCCATCTTGGGGGACGGGGCTTCGCTCGTGGTGAACAGCACCAATCAAGCTTGGCTCAATTACCATGTGATTGAGCCGGATGGCACCACTAACCTCTCGCTTACCAGTGGAACGATAATGTTCTGGTTTGCTCCGAGCGATTGGGCCAGCACGAATCAGGGTGGAACTGGTCCCGGTGAATACGGGCGTTTGCTGGAAATTGGCAGTCATACCCTGGATTCCAGTTATGGACTGTGGAGCATCTATGTTGATGATGCGGGCGCCAATATTTATTTCTCCACCCAGACCAACGATTTTTCCAGTAATCTCACCACTTACGTTTCCGCTCCCATTGCCTGGACGCCGGATTATTTTCATAATGTCACGTTAACGTATTCGCCTAGCAACACGGCGTTGTATCTGGATGGCGTACTGGCGACCAACGGTCCGCCAATAACGGTTTTTCCCGGCCCGGAGGCATTAGCAAACGGGTTTTATGTTGGTAGCGATAGCAACGGTATCTACCAGGCAAATGGGCTGTTCAATAATCTTGTCACGTACGATGTACCGTTGGACGCCGTTACGATCCAGCAAATGTTTTCTCAGGCGTATGACTTTTATATTATGAGTCCTTGGAATCAGGCGATGTGGAAACTTATATCCGCTGCTTCCAGCCCTGAGATTTCTTCTTCCAGCACTACTCCCAATGTCATTACCGGGCAGGGCAATCTGCAAAGTTTAGGGGCAGCGGCCATTTGTGTTAATGGTGCCGATGCCTACCAAGTATGGATTACCAATTTCACCACGTCAGTAACTGGGGCGGGAATGGTAAGTGCCTCCTTTGCGATCCAGGGCGGACAGGATGGATATTTTTACGATGTGTTTGCCGGAACATCTTTGACGGGAAACGGCTATTGGTCCTGGCAGGGCCAAGGGCAGCATGGCAATATGTATGCGCTAACGAATCTCCCGTCGGGGCCAGTGTTTATAAAGCTCGGCACTCCGTTGGATTCGGATGGTGACGGCCTGACGGATGCTTACGAATTATGGATTTCGCATACCGATCCTCAAAATGCCTACTCCAATCCGGACGGGCTGCTCGATGGCTGGGATATTTTGCTCGGCTTGAATCCGCAGACAAACAACCTGACGCAGGCGAGCGCGCGGATAAATTACAGCTACACTCCGGCGGACTGGTTAAGTGGCGTCTCCGGCGTCAAGACTGGTTCGGTTACTTTAGACAATGAAGGCAATGTACAAACAGTTTCGCAATAAGACAGAGATTGAGATGATGAGCATGAAAACACTACGGATCATGATTTTGGGTTTGTTGGCAACCGTGACGATCACTCAGGCGCAAGCTACAGACCCTGGCTGGTATCAAGTTCAGATTCCCATGGTGACGGGGCAGACAGTCTCCTGCCAATCACACGAACTTCAAATAGAGGAAGTGTCAGTGTCACAGTTGAATGTACCGGCCAATCCTGTGGCCGAAGTTATCACCCCTCATATTCAGGCGCTGGCGGATGGATTGCAGCATGACCCAGTCCGCATATTTGATTACGTCCATGACCACATCAAATTCGTACTATATTTTGGCTCAAAGAAAGGCGCTGAATTAACCTTGCAGGAGAAGAGCGGTAATGATTTTGATCAGTCCGCCCTACTGGTAGCCTTGTTGCAAGCCGCTGGTTATACCAATGTCACTTATCAATTTGGCTGGCAGGAGATTCCCTACGACGATCCGTACGGGCACAATTATGATTTGCACCACTGGTGGCAACTGACCTTAACCAACACCGTCTGGACAAATACTATTAGTTACGTGACCACACTTGCCGCTGATCGTGGTTATCCTTTCCCATATATTTATTATGACCAATATTCCAATGATGCGATTAACGGTTATACCAATAATTTTCTCTTGCAACGCACCTGGGTAGCCTTAACGGTCGGCTCCACCACCTACCAACTTGATCCGGCCTTTAAGATCAGCCTGCCTATTTCCATGCAAGCCGGATTTTCCCTCACCAACGCTATGGGCAGTAGCACGATCAGCAATGATCTGCTGTCGGCGGCGGCGGGGACGGACAATACCAACTACACACAGAACCTTAGTGAATCGGCTATTGGTAATAAGCTGACGGCCTATACCACGAACTTGCTCAACTATATTCAGAACAATGCCGCGACCTCTGGAGTTCAGGATATTTTGGGTGGCTGGAAAATCGTTCCTGCCAATAACGCCGTTGATTGCACTAATACTTTGGCCTTTCGAGTCAATTCGATCAATGGAACGATGCCAATTCTTAGTTGGACTTATGAGCCGACGAATTTGATGTCCACCTTGAGTATTTCCTTTGCAGGCACGAATTACTTCTGGTTCATGCCTCAACTCCAGGGCCAGCGTTTAGCCCTTGTTTTCGGGAATACCGGAATCGCTCAACTCTGGCAGGATGACACGTTGCTTCTGCAAAAGGCGGCAGGTGGCAGTCCATCCACCAATGTCACAATAGCGGTGACACACCCTTTTGGATCCTGGAACACGGTTAACAATGTGTTCGTCAACAACCCCAACAATTTTGCCAACCAGAGCGTTGCCGCTTCCTTCCGAACAACAAATTCGACGTACGCCATTCTTTATGCATTTGAACCGGACTGGGGCTGGCTACAACAGCGACAGAATAAGTTGGACGCTTACTTGCAACAGGGTTTAACCAATGGTTCACGCGAGGTGACGAGCGAAACACTGAATGTCATGGGTTTGAACTGGATGTTACAGACGGAGCAAGCTGAACAGATGTTGGCTCCGCCGTTGGCAATTCTCCCACAACACTTCCATCGTCTCGGTCGTATGGCCCAGGAAACCGGGCGCGGATACTATGTCGACGTATACATACAATATAATGGCGAATTACCCAGTGGTGGAATGGATGTAGGGCAAAACCAAATACTGACCAAACAATTTGATCTTAGCACGTTATTCTCCAGCGCCTTGGAGCACTGTGTCATCGAGCAATTGCAAAATACCAATCTGGTGGCGGCCTCCACCGTCAAAATGTTGGAAATTGCCAACACCAATGCCCAGAAGGTCTATCTCGCTAACAGTAACAACTGGTCTAGTATCCAAAGTAGTTTGATCAATTACGGCAGCGCCCTAACACAGATCTACAACCAATGGATCACTCACGGCTATTATCTTTTACTACCGGCGAATGGATCAAATCAGGTCAGCACTGCTCCTGGTAGTTGGTCAGGGTATGGTTTTGAGGCACGACAAGTTGGCACTACAACCATTGCTGGGCAGATGGTTATTAGCGGTAACTATTATGGCGGTTATTCATCTAATCCATCAATTCCTGTCAACCCAGCCTATGTTCAGACATCGGACAACAACCAGCCGACATATTACAATAGTACCCCGCTTACCACTCCAGCGCCTCGCCTCAATGATCCGGTTGATGCCGCCAACGGCACCTTTGAATTGCAAAACACTGACTTATCACTCGGCCAGGCCGAACCGCGCGGAATCACTCTATCCCACTATTACAATGGTGCCCGTCGCTTCAATAATCCGGCCGGCATGACTGGTGGCTGGTTGCATAACTACTCGATCAATGCAACGGCTCTTGCCGCGCCGCAAGCTGGGCTGGGTGGTACTACTCCAGCGCAGGCCGCAGCCATGTTGGTGGCGGCGACAGCCGCCAACGCTTTCTACAATGGCGGTTATCCCAATGCCAAGAATTGGTTGACCACGGCCCTGATTGCTAAATGGGGAACCGATCAGTTGACCAAGAACGGAGTATCCATAAGTCTTGGTAAGGACACACTGCAATTTGTTAAACAGCCCAATGGTTCTTTCTCGCCACCGGCAAACTGCACGGCGAGTCTTACCCAGAGTAATTCATTCTACAGTTTGAGACTGCGTCACGGCAACACCTTCAATTTTGATTCGCTTGGCTACCTCACAAATATCGTGGATCAATACAGTCAGTCCATGAGCCTGACGTACAATGCCAGTAACTGGGTCAGCACAGTCAAGGACTGGAAAAACCGTCAGCTCACCTTCAATTACTCCGGCACCCCGCAACGATTGACTTCCGTAACGGACGGAAGTCGCACGATCGGCTACGGCTACTCGACCGCTTACAACGCCCAGGGTGATCTATCGTCCATCACTGATGCCGAAAGCAAAGTGAGTACTTACGTCTATGACACCAACCATCAAGTTATAGCTACATTTGATGCCCAAAATCGATTGGTCGTAACTAATCTATATGACAGTCAGGGACACGTCACGACTCAGTATACTCAGGGCGATACTAATAGAATTTGGCGCGTGTTCTGGTCAGGCTGGCAGACCACAGAAGTTGACCCGGCAGGAAACAAGACTGACTACCGCTACGATGATCAAAATCGTCTGATTGCGGTCATTGATCCGCTCACAAATGAAACAGACACCATTTACGACGGGCAAAATCATATTGTCGCAACGATATCGTCGTTAGGTGAGACCAACCGGTCGGTTTATGATAGCAACCATAATGTTATCCTGACCATTGATCCGCTGAATCATACAAATCAATTTGTATATGATAATCAAAATAACCTCATCTGCACGATTGACCCACTTGGCCATTCGAACAGCTTCGGATATAACGCCCAGTTCTCTTTGGTCGGTCAGACCAATGGTGCTGGGGATTGGATTAACTTCGGGTACAACTCCGACGGCACATTGCGGACTCGCACGGATGCTGGTGGCACAACCACCAATAACTACGATTCGTATGGCCAGCTTAACGGAATCATCTATCCCGGCGGATTGGGAAGTGAAAGTATTGCAAACAACTCCCTCGGTGATGCAACCAACCATCTGGATGCCTGTGGCGCGCCAATCAGTTATCAGTACAATAATCGTCGTCAGCTTACGATGACCATCGCGCCGAGTAACTTGACATCCAAGGTAGGTTTCGATGCGATCGGTAATGCCGCTAACGTTACCGATCCTCGTGGTAATGTTACCAGTAATAGCTGGAGTGCTACTCGTCATCTGCTGGCAACGATCTATCCGGCGGCTCAGCAAGGCGCTCCGGTTGTTACTAACATCTATGATAATCGCGACTGCCTGATTCAGACACTCGATCCTTACCAGCAGCCGACTTCTTATACAAACGATGCCAAAATGCGCGTGGTGGCAGTAACCGATCCTCTCCAGCGAATAACGCGTATAGGGTATGATGGTGATGGCAGGCAAATCGCCATCACAAATGCCGCTCAAGAGGTGACTCGTCAAACCTGGGACGCCAACGGGAAGATGCTTCAACTTGTCGATGGTGCGAGCCATGTCTCGGCCCGTGTTTATGATGCTGCCGGGAATCAGATTGTTCTCACAAACCGAAATGGCAAAGTCTGGCAGTTCCAATACGATAGTGCCAACCGGCTTACCAACACCATCACGCCGCTTGGTCGATCCATCTCGCTTGCTTTCAACCATCAAGGGCTGGTGAACTGGGTGAAAGATCCTGCCGGACAGATCACCACCAATGGCTATGACGGGAAGGCACGCCTAACTACTCGCACCGATGGCGTCGGCACGACCAGTTACGGCTATGATTTGAACGACAACCAAACGAATCTGGTGGAAAATGGACAGACCAATAGCTGGGTCTTTGATGTCTATAATCGGGTGACAACCTATCGGGATGGCGCGGGCAACTTGATCCAGTACCGGTACGATGCCAACGGAAACGTCACCAACTTGGTCTATCCCGGCGGCAAGAATGTGTACTACGCCTTCGATAACCTGAACCGGCTGACAAACGTGACCGACTGGGCACAGCGCAAGACGGTCATCGGTTATGACCTTGCCGGCCGCGTGAGAAGTATCACGCGCCCGAACGGTTCCTGCCGCACCATCGGTTACGATCCAGCGGGACAGGCAACCAACATCCTGGAACAGATGTCGAACAGTTTGCCGATTGCGATTATGATGCACGGCTGGACGAACTCCGGCGCCATGGCCTGGGAGTTTGCCGCGCCCCTGCCGCATCCCGTCACGGTGCCGACGCGAACGATGACGTATGACGACGACAACCGACTCCTCACAATCAATGGTGTGGCGGTGACGAATGATCTCAACGCGAACCTAACATACGCCCCACTGACGAACGGAGTCTTGACCACGCAGGCATTTGATGCCCGCAACCGACTGGCAAGCTCCGGTGGAGTTACCAACGTCTATGATGCGGTAAATAGCCGTATCGGGCAGACGCAGGGAACGAATATGACCGCCTTCGTCGTTAATCCCAACACCGCGCTACCGCAGACACTGATGCGCATCAAGAATGGTCTCACCAATTACTATATTTATGGCGCGGGATTACTCTATCAAATCACCGAGACGGCGAGCGCTACCAATACGCTGACCTATCATTACGATTATCGCGGCAGCACAATTGCGCTCTCAGCGGATAACGGTCAGGTGACGGATCGTATCGAATACTCAGCCTATGGCATTACCTCTTATCGCAAAGGGTCAAGCGACACGCCATTCCTCTTCAACGGTCGCTACGGCGTGATGACCGATGCTAATGGTCTGCTCTACATGCGAGCCCGTTATTACAATCCCTATCTCTGCCGCTTCATTTCCCAAGACCCCTCTGGCTTTGGTGGCGGGTTGAATCTTTTTGCTTACGCAAATGGAAATCCGATAAGTCACGTTGATCCCTTCGGTTTAGACGCGAACACGATTTCCATGAACATGCCGGGGATCGGATCGAGTGATTATGAGGTCACATATTATGGGCCGGGCGGAATCAGTGGAGTTCGGGGCAAAACATCAGGTGATTACGCACGGGACATGGCCGTTGCCGGGGTGTATGGCGGTGCTGCAACTGTTGCATTAATGGGCAGTGCTGCAACTGTTGGTGCAGCGGTTTATGCAGCGCCTTATGTAGCCGTTGCAGGAACTACCGCTGTATTGGCGGGGCAAAGGACTTTGTCAGCAGCTCAAAACGTTTACTATAATGTGATGAGCATGCAGCCTGGCAACATTCTGAACCAAATGATTCTTTATCATCCAGAAGCACCACCTGTTCGCGCTACTGTCGCAGAACTTATTGCGGTGTCTGAACCCTATGTTAGCCAGTTTGGCTATGGAAATGCCCCTGGGCCAGGCGGGCCATTTCAAAATATAAGTGAGGCTAGAGCTTATGGCGCTGGCTGGCTTCCAGGTGCAATTTCTGACATTTCTCAGACCATTTCCGATAGGACTTCGGCAAGAAGTTCTAGTAGTAAATAATATCGCGAGGTATCACTATGGATGAGGGACGCAATGAAAATGCAAAACGAACTGGCGCTCGTCCTGGCTGTTTATCAACAGGTGTTACTGTGTTGCTGATAAGTGTTGGTGTATTTTGGCTGGTGACGGGAATGATTGATATTTCGGCCAAAGATATTCATCTTAAAGGATTTGTTGCTCGGAGTCTCGCTCTCGTATGGATTTTATTTTGGTCGCTTCCGATAATCGCTTTCTTTCGTAAAAAATAGTTTATGAACATGATCACCATTTCAAATCATAATCGCTTCCGGGAAAATAGAGGATATACCCTAATTGAACTGCTTGCCGTAATTGTCCTTATTGGAGTCCCGTATCTGATTGGAAGCATTGCGATGAAAAGGTTTGGCACTTGGGCCGGAATCGCAATCGCGGTCATTTCAGCGATCGCATGTGTAACTGTCGTGATGTTTTTGCATCACGCGAAAAAACTCCGATTCAATCAACGACGAGATTTTTTGCGTAAAGAATATAATGGAATCTATCGCGTACTCACCACTCCAACCGACGCGACAAAAATCAAGAAAGCGAAAGGGGCCGAAATCAAAGTCGGCGACTTTGGTTGGGAAGCTATTCCGCTTTATGATGATGGCTTGATATATCTGCAAGGCTTAAACCCGAAATGGCTTGTCGTATGGCATGCTGGATTTCGTCCGGATCAGATTGAGAAAGTATCGCTAAAAGACAAATCACAATATGACTGGGATTATACTTGGATACGGAATCCGCCACCTTGTCCGTTCGCTGTACTCGAAAGAAAAATAACGACTATGGGTTCCCCTCCATTTAAGGGGAATTACTTTGCCGCGTGACTTTATGGATTATGACCGATAATATGGACACAATAAAGGAAACCTGCATGAGAATTATAACTAGTGTATTTATGTCGTTGCTATTGCTCCTGACATGGGGATGCGAACAACGGGATGAAAACAAGGAGGGGGCAACAGCAGGTGTTGCAAACGATATTTTGGCGGCAGTCGTTGACCAGAACGACAACACGAACAGCAATACCGTCAGTGACGCAGCGAATCACTCTGCCAAAGCGCAGAGTTCGGCCAGTTATGCTCCAAACTCAACCGAGGACACGTCGGGGTTGTTTAGTTATGGTGCTAGTGTGTCGCAAATCGGGTTTCTAATTAGCACGAGTAGTATTCTTTCTGGGACTTGTTTTGAATACACTGGAAGCGATTTGACTGTTGATAATCGTATCACCGCGCCGTCGAACACTAACGGCACAACGGGCAACCCTTGAATCATGCGTCACCGTTTCTTTGCTGTTGCCGATCATTTTATGACCGTACGCGGTTCCCGAATTAAACCTGTTGAAAACAGCCTCGATTTCCGCGCTTTGACCGTAAAAAGTCCCCGTAGACATCATAAGATTTTCCGATATTTT
>Ga0209697_10001868_pt1 | contig 31555 bp, 22 predicted proteins | sample AliMusrvi5mmetaG_FD_184115 | JGI IMG/M metagenome (GOLD analysis project Ga0209697, IMG submission 184115) | Freshwater lake bacterial and archeal communities from Alinen Mustajarvi, Finland, to study Microbial Dark Matter (Phase II) - Alinen... | ecosystem: Environmental > Aquatic > Freshwater... | reverse complement strand
CCGCGAAGGTCAACGCCAGCGGCCCGTATCTCAACACGGCCACCGCCACCGGCAACGAGCATGATCCGAACCTGGCAAATAACACCGCCAGCAAATCGACCACCCCGGTCCCGCAAGCCGACTTGGTCGTTGTCAAGACGGTCAACAACCCGGCACCGCTTGTCGGCTCGCAGGTGGTGTTTACTCTAACCGCCACTAACAACGGCCCGTCCGACGCGACCGGTGTCACTGTCACGGACGTCCTGCCAAGCGGCTACACGTTTGTCACCGCCAATCCGCCAGCGGCCTACAACGCAGGCAGCGGCGTCTGGACCATCGGCAGCCTTGCCAACGGTGGCGTGATCTCGCTCCAGATCACCGCGAAGGTCAATGCCGGCGGCGAGTACCTCAACACGGCCACCGCCACCGGCACCGAGCACGATCCCAACCCGAACAACAACACCTCCATCAGGCCGACCGAGCCGATTCCGCTCGGTAAGATCGCCGGTTTCGTCCTTGCCGACACCGATGGCGACAATATCGGGGACACGGGCATTCCCTTGGTGGTTCTCACGCTCAAGGATGGCGCCGGCAACGACATCGACAGTGATCCGGTTGCGCCTAACATCCAGCCGACCGTGACCACCACCGCTGTCGACGGCAGCTATAGCTTCGGAGATTTGCCGCCCGGCAATTATCGGGTGGTGGAAACCCAGCCGACCGGTTACCTCAGCCTCAGCGATGCGGACGGTGGAGACCCGGACGTCATTGGCAACGTGGTGCCGATTGTCGTCACCTCCGGCCACACCACCGACAAACAGACCTTTGTCGAGGTGCAAGCCTGCAGCCTTGGCAACCTCGTGTGGTTCGACGCCAATCACAACGGCGTCTTCGATGCCGGGGATACCGGCATTGCCGGCATCAAGGTGGAACTCTACACGAAGGACCAGATCCCGGGTGTGGACACGCCGTTAGGGTGGACGAAGACCGATGCGGTCGGAATCTACGGTTTCACCAATCTGCTGCCTGGCGATTATGTGGTGTATCTGCCGACGGCTCCGGACTACTCGCCAGGTTCGACGACACCGACGAATCCCAACGACGACCAAATCGACAACGACAACAATGGCATCCAACCGGTCTTCGGCGGCCCGGTGCACAGCCCGCTCATCCACCTCAGCGCGGGTGAGAACGACATGACCAAGGATTTTGGTTTCACCTGCGTCGGCACCTGGCAGGAATGGCAAATCCTCCACCCGCTGGACGGAAAGAACCAACCCGCAGACAACCCGGACGGCGACAACTATGACAATCTCATCGAATACGCGTTCAGTCTGCCGCCCGGCAGCGGCGAAGGGACGCCGTTCCGCCTCGTGCCCTCCACCGTATCGACGAGCCGGGTGGAATTCAGCTTCAAGCGGCCGGTGGGAGCGACGGCCAACGTGACCTACTTCCTAGAATACAGCATCTCGCTGGACGACACGAAGTTCTGGATCTCCATCCCGCTGAGCACGATTCAGGCCAGGAACATCGAGGTGACTCCCGTCAGTGCCTGCACGGAAAACGTCACCATCCGCAACTTCGAGGCACGCGAGGGCTTCGTACGCCTGCGTGCCGAACTCATCGACGACAAAGGCAACCACTATGTTTCCCACACCGGGACGGAGGGCTGGACGGAAACCCGTTTCGGGGTCGGCACCGCCACCTACAACAATCCCTATCCGCACTGCGCGGACTTCACCGGCACGGTGGACCCCGGCGGGGTCAGCGGCCAGACGCTCAGTTTCGCCGACAGCGCGGGCTCCACGGACCTCAACAGTCTGGTGTCCGGCGCGGCCTATTACCTCGAGGTGACGGCCGGGGCCAACGAGGGGCAGCGCTTCGATGTGTTGTCCGCCTCTGGCAGCACGGTGACCCTGGTCCCCGACGGCGACTTGTGCGCCGGCACCCCGCCGTTCAACACGCTCACCGGCGCCCCGCCGGCCAGCCTTGCCGGCAACCGTGTGGCGCTCCGCCGCCACTGGACGCTGGGTGAGTTGTTCCCGCCGGCCCGCTTCCTGGCGGGAGCCGATGCCGACAGCGCCGATGAGGTGCAGACCGTCGCCAACGGAATCACGACGACCTATTGGCTCTACGCCAACGGCGGATCGCCCATTTGGGTCAACGACGGCACGCTCATCGACCGGTCCGGCACGGTGATCCCGCCCGGCCAAGGCATGGTTGTGATCAAGCGGGGCACTGCGACCACGGTGCTGGCTTACGGCGAAGTGCGTGAAAACAAGTTCGTCCGCCCGCTCTGCGCCGGTGCCAACCTGGTGGGTGGCGGTTTCCCGGTCGCCCAATGCGCTGTCGGCGCCGGAAGCCGCCAGATGGATCTTACGCATGGCTTCGTCGCTGGCGCCGACCAGGCGACTGCCGACATGTTCTCGATCTGGAAGGGCGATGCGACCTCTGGGGCCACCGGCTACGATGACTATTATCTGTTTGGTTCCGCAGCGGGCGCCAAGTGGGTGAAGGTTGGCGATCCCACCCAGACATCCCAGGATGCCAACCGGCTCTTCCCCGGCAACCGCGCCGCGCTCGTCACGGTCAAGACCGACCGGCACGCATACACCATGCCCAGCCCCTGGGCCTTCGGATCGCTCATCGCGCTGCAACAGGTCGGCGGGTCCAGCACCTGGGCCCAGTGGCAGGCGACCGAACTCGCCGGGGAAGCGCGCAACGGGCCCAATGACGATCCGGACGGCGATGGCACGCCCAATCTGCTGGAATTCGTGTTTGGCACGCCGCCGCTGCAAGCCGGGCCGCCCACCGCCACGCCGGTGGAGATCGTCACCATTGCGGGGCAGCGGTTCCTGCAAATCACGATACCGCGCCGCAGCGATCATCTGGCGCTGCTGAGCGTGCAGGTGTCCTCCGATTTGGCAAACTGGCAGTCCGGACCGGAGTTCACCACGGTGGTGTACGATGACGAAGCGGGCCTGGTGGTGCGCGACCGCACGCCGCTGGGTGCCGACGCGCCGAAGCGTTTCATGCGCCTCCGCGCCGAGGTTCCAGCGCCGTGATAATGAGGTTCGGGCATGAGGCCCAATGCTATGTCTCTTGGGCTTTCTGGTCCGGGCGGGTCGAGATTGGCGGCGGGGCAGAATGCCCGCCGCCACCTGTGGTCCGGGCATTCTGCCCGGATTCATGGGGCTCACTTGGCGATTGCGTGCCGGGGCGATTCGGGCTACCAACGGCGCATGGACTTCGAGACGTTGAGCCGCTGGGCGGATGAGGAGGTGAAGGCGCTGGTCAAAATCCTGCCGCCGGACGTGCGTGACGCTGCCAATCGCTGTGTGATTTCCTTTGAGCCGCGGCCGGCGTTGAATCCGTTAGACGACGAGCTTGAAGGCGATGAACTCGGTTTGTTTGAAGGCACCTGCCTGCTCGACGAACCGGACCCGGAGGAAACTCCCAGAATCCGCTTGTTCGTGGAAAACCTATGGGAGTGGGTGGAGGAGGACGAACAAGACTACCGCGACGAAGTTGGAACCACCCTGCTCCACGAACTCGGCCACTATCTGGGATGGGATGAGGACGAGGTGTCCGAGCGCGGCCTGGAGTGAGACGGCGCGGGTTCTGGTGCCAGGGTCATTGCGACCTGCCAGCGATCACCTTGAGCACGTCGGCTGCCTGTTGGTCGGTGGCGGCGGCCAGATCGCGCCAGACGAGTTTGCCATCCTTGAAGAGAAACGCCTGGCGTTTGGCAAATCCCATCGTCTTGGGCACCCCGAAGGCGCTGATCACCTTGCCGTCCTCGTCGGCCAGCAATCGGAAGGGCAGCTTGTACTTGTCCTTGAACGCCTTTTGCGCCTTCACCGAGTCGGTGCTCACCCCGTACACCTTGACCCCTTTTTCAGTTAGAGTCGCGAAGGCGTCGCGCAGGCTGCACGCTTGTTTGGTGCAACCGGGGGTATCGGCCTTCGGGTAAAAGTAAACCAACACATAGCCCTTGTTGGCGGCGGCGAGGTCCACGGACTGTGCGTCCTGGTCTTGCTGGCTTACGACTGGCAGCGACGCTCCTTCAGCCAGCGGTTCGGCGCTGGCGTGTGCGGCGAACAGGGCGGCGGCAGAGGCGGTCAGGATTTGGACGAAGGTGTTCATAGGGGGATAAGGTCGCATCGATCTTCAAATCCACAAGGGGCTGCCGGAAAGTATCGGGCGGGCCCCACCGGGCAATCGACGGGCTGCATGACACCGGCTACCAATCGGCGCTTTTCCTCCTTTTGGACCAAGAGAACCACTGATTACACTGAGAGCCACTGATCACACTGAAAATATGAATCAATCAGTGACCTCAGTGGGTTTCAGTGGCATCAGTGGTAATATCAGACTGTCCAACCTTGTGTAGTCCAAGCCACGGACTCCTCAGTATTTGGGTTTCGTGCGCTTCGCTGTCGCCGGAGCAAGTGCGACGGTCACAGACCGCCGCTACAGATGCGTTTTCCGATAAGCCGACGGGCTGCGGGCATGGCGGGCGTGGAATTGCAGGCGCATTTGTTCGGCGGTGCCGAAGCCGGAGAGGCTGACGATATGTTGGACGGGCAGCCGGGTTTCGCGCAACAGGCGCTCGGCGCGGTTGAGCCGGCAGCGGGTGATTTCATCCAGCACGCCTGGCAGCCCCGCGGCACTGAAGGCGCGTTCCAAGGAGCGGCGGCTCACGCCGAGGTGTTCGGCCACCCCGGCGACGTTCAACTGGCGGTGGCTGTGGCTCCAGATGTGTTGGCGGGCCATTTCTATCAGGCTGCGGGCGGGAGTGGCGGAGGCATCGGTGGGATCCTTGAGCGCGCCTAACAGGCCGAGCAGGCGCAAGCCCTGGGCGCTGTTGTTGCTGAAATCCGGTGCGGCGATGTCGCGCAGGAATTCCAGGAACTGGCGGGCGAAGTGCCGCGGATTACACGGCGTGGACACTGGCTGGGCGCTGGAGAAATGCCCGCCGGCCTCCAGCTCATGGGCGAGCCGTCCGTTGAACTGCACCCAACACTCGGTCCAGCCGGTGGCCGGGTCGGGCCGGTAGCGGTGCCACTGGCCGGAGAGCACCTGTCCCACTTGCCCGGCGCGGATCGGGAAGGATCCGCGATGGGTTTCCCAGGTGCCCGCACCCGCCTCGACCCAGAGCAGCGAGAACTCGGGCAGAACGCGCCCTTCCCGCCACTTGAACTGATAGAGATCGGGATGCCCCGGCGGCGGGTAGGCGGCGCCGGGCGCAATCGTGGTCCGCCCCGCACTGGTCAGGAAAATCGGACTCGCAAACAGCGCGTCGTCAATCGGCAGGTAGCGGGCGAAATTCCGGGGGGCCTGACGCAAAACTTGGGCTCTCATGGGGTTTGACCGGGTTGAATCACGATTTTGGCCATGTGTAAGGCGAAACCGCATGTCGCAAAATTTGGCAAAGCAAGAGTGGCCAAGGACCGCCCCGTTGGCTAGAACAAGTTCACGTTTTTGCTCATGGAGCCGTCCGCACAGGCGGGACCGGACCACGGGGGCAACGCGTTCCGTCAACAACCCACCCATCCCGTTTCCCATGAATCCCATCCTCGGTGTCTTCTTTCATTGGCTCGGAGGTCTCGCCTCCGGTAGTTTTTATGTGCCGTACAAGGGCGTCAAACGCTGGTCGTGGGAAACCTACTGGCTGGTCGGCGGCTTCTTCTCGTGGCTCATCGCACCGTGGTTTTTCGCCGCCCTCAAGACCACCGATGTGCTGACCGTGCTGCGGGAAACCCCGGGCCACGTGTGGTTCTACACCTATTTGTTCGGCCTGTTGTGGGGCTTCGGCGGGCTCACCTTCGGCCTCACCATGCGCTATCTCGGCATGTCGCTGGGGATGGCCGTGGCGCTCGGCTATTGCACCGTGTTCGGCACCCTTATCCCGCCCCTGTTCAAGGGCGAGTTTGGCGAGAAACTCATCGATCCAATCAATGGCCGCTGGGTGCTCGCAGGGCTGGGCGTGTGTATGCTCGGCATTATCATCACCGCGCTGGCCGGACATACCAAGGAGGGCGAAATGTCCGAGGAGGACAAACTCGAGACGGTCAAGGAATTCAATTTCAAGAAAGGGATTTTGGTGGCGACCTTCTCCGGCATCATGAGTGCCTGCTTCGCCTTCGGCCTCAGCTCGGGCGACTTCATCCGCGAAACCACCCTCAAGGTGGACATGGTCAACTCGGCGGCGAAGGAAGGCAAGCAGGTCCAGCGCTCGTTCCAACCGTCGGATGCCGAGGTCAATGACCTGATAGAGGCACTCAAGCCGCTGAAGCTCTTTGACAAAGAGAAGGACGCGAACCTGGCCGGCCTGACCAAGATGATCGAGCAACCGTACGTGACCGAACGGAAGATTGCCGACCTTAAGGAGGCCCAGGCTCAGGAGTCATTTCGCGCCAGGCTGATTCTTTGGACCGCCGATCTGAAGAAGGCGCCTTTAGATAAGTTGCAAGCCGACCTGCCAAAGGAGCGACTCAAGGCGGTGATGGTGGTGCCCTTGCTCAATGCCGCAGTCCCCGCGCTTGGCAAGCGGGTTGCCGACTATGCCACACACCTCGCCGCGGTGGTCCCCGATCCCAAGAAATTCACCATCGTGCAGGAAATGTCCACCCTCGCGGAGAAGGAAACCGCGCTGGCGATATCGGAAGCCGGTGGCGACCTGGTCACCATCCACGACAAGCACAGCCTGTGGACCGGACTGCCGGTGCTGATCGTTGTCTTGTTAGGCGGCTTCACCACGAACTTCATCTGGTGCGTTCTGCTCAACCGGCGCAACAAGACCGGCTATCAATACTTCACTTCCACGCCCGGCGAGAAGTCGCCGCATTCCAAAGCCGCGGCCGCGGGCGGCGAAGGCGCGCCGGCCAACGGTGCCGCAATTGACGGCCGCCACGACAAGACGCCGGTGCCCCTGCTGGCCAATTATCTCTTCTCGGCGCTGGCCGGCGTCACCTGGTATTTCCAATTCTTCTTCTACTCGATGGGCGAAACCCAGATGGGCCAATACAAGTTCTCAAGTTGGACGCTGCACATGGCCTCGATCATCATCTTCAGCTCCATCTGGGGCCTGGCGCTCCACGAGTGGAAAGGCGCGAGCTTCAAGGCCAAGGGCCTGCTCTTCCTCGGGCTGGTGATCCTGGTCAGTTCAACCTTGGTGGTCGGATTCGGCAACATGCTCGCCAGTTGACGTTGGATCTAACACACACATCACCCATGAATACCTATTCGATCGCCCAGGATGCCTACGCCGCGCTCGGCGTGGATACGGAAGCCGCCCTGCAGCGGCTGGCGGCCACGCCCATTTCCCTCCATTGCTGGCAGGGCGATGATGTCGGCGGCTTTGAAAAGGTCGGCGGCGAACTCGGCGGCGGCCTGGCTGTCACCGGCAACTATCCGGGCAAGGCCCGCAGCATCGCCGAGTTGCGCGCCGATCTGGAACAGGCCTACGCGCTGATCCCAGGCCGCCACCGCCTCAATTTGCATGCCTGCTATGCCGACTTCAGCGGCGGCAAGGTCGAGCGCGACGCTCTAACAACCGCGCAGTTCCAAAGCTGGATTGATTGGGCCAAGGCGCGCGGACTGGGTTTGGATTTCAATCCGACGTATTTCGCCCACCCCAAGGCGGATGACGGACTCACGCTGACTCATCCGGACGCGGGCATCCGCGGGTTCTGGATCGAGCATGGCAAGGCCTGCCGCCGCATCGGTGCCGAGATGGGCCGCCAGCTCGGCTCGGCGACGGTGACCAACGTCTGGATTCCCGATGGCTCGAAGGATCTGCCGGTGGATCGCAAGGGGCCGCGTGCCCGCCTGGAAGCCTCGCTCGACGCCGTGTTTGCCGAGAAAATCGACCCCAAGTTGCATCTCGACGCGGTGGAGTCGAAACTGTTCGGGATCGGCTCTGAATCCTATGTTGTCGGCTCGCACGAGTTCTATCTCGGCTACGCAATCAAGAACCAAATACTCTGCTGCCTCGATGCCGGCCACTTCCATCCCACCGAAAATCTTTCTGACAAGATTTCCTCGGTGCTGCAATACGTGCCGGAAATCCTGCTCCACGTCTCGCGCGGCGTGCGCTGGGACAGCGACCACGTTGTTTTGTTAGACGATCCCACCCAGGCGCTGCTGCAAGAACTGGTGCGCGGTGATTTCCTCGGCCGCACTCACATCGGCCTCGACTATTTCGATGCCAGTATCAACCGCGTGGGCGCCTGGGTCATCGGCACCCGCAACACGCTCAAGGCGCTGCTGCTTGCTTTGCTAGAGCCGATCGCGAAATTGCGGCAGGTTGAGGCGGCGGGGGACTTCACCTCGCGTCTGGCTCTGTTGGAAGAATGCAAGTCGCTGCCCTGGGGGCTGGTGTGGGACGAACATTGCCGGCGCCAGGATGTTCCGTTAGGGACGGCGTGGCTGGCAACCCTCAAGACGTATGAAAAGCAAGTCCTGTCCTCCCGCGCCTGAGCCGCCGAGCCAGCCGCTGCGCATCGGGCTGTTTGGCATCGGTCTCGATGCCTATTGGCCGCAGTTCGCCGGCCTCAAGGAGCGGCTCGAGGGCTATGTCGCCCGCGTCGCTGACAAACTTGAGCGACCGGGTGTTGAGATCGTCAACCTCGGGCTGGTGGACAACCCGGACAGTGCCTTTGCCGCGGGCCGCGAGTTTCGCCGCGCCGATGTCGATCTCATTTTCCTCCACGTCACCACATACGCGCTATCCTCGACGGTGTTGCCTGTGGTTAGGCGGGCCAAGGTGCCGGTGGTGGTACTCAACCTCGTGCCCGAGCCGGCCATCGACTATGCCACGTTCAACGCGCTGGGGGACCGCACGCGCATGACGGGCGAGTGGCTGGCGTTTTGCACTGCCTGTCCGGTGCCGGAGATTGCCAACGTGTTCCAGCGGGCGGGGATCGCATTCCATCAAATCACCGGCGTGTTGGAAAACGATCCCGAATGCTGGAACGAGGTGGATGCCTGGGTGGAGGCCGCACGGGTGGCCGCCGGCATGGCGTCCAACCGCCTTGGCCTGATGGGTCACTATTACTCGGGAATGTTGGATATCTATTCGGACGTGACCCTGCAGTGCGCCACTTTCGGCACCCACGTCAAGATGTTGGAGGTGGATGAACTCGCCGCGTTGCGCCGCGAGGTGAGCACGGCCGAGGTCGCTGTCAGGTTGTTAGAATTTGCGGAGGTTTTCGACATCCAGCCGGATTGCCCGGACGAGGACCTGGCCGAGGCTGCGCGCACGGCCGTCGCGCTCGACCGCCTGGTGGCGGATTATCGGTTGGGTTCGCTGGCCTACTATTACAAAGGCACCGGCGTGGGCGAGAACGAGGCCGCGCTGGCCTCCATCATCCTCGGGACCTCGCAACTCACGGGGCGGGGGATTGCGGTGGCGGGGGAATACGAGGTGAAGAACGTCCAGGCCATGAAGATCATGGACTTGTTCGGTGCCGGCGGGTCTTTCACGGAATACTATGCCATGGACTTCACCGATGACGTGGTGCTGATGGGTCACGACGGACCGGGCCACATCGCCATCGCCCAGGGCAAAACCAAGGTTCGCCCGCTCCAGGTCTATCATGGCAAGGTCGGTCGCGGCGTGTCTGTCGAAATGGCTGTCAAGCATGGTCCGGTGACCCTGCTTTCGGTCATCGAGCGGCCCGGCGGCAAGCTCGCGTTGCTCTGCGCGCAGGCTGAGTCGGTGCCCGGACCGATCCTTGAAATCGGCAACACCAACAGCCGCTATCGATTTGCCTGCGGCGCGCGCGAGTTTGTCACCCGCTGGAACGCCGCCGGCCCGGCCCATCATTGCGCAGTCGGCGTCGGCCATATTGCGGACAAGATCGAGAAGCTCGGGCACTTGCTGGGTGTCGATACGCTGCGCGTCGTTTGAGCCGATTGGCGGTCCGGACGTCCCGCCCTCGCCCCTGCCAGACTGCGACAATCCGCACGGATCTCAAAAAAAAGATATTTATTTACGGGGTCGACTTGACAGCCCGTGACGACTCGTCGAGGCTGGACGATACCTCGAATCATGAATGCGACTCAATTCATTCTATCCGCTGTGGTGGCAGTTGCCGCGATCACCTGCAATGCGGCTGACAATCAGATCCTCAGCTGGAACAACCTCGGCATGCACTGCATGGACAGTGATTATTCGGTGTTTTCCATTCTGCCTCCCTACAACACCATCGAGGCCCAGCTCATCGTCAATGGCAAGCTGGTCAAGGCTGGCACCGGTTATTCGGTGACTTACCACGCGATCGCCGATCCCACCGGTTCGGTCAACTCGACTGCCATGGGCAAAGGCAACTACTACACCTACGCCAAGGCTCTCTATGGCCGTACCCTCGCACCGGAAGGCGGCTTGGCCGGTTGGTCGATGCCCGGCCCCGGCGATGCTGCCGAACCGATGCTCTTCGAGGTTGCGAATGCGCCGGCTGCGGACGTTTCCACACCGGTGAATTGGTGGCGTGCCGAAGGCATCCCGATTTCACCCTACGACGACTTGCACCGCAAGAATCCCTATCCGATGATGCGTGTCATCGCCAGCACGGCGGGAGGTGCGGTCCTTGCCCAAAACGACATCGTGCTGCCGGTGTCCGACGAGATGGACTGCCGTGCCTGCCATGCCTCCGGTACCCAGGCCGCCGCCATGCCTGCCGCAGGTTGGGTTTGGGACGGACTGCAGGAACGGGATTTCCGGCTCAATATTCTGCGCCTGCATGATGAACATGAGTTTGCCCGGCCAGACTCAATCTATCCCGCCGCGCTCGCCGACCGTGGCTTCAATTCCCACGGGCTCTATCGCGGCGTGGTGGCCGACGGCAAGCCGGTGCTGTGCGCCGCCTGCCATCAATCGGAGGCGCTGGGCACGTCGAGCTATCCAAGCGTGCCGCAACTGACCACCTCGGTGCATGCCTATCATGCGCACGTCCAGGATCCGGTGCTCAAGAACACCCTCGACGATTCCGGCAACCGCGCGGCCTGCTATCGCTGCCATCCCGGCTCGACCACCAAGTGCCTGCGTGGCGCGATGGGCGGCGCGATCGCTGCCGACGGCTCGATGGAAATGCAGTGCCAAAGCTGCCACGGCAACATGAGTGCCGTTGGTTCCAACAGCCGCGTCGGATGGTTCATGGAGCCGAACTGCCAGAGCTGCCACACGGGCACGGCCACCAGCAATAACGGCCAAATCCGCTACACGTCGGCCTTCGAAACAAATGGTACGCCGCGTGTTGCGGCAAACGCGACCTTTGCCACCACGCCTGACACGCCGGCCACCGGCCTCTCGCTCTATCGGTTTTCCTACGGCCATGGCGGCCTGCAATGTTCCGCCTGCCACGGATCGACACATGCCGAGTTTCCCAGCATCCACGCCAACGACAACCGGCGCAATCAGTTGATCCAAGGCCACGCCGGCGTGATGATCGAATGCGCATCCTGCCACGTCAGCATGCCCGCCAGCACGGCGGCCAATGTGAGCGTCGGCCCGCATGGCATGCATCCCATCAGCCAGGATTGGGTAAACAACCACCACTCGCTGGTTCACTTCCCCGACACCACCGCGCAATGCCAGACGTGCCACGGGAAGGATTATCGCGGCACCGTGCTGTCGCGGGCGCAAAACGACCGCTCGTGGGGCACCTTCAGTTTTTCACGCGGTGATATAATCGGGTGTTACAGTTGTCACATGGGGCCGGACGAAGGTGACCGTATTTCCAGCGCGGTGCCGACCGTGACCAACCTAACTTCCCTTGTCGTGGCCAGTGGCGGGTCCGTTTCGGCGGTTGTCTCAGTCACGCCCGTGGCGGCCACCCTGCGCATCATTTCGCAGCCCGCGCATGGTTCGGTCGGCGTGAACAATCACACCGTCACCTACTTTGCCGATCCGGGATATGTCGGTTCCGACTCGTTTACCTACGCCGCCTATGATGGCAATAAGAACTCCGCCCACGGCAGCGCCACGGTTGCTGTGTCGCAGGGTGCCTACTCGGTCACTGCCGCCGCGCCGGTTCCGCCGAATTATCCGGCCGGCTGGCCTGCCGCCTTTGGCGTGGTGCCGACCATCACTAACAGTGTCGCCCTGCCGTCCTTCGATTGGAATTTCGGCGACGGCACCGCGCACGGCACCAGCCAGTACCCAACCCATACCTACGCCGCGCCGGGCAGCTACCTTTGGACGGTGGTAGTGACCGTTGCGGGTACCAGCTATAGCCTCGGCGGCACCATTGTAATAGGCGATCCGGTCGCGCTCGGCATCAGCCAAAGCTCTGTCGGGAATTCGGTGACGCTGTCCTGGCCAAGCACCGTCGCGGACACTCTGTTGCAGACCAGCTCCGACCTCGGCGTGGCGTCGCCGTGGCAGTGGGTACCCGTTACTCCCAACGTGAATGGCAATTCGCTCAGCGTGACTCTCCCGGCCTCAGGCAATCAGTTCTTCCGCGTCACCAGGCCGTGGTGAGTCCGGCGGTATGATCTCCCGAGCATCGTGGTTGTGTGCAAAGCCGGGTACTGATTCGTCCGACATGGGCGGCGAGTTCGATGCTTCCGCGGCTCAGCGCCGCCTCGGGCAATTGGAGCGTGGCTTGGCCTCCTGCTCCCGGCGCCACATATATTTTGTTAGAGCCGCGAACCAAAGCATGCCGACTCCCACCCAAGTCCAGGCGGCATAGATATGGTGGGACGTTCGCACCACCGGCAGGAAATCCGCGCTCATGCGAGTGGTGGCGGCCAATATCGCCAAGCCCGCCGCCCAACGCAGCCACCGCATCCGGCCCACTAACAAATCATGTCTTCCCGCATGGCCGAGGATCACCCGAGTGCCCACCGCCAGCGTCACCAAGCCCAGACCGGCGACGAAAAACATGTGCAGGCTGCCGGCCCGCGCGCTTGGCCAGAAGGCTGCGGCAATCCAGCCTGCGATCATGCCGCCAATCGCCAAACGCACGACATTGCCGGTGGTGGACGAGATCTTTCCGCGGCGGAACACCGGCGTTTCCATGGCAAACCACACCCCGATCACGATGGCCCGCAGCAATTGGCCGATCTGCGCGTAACCATAGACCTCGAGGGCGAAACTGGCGACCAGATGCAGCCCCCAAAACACCGCCGCGCCAACCCGCGACCACCAACCGGCTGGCGGGCGCGGTGCATCGTCGAAGGAATGACTGCTGGGCAGGCCGAAAAAGCGGGGCAGCAAGTATGGCCCGATTCCCATCAAGGGCAGCAACAAGAACCCCTGAAACAGCCACAGCTTCGCCCACGCCTGACCGATCAAGCCCAGCCACAGCCCGTGTTGCCAGGCCAGGCATCCGGCCGCCACCGCGCCGCCTAACAAGCCGGTCAGCGCCAGCACAAAGCCCGGTGGCGGCGTGTCCCGGTGGCCGCAGGCCCAGCGCAGCGCCAGCCCGCAGAACAGCACGCCTAACAGAATCGTGAAGGTCCCGTCCGCGGTCGCCATCCGGCCGCTTGCCGCACTCCACACCACCGCGGTCCACAGGCCGAGAAGCAGCAAGAACTCCGCGCCAAACCACGGGCGATTGCCCGCCAGTCGCGGAAAGGCCGTGCCGAGAAACCCCAGCACAAAGGCCCCCAGGAAACCCTCGATCATCAACCGCGGGTGCGCGTCGATCGGGTTGTAGCCCAGCCAGTGCCCGTAATACAGCGGCCACAGCAGCACGCCACCCATGCCCGCCAGCATCCCCAGCGGGAAGAACAACCGGTACGGCTCTTCCAACATCATGCGCCACCAACGTGTCATTGCCCCCAAGTGATGGTCTGATGACTCACGATAAATCAAGACTAAATTCTCACGATTTGCCGCCGCGCCAGGGTGATTCCGTTCGCTTGGAACTTCTTGGGCGGCTGCAAAGCTCCGGACGGAATGCCCGGACCACCGTGGTGCGGGCATCGCCCCCGCCAGCGAACATGGAGTGTCCTGCGCGCCAGGCGTCAGGTCACTTCAGCCCGGGCATATTCGTAAACTCGTTGAGAAGCTTGAAGTAGTCGCGCATGATCGGCCCATTCAGTAAATCAACAATCGCCTGGTACAGAATCCAAGTCAGTCCGAGAACGATGATGCTGATGGCGATCTTCCAAAACGGCTTGAGCCTCGGATGCACCCACACCAGTGGCAGCGCCAGGGGCCCGACGGTGGCAAACGACAAGATGAGTCCCGCCGGCCCCAGATACCACGGCAGTTTTCTTTGAGCGGGCGGGATCGGCGGCGGGCCGAATCCTGCCAGGAACTCTCCACAGTGTTTGCACTTGATGGCTTCATCCTGGATTTCTTCGGCGCAGTAAAGGCACTTTTTCATGAGGTGGCTGGCGCCCCTCGCAGGGACACGCCGGGAATCTAGGCCTCGCGGGCCGCCAATACAATCCCGCTTTTCCAGCGCGTGCCCTTGGCCAGACGCGATCTAGCGAATGCGCCTGCGGCCGAGAGGCACCCCGTAGGCGCGTCCCTGCCATTGGCAATTCGCCTGCGGTCCCTGCCAAAACGGCAGTTCTGATGCCTTTCAATGACCTCACCCGTTGAGCGTCCAGCCGTCGCGGTATTTGCGGCGCAGCAGTTCGTTGGCTTCGGGGGAATTGGTGACGCTGCCTGCCACGCCATCATACTCGAGTTTCTTGCCGACGCGATAGGCGACCAGACCTAACAATAACTGTTCGATCATGTTGCCGCTATACTCGAAATCGCAGGCGGTTTTGAGGCTCGGGTTCTTGCAGGCGTCGAACCATTGTTTCTGGAAGTGGCCGAGCGGCGGCAGGAGCGTCTGCGGCGTGCGCTGCTTGAGGTAGGTTAGATCCGCGTTGTCGCCCACCGGCAGCAACATGCGGGATTCGAAATCGGCGATGACAAAACCCTTGGAGCCCTTGAACATGACGCCGTGGTCGATGGCCGGCAGATTGATGGCGGGCTTCGGGGACCGGGGCATCGCGCCGCCCTGATACCAGCTCACGCGCACCGGGCCGCGCCAGGAATTGGCGGGATGCTCGAAATGCGATTCGCATTCGACCGGGGTGACGTCCGGATTGAAGGGTTCGCCTTTGGACTCCGCGGAGGTTGGCAGGCCGGCATCGACCGCATTCCACAGCAAGTCCATGGTGTGGCTGCCCATGTCGCCGATCTGGCCGACACCGAAGTCCCAATACATGTTCCATTGCAGGCAGTTCGCGCCGGCACCGCCGGAGAAATAGCCGGGGTTGTAGGGATGCACGGGTGAGGGGCCGAGCCAGAGGTCGAAGTTGAAGCCGGCCGGCGGCTGGCCCTCGGCGGGCAGGTAGCCGTTGCGGCGGATCTGGCGGTTGCCCCAGGCCATGGCCGCCTGCAAGTCGCCGATCGCGCCGTCGCGGATCAATTCGCGCACCCGGTTGAAGTTGTCGAACGCGTGGCGCTGCATGCCCACCTGCGTGGCGAGCTTGGTCTTCTTTGTCAGCCAGTTCGCTCTAACAATTCGTGCCTCCTCCACGGTGATGGCCAGCGGTTTCTCACAATAGACGTGAAGGTCGCGGTTCAAGGCCCAGTTGGCGATGAAGGCGTGGGTGTGGTCGGCGGTGCAGATGACCACGGCATCGAGGTCCTTTTGCTCCAGGCACTTGCGCCAGTCCACGTAGGTCTTGGCATTCGGGAAACGCTTGAGGGCATCGGCAAAGCGGGTCTCGTTGACATCGCACAGCGCGACCACATTCTCATTGGCCAGCGAGTCGTAGTGGGCCAGGCCGCGGCCCCACACGCCGATGAGGGCGATGTTGAGCTTGTTGCCCGGCGAGTTTTTGCCGGAAAGGACGCCACTTGGCAAAAGGGTGAGTCCGGCCCCGGCGAAAGCCGAGGATCTGAGGAACGTGCGACGCTTCATGGTGGTAGTGGTTTGGGGGTTGTTGCGAGGTTGCGATGCCGAAGACTTCAACTCCGGTATTACCGCTCGCCACCCTCCACCGAAATGTCCCGGTTGTAAAGCCGAATGTGGCTGCGGGAACGCGCTTTTCCCGGCGGACGCCTTCTCCGTAGCCGCGCTGGTGACAGCGCCAACGGTCAAGCTGCCTTGGACGCGAACGATTAGCACCTTCTCCGTAGGCGCGCTGGTGACAGCGCGGGGGGGAGGGGAAAGTCCCCATTTTCCTGGTCAAGGCACCTGCGTCCGCGTTCTAACGAATGCTGCTACGGGCTGGGGACCTCAAATATCGCGCGATGTCATGAGCCTGGGGAATCGGACAAGTGCTCGCCCGTGAACGTGATGGGTTGGCGGGTGCGGGCGGATTGATTTGCCCAATGCACCGGCGCTTCACTGGCAAAGGCCAGCCGGGCATCGCAATTGAGGGTCCCATTGCCACGGACGGCGGCAAAGAAATTTTCAAGATGCGGTTGGTGGGGCGGCTTGCTGAGATCGCCGGGGAGTTGGAAGTCAGGCGGCGGATGCGAGGGATAGGACCCCACAACATTCCCGAGGCGATTGACCCTTAGCAGCGGCTCTTCTTGCTTGAGAAATCCGCGATGCGCGAGTTCCTCCCATTTCATCCAATTGCCGCTTGGCACCATGTTCGTGTAAGCCGCCTGTTCGGACAGATTGATGGTGCCCTCGGTCCCCATGAAACTCTCATAGTATCCGCCGATCCCCGGACTGGCGGTCACCACTTGTTCGCAGGCACGCACCGGGCCTTGCGGCGTGTCATATTCGAACACCGCCAGGATGCTGTCAAAGTGCTCGCGATGCTTGAACCAGGCATTGCAGCCAAAGGCGCAGACCGACTTCGGAGCGCTGCCGAGAAACCAATTGAAAACATCTATCTGATGGCAGCCGAGATCGAGGATGGGGCCGCCGGAACGATCACGATAGAGGCGCCAGTTCAGTAACTGCCGCATGTCTTCGTAGCCATACCGGCTGAGGACATCCTGCTTGGCGGCGAGCGATGGATTGAACAATAGTTCCTGGGACGAGGAGAACGAGCGATTCCATTGGCCGTTGACGTTGACGATCTGGCCTGTGATGCGGTTGCCGTTGATCAACTGGTCGAGGGTGTAGCGATAGCGCGGGTTGCTGCGGCGCTGGTAGCCGATTTGGCAGAGCTTGCCGGATGTCTCCGCCGCGCGCACGATGGCGCGTGCGCCGTCGAGGGTGTTGGACATGGCCTTCTCGCAATACACATGGAGCCCCGCCTCCAGGCATTTCACGGTGTGCGGCGCATGCCAGGAATCAGGGGTGGCGATGATGGCGGCATCCAAGCCCTTTTCGGTGGCGAGCATCTCGTCGATGTCGGCATATTCATTTGGCGTCTGCCTATGAAGCGAGCGGACCCGCCGCAAGGCGTCCTTGCGGCGGTACTCCCAGATATCGCACACCGCCTGAAAATACAGGCTGGGGATGTTGCGCATGGCGTCAAACAGGACGCCGCCCTGCCTGCCATGGCCGATGAGGGCAACATGGATTTCGTTGCCATGGGCAGTGTTCCCCCCTGGCCGCGCCGCGCCTGGCAACAGGGACAATCCGGCACCTGCAACGGCTGTGTTGATGAATTCGCGGCGGTCCATGTCTTGAGGGCTTGCGGGTGAATCAAGTGACGCGAAATGCCAGCAGGTTGGCGGCCATGCCGATGGGAGGAATGGGAGGAATGGGAGGAATGGGAGGAATGGGAGGAATGGGAGGAATGGGAGGATGCACGACCCATTATTCCCATAACTCCCATCATTCCCATGGGAAGTGTGAGCCGGGCGGGAATCTCACAAAACCATTCCCGCCCGGGGGAGCGTTTACTGCGCGATGCCGTACACCTCGACCTCGATGTAATGGTTCATCTCGTTGGAGGTGTTGCCATTGCTATAGAGGCGGACGTAGCGGCCCTTGTTGGCCTTGCCATCGACGATGAGGCCGAAGCGGGATTCGACGTAGGGGTAGTCGGCACCCTTGCCTAACTTGGCGGAGTTGTCATAGTCGTTGTTATAGACGGTGGCGACGCCGGTCTTGAATTGAGGGTCGTCCGAGATCTGAATGATCACGGAGCGATAGGCACGGTATCTCTCGGAATGATAGTGCCACACCCCGATCGCCTGGATGGCTGCGCTTTTCTCCATATCTATCTGGATCCATTGGGGGCCCTCGACGAGTTCGACGAAATAGCCATCGCCGGCCTGCTTGTCGCCATCGGTGATGAGGCCGAGACTGCCGATAATCGGGTCCTTGTCACTGCTGGTGACCTTCCTGCCTTTGGACAGCAGGACCGTGCCAGGTGGCACGAGGCACTGGGGTGGCTCTTTCGGAAGCGGCACCAGATTGGGCAGCACCGCCACCTTGGGAGTGCCCTCGAAGGCCTCGGGCGGGAACTCAATGACGAGGCTTTCACCTTTGGGCTTCTCGCGGCAACCGAACGTGAGCAAGGCGGCGGAGGCGGCGAGGATCGAGACGAAGCGTTGGTGATTCATGTGTATGGCGGAGTGGTGGTTGAGACCGCAATCCGAACTTGCAACCCAGAAGTGGCGTTGGAGACCACAGACTGCACGGACTACACGGAGTAATACGATTCTACGAAGAAGGATCTTCCAACAACTTGCTGTGCGGGAGAAGTTAGGCCGCCGCAATACACCTAATCCGTGGTTGAACCAGCCGCACGATGGGAAGTATGGGAGGAATAGGAGGTATGGGAGGAATGGGAGGATGCACGACCCATTATTCCCATAACTCCCATCATTCCCATGGGAAGTGTGAGCCGGGCGGGAATCTCACAAAACCATTCCCGCCCGGGGAGCGCTTACTGCGCGGTGCCGTACACCTCGACCTCGATGTAATGGTTCATCTCGTTGGAGGTGTTGCCATTGCTATAGAGGCGGACGTAACGGCCCTTTGCGCCCTTGCCATCGGCGATGAGGCCGAAGCGGGACTCGACATAGGGATTGTCCTGGCCCTTGCCCAATTTGGAGACATTCTCATAGTCGTTGTTATAGACCGTGGTGCTGCTCTTGAACTCGGGATCATCCGAAACCTGGATGACCACGCCCTTATACGCGCGTTTCTGCGAGTGGTAGTGCCAGACGCAGATGGCGTTGATGGTGGCGCTTTTCTCGAGGTCAATCTGGACCCACTGGGGGCCCTCCATGAGTTCGACGAAATAACCCTCGCCGGCCTGCTTGTCGCCATCGGTGATGAGGTCGAGGCTGCCAATGATCGGATTCGAATCACTGCTGGTGACCTTCTTGCCTTTGGACAGCAAGGTGGCCTCCTTGGGGATGAGGAACACGGGCGCCTTGTCGGGCACTTGCACGAGGTTGGGCACGTTCATGGCCTTGGGAGTGCCCTCGATGAGTTCGGGCGGATACTCGATAGCCAGGGCCACGCCACCGGGAGTGCCGCCACCTTTCTTGTCGCCGCAACCGGTGATCAGAAGGGCGGAGGACGCGGCAATGACGGATACGATTAGTTTGTGTTTCATACGCTTAGTTGTTCGGGGGTGAATACGATCGGTTGTTTGCTGAGAGCGGAGGGATTGACCCAGTAGATGGGTGCCTCACTGAGGAAGGCGTGACGGGCGTCGCAATTGAGCTTGGCCTCGCCACGGACGGACGCGAAGAAGTTTTCCAGATGCGGCTGATGGGGCGGCTTGTTGAGTTCGCCGGGCAGCGTGAACCCCTCGGGTGGCTTTGAGGCGTAGGCCTTGATGGCACCGCCGCCGTTGGCTTCCGGCGGGGGCGGGGCGGCTGGTGCCGCCTTGCGACCGAGGTAGCCGCGCATCACCAGAGTGTCCCACGAAAGGGGCGGTTCGTTCTTGTCAGGCGGGGCGTTGGGGTCTTTGGGAGCGCGGCTGGCTTCCTTGAAAATATTGGTGTAGGCACTTTGCTCGGAGATATTGATGGTGCCCTCGGTGCCCATGAAGCTCTCGAAGTAACCGCCGCCGGCGCTGGTGGTGGTGAGCACCTGATAGAATGCGCGCACCTGGCCCTGCGGCGTGTCATAGTCGAACAGCGCCATCACATTGTCGAAGTGCTCGCGGTCCTTGAAATAACTGTTGCCGCCGGTGGCGAACACCGACTTGGGCACCGTGCCGAGGAACCAGTTGAAGATATCAATTTGGTGCGCGCCAAGGTCGGAGATCGCCCCGCCGGACAGGTCGCGGAAGAAACGCCAGTTCATGAACTGATGCATGTCCTTGAAACCGTACTTGCTGAGGATGTCCGGCTTGACCACCTTCTTCGGGTTGTAGGCGATGTTCTGCGACGACTTGATCGCGCGATTCCACTGGCCGTTGACGTTGATGATCTGGCCGCAGATCTTGTTGCCGTTGATCAATTGGTCGAGGGTATAGCGGTAGCGCGGATTGCTGCGGCGCTGGTGGCCGATCTGACAGAGTTTGCCGGTTTTTTCCATGGCTTTGACCATGGCGCGGGCGCCGTCGATGGTGTTGGACATCATCTTCTCACAATAGACGTTGAGGCCGGCTTCCAAAGCCTTCACGGTATGCGGCGAATGCCAGAAGTCCGGGGTGGCGATGACCGCCGCATCCAGGCCCTTTTCCGTGGCGAGCATCTCATCGATGTCCTCGTAGCCTTTCGGCGTGTGCTTTTGCAGCGAGCGAATTCGGCCGATACCGGCATTGCGATGTTCGTCCCAGATATCGCACACCGCCTGGAAGTGCAGGCCGGGAATGTTGCGCATCGCGTCAAACAGGACCTCGCCCTGTTTGCCGTGGCCGATGAGCGCGACGTTGAGCGTCTTGGACGGGCTGACCTCGGCGGCACGCAGGATGCTCGGCATGCCGAGTACCAAGCCCGCGCCCGCGCCTGCGGCGGCGGATTTCGCGAGAAAGTCGCGACGGCTGATGACTGAAGGAGGAGTTTCCATATGGGTCAGTGCTGCGGGATTACCATTTCTTCAGGAGGCACAGGCGGTTGTGCTTGGAGAGCATCAGCGCCATGACGATCATGATCATGTGGATGCCGAGCCAGGCGACGCCGGAGTCTTCCTTGATGAGGATGAGGCCCCAGGTGAGGCTGATGTAAAGCAGACCGAGCAGGAACAGCGAGGTGCGGGTGAGGAAACCGAATAGGATCATTAGACCGAGGATCAGCAGCGCCGGGCCGAGGACCTTGTCGTAGAGCGGCAGCGCCCACTTCATTTGCATCATGATCGGTTCCTTGGTGAACTTCGTCATCAGCGCCTCCGGCACGCCGTGGTAATGGTTCATGGCGTATTCCTTGACGGGGTCCGCGGCGGTGAGCCCGTAGGAATTGACCTTGCCGTCAATCGTGACGGGTTGGTCCGAGCCCACGAATCCGGCATATTTCTCGACTCCGGTTTGGATCGCGCGCACCGCGAGCCAGACTCGCAGCAGCAGCGCGCCATAGCAAAGGCCGAGGTCGCATGGCGGGCAGGATTTGCAGCATTCCTTGGATTCGGTGGATTTACAGCATTCGGTGGATTCAGTGGTCATCGTTGTGGTTAGGTTGTTGGGTTGATACGCTTGCGGATTGGTATGTTTATCAGTTTGGTTGATTGGAGAGAGGGGCTTCAGGCGGGTTGGGGTTCCCAGCCGGAGCGGTAGATGCGTTTGAGCATGGCGTTTACCTCGGGCAGGCCGCGAGCCTCCATCGCCGCCATATCCCAATCGATCTTCTTGCCGATGCGCACGGCGAGATTGCCGGCGAGAACCATTTCAGTAAGCGGTCCGGCGTGATCGACGAAATTGGAGACGGGTTTGTCTCCTTCGCCGCGAATGGCGCGGCAGAGTTCCTGGGTGGGGCCGCCGGCCACCCGCGGATAGACCTTCCTGATGCCGCGGGCATTTTCGCGCAGGGATTCCGGAAACACCACCGGCGCGGTGCCGCCGTAGGAGTCGTTGACAAAGATGGCTCCCTCGCCGCCGACGAACACCTGGCCGAACTCGCCATTGAGTTGGAGATCGGCGGGAATGCCGGGCGGGCGGGCGAAGTCCTTGTCAGTGTTAGGATTGTTGACGCCATCCTGCCACACCACCTTGACCGGCCCGCGCTTGCCCTTGGCGGGAAACTGATAGACAACGGTGGCCCGCTTGGGGCAGGTGGTGTCGTCGAATTCGGACACCTTGCTGGCTTCGACGACGAAATCGCCCTTCAAATCGAGCGCCCAGAAGGCGGAGTTGAAGCTATGGCAGCCGATGTCGCCCAAAGCACCGCAGCCGTAGTCCCAGAAGCCGCGCCAGGCGAAGGGATGGATTTTGGAGCTGTAGGGCCGCTCGGTGGCGACGGTGCCCTGCCAGACGTCCCAATTGATAGAGGGTGGCACGGGTTCGGCGGGGAATTGCAGGCCTTTGCCTTGCGGCCAAATCGGGCGGTTGGTCCAGTAGTGGACTTCCTTGACCGCTCCGATCAGGCCGGCCTCGATCCATTCGCGCAGCACGCGGGTGCCTTCCATGGTGGCGCCCTGGTTGCCCATGACGGTGAACACGCCCTTTTCCTTGGCAACCCGGGCCAGGGTGCGGGCTTCCCAAATCGTGTTGGCCAGCGGCTTCTGCACCATCACGGGTTTGCCGCGGCGGATTGCCTCCATGGCGATGGGAAAGTGCATGTGGTCCGGGGTGGAAACCGTCACCACATCGATCTCATCGCCGAGGGTGGCGAACATTTCGCGATAGTCGGAAAACCGCTTGGCATCCGGGAATTTGTTGAACGCCCCTTTGGCGCTGTTTTGATCGATGTCACAAAGGGCGGCGATGCGATTGCCGCCGGCGATCTCAATGATGTCACCCATCCCCTTGCCACCACAACCCACGGCCGCAATCGCGAGCTGCTTGAGCGCCTTGCCCTCGCCTAGCAAAATGTTAGGCGCAAAAGCGGCACCGGCCAGAGCGGTGGCGGATTTGAGGAAATGGCGGCGGGAGGAGGCTGGCATGGCACCTTGAATACTGCCGGGCCAGCCGCGGTCTTTCACCCAAGCGCGTTAAATTTGGGCAAGAGCCCGCCAACCAGGCCGCATTCCCGCAGGTCCCGGTAGCCGGCGCCGCCGGGCGCGCCCAGTGCTGTTCGGGTAGCAATGCTCAGTGACAAAGAGGCTCCGTGCAAAATGCCCGGCCCACCGTGGTGCCGGCATTCTGTCCGCCAAGCTTCATTTTCCATGCAATCACATTGAACCGAATTGGACGGTATTGGACCACGCCCGCGATAAAAATCCCCGTGTCCAAAGGGATTCCTGCCATCACTCTTGCCTTCCGCCGTCCGGCGTTTCAGGATGCGCCTCACCACCACTTTCTAACCATCTTACCGGCCCATCCTACCGACTCGTCCTCCCGATAACTGATAACTGACAACTGATAGCCGATACTCCCCTCTTGCCATGCCTTTGTCCGCGCTTGATCTGTTCACCATCGGGATTGGCCCATCCTCCTCGCACACGGTCGGCCCGATGCGTGCCGCGTGCCAATTTGTGAGGCGACTCGAGGCCGCCGGATTTGCGCCGCGCGTCGCCCGCCTGCGTTGCGACCTGTATGGATCGCTGGCCGCCACCGGCAAAGGCCACGGCACGGACGGGGCGATTCTGCTAGGTTTGCTCGGCGAAACCCCCGAATCCATCGCCCTTGACGGCGTGCCGTCCCGGCTCAAGGCGATCCGCCAATCCAAACAACTGCCGCTGCCGTGGGGTGCCAGCATCGGCTTCAACGAGGCCAAAGACCTCAGCTTCAAGCGCCTCAAGCCGCTGCCGCTCCATCCCAATGGCATGCACTTCACCGCGCTGGATGCCAACGACGTCCCGCTGACCGATGACGTCATCTACTCGATCGGTGGCGGCTTCATCGCCAGCGAGGAGGAGTTGAAAGATCCGCCCCGCCAGACGCTCGCGCTGCCGCAACCCTTCGCCACCGGGGATGAGTTGTTAGATCGGTGTGCCGCCCAAGGCTTATCCATCAGTGCCCTGATGTTTCTCAACGAGGCGGCGTTTCGTCCGGAAGCCGACACCCGGGCCCGGCTCGACGCGATCTGGAAGGCGATGCAGGACTGCGTGAGGCGCGGCTGTGCCCAAGGCGGCGTCCTGCCCGGCGGGCTCAAGGTGAAACGCCGCGCCAGCACCATCTATCAACACCTGTGCAGCAATGCCGAAGGCGCGCTCGCCGATCCCCTAACCATTCTCGATTGGGTCAACTTATACGCCCTTGCCGTCAACGAGGAAAACGCCGCCGGCGGCCGGGTGGTCACCGCTCCCACCAACGGTGCCGCGGGGATCATTCCCGCGGTGTTGCACTATGCGGTGCGTTTCCGCCATCCGGTGCATGCCGATGGCGTCCACCGCTTCCTTCTGGCAGCCGGTGCCATCGGCCAACTTTACAAACGCAATGCCTCGCTCTCCGGCGCGGTGGCCGGTTGCCAGGGGGAGGTCGGTGTCGCCTGCTCGATGGCCGCGGCCGGTCTCGTCGAGTATCTCGGCGGCTCGGCCAGACAAGTGGCCAACGCCGCCGAAATCGGCATGGAACACAACCTCGGCCTCACCTGCGACCCGATCGGCGGCCTGGTCCAAATCCCCTGCATCGAGCGCAACGCCATGGGCGCGGTCAAGGCGATCAACGCCGCGCGCCTCGCCATCGCCGGCGATGGCACCCATTTTGTCTCGCTGGACAAGGTTATCCGCACCATGCGCGACACCGGCCGCGACATGCACGCCAAATACAAGGAAACCTCCCGCGGCGGCCTGGCCGTGAACGTGGTTGAGTGTTAGAAAATGTCAGGCGAGGCGGATCTCGATCGATTCGCCGGCGTTGAGCACGACTTCCTGCGCCAGGCGGATCACCAGGCGGCGGCCGCTGAGTTCCTGTCGCGCGTCGATCCGTTTGCCGGCCTTCTCGACTGTTAGAACGGGGGCCTTGGCGCCGGCGGGGAGTTCCAGGGCGAGGCTCTTGAGGTGCAGGCTGCCCCAGCGCAATTCGATGCGGGCGTCGCGGCCGGCCGGGGTGTTCTTCTGGCTGAAGGTACCCCAGCCCTGCGGAGCGCTGAAGGCGCAGCGGAAGTTGTCCGGCGTGAGCCGCGGGGCGAAGCCGAGGTGCCCATTCGGCCCGTGGTTCTCGAAGCCGCAGGCCGCCAGATAGACGCCGTAGCTGGCCATCGAGCGGGCGTAGTGGTCGCCGCATTCCACCTCGTTCCACGGATTTCGGCGCGACGCGTGATAGCGGTCGTGGATGGCGCGGGTCACGGCCAGACCTTCCTGGACCATGCCTTCCCAGAGCATGTGGCCGGCCGCCTGGTATTCGAAGCCGTTCATGCATTCATTGAAATAGCCGGCGAAACCGGCCGGTCCCTTGCCCATGGATTGCGGGTAGTCCCAGTCCCGGCGCGGAAACGTGCACATCAGCAAACCCGCCTCGCCCGGCATCGCATACCAGCGACCGTCCTTGTAGCGTGCCCGATAGGGTCCCACGTCGGGGCTGAAGTTATACTTCCACAAGGCCTGCAACGCGGACTTGGCTTCCTTCTCTGGAAACACCCGCGGCAAGCCCACCTGAAACGCCCAGCTCTGTCCCATCACCTGGTCGATCTCACAACCGGTGCCGGAATTGATCGAATCGGCATGTGCCGGATCGACCTTGTTGATGAAATACTCACCGTCAAACAATTCGCTAACAAGCATGGCCCGGCCCTTGGTGGCGATGGCGCGGCATTTCACCGCGAATTCGCCCTCGCCCGTCTCGTCGGCCATGGCGGCGGCGGCCAGCAGCGCCGCCTGATAGAGTCCGCTCAGCCACGCCACCGCGCCGAACCAATCGGCGTCAAGCGTGTTGTGCTGGTTGCTGCGGATCAAGCCGTCGCCGTCGCCATCCTTGTTGATCAGCCACTGGGTGGCGCGCTTTATGTTAGGCCAGTTGCGTTTCAAGAAGTCTCCGTCGGCGCTCATCTGGTGCTCGCGCAAGGCCCGCAGGATCGAGCCTGACTGGGCGTCGATCGCCGGAATGTTGTTGTTCTCGCCACGGAAATAGATCGCGCCGTCGGGTTGCAGCGCGAAACCGAAATCAACCTTTTCGCGCAAGATCCGCTCCAACTCCGGAAACAAGCGCCCCATCGCCTGGGCATATTGCCAGACGTGGCCGCAGGTCCCCTCGCAGCAGCCGACCCCCTCCCAGGCCCAGAACCGCCCCGAACGGAAGCGATAGCAGGTGGATGTTGCCAGAATCGAGGTGTTGAGTTGGGTGCGGTCGAGGAACCAGTAGGGCAGGGTCGAGTCATACCATGTGTCGTGCCACAACTTCGTCTCTTCCGTTAGACGCTTGAAATTTTTCGCCAGATAGGCGGCCACCTCGAGTGCCGACCCGAATTTGCTGGCATACCAGCGGCCCTCGTCGTGCACGCCGTTGATCTTCAGATTCGGGAAATACCACGTAAGCACAAAGTCCACCGTCACCGACGCCCCGGCCCCTAACGAAAGCTTGCGGCCGATGGTTCCCGTCAGCTTCGCCTCCAGCGGCGCGCTCTGGCCGTCGGTACAGGTGTCAGCCGGCTTGCCTAACAACGCCAACCCCATCGACCCGTGGTCGGGCAGGCCTTCCAACGACTCGGCTTCGCCGGCCTGATCGGTGAACGTGATCCGGCCGACGCCGATGTTCCCCCATTCGCCCTGTTGGGCATCGACGATTTCCAGGCACGCCTCCTTGCCTTCCAAGTCATGCACGTCGATGGTTTGGAGGGTCATCCGGTTCTCGCGATGGCCGGTGGCGCTGCGGGCGGCCTTGCCGTCGATGAGCAGGTTGACGCAGGTGCGGCCGGCATGATCGCCACCGCCAACCCACATCTGGAGGAAGCGCCGCTCGATCTTGAACTTGCGGCTTGTTAGCTTGCCGGTCGCGTTGTCGCGGCTGGCGGTGTCGGTGCCCGGCGCGCTGGCGTGGGAATTGACAACCCGCTCGGTATCGCCGCCGACATCGCCCTGATACTGCGGGATGGCGGATTTCTTGATCGGTCCCTGGCCAAAGGCAGTGCCTTCGGCGGTCCAGCCCTGATACTCGTCCTTGCTCCAGTCCTCGAACACGATTGGAGGCCGCGTGCCGTCCTTCACTTGGTCGGGCTTTTGCACTGAACATTCGAGGAACGTGAAGCCGTCGCCAGCGATCCGCTTGATTTGCCGCGTGCCGGGCCGGTTGCGGAGGCCCGTGCACACCGCGTTTTCTAACAGTCCGGACAGTTCCAACTCCAGTTTGCGCTGCGAGGTGTTGCGCACGGTGTAACGCAGCACGGTGGCGGGCAGGCTGGAGTCCTCGGTGTTGAGCGGAATGAAGGGCGAAAACGCCTCGAGTTTCACCTCCACGGGCACCGCGGAATCCTTGTATTCCACCACGCCTAGCGGATACTCGCCGCGGAAGGTCACCTCGCTGAAGCCTTTGCGGTCGAGCGCGCGCGGCTGGCCGTCGATGGTTAGATTGAACGCCTGCTCGACGGGCGACTGCGGCACCGGCGGGTTGGCGTAATGGCCGTCACCGGTGCCGATGCGGCTATTGAACAGGTCCCACTGCCACAGTTTGCCGTCGCCGCCCAGATAGAGTTGGCCCGAGCAGAGGCCGCCGACGGGCATGCCGATGAATTTCAGGTCCGCACCGCGCAGCACTTCCGGGCTGCCGCGTTCGACCAGGGATTTGAGCCATTCCGGGCGCAGTTTCTTGTCGGCCGGCACCAGTTGTTCGAAGTCGTCGCGGCTGAAGGGTCCGGCCATGGCCGGCCAGCGTGCGGCCAGCAGCGAAACCCCGCCAATGCCCATGCCGCGCACGAAATGGCGCCGCGAAAGCCTGCGGCTGGGGGATTCTGACGCGGAATCGACGGGAGCGTGAGGTGGTTTTTTCATAATCAGGTAGGTTGGTTTCCCGTTGCCGCGATCATCGCGGCAACGGTTGTCTTGTCCCGTTACACGCCCTAGCGGCAAATGTCAAACTGAAAGCTAATGATCGGGGAAAACGCACCCGCGAAAGACGCGTGAAAAATCGCGTGCGCGTGGTGCGTTCAATAGGGTTGCGGCACTGCAATCCGATTTCACGGGGAGCACTGCACTTGCCGAATCGGTCCTTTGGCAGGAGGGTTAAACGCCCGCAATTTGCCACCCGCCCGTTTCAGCCAATCCAACCTAACCAATCAACACCATGAAACGCATGACCCTGTGGACATCCGCCGTTGCCTTCGTCCTCAACCTCTATGCCTCCGCGCAGACAAAAGTACCCGACCTGGCTGCCGCCGACCTCGCCAAGATCGCGGCGGCCGTGCCCGCCAAGGCCAGCGCCACTCCTAAGAAGGCCCGCAAGATTCTGGTTTTCTGGCGTTGCGAGGGGTTTTTCCACGGTGGCGGCATCGCCGGTGGCAACAAGGCCATCGAGTTGATGGGCGCCAAGACCGGTGCCTTCACCGCCGACTTCAGCCGCGAATACGAGGTGTTCGATGCCGCAAACCTGGCCCAATATGACGCCATCGTCCTCAACAACACCACCAACCTGAAACTTTCCGCAGCGCAGCAGCAGGCGATTCTCGCCTTCGTCCGCGGCGGCAAGGGCCTCATCGGCATTCACTCCGCGACCGACAACTTCTACAATTGGTCCGAGGGTGCCAGAATGGTCGGCGCCCTGTTCAACGGCCACCCGTGGGGCGGCGGCGGCACCTGGGCCTTCAAGGTTGACGAGCCCGACCACATCCTCGCCAAGGCCTTTGGCGGCAAGGGCTTCAAGCTCAAGGATGAGATCTACGAGTTGAAAGACCCATACAGCCGCGCCAACTGCCGCGTGCTGCTGAGCCTCGACCTAAGCGACTCCACGACCGCCGGCAAAGGCACACGTGCCGACAAGGACTACGCCGTCGCCTGGATCCGCGAGGAGGGCGGAGGCCGCGTCTTCTATTGCTCGCTCGGCCATGACGTCAATGTCTTCCAGGAACCCGCCATCCTGCGGTTCTATCTCGACGGCATCCAGTATGCGCTCGGCGACATCGCCGCCGACGCCACACCGAAGCCGTGACACGCCCGGATCCAACATGTCCGAAATTCTCCTGGCCACCCTGAACGCCCGCTACATTCACACCGCTTTCGGCCTGCGGTGCCTGCATGCCAACTTGGGCGATCTGCTGCTGCGCTGCTCGATTCTGGAGTTTGACATCAAGCAACGTCCGGCGGACATCGCGGAGGAATTGTTAGCCGGCAAGCCGAAAATCATCGGGCTGGGAATTTACATCTGGAACGTGGTGGCCAGCACGGAATTGGTCGGCCTGCTGAAACAAGTGGCTCCGGATGTTAGAATCGTGCTCGGCGGGCCGGAGGTGAGTTATGAGACGGATGTCCAGGAAATCGTGCGATTGGCGGATCATGTGATTTGCGGCGAGGCCGACCTGGCGTTCGCGGACCTTTGCCGGCAGTTGCTGGCCGGGGCGACGCCACCCAAGGTGCTCTCACCGCCGCCGCCCGCTCTAACGGATCTGGCATCCCCCTACGATTTCTATCGGGACGAGGACATCGCGCAGCGGGTGTTGTATGTCGAGGCGTCGCGCGGCTGCCCGTTTTCCTGCGAGTTCTGTTTGTCGGCCGTGGACCTGCCCGTGCGCGCGTTTCCACTGGCCGGGTTTCTGCGGGAGATGGACAAGTTGCTGGCGCGGGGGGCGAGACAGTTCAAGTTTCTGGACCGGACGTTCAACCTGAACATCGAGGCAAGCACCGCGATCCTGCGCTTCTTCCGCGAGCGCTGGCAACCGGGAATGTTCCTGCATTTTGAAATGATACCCGACCGGTTCCCGGCCGCCTTGCGCGGCTTGATTGCGGAGTTTCCGCCCGCCTCGTTGCAGTTTGAGGTGGGCATTCAAACATTCAACGAAGGCGTCTCCAACAACATCAGCCGCAGGCAGAACGTGGCGCGTCTGGAGGACAACCTGCGCTTCCTGCGGCAGCATTCCGGGGTGCATGTGCATGCGGACCTGATCGCCGGCTTGCCGGGGGAAGACCTGGCGGGTTTCGCGGCCGGCTTCGACCGTTTGTGGCGGCTTGGGCCGCATGAAATCCAGGTGGGAATTCTCAAACGCCTGCGGGGCGCGCCGATCATCCGCCACGACAGGGAATTCGCGATGGCCTATGCGCGGCAGGCTCCCTATGAATTGTTATGTAACCGGGATCTGGACTTTGCGGCGTTGCAGGATGTGAAGCGCTTCGCCCGCCACTGGGATGCGGTCGGCAACAGCGGCCGCTTCGCGCGCACCCTGCCGATCTTGCTAGAGCATCCGCGCCACGCCTCGCCCTTTTGGAACTTCCGCGACTTTTCCCAGCGCCTGCATGCCCGTCATGGCAGGCAGCAGGGGATTTCCCCGGAGCACTACGGGGAGCAATTGTATCTGCATCTGCTAGAATGGGGGGTCGAGGCAACGGTGTTGCGCGCCGCTCTAACAAATGATCGCCTGGCAGCCGGCGGACGCGGGCTGCCGTCGTATCTCAAGGGTTCCGAGAAAACGGCGGACTCACCGGGCAAGCCGCGCAAGGAGGATGGCGCCATGAATCGCCGGCAACAACGGCATTGGGGCGGAGCCGGCGGCGAGACGGGGTTGGACTAACGGAAGCCTGTTTGATCTGTCCGATCCGTCCGATCTATCTAACTCCCGCCACGGCGCAGGTTCTCGATACACCGACGGACCATGGAGGCATACCCCGAGCCGAACAAATTGAGGTGGTTGAGCGCGTGATAGAGATCGTACAGTGGCCGGCGGCGCATGCGGTCGGACGCGAGCGTGCCGTAGCCGCGCAGGAAGGCCTCGGGCAGCGGCCCGCCGAAGAGTTCGAGCATCGCCAGATCGGTTTCCGGATCGCCGTGATAGGGAGCGGGGTCGAACACGACGGCGGTGGCACCGGGCAAAGCGGCGGCGTTGCCGGACCAGAGGTCGCCGTGCAGCAGCGCGGGCGCGGGCTCGTGCCCCGCAAGCAGGGCCTCGGCAAGGGCCAGAATCCCTGTTTCTGATAGATCGTGGCCGTGCGAGCGCGCCAGCCGGATTTGCGGCCGCAGACGGCGCTCCAGATAGAATTCCAGCCAGGTTTCCGCAGTCGTGTTAGATTGCGGCGTCGCACCAATGAAATTATCGTGGTCCAGGCCGTGGCGGTCGGCGACAACCGCATGGAGGCAGGCGAGTTGGCGGCCCAGATCGGCCCACGACGCGGCATCGAGCGCTTGCAGCTCGAGCCACTCAAGGGCCAGCCAGCGCGTGCCATCCGCGGTTAGGTCCTGGCCGAGTACCCGTGGCACGCGGATGTGGGGAGCCAGCAAGGCCAAGGCGCGGGCTTCGGCGACGAGCAGCATGGCTTGGGCGCCGCCCGCGGATTTGACGAAGACGCGGCGGCCATCGGCCAGATCCACTCGTCGTGCGCAATGGATGCAGCCGCCACCCACCGCTTGCGAGGCCAGCGGCGTCGAGCCAAGAGCGGCGGCAATGGCGGCATCAAGGGCGTTCATGGCCGGAGCATGAAAGCCGGGTGCCGACAACTAGTCAAGTCAGTGCTTGCTGCGGATGCTTCTTACGGAGCGCCGGCTTCAGTGGCTGTCGGGAAACGACTTTCACCTGAAAATTCCCGAATTCTGTTAGCTCGAGCGCAGACAAGTTCGTTTTCAAACCCGA
>Ga0209697_10001860_pt1 | contig 31645 bp, 29 predicted proteins | sample AliMusrvi5mmetaG_FD_184115 | JGI IMG/M metagenome (GOLD analysis project Ga0209697, IMG submission 184115) | Freshwater lake bacterial and archeal communities from Alinen Mustajarvi, Finland, to study Microbial Dark Matter (Phase II) - Alinen... | ecosystem: Environmental > Aquatic > Freshwater... | reverse complement strand
TCATCAGAACTTCGAAGTTTGAAGAGGTAAAAGAAGCCCTTCATGCCATCGACATCGACTTTTTCTCCTTCTGGGAGGCTACAGGTGTTGGAAATGAGATGAAAGCAGCACAAAGGACCTACAGAGGTGTACACGGGAGTACCTCGTTCATTCCTCGCCGGTTACTTACCATCGTCGTCAGAGACCAGAATCTGAGAAAAACTGTCGACTGCCTTTTGAAAGTTGCCTATACGGGTGAAATTGGAGACGGTAAAATATTTGTCTCTTCGGTTGAGGAATCCTGGCGAATCAGGACCAAGGAAAACGGTGACGAATCCTTATTCGTAAAGGACTAAACATTAAAAATAAAAATACAAAGCTATGATTTTACGAAGGCTTTTCAACAGTAAAAACGCATCGGGCCCCAAGGTCAAGATGACGCGATCCGAAAAATGGAACCTTTTCTTTGCCATTTTTGCAGGTAAAATGATTGGAGTAGCGATGGTGATTGCCGCAATGATGATGATTCCGGGATTGTTAGGATTGTCAGCAAGTGCTGCTGAAGTTTACACTCCTCACGAAACGATGACCATCAATGCCATCAATACCATTTGGACGCTTGTTGCAGCTGCACTTGTGTTTGGTATGCAGGCAGGCTTTGTCATGCTGGAAGCTGGTTTTGCAAGAAAACGCGAGACCGTCAACATCCTGGTCGAATGTGCCCTTGATACAGCTATTTGCGGGGTATTCTTCTGGGCCATCGGTTATGCCTTTATGTTCAGCCATGGTAACGGATTCATCGGTTACAACTGGTTCTTCCTCCAAGGCGTTCCTCTCACCTACGAAACAACAGGTGTAGCCATCCTGGCTCACTGGATCTTCCAATTCGCTTTCGCGGATACGGCTTCTACCATCACCTCCGGTGCCATGATTGGCCGTACCGGCTTCCGTGGTGACATTCTTTACAGCATCGGTGTAACCGGATTCATCTATCCCATTATCGGTCACTGGGCCTGGGGTCCCGACGGCTTCCTTGCCACCATGGGCAGCGCAGGAAACTTTCTGCCCGATCTCGGTCAGCCATTCCGCGATTTCGCAGGATCAACGGTAGTTCATACCATTGGTGGGGTTGTTTCCCTCGCTGGAGCCATCGTGCTTGGGCCTCGCCTGGGACGTATATTCCTAAGAGACAATAAGGAAAAGGGCGGCTTACCTGCTCCTCACAGTTTGCCACTTGCAACCATCGGCGCCTTCCTGCTGTGGTTTGGATGGTACGGATTCAACCCCGGTAGCACCCTGTCGGGCATGGATTATATCGGTATCGGACGCGTTGCTGCCAACACTACGCTGGCTGCCTGTACAGGTGCACTTGGTGCCATGGCAGTTGCATTTTACTTTGGGATGACAAAAGGAAAATTTGACGTTGGATTCACCCTGAACGGCATGCTCGGAGGTCTGGTTGCCATCACGGCTCCCTGTTACTGGGTTTCACCATTCGGATCCGTTGTGATAGGTTTGGTTGCAGGAGTGGTAGTTGTTGTGGGTGTATACTGGTTGGAACACCTCCGAATTGACGACCCTGTTGGTGCCTTCTCCGTACACGGACTCAACGGTATCTGGGGGACCCTTTCCCTTGGCTTGTTCGCCTGTGGTATGTATGGTGCAACTGGTCCTACCGGTGCAGATGACTCAGCTCCCGTTGCCGGTCTATTCTACGGTGGCGGAACCAGCGTGTTGAAAGCTCAGGCCATAGGCAGCTTTACCATTACCTTCGTTACCTTTGCAGTCTCCATGCTACTCATGTGGGTCATCATGAAATTACCACAACCGTGGAGCCTTCGTGTAGAAGCCAAAGGTGAACTTGGGGAAGGTGGTATTGACGTATTCGAACATGGCTCCAAGGCTTATTACGATTAATCATCAGCCGACGATATTTGGTTCAAAAACAAAGACACATTTCTTAACCTAATGTTGTTTACAAACCAGGGTAACAGGAAGCAGACAAAACAACTGCCAAACTGTTACCTTGTTTTTTCTCCCTCCTTCCCGACCAATTACGCCAACCTTTGAAAGGATGAAAGGAGATTAGCATATTGCAACCAGCATACAAGAGTCAATATTGGTACAAGTTTGATTCAAATATAAAAAATTGCCCTAAACCCATTTCAGTAAGATTTCGATAACACATTCATTTCATTTCATCTTAGGAGCAATAATCCGGATAACCCAGGAAGAGACCCATCCAAGTCGATCCCGTTGTTATCCGGTTTTTTTATTCACATCAGCCACCGCCAAATCTGAGGTCATCCATAAAGTCAACTTTCTACATTGACTTTTTTATTACTTTTAGGGAAACCTTAAACAAAAGCATTCGAACTGAATCCAAATATTATATCCAAGATGAAAAAAATTGAAGCAATTATCAGAACCTCAAAATTTGAGGAGGTAAAAGAAGCCTTGCATGCCATTGACATCGATTTCTTCTCCTTTTGGGAAGCCACAGGCGTTGGCAATGAGTTAAAGTCAGCACAGCGAACCTACCGGGGTATACACGGAAGCACCTCCTTCATCCCTCGCCGGTTGCTTACCATTGTTGTCAGGGATAAAAATCTGAGGAAAACGGTGGATTGCCTGCTTCAGGTTGCCTACACGGGGGAAATTGGTGACGGGAAAATTTTCGTCTCTGCGATAGAGGAATCCTGGCGAATCCGGACGAAGGAGTGCGGCGACGAATCCTTGTATGTGAAAGAATGATTTTTTTAGTCACTTCCGGTTCGGAAACGATCCCTCGCTACCTCCCAACTGAATAGAGCTGTTGAGTGGATGTGAAAAGCATTATGGATTGCCCACATATTGGCAATGGACAAAATATTGGCGTTTAAGAAATGGAAGCTGGTAATATACTCGCGGATTTGGATGACTTCTGCCAAAAATCAAAAAACACAACTAGCGATGTTTATTACGAACACCCCATAATTTTGAATCATTCTTAGAAATTCAATATTAATTTATTATCAACACCCCTATTTTTTTATTGTGAATTCTAAAAAATATTAGTTTATTCGCCAATCTTTTAAAATCGTTCTTTGCTTCGGATTAAAAATAAAACAGGGCTACCTCTTCCGTTCAAAAAATCGGAACCTCCCTTTTAAAGGTCTCTTCCAGAGAAATAAAAGTTTCGGTGCTTGAAATTCCGGGGATATTTTGAATTTTTTCGCTCAGTACGGACTTCAAATGTTCATTGTCTCTTGCATAAATTTTGGCAAAAATGGCATATTGTCCAGTGATGTAATGACATTCCACGATCTCTTTGATCTGGCGAAGTTGCTCGGCTACTTCAGAATACATGCTTCCCTTTTCAAGGAAAAGACCAATGTAGGAACAGGTTCTGTAGTCAATTTTTTTGGGATCAACGGTATATCCTGAACCTACAATCACCTCCATGTCCATCATTCGGGTAACACGCTGGTGAACAGCAGCCCTTGAGATTCCGCAAGCTACTGCGACATCCTTGAATGGAATTCTGGCATTTTTTGTGACAATGTCCAGAATTTGAAGATCGGTGTCATCCAATTGGTTTCGAAGCGTCATGGTAAAATTTAAATAAGAATGGATTAATGGCATTGCCAACTGACTGAAAGGATCAACCCCCAATAGATCAGTACACCACGGCCGTTACTTACAAATATAGGTTTATTTTGCTTATTTGTACCAAAAACAGCTGTTATAATAGACAAATGAATTTGAATCGCCCCATATTCTAGAAAAAAGACAATGTATTTCGGGCAACTTCTTGAAGATAACAGATAATGGAATTTAAATTCTAATTGAGATAAAGATGAAAAAATCGTGGCAAATTTCGATGGTACTTCTCCTGATTCTATCACTTTTCGGTGTGGTGATCGCGGGAAAAAACCCCTTTGAACTGGACCCTAAAACAGTTCCAGGCGATGTGGCATGGATGCTAACCTCTACTGCCCTTGTCCTTTTTATGACCCCTGGGCTCGCCTTCTTTTACGGAGGCATGATCCAACCCAAAAACATCATCTCCACCATGTTGCAAAGTTTTGTCGCCATGGGGGTGGTCAGTGTGATCTGGGTCTTGTTTGGATTCAGCCTCGCCTTCGGTGATTCCATAGGTCCTGAGAAGTATGGTCTGGTAGGAAATCCCTTCACCTATTTTATGTTTAAAGGAGTTGGGGGCAATATCAATACCGCACTGGCTCCGACCATTCCACTCGCCCTTTTCGCCATTTTCCAGATGAAATTTGCGATTATCACACCGGCACTTATTACCGGTTCTTTTGCAGGTCGTGTCAGATTCAGTTCCTACATACTTTTTATTTCCCTCTTTTCCATCTTCATATACGCACCTTTGGCCCACTGGACCTGGCATCCAAATGGTTTTCTGCACAATTGGGGCGTCCTGGACTTTGCCGGTGGAACCGTCGTACACATGTCTGCAGGTTTTGCCGCCCTGGCTGGCGCCATGTTTCTTGGACCCAGAAGGGATTACCAGCAGCAATTTCATCCTGCCAATATTCCTTTTGTTTTGCTAGGTGCAAGTATGCTTTGGTTTGGCTGGTTTGGATTCAATGCAGGCTCGGCCCTGGCAGCCAATTCCATTGCCACGGTCGCACTGATGAATACGAACATTGCATCTGCAGCAGCCATGATTGGCTTTATTCTTTTTGATGTAGCCATGGGCAGAAAGCCTTCTGCCATGGGTGCAGCCATCGGACTGGTGGTCGGACTCGTTGCAATCACTCCGGCCGCGGGTTTTGTCAACATCGGAGCAGCTATTTTCATCGGCCTTTTTGCCTCCTTCGTCTGCAACATCGCCATCTCCTACCGGTCCAAAACTTCCCTGGATGATACCCTGGATGTCTTTCCGGCCCATGGGATGGGGGGGATCATCGGAATGCTGCTAACGGCTGTTTTCGCACAGGGTGTTGGCCTTTTCTACGGCGAATACAAGACCTTCCTATTTCACCTGCTGACACTGGTCATTGTTGGAGTGTATACCTTTGGAGGCTCCTACCTGCTCTATGTACTGACAAATAAAATTATTCCACTGAGGGTCTCTCCAAAATCAGAACGACTTGGACTGGATATCACGCAACACGATGAATCCTATCTGGTTGAACACGTAAAGGATTGATTTTTTAGCCTTCGTCTAAATCACGGGATTGAAAAATAAGGACCTGGCTGAATTTTATTCGGCCAGGTTCAGGATGTTGTAGTTGTTTCGCTTAACCTTCTCCCAATCTGTCACCTTTTCCGTCAGAAGGGGCCGATCTGTGGACTTATGCCCAATTCCAACAATGGACAACACCTCCTGGTGATTTGGAATGTCAAGTAGTTCACGGATAAACTCATTGGAGGTTGTTTCATCGTTGTAATAACGCCTGTGAATCTGAACCCAACAGGAGCCCAATCCCAATCCTTCGGCAGCTAGTTGAATCATGATAGAGGCAATGGAACAGTCTTCAATCCAAACATCGCTTTTGGTTTTATCTCCCGTTACAACGACAGCAAGCGGAGCATGTTTAAGCAGACAGGCACCGTGAGGTTTGGCAGTTGACAGTTGGCTCAACAATTCGGAATCATCCACCACAATAAATTCCCAGGGTTGATTATTTTTTGATGAGGGAGCGCGCAAAGCTGCCAATAAAAGTTGCTGAATGGTCTCCTCATCGATTTTATGGTCGCTGAATTTACGGGTACTTCTTCGGTTGTAAAGGATATCGAGCATCGCCTGGTTTTATTTGCAAAAATAGAAACCAAATTGGATGCTCCGCACCTACTTCGATAATTTTTTTTCAAAAACTTCAAGAATTTTATCCCACTTGAGAGGTATTTGCTTACAATTCAAAAGGAAAATGGCCCAACCTGCAGTTCCTAAATTTTTGCCAAACGGCCATATAACTGATCCACAACCAAAAGCAGACAAACCGATACCGCTACTGCAACATAGGTAAAAGACAAACCACTTAGAAATTTGGATAGAACCTCGAATGGTTTCAACAGGAAGGAGAAATCAGCGCTTGAAAGCGATAATACAACCCCGGAGCTCTCTTTAACCGGAAAAAATTCGTACAACAGCAACATAACCACCAGGATGATAATTGAACCGGAAATAATTTTCAACCAACCCCTGGTACTGATCAGCGGCGTGTAAACAACAGGCGATTTTACCGCTTCCAGTCTGATGCGTTCCATCACCAACCTGGTAAAATCTTGTGACGGGGCTTCTATTGGAAGTTCTTTCAGAAATGTGCGGAGGTTATCCTTTGTCGTCATAGCTTAACTTATTTGCTTATCATTTACAATTGAGTTTTCAGGACTCGTCTTTTCAGTACACCAAAGATTCGGAAGTATTCAATATTCCATGTAACTGCTCGTAGAGCTTCTTTCTGGTTCTGAACAATTTCACTTTTACATTGGAAGCCGTCAAATCCATAATGATGGCAATCTCTTCGACGGGCAGATCCTCAAAATAATACAGGTTCAGGATGGCACTTTCATCGGGTGCCAGCATTTCCATTGCTTTGTGAAGTTGTAGGCTGCGTTCTTCTGCACCCATCTGTCCAATTGCATTCTCCGCATCAAGTATTTCACCATCAGATAGTTTATACTCTTCCAGACTTACCGTAATTTTCTTTGCACTTCTCACTTTCGAGATGGCGGTTGTGTAGACGATCCTGAAAAACCAGGTTTTAAATGCTGCACCTCCTTTAAAACTATCCAGTGAACGATAGGCCCTGATGAAGGCATCCTGGGCGGCTTCCTCCGCATCTTCCCTGTTTCTGGTGATCTTCATGGAGAGGGAAAAAGCAAGATGCCGGTATTTTTCCACAATGGGTGCAAAAGCTTCGGGATTCCCCCGCAGCACCTCAGCGATAAAATATGCGTCCGTTTTTGCTACCATTACTGCATTAGACACAAGACTACTCGTATCGGTTACAAAATTTCAACAAATAATAGCTGAAAATACAAATTATTTTTCCTTTGGTTGTAACCTGATTGATATTGTTGCGTCAAATCGGCAAATGTTAAACCATTAATACTTTATACCATGGCTGTTGCAATTGTTGTTCCACTGGCGGTTTTCGCCCTGATCTTTGGGATCGTTTACGTAATCGTTACGGCCCGTAATCGCGAAAGAATGTCCCTGATTGAAAAAGGTGCCGACCCAAAGCTATTTGAATCCATAAAAAGCTCCTCCAAGGGAGGAATGTTGAAATGGGGATTGTTACTGATTGGAATTGGCTTGGGAATCTTCACCGCTTCTATGCTGGTTAGCTTTGGATTGGAAGAGGGCGCTGCCTATCCTGCCATGATTTGTCTCTTCGGAGGCATCGGACTGATGATTTCCTACAAAATGGAGCAGAAGTCAGAATCCAGAAAAGAGATCGAATAGTTTGCCCTTACGAATTCCTTTTCAGCCTGCTAATCTGTACAATTCTGAATAGCCTTCAGAATGGCCTTTTGACAAACCGGACAAAAACTGTTCGGTTTGTTTGATTTCATCAGGCAATCCTGCATCGGACTGTAGATTCCCTTGGCCGTATATCCACCCCCTTCGAAAGCTCCAATTTTGCCCTCATATTCCGGAGTTCTCGCAGTTGGAACGGGAGTTTTTGAATCTATCAGGCCGAACCATTTTGATTTTAGATCCACAAGTGAAGTCAGGTTGGGCTCCCAGGGCTCAATTTTGATGTTGTAGTAATCCTCGTAGGCTACTTCGGAGGTATAATATTCATCCCCCAATCCGGCAAACTCATGACCGAATTCATGGGCAAATACTTTTGGAGACAGGAAATGATCAGCAGTGCACACACACACATCGTTGTAAAAACCCCCACCACCATATTCTGTTGAATTAACCAACACGATCAGAATGTCATAGGGAACAGCCCCAGCCTGATCGTAGACCGGCTTCAGGTCGGTTATCGTCAGGTAACGTGCCACATCGAAGGTATAAAACGAACTATTGTAAAGGGTGTTGACATAAATATGCCTTCCCGGAATATCGGTTCCGGACTCTTTGGAAGGCGTTTTCACTGCATAAATATTGAAATCATTCCGATGGGACGCATAGGGCTCCATGTTCAGGAGTGAATCTGTCAACCGACCTGCATCCTTCACAAATTTCCCCAGCTCCTCCTGACGGTATCCTTCCGCAAGGATGGCAATGTCTACCTTTTTGGATGGCTCACCCGATTTCTTCAACATGACCACCTCGCTGCTTTGAGGCGCTTCCTGCGATATGAAATAGTTGGATGGATTAATAACGCTCTTGTACAGACTTTGGAATTGACCTTCCCTGTTGCGGCAATCAATTTCAATCTCAACAGATTTTTTGGGAAATGGAAATCTAAGCACTTGATAAAAAGATCTTTCCATTTTTTTTGCTTCCGCCGTAGATTGCCATTCCTGGAACAACGGTGAAAATCCCTGCCTGTAAATCACTTTTTGTGAGGCAAGATCCTTGACACTAAACTGGTAATTTCCCATCACGTGATCATCCGTTTGCAGATGCGTCACACCACCCCACAAGGGTTCCCTCTTTTGCTGAACTTCAATCACCCTTTGTGAAATGTTGGTACCGGCAAGAAGGTAATCAAACCTCAGGACGGCTCCGGTAAAATAATCATCAAATTTATCCTGGGCGAAAAGGGATGAAGGAGCCAGACACATCATCAGAAAGAACAACTTGGTTTTCATAATTGGGATAATTTAATGTTCCTCAAATGGTGATACCAGTTTTCAGAACAGTTTATTGGTTGAAAAGTTTTTTAAACCGATAGGTAAAAAGGAATACCTAAAAATGATTTCTAACTAAATTTAAAAGAATAATAACGCAAAACGATTCGCAAGGCAACGTACCTGGAATGATAATATTGCACGAACCGGGTTGTAATCCGGCTTCTTTCGCTAATTTTGCGAAAATTCAAAATTAGTGTTTTCTGAACATCTTTTAAAGAAACAGGCCATGCAAGTTGTATATGATTATTTGAGAGAATTATTTCTGAATGCACAGATGCATCCAAGGATTGCCATTTACCTGGCGGCATTGGGGACATTTTTGATTCTATCACTCATCTCCCTCATACTTTTCTTTCCCTTGCGGAAATTACTCATCAAGATCATAGAGCGATTTACCATTCATACGGAAACACTTTGGGATGATGTCCTCTTCGAGCACAAGGTATTCCACGCGGTTGCCCATCTTATTCCTGCCGTTTTCATCTATGCATCTGCAGGTTTTGGATCCGAGGATCTTGTTTCACTTCCTGAAATTATCCAGGGCATCGCAAAGATTTACATCACGTATGCGGTAGTATTGAGCCTGATCCGCTTTCTGGATGCATCCCAGGATATTTACAACACCTATCCGTTCGCCATTGAGCGGCCCATCAAAGGGTATCTTCAGTTGATAAAGATTTTTATCTATTCAATAGCGGCCATCATCCTGGTATCCATCCTAGTTAACCAGGATCCAGGCAGATTGTTTGCTGGTCTGGGAGCGATGGCTGCCGTGCTGATGTTTGTCTTCAAGGATCCCATACTGGGGTTTGTTGCAAGTATTCAACTAGCTGCCAATAAAATGGTCAAGCCGGGAGACTGGATCACGGTTCCTAAATTCGCAGTCGATGGCACGGTTGTGGATATTTCCCTGACCACCGTAAAGATTCAAAACTGGGACAAAACCATTACCTCCCTTCCCACCTACTCCCTGGTCTCAGAATCCGTGACCAATTGGATCGGGATGCAGGAATCAGGTGGCAGACGCATTCAACGCGCAGTTTTCATCGATATGGCAGGCATCCGATTCTGTGATCAGAAGTTTGTGGACCGAATCGCAAATTTACCTGTAATCAGGAGTTTCATGGATCAGAAAAGGGAAATTAATCCGGCTTTCCCAGAATGGAAAGAAAAAATGGGCAGTCAACCCACCAATCTCTCTTTGTTCAGAGCCTATGTGGAGGCGTTTCTATGGGCAAACCCCGGAACACACAACGAGATGACACTCATCGTCAGGTACCTGCAATCCACAGAGCGAGGATTACCGCTTGAATACATCGTTTTCTGCAAGGAGCAACAATCCGACAAATTTGAATACATACAGGCGGAGATCGTCGACCATCTTCTGGCCATCATTTCTGAATTCGACCTGAAAATTTTCCAAAACCCTTCGGGAAGCGATTTCAGGTATTTGTCACAAAATCAATAAAACAGAATTGTTGCGGTAAAAATCGCAAATTAATTTGTCAGAAGAATGAAAATTTATAATTTTGTTGAAAATTACTCAATTTAATAACAAATTGAAAGCATCGTGAAGAAAAACAATCTCGAATTAGAAGAAGATTTCAAGGAACAGGCGGTACAAATTGACGATCTGGACCGTAAGATACTAAAATTGATAACTAACAATGCGAGGGTTCCATTTTTGGAAGTTGCACGTGAATGTGGAGTATCAGGTGCAGCCATTCACCAGCGGGTGCAACGTCTGATCTCCATGGGGGTCGTCACAGGATCCGAATTCATTGTCAGCCCTTCCCGTATGGGCTACAATACCACGGCTTTCATGGGAATCTATCTCGAAAAAACCAGCTTCGACAGAAAAGTTCTGAAGCAATTGAAAGACATTCCGGAAGTGGTTGAATGTCACCATACCACTGGACAGTATGCCATATTCATCAAGATTCAAACCAAAACCAACAAGCATCTGATGAAGATCATTGATACCGATCTTCAAGCCATAGACGGCATTGCACGAACCGAAACCTTTATTTCACTGGAACAGGATTTCAAACGTCAGATTCCGATTAAATAGATGGATCAATAGTGCCGGCCGGGGCTTGTTGAATGAAAGCAGCCGGACGCACAAACCGCTTTAAAACAAAAAGAACGCAAGGAGCAACAGAGCCTCCTTGCGTTCTTTTTTTATCTGTCGGGATGATCTTCTAAAAGGGCAGATCGTCGTTTTCACCCTCCTTGACAGGAAGGAAATCGTCCTCATTATATGGTGGTGGTGAAGGTTGATCGCCTGAACCCGAAGGTTTTTCCATTCTGTCAATCTTGAATGCATTGACGTTGTGGTACCACTTGCCATTGTATTCACGACCTTCGAGACTAAAACTGACCTCAACCTCCCTGTTTTTGTCGCTCTCTCTGATCATCTCCGTCTTGTCGTTAAAAAGGGTGAAGCAAATTTTCTTGGGAAACTGATCATCGGGAACTTCCAGAACAAAATCCAGTTTTTTCCACTCTCCCCTGGTACTGCTGCCAGTTTGCACCGGCAGAATGTCTGTAACCTTTCCTTTTACTTTAAAGCTCATGCTGTTGGATTTTAAGAAACGAAACCCGGAAGATGAAATTCACCTGATCCGGGTTATGTTTTTGAGGTAGAACCTCTTTATCAATAATGTTGAAATTACTTGGTAGCTGGTGCGGTAGCAGCAGGCGTGGGCTCGATGCTGATCAATTCAACTTCGAAAATCAAAACTGAATTTGGTTTGATTTTTGGTCCGGCAGCCTGTTCGCCATATCCAAGTTCAGAAGGAATATAAATTTTCCATTTGGAACCAACATTCATCAGTTGCAAAGCTTCAGTCCAACCTTTGATTACTTGTCCGAGACCAAAGGTTACAGGTTCTCCACGCTCAACTGAGCTGTCGAATACCTTTCCATCAATGGTTGTTCCATGGTAATGAACCTTAACAGTATTGGCAGCAGTTGGTTTTGGACCTGTACCGGTCTTGATAACTTCGTATTGCAAACCTGAGGCGGTGGTCGTTACTCCGGAGCGTTTTCCGTTGTCAGCCAAAAATTTCTTACCTGCCTCCTTATTTTTGCCACCCTCCATTGACTGGGCTTTCACAAAATAGCTCTGCGTAATAGCACCGGCTTTTGCAGATGGAATCAAGGCAGAATCACCTTTCATGATGGTAGAAAAAGCCTTCAGAATAATTTCAGGACTGAGATCCTTACCTCCAGGAGCTTCCGGAAGATTCTTCTTGATGTTGTTGCCCAAATCCACCCCAATGGCATAAGCTGCAGAATCGGCCATCGTCTTAAGGTTAACTTTGGTGTTGGAGGGAGTGTTGCAAGAGGCCAGAACAACTGATCCGGCAACCATTGCGAGGAGTAAATTTCTAATTTGCATAACTGTTTTCTATAAAAAATTGAATGAATGTTCTAAAAGGTGCGAAGATAACTATTTTTCCATAGATACCCGCGGTAGAATATTAAAATATTTATCTGTAACTACTTGTTTATAGGGTTATTAATTTTTCTTTAGTAACTTTTCAAATCCTGGAGTATAAAAAATGGCAAATCCTCCCTGTTGGTCATCGCTGATAAAATAAGCTTCCAATTCGGGGTTGTTGGTAAGGAATATCTTAGATTTTTCGAGACCAAAAACCATAAAAGTGGTGGCGTAGGCATCCGCAGTAATGCAATCATCTGCAACGACAGATACACTCAGCAAATGGTGTCTGACCGGATAACCATTGAATGGATCAATGGTATGCGAATAGCGAATACCATTCTCTTCATAATATTTTCTATAACTACCTGAGGTTGAGATGGCTTTATCTTTTAGCGAAATAACGGTCTGGAACTGCCGCTCATCGCTCGCATTTTTGGCCGGCATTTCAATGCCTACACTCCAGATTTGGCCGTCAGGCTTGGATCCACGCCCAAGAACTTCTCCTCCAACATCAATCAGATAATTTTGGATTCCCTTCTTTTCGAAAAACCTGGCTAGCCAGTCGGAGGAATATCCCTGCGCGATGGCATCAAAATCAATTCGGATGCGGGGATCGTCCTTGACCAGTTTCCCCTTTGTCAACCTTACCTTTTGGTATCCAACGAAAGGGAGCATAGAATCCACCTTGGCCTGTGTGACAGTCTCTTTCTTGGTAAAACCAAAGCCCCAGGCATTTACCAAAGGACCAACGGTGACATCAAATGCTCCTTCTGACCGGGAAGAAACCTCCATCGACTTCCGGAAGACCGTTTCATAGATCGAATCTGCCACCGCTGTCGAATCATTGTTGTTGAGTCTGGAAAGAATGGAAGTTGGCACATAGGCCGAAACCGACCGGTCGAATTGCTTCAAGAGAGAATCTACTGCAGGCTGAAGGTTCTCATTGTTGTCGGAACAATAGGTAATGGCATAATAAGTGCCCTGGGCTGCACCCGACATTTTGTAAATTTTCAAATCTTTTTTCTCTCCGCAGGAAAAGAGCCCTATCAGACAGACACAGGCTACAAACCCTTTCCTGATCCATGCCACGATTACCATTTCATAATCCGTTTAAATTTTCATCCTTCCGTTTGATCGCTCTAATCATTTCCCGCTTCCCAGGTGGACCCGAAATCCGTTCAACCTTATAGCCCACCGCCTGAAGTGCCCGCCGCACACTACCCTTGGCACAATACGTCACAAGAATACTGTTATTTTTCATTTTGGCAAATAGCCGCTCAAAAACAACCTGCTCCCAAAGTTCCGGTTGCTTCTCAGGCGAAAAAGCGTCAAAATAGATCAGATCAAAATTGGGCAAGAGGTCATAATTCATTTGAAGCAAGTCGCCCGAAATTTTATGCAGGTAAAAATGATCTCCGATCTCAGATTCCTGGTCCCAAGCAGCTTTGTGAAGGGCAGCAAAAATTTCGGAGGCACTTTCATTTTGATAGGTTCCATAATTTAGACTGTTGTACACCTCCTCTGTCAGCGGAAATTTTTCAACCGCAAAATACCGGATGTGCTGACCTGAATCTTGCGCTTTCAATAAAGTCAGGTAGCAATTCAGCCCGGTCCCGAATCCAATTTCAAGAATGGATACCTCTCGCCCTTGACAAATGGATAAGCCTGCCTGAATAAATACGTGTTCCGACTCCTGAATGGCACCAAAAGTTGAATGGTAATGTTCATCCAACTCTTCGAGGTACAAGGTATGGGAGCCGTCTAGGGTCTCCCTTATTTCAATTTTCATCGGGTTCTTCAGTTTTGGCATCAAATACATCCTGACGGATTCTGGTAGGTAAAAACCGGATGAAATCAATCTTTCTTCTGGGATTCGTCTGGTATTGGGGATGATTCCTCATCCAAAGATAGAACCAGCCAAACAGGACAACCCCCTTTACGACAGAGGTCAGGGTAATGCTCCACCAGACCCCCGTTACTCCAAAAATTTGAGGTTGTGAAAGGTACAGCGCAAGCGGAATTCGGAGTCCTGTCACGGAGATTCCCACCAGCGATGGCGGAATGGTTCTTCCAACGCCGTTAAAAACACCGCCTGTGGTGATCTCAACACACATAAAAAACTGAGAAATTGCCAGTATGGAAAGGTAATGTACCCCGAGACCAATCGCCTCCTCCTCCCTTAAAAACAGGGTATAAATCTCCCTGCCCAGGCTAAGAAAACAGATGGTCACCAGGATGCCAATGGCTCCACTGATGGCAATGGTCGTAAAATATCCCTTGAAAATCCGGTCCCAACGTCCGGCTCCGAAATTCTGACCGGTAAAAACGCCCAATGCGGTCGAAAATCCACCCGCTGTCATCCAGCTGAGCGCTTCTATCTGCGCCCCGACGCTTTGTACTGCAATCGGAATCGCCCCCCAGGGAGCAATGATACGAGCCAGCGCAACGGCAAAGGAGGCAAAAAGAATGCTGTGAAGAGCTACAGGAGTCCCCAGCTTAAATATCTTCTTCACAAAATCCCCCTGCAACTGAAGCCTCAGTTTAATTTTGCCAAGTGCACTTTTCCCGCGACCTATGGTTACTACAAACATAACCATGACGATCGACTGTGCGATGACAGTGGCCAATGCGGAACCATTCGAACCAAGTTTAGGGAATGGACCCCATCCAAAAATAAGCATTGGGTTTAGAACGACATTTGCGATCAAACCTACTGCATTGATCCGGAAAGGAAGTCTGGAATTGCCCGTGCCGTTGATGATACCGGTAAAAGTTGGATTCGAGTAGTACAAAAGTGCACCAATAGAGATGATTCGAACATAGGAGATGGCGGACGCCTCTACCCCACTGTTTCTGATATGAAAAAAAGCCACCAGATTCGGCGCAAAAAAATAGGTAAAGGCGCCATAGATGACAGAGAGTATCATGACTATGGTCACCGCATTGACTGCAAAGTGTTCTGCACGTCTATTATCTTTCGCTCCCAACGATTGGGATACGCCGACCTCTGCTCCAATCCTTCCAATCAACATCAGGGAAATTCCCAGCCAGGTAAAATAAGAGGCAATTCCAACGGCTGCAACTGCATTGCTACCAACCCTGCCCAACCAGAGCATATCCGTCAGATTGTATGCCATTTGAACAAACGACGTACCAAGTATTGGCATTGTCAAGCGTACAATCTGCCTGAGAATTGGCCCTTCTGTAAGATTTTTTGTATTCAAGGTGAACAAAGGTGAGCTAAAGTGACTAAAGTGAGCTAAGGTACCTATAGAGTAAGAATGTAAAAATTATTGGTCATAACTTTATTCACTTTAGCTCACTTTAGTCACTTTGGACACTTCTCTCAGCGAAAGTATATCGAAAAAAGTTAATTTTACTATTTCAAAGTTAAAAATCAGGAACTGTTTGCCATGCTTGTCAGGTTATACGATGAAAACCCAAATCAAAAGGAGATTGACAGAATTGTGGAGCTGTTGCGGGATGGTGCGGTCATCATTTTCCCAACGGACACCATCTACGGCATCGGCTGCGACATTACCAAATCAAAAGCCGTGGAACGGGTGGCCAGAATCAAAAACGTAAGACCGGAAAAAGCAGATTTTTCCTTTATTCTTTATGATCTGAGCCAGATTTCAGACTACTGCAGACCTTTCCCCAACACTATTTTTAAACTATTGAAAAAGAATCTGCCGGGCCCATTCACTTTTCTGCTTCAGGCAAATTCAAATGTTCCTAAACTTTTCAAAAATTCAAAAAAAAATATTGGAATCAGGATTCCCGACAACAACATTCTTCGAACGATTGTCAAGGAGCTTGGAAACCCTGTACTCTCAACTTCCGTGCACCACGATGACGTGGTTCTGGAATACATTACCGATCCTGAATTGATCGAAGAAAAATACGGCCATCAGGTAGATCTGGTCATTGATGGCGGATACGGAGGTAACCGTCCCTCCACGATTGTCGACTGCACCACCGGTGAAGCAGAAATTATCAGGCAGGGAAAAGGAATCCTGCTGGAGTAGTTTACCGACCGAGTAATTCCATTTTAAAGGTGCCAAATGAATATCCGCCGGTTTATGGAAGAAAGTACCTGCAACTCATCGCTTCTCCATGACGATGTACCTTGGATGGCCAATACAATTGAACTGCTTTTGTCAGGATGAAGCCCTTTTGAGGAGATTCAAACGGAGGTTTCTTTTCATTCGGGAAATCAGTTCGAAACAAAATAATTTTTGATTTTAAAAATTGATCTTGCCTGTGTGATCGCGACCGCTCCTCCTGCAACCAGACCAAATCAGCATACAATTCCTTGTCCATAGGTTTCTTCCAATCAGTATCGGTGCTCGGGATGAAAATTCGGTTCCCCTCAAAAAAGATGAAATCGCTGAAAATACCGATAGATGGCCGGACGATCCTGAGTGAGTCTGACATCCTAAATCTTTCAACTTTCCTGATACCACGTGCACCAAAATAGGGTTTCAAATAATATTCCATCCTATCTCTGGAAACCTTGTTGCTGTCATACAAAACCAGGGAAGAAGTCACTCGTGTAATGACAAGCACCCTGGCACCGGGAATATTGAAAAAAACCAGCTCAGACCTTGTCATTCTTTCATATGCCTTAAATCCAAGAGAGATGGCCAACCAAATCAACAAGATCAAGCCTGCCTGCAACAGAAAAAATTTCCTGCTCCGGTAGAAACCGTAAAAAAACACCAACAGCAAGGTGGAAATAATAATCTGACTGACAGATGGATACAGACCCCTGATCACAGATTGCGGCAGATTTGCTGTGAGATTTACAAAAAACAGGACCAATCTAACAATTCCATCCAATGCAACTGCCAACAGACCTGTAATGAAACCGGATATCCATGAAAAGAAAATAACCACAAAGGAGAGATACAAAATTAGCGTAACCAGTGGGATGACCAACAAGTTGGCCAACCAGAAATAGACGGGAAACTGATGAAAATAGTAGAGTGTTATAGGCAAGGTTCCAAATTGTGCTGCCAGGGTAACCGACAGGAGTTCCCATATCTTTTCAATGAAGGATAGGCGGAAATGAATTAATCCGCAAATCGCTGGTTGCAGGAGTACGATCGCGAGAACGGCGGCATAGGAGAGCTGAAATCCGGTATCCCACATCATCGAAGGATCCCAAGCAAGCAGTAAAAATGCTGATACGGCCAGGGAATTGAAGATGTTTGTATTCCTGTGCAGGGCATTTCCAACCAGTACAAATGAAAACATGGTGGCGGCTCTCAGGATTGAAGGCGACATACCCGTGATGAGCGAATAGGCCCAGATTCCAACAAGAACAATTGCCAGATGCAGGAATCTTCCAGCGCGGCGCGGTTTCAGAAAACGTAGAAAAAAATCAAGCACAACAAAGACTAGTCCAACATTCATACCCGATACAGCAAGCACATGTATGACCCCTGTATTGGTGAAATTTTGAATGGTTTCCTTGTCTACATCATCCCTGGCACCAAATGAGATGGAAGCAATCAGATGAACCTGGTTTCTGCCAATTCCAGACCCATACAAGATTTCAATCAATTTTTGCCGCAAGATCAGAGCTCGCCTCTGAATATTTAGCAAACTGACCTTCGGCACAAGGTAGAATTGCTTCTCTTTCAGAAAAATGCGGTAACCAATATTCTGGCTGTGCAAATAGCTGCAATAATCAAACTCAAAGGGATTCCCTTCATTCTCCATTAATTCAGGCAACCCATCGAAACAAAGCAGTTCCCCGGGTTTGGCATGGATTACAGAAGGCAATTTTGGCAGGTACATGATTACCTTCCTGCCAGATGAAAGCAACTGACAAACCAACTGAATGGTCTTCTCTTTTTCACGGGGAAAATCTTCCAGTACAGCAAAATACCGATGTTTGGAGAGCGGCGGAAAAGTTGCAGATTGTTCTGAGGCGCGAACAAAGCCCAAAATGGCAACCGCCACCAACAAACACATACCCCAAAAGGTTTGGCGGCGGAAAGAAACATCCTTGAAGAAAATAAGCAACAGGAGCACAATCGAAAATGCAACCAGCAGCAGGAAAGGATGGGTTAGTGGATGAAAACGGAAGATTCCGATCCCGATACAGAGGGGAATAAGCAGGCGAAGAAATGGAACAGCCGGAACCTGTAATCCAGTGCGAAGCATTTGCCGGGGTGTATGTACCTCAAGTTACGGCTTTCCGGCGAGAAAAGGAAATCTGGGAACGACAAAATTAGGGACGGACTCAGGATATCGTAAGGGGAAAAACTATATTTTCGGAATCTTTACCCGATAGGTTACTGAAGTGATCCCCTTGGATATTTCCATCAACCTCCTCTTCAGTAATCTTTTCCGCAAGGGTGAACAGTGGTCCGTAAACATGACCCCATCCAAATGATCATATTCGTGCTGAAGTACCCTGGCGGTATAACCGGTATACTCCTCATCGTGCGGAACACCATCCGGGTCCAGGTAGTGAATCCGGATGTAATTCTTCCTATAAACCTCTTCATGGATGCCCGGAATACTAAGGCATCCCTCTTCCATCAACTCTTCATCACCGCTCCGCTCAACAATTTTGGCGTTGATGAAGGCCTTTCGAAATCCTGCCAGCAGAGGTTCTTCCTTGGCCAGCGGAGACAAATCAACCACAAATAAGCGAATGGGTAATCCTACCTGCGGAGCAGCCAAACCAACTCCTTCGGCATTGTACATGGATTCAAACATATTCTCAATCAGTTCAACAAGACCCGGATAATTCAGGTCAATATTTCCGGCCACTCTTCTTAGAACCGGATCACCGTACAATGTGATTGGCAATATCATGTTTCAAATATACTTTTTTTGTTCAAGAAATGATTGCAATAGGATGGTTGCACTCACCCCATCCACGGTTCCCTTATTCTGTCGCTGCATTTTGCGTAATCCGGCATCAATCATCGATTGAAAAGCCATTCTGGAGGTAAACCGCTCATCCACCTGCCTGACCTCCATCGTATATTTTTGCCTGAACTTCTCCAAGAATGGATTGATGTACCTCAAAGCTTCAGATGGCTGGTTGTTTAGTTGTACCGGATATCCGACCAAAACCAATTCAACTGTTTCCCTTTTAAAATAATCATCCAAAAAAAGCCAAATCCGTTCTGCATCAACGGTATCTAAACGGGTAGCAATAAGTTGCAATGGATCTGTCACAGCCACTCCTACCCTTTTCTTCCCATAATCTATGGCCATGACCCTGCTCATACCGAATGATTTTAACTTTCCAAAGATAGTGGTTTCCAAAATCTTAAAAAAATGGCAAAAAACAGTCGTTCAAATTGAAGTTGACAAAAGACTTAAGAAACAATTAACATTAGGAAACGTTTTTCATGTAAATTGTTTCCTATTTTTGTGCTTTCAAATGTTAAACGGATTCTAAAAATGATAGAAAGGTCTGATGTGCCAAATGATAGATTCAGGGAGTTGGTAGAACCTATCAAAGATTTATTCTATGCGTATGGGTTGAAAAACTTAAGTATGGATGATATCAGCCATAGGTTGGGCATCTCAAAAAAAACGCTCTATACCTTTGTCAAGAACAAGGAGGAATTACTGGAAAAAATATTTCTCCACGAAGACGACAGGTTGATGATGATGAATGAAGAGATGGATAAACTCAAGATCAACGCCATCGAAAAGCTCCTCAAAATAAGCCAACTGGTCAATGAAGAGATGAAACGTATCAATCCGATGATTCGTTTCGAAATGCAAAAATATTACTCCCAACTCTACGACCTATTTGTTGAGCGTAAACGCAAAAATGTTTTTGAAGGGATGAAAGTGAACATTCAGCAGGGAATTCAGGAAAAAATTTACCGCGATGACATCAATGTTGATCTGGTCGCTACCATCTACCTCAACAGTTTTATAGAACTTCACAATTCAGACATTTGTAAAATGCTGGATATTAATTTCATGCAGCTTTTTGAGGTGCTGTTTGAAAATCACATCCGAGCCATTTCTACCCCGGTCGGTCTGGCCTATTTTGAATCCAGAAAGAAAGAAATAATGGAATATATTAACACAATTAAAAAATAATATCTATGTCATTTTCAAAACGTTATCTAATTCTGATCACCATTTTTATGCTCCTTATGGGCGTCAAAAAAGGTGACGCTCAGGATTCGCTCCGGGTTTCCCTACAGGAAGCCAGGAGGCTCGCCTTTCAAAATAACGCAAACATCCGCAATTCAAACCTGGATATGGAGATTGCCCGAAAGAAAATTTGGGAGACAACTGCCATCGGCTTGCCACATATTGATTCCAAGGGAGCCTATCAGTATCTACCCCACGTCCCTTCCCTCCCTCCGGGTACGATGGGACCAGGTACTCCTGCCATAGAGTTGGGCGTGAAAAATAGCATGACTTTCGACTTTACTGCTTCGCAGCTCATCTTCAACGGATCTTACCTGGTAGGTCTGAAGGCCATGAAAACTCTCTACCTGCAGACCAACGAGAATACTGAAAAAGTCATCCAGGATGTCAATGAATCCGTAATTAACACCTATTACATGATTCTGGTTGCAGAAGAGAGTCTCAAAAACCTGCAAAAGAATCTGGACAATGTTAAAAAGACGGAATATGAGATCGGTGAAATGAACAAGCAGGGATTTGTTGAGAAGACAGATGTAGATCAGCTCGAACTGACTGCCAACAACCTGCTGAACGCTATGAACCAGGTTGTTGGAAATCTGGATGTAGCCAACAGGCTCTTTAAAATCATCATTGGGGTCGATGCGAAGGTGAATGTTCGTTTGACAGATACGCTTGGATCCAGCTATACGCAGCCCTCTGAAGTAGCAAATCTCCTGAGTGCACAATTCAACATTGAAAAAAATATTGACTATAAAATTATTAAAACGGCGACCGACCTTTCTAAACTGGAATATCAGAATGCCATTGCAGCATACATGCCTGTGATCTCAGGTTTTTACAACCATACAGAAAAAACCAGCAAACCGGCTTTTGATTTCTCTGTAAAAGATGTATTGGGTATCAATATTAGTCTACCTATCTTTAGCAGCGGACAAAGAATGGCGGCTGTATCCCAAAAAAAACTGGCCATCAGCAAAATGGATAACACCAGAAATTTGATTTCCAATAACCTGATGCTTCAGGCCGACCAGTTCCAAACCGACCTAAGACTCAAATTTGAGAAGTTCGAAATTCAAAAGAAAAGCTTGAAGCTTTCGGATGAGATCTACCAGCGTACCCTGGAAAAATACAAAAATGGGGTCTCTTCAAGCATGGATCTGACTACCACTCAAAATCAATACCTGGCCAGTCTTTCCAGTTACTACCAGAGCATCTATGACCTTGCTACCGCGAAGACGAAACTGGAAAAACTGTACAACATCAATCAGGAATTAAACAAATAACCAAAATAGAACTCATCCGAACAAACCGCTCATAGCAAATAGCCCGGATTGATTCATCAGACATAAAAAATAAAACAACAATCATATGAAAAACTCATTCATCACTTTGGCCCTCCTTGCCACGCTGGTCGCCTGCAATCAGAACTCAGACAAAAAAGGAGCATTGGAAAAATTAAAAACCGAAAGAGATGTGCTCAACACGACCATTTCAAAACTAGAGGCAGAGGTCAATCCCAACCAGACAAAATTGGAAAAGGCAATTAATGTCAGCGTAAAGAAGCTGGAGACGGCTACCTTCTTTCACTATGTGGAGATACAAGGTGTCGTCGACGGCGATCAAAACGTGTCGGTGAGTCCGCAGATGGCAGGTGTTGTTACCAACGTTTTCGTTAAAGAGGGTTCGAATGTGAAGAAGGGACAAATTTTAGCCACGCTTGATGCACAGGTATTGAAACAAACCGTAGAAGAGGTCAAAACCCAGTTGGATCTTGCTACCATCATTTACGAAAAGCAGAAAAACTTGTGGGACAAGAAAATTGGCAGCGAAGTTCAGTATCTGCAGGCAAAGAGTGGAAAAGAGTCACTTGAAAGACGCATCAAGACCTTGCAGGAGCAAATTGATATGGCCAATGTGGTTTCTCCCATCAGCGGTTCCGTTGAAAGTGTTCCGCTCAGGGTAGGGCAACTTGCCTCACCAGGCCAGCCCACCTCTGCCATCAGGGTGATCAACATGAACTCTGCCAAGGTTTCCGGAGAAATATCTGAGAATTTTGCTTCCCGCATTAAAAATGGCAACCAGGCATTTATTCGTTTCCCTGATCTAGGACAGGAAATTGAAACCAAATTAAGTTTTACCAGCCGCTTCATCGATCCTTCCAACCGAACTTTCAAAGTGGAATGCCGGTTCTCCACCAAAGAGGTTGAGCTTCGTGCCAACATGATTGCCTACATCAAGATCAAGGATTATACCAACGAAAGCTCCCTGATTCTTCCGGCAAATATCATCCAAAGCAATCAGGATGGAAAATTTGTTTACGCCATTGCAAAAAACGGGGACAAGGTCACGGCTGTACGCAGAAAAATAACTACCGGAATGGAATACAACGGTGAATCAGAAATTACCTCTGGTTTGACTGCCGGTGATCAGGTGATCACCGCAGGTTATCAGAACCTGAAAGAGGGATCAACCGTCATTTTCTAACAGACAAAAAAAACAACCATGTCAAAAGATAAATTTTTTATCAAGGAATTTTTTGCAACCAGTTGGGCGGTTGATAACAAGACGAGTGTTTATGTGCTGGCTGTTATCATCTCCATCCTGGGGTTGCTGAATTATTACCAGATTCCGAAAGAACAGTTCCCGGAGGTAGTAATTCCCTACATCATCGTCAATTCCCCCTATCCGGGAACCTCTCCTGTAGATATTGAGAACTTGATCACCCGCCCGATAGAGAAACAACTCAAATCCATTGCGGATGTCAAGAAGATAACCAGCAACTCTGTCCAGGATTTTTCTTCGATCATTGTTGAATTTGATCCAAGTGTAGCAGTTGAATCGGCCAAACAACGTGTCAGGGATGCTGTCGACAAGTCCAAAACCGATTTGCCGAGTGACCTTCCCGATCAACCTCAGATCATGGATGTCAACCTGGCAGAATTCCCAGTGATGTATATCAATATCTCCGGCAATTATGACCTCGACAGACTGAAAAAGTATGCCGACATCATGCAGGATAAAATAGAAGGGGTCAAGGAAATTACAAGGGTGGATATCGTAGGTGCCCTGGAGCGAGAGATCCAGATCAATGCCGATATTTTCAAGATGCAAGCCGCCAGGGTTACCTTTTCGGACATCGAAAGTGCAGTTTCCCGCGAGAATTTAACCATTTCCGGCGGAACAATCACCATGAATGGAACCAAAAACTCCGTTCGCCTAAAGGGCCAGTTTGAAAAGGTTCAGGAAATTCGCGACATCATCGTGCACGCCTCCGGCGGAGCATACATCAAATTGAGTGATCTTGCCGAGATAAAGGATGACTTTAAAGAACAAGAGAGCTTTTCCCGCCTGGATGGCAAAAACGTCATTACGCTGAATGTTATCAAAAAAAGCGGGACCAACCTGCTGGATGCCTCCGACCAGATCAAGGAGATTGTAGCCAATGTAAAAGGGAAAGAATTGCCCGATGATCTTACGCTAACCATTTCGGGTGATCAGAGCCGTATGACAAGAAATACCCTCGAAGAGCTGAACAATACCATCATCATTGGATTCATCCTGGTGACCATCGTGCTTATGTTTTTCATGGGATTCACCAATGCCTTCTTCGTCGGACTTTCCGTCCCCTTGTCGATGGCCATTGCCTACCTGATTATTCCCAATATTGGATTTACGATGAATATGATCGTGATGTTCGCCTTCATCTTTGCGCTGGGGATTGTAGTGGATGATGCCATTGTGGTGATAGAAAATACCCACAGGATGCACAAGAGTCATCCCGACATACGGGTTGCAGCCAAGCTGGCTGCTGGTGAAGTTTTCCTCCCGATTCTGTCGGGAACGCTGACGACGCTTGCACCCTTCTTCCCATTGGCCTTTTGGCCTGGAATAGTGGGTCAGTTCATGCATTACCTTCCAGTAACGCTGATCATCACACTGTTCGCTTCGTTGTTTGTAGCCTACATCTTCAACCCTGTATTTGCAGTCTCCTTCATGCAACACGAATTTGACTCTGATGATAAAAAGGAGTGGCAAACAGCAAAAAAAGTACTTCTTGGACTCTTCGGACTGGCCGTTGTGCTATACATTTTCAAGCATTACGGAATGGCTAACTTTTTTGTATTCAGCATCCTGATGGTTTTCCTATACCACTACGTACTGCAATTCTGGATCAAATCCTTCCAGGAGAAGCTATGGCCCAAGTTGATGGTTGCCTATGAAAAACAATTGCGATGGATGTTGTACGGATTTCGTCCGGTTTGGATGCTGGGTGGGATGATTGCCCTGTTCATTTTCACAATCATGCTTACGGCCGTGGTGAAACCAACTGTTTTGTTCTTCCCCAATGGGGATCCTGCGAGTGTCATGGTCTATGTCAAGATGCCCGGAGGTACCGATCAGAGTGTGACTGACAGCGTCACCCGCATTGCAGAACGGAGAGTATACAAGGCAATCGGACTGCACAATCCGGATGTAGAATCCGTGATCTCCAACATCACCATCGGTGCGGAGGAAGAGGGATTTAACAGTGCAGGCAAACCTTTCAACAAAGGCAAGATCTCCATCAACTTTGTGGAGAGCAAATTCCGGACGACCGGTATTACCACCACGAAATACATGGAAATGATCCGCGAATCCATCGCTGACATCCCGGGCGCTGAAATCACCGTGGGCAAAACCAAGATGGGACCTCCTACCGGACAGCCTATCAACATAGAAGTGACCAGCGAAAACATGGACGATCTTGTGACAGATGCCTTCAGATTCCGGAACTACCTGGATTCACTCAATATTCCGGGTGTTGAAGAGTTAAAGACCGACTTCGAAGTCAACTCACCCGAAATCATGATCGATATCGACAGAGACAGGGCACAGCGGGTTGGACTATCTACCGGACAAATCGGACTCGAACTGCGTACGGCTTTGTTTGGTAAGGAAGTGTCCAAATTCAAGCAGGATGAAGATGAATTCCCCATCACGTTGCGTTACTCGAAAGTAACGCGCGAAAATATCAACTCACTGATCAACCTGGTAATTACCTACCGGGATATGAATTCCGGACAGATCAGGACGATCCCACTTTCTACGGTAGCTAAAATTCACTATTCAACCTCCTATGCTGGAATTAAAAGGCTGGATCAGAAGCGGGTCATAACGGTTTATTCCAACGTGCTGTCGGGTTATTCACCCAACGACATCGTACCAAAAATTGAGAAACTGGCCAAGGATTTCCCAATGCATTCGGGCACCAACATCAAATTGACCGGTGAGCAGGAAAAACAGGCCGAAACATCCGCTTTCCTCTTGAAAGCGATGATCATCGCACTTGGATTGATCTTTTTCATCCTGATCACCCAATTTGGCTCCATCAGCAAAACCGTTATCATCCTAAGTGAAGTCATCTTTAGTATTGTAGGAGTATTGCTGGGCGTCATTTTCTTCCACATGGATCTGGTGATCATGATGACCGGTTTGGGAGTTGTAGCCCTGGGTGGAATTGTGGTAAGAAACGGTATTTTGATCGTAGAGTTCATTGATGAGATGAAAAAACGTGGAATGAAGACAAGGGATGCCATCGTGCAGGCAGGAAAAACCAGGATTACTCCTGTTGTTCTGACCGCCTCTGCCACAATTTTAGGTTTGGTCCCATTGGCTGTCGGAATGAATATCAATTTCGAGACCCTGTTTACCACTTTCAATCCGCACATATATTTTGGTGGCGATAACGTTGCCTTCTGGGGACCACTCTCCTGGACCATCATTTTTGGTTTGAGCTTTGCAACGTTCCTAACCCTGATGTTTGTTCCGGCGCTGTATTACCTGGATTACATCATCCGGATCAGAAACCGCAGAAGAATCAACCTCAGGAAGATCAAAATGTCGAAAATTTAAGACATAAAACAATCATTCCATTAAAAGAGGGTTTCCCAAAAAGAGACCCTCTTTTTTTGTATATTATCGCCTGTTTTTAGCCAAATAAATCTATCACTAAAAATACCTGTCATGAAATTTTTACTGTCTATTTCTGCCGCAATTCTGATGCTCACCCTGAACCTAAACGGCCAATCGACCCGAACCGACCAAGGCAATTCGCTGATGGTCAAAGGAACTGCTATTCTTAAACAAATACCGGAGATTTTGGTGGTTCGGATTACCATTCCATCCCATGCAGAAAAATACAGGGATTGCCAGGAAAAATTGGTCAAGGCGATTGACTTTACCCGAAGCCTGTTGATGAAGTACGGCATAGAAGCAGAAACCATTCGAACCAACGACTTGAATGTGAGTGAAAGAAGAGATTACCTTCCCAATGGAAGCACAAAAGTAAGCTTTGACGGAAATGCGATCCTTACCCTGGAACACCTTTATACAGTGGCATATGCCCAAAAATTACTCTCTGCACTTCAAAATGATTCAGTGACCTTGCCATATACCCTGGAATTTACACTGTCGGAAAACCAGAAAAAGGAGTTGCGCCAAAAAGCCATAGAAGTAGCCATGGCAGATGCCAAAGAGAAGGCCGAAACCATTGCCCTGGCGGCCGGAATAAGGCTTTGGAAAATAAACAACATCATTTATACCGACGACGAATCGGGGCGTGGGTTGGACTCGGACCTTGTTCGTGAGAATTCACTCTTTTCAGGAAACATGGTAATGTTCAAATCTGCTGGTCAGGCTCCTGCCATTGATTTCAATCCAAAAGAGATGGGTATCAAAAAGACCATTACCGTGGAATGGAGCATCGAACCGATTAAGTAACCCATGGGACGATCTCTTCCCCTAAAAATTCTGATTTTGATTGAGTTCATAACCACCAATCAGCCTTTTCAGGTTGGAAATATGCCTGATCAGTATCAGGCAGCAACAAACAGATAAATAATATTCCAGCATTGGGTCCGGACTAAAAAGCCATCCACCAATCGGAAGGGCAACCGCCAATGCCATGGAACCTGCAGAGACATATTTGATACGCCATTTGACGAGAAAATAAACCACGACACTACTCAAAACAGCAATCGGCGCAAGGAGTATGGTGGCCCCGAGCGTAGTATTAACCCCCTTGCCACCCTTGAGTCTCAAGAAGATGGAGAAATTGTGTCCAATAACCGTTGAAAGAGCAATGACAAGGGGAAAATAGTTGGGATAAATTTGCGGGTCCGATTTTAACAACAAGATAACGATGCCTACTGGAATCAAACCCTTGAGCATATCCAGCACTTGTACCAGCAAGCCAATTCTTTTCCCCGCTATGCGACCCACATTGGTAGAGCCAATGTTGCCACTGCCCTGCTCCAGAATGTTCAATCCGGTCATTTTTTTGGTAAGCAGATACCCATAGGGAATGGCTCCGGAAAGGTATCCGGCTAAAATCAAAGCAATTTGAGAAAAGGACATTACGCTTTTTTCTTCAATATTTTAAGTGCTTCTTCCACGTGTTGCTCTGCTTTGATTTGTGAGTTGAAGATGTAAACAACTTTACCCTCCTTGTTCACGATATAGGTTACCCTACCTGGAATCAGACCAAAAAGGTTCGTAGGAACCCCAAAAAGCTTGCGAAGCATATCCGCCTCATCACTCAGCAAGGTGTAATTAAGCCGGTATTTTTCGGCAAACTCCTTATGGCTTTTAACGGATTGGGAACTGACCCCAATGATCACGGCATCAGCCTCCGCAAAAACCTCAAATTGGTCACGGAATGAACAAGCCTCCTTGGTACATCCCGGACTGTCATCTTTGGGATAAAAGTAGATAACAAGGTTCTTTTTACCAAGAACCGTGCGAATGTCAAAGTCATGGCCATTTTGATCTTTCAGGGTAAAGGAAGGAATGGTACTTCCAACGGATATTTTAGACATATTATCAGAATTAGATGATTGAGCCTCAGATTTAAAATTGAAGTACAACAGAAATAATACCAGGTAGATCGCCAGATAAGCACGATAGGAATTCCTTAGCCTTTTGTATTTTCTGTTTTCTGGCAACGTATTGCCGAACAATGCTTTAAGTTCTTTCATAAAAAGTGGTTTAATGTTGATCGTCCAACTTTCCGTCTGATAGACCAACTTCCTGAATTTACTGCGAAACCAGGTCAGTGGAATTCCCCAGACCAAAAAGAGTATCAACCAAAGATTGTGAAGTAAAAAGTCCATTAGCTAATTTTTTTTAGGGAACCAAGGGAGGAAAGCAGAGGTTTTTTGGATGTATTCCGCGTACTCGGGTTTATCTTTTTTCAGGGAAGTCTCCAGCAAGGCGACTCCTGAAACTTTGATGATCAAAGCGGTCATGAGTAGTGATCCCAATACCGGAAGGTAACTCCCGGCTGAGATGGATAGCAATGCGAAACCCCACCAGACTGCGGCATCACCAAAGTAGTTTGGATGACGGGTATAGTGCCAGAAACCGGTATTGAGCACCTTTCCCTTGTTCTTCGGATTGGCTCTGAATTTGGCCAGTTGGTAATCACCACCTGCCTCGAAGACAAATCCAATCGTCCAAACCAGGATTCCTGCCAAATCAAGCCAGGAAAACTGTGAATCCGAGGCCTCCAACTGTGCTCCCAGCAAAGGAGCCGAAATAAGCCACATCAATACACCCTGGAGCAGAAATGTCTGAAAAAAGCTGATCCACCAATAACGCTTTTCACCGTAGGCGGCGCGGAAATTCCGGTATCGAAAATCTTCTTCCTTCCCCCAGTTTCGCCAGGCCAGGTAGAAAGAGAGCCTAAAGCCCCAAAGCACTACCATGGCAAGCAGTAAAATCTTTCTCACGCCGGATTCATCCGTCAGGATAAAATAAACTGAGGCCGAAAGAACGAACCCAAGCCCCCAGAAAAGATCCACAATGCTCACATTTTTCAGAAAAACACTGATGATCCAAAGGAAGGTCATCATTCCGAGGACGATCGCCAAATTCAACAAGTAGATATGCAGAAAACTCATCGTATTAGTTTTAGGTTATCATGATGGATATGGCAGTGGCACCAACCCCTGCATTCATACCAATAACAGGGGAAATATCAACAACTGCTGCAGGTTCAATTCCGGTCAGCTCCTTCATCCGAACTGTAAAATCTACTGCTCCCTCCGGATTGTGTGCATGAAGCACTACATAATTCCAGATTTTCTGACCGGTCAGTTGTGCTTCAATTTTTTTGAGGATGAGGTTTTTATTGGCTCTTTGTCCGAGCGTTTTTCCAATCAGTTTGGCTCTTCCCTCCTCGTCAAGGGAAACAATTGGTCGTATATGGAGCAACTCGGTAATAAAACCCTTGGGTCTGGAAACCCTTCCCCCCTTCACCATGTACTTAAGGGTCTTTACGCTCACAAAAACGCTGGATTTTTGAATCCATACCGGCACAGAACACAGGATTTCATCCAGACTTGCACCTCCTTCGATGGCCATGGCCGTGCGCAAAACTATCAGTCCCAACGCACCCGATAAACTTTTGGAGTCAAATACGTGAACAGGCTTGTTAAATTCCCTTGATATCCGCTGTGCAGCATTTTTGCTGTTTAAAAGTGTCCCACTGAACTGTCCGGATAGATGGATGGCCACAACAGCATCATAATGGGATGCAAGGTGAGAAAACAGATTGGTAAAGGCGCGTTCATTGATTTGAGAAGTTCGGGGAAAAGTCGAATTACTTTCCAATTGGTCATAGAAATGATCAGGTGTGATGGTCACCTTGTCCAAATAGTGGTTATCTCCAAAATTTAGATTCAAGGGAACAATGTGAATCTGGTAGTGATCAAGAAGCTCCTGAGACAAATCACAGGTTGAATCGGTGACCAGTGCAATTTTCCATTTTCTCTTTCTGATGACCTCATTTTGTCTCACCATATCGTCAACCTTTTGCGAGGCAAGGGTTCCGAAGGCTCTTAATTCGTGAAAAAGTTCTGCCGGCTGGTTGGTGTGCAGATGGATCCGGGTTGTTTTTCCCGCACCTGCGACTACTTCTGAATTGCCAAAGCGATGGAGCAAAGTTTTCAACTCCTGCTGACCGAGCGTCGCATCGCGTAACAAGACCTCAGTACAGTAGCGGAATTCTATGTTATCCCCAGGATTCTCCTCCGTGTGAACCAGGGAAACAATTTGCGGAACTTCCGTCACCAGGTGCCTGAGATTGCGGGAAAGAATCAATTCGATCACTCCCTCTATAAATAGCACAAAACCCTTGGCTCCGGCATCCACCAGGTTCATTTTCTTTAATATCAGCAGTTTTTCCTTTGTATCCAGCAGTGATTTTTTCAGAACTTCCAACGAATCCAGAATGGTTTGGTTAAAATCTGCCTGAACCTCTCTTCTGCTGTATAGAAATTCGGCCCAATCGCTCATTACGGTGAGCATGGTGCCTTCAACCGGATTCGCAACAGCCTTGTACATGTGTCTGACCGATTTTTTAATCACTTCAGCGAATTCGCCGAAATCAACTACCTCTTTCTCACTTGTCTCCAGGCTAATGCCATAAAAAAATTGGGCAAAAATGACACCGGAATTCCCTCTTGCACCTACGAGAGCTGCCTCGGCGATGAAGCCGGCAGTAGTCGTAAATGACCTGTCCGGCCTGATGTTATCCATGATGGCCCGAACAGTAGATGCAAGGTTTGTTCCTGTATCCTTGTCATTCACAGGAAAGACATTGATTCTATTTATTTCAGCCTGGTGCTGCAGAATTTTATGTGCACCAGCCAAAAATGTATAGTAAAGGTTTCGTCCATCAATCAGATAGACCGGAGGATTCTTCTTCATTTCCATCATTTCTATCTCTTTATACGAGAGTTGGACGTGGAAGGTTTTGATAGCCAAAAATTCCATGAAAGAAAATAGACATTTTCATTTTCCTGGTTTAAAAAAATAAAGAGGTCCCTGCTAAAAAATAGTGGTGTTTATTTTTAGAATAACACTATTTTTAAGTTCTGATACAAGAGTGTGGAACGTTTCATTTTATATCAGCTGATACAGCGCCACAAAATCATATCGTGAATGACTCTACCGTAAGCCAACGAAAATCATCCATTTATAGATGAGGATTTTACTGACAGGTGCCACAGGCTATATCGGGAAAAGATTGCTGCCTGTTCTGCTGGAACATGGACACGAAGTGGTATGCTGTGTGCGTGACATAAAAAGGTTCCCATCTGTTGGCATTTACAGGCACGAGCACATTACCCTCTATGAAGTTGATTTTCTGAAAGAGGCACCTGCCCATCCTGCCCTTGAGGGAATTGATGCAGCCTATTACCTGATCGGTACGATGGGTGTAAAATCCGATCTGACAGGCGATCACGACAGGGTACTGGC
>Ga0209697_10001858_pt1 | contig 31658 bp, 40 predicted proteins | sample AliMusrvi5mmetaG_FD_184115 | JGI IMG/M metagenome (GOLD analysis project Ga0209697, IMG submission 184115) | Freshwater lake bacterial and archeal communities from Alinen Mustajarvi, Finland, to study Microbial Dark Matter (Phase II) - Alinen... | ecosystem: Environmental > Aquatic > Freshwater... | reverse complement strand
AAATGACCTCCTCCCCGCATTTCATGCGGGGTTTCCTCCAGGTTCATGAAGACCCGAAGCTCATGCGGAGCGTGTGGCCGAGATCCTTCTTGCCTTGATATTGGATGTAATTATGTATTTGAGTTTCGTTTAAGCCGATTGTGGAGACGAAATATCCCACGCTCCAGATGCTGCCGTCTATGTACATCTCCCTGATGAATTTGAACCGTTTTTTGAGCTGGATGCTTGATTGAATTTTGAGTGCTTTGACGACGGCAGCCACCGACATGTCGGGAGGTATCTCGATTTGGAGGTGAACATGATCGTTGTCTGAGTTTACCGTATGTATGAAGAGCGTGGGATATTTCTTCACTACTTCATAACAAGCAAGACGGAACTCGGTATTTACATACTCTTTTAGATATTTCCTGCGATACTTCGTGCCCCAAACAATATGATATTGGGTCTGGTATACCGAGTGGTTCAAGCTTCGGGTCCTCATGGGACCTAGCGTACCACGTCGCCCCCTCCGGGGGCGATACGTAGATGGACCAATTCATCCCCGCATTTCGGAAGCCCATCGACTTCCTCATGCGGGGTTTCCTTGGAATTAAAAAAGGCCACCCGGGTGGGGTGGCCATCGAATGACATCGTTTAGGTTAAATCGCTAGAAGGAAGCTTTTCAGAGAGATGTGACGCTCGAGAACCAATACTACCAATCTCAAGCGCCCGAATTGACGAATGTAATCGTTCTCCCGAACCCGTTCGATCCCGCATTTTGGACATTCTGCGAATTCGAAACAGCGGAACCAAGGACCATCTTGAGGTGGAGCCACAAGCCAATGAACAGGGCCAATGTTCCACCAAGCCTCACGGGCTGAAACCCTTGGCTGTCTTTCGGGGAAATCATCGCTCCACTCCTCTCGTGGCAATGGGATACTGTATTCGAAGCGTCGTCGGCGTTTGCGCCTGCAGTGAGGACAAAACTTCGAAGTCGTCGCGGCAAGCTTCGTCGGCCCCGGATCAGAAAACGGTTCTCGTATCTTTCGATGACCTGATGCGACTATTCTCATACGACCTCCTTTCCTTCAGGACGATGATCTCTATTCTCCGGCGGTCGGCATGTATGGCGCCAGCGTGTCGCGTTCAGACTAACATCGTCCTGCCTGTATAAGTCCCAGGCCAAGGCGATAATACCCGCCACGATAACTAGGAGGTTTCCATCCGAGATTTGGTACAACATAGACATCCTGACTCCGTTTCTTTAGTTGGTTTTTTGTGCTGAGGACTGCTTTGATATTACAAGACAATATGAATATGTCAAGAAACCAGAGATTTGACCTCACTCACGATGCTAGCTAGAGAAGACTCAGCTTTGACCATAAATCTTTGTGCGCCCAATTCTTTGGCTCGGGCGATATCGGATGGCTTGCTCAAGTTCGACAGGACGATCCTTGGAACATCTTTCAAACGCGGATCGGAAGACATCTCGGTCAATATCCCGAAACCATCCAGCTTGCCCGGCAGAACAAGGTCAACCATGACGGCATCTGGAACTGTGCCGCGAAGGAGTGTCATGGCTTCCTCGCCATTTTGTGCATGGATAAGCTCCATGCCGGTAGCCGCTAATTCCTTGCCGAGAATGGAACCGAGCAATGCATCGTCTTCTATCCAAAGAAGCTTCTTTTTAGTTGTTGTTTGTGTATTTGTCATGGGAATATTCTAACACGATTATTAACTGCGCATATACGCAGTTATCAACGGACGGGATTCGTGCTAGTAGAAACCTCGAACAAGCCTTTTGTCCCCCACCAAGCGGTGAAATACAGCTTCCCCGACTCGGGAGCATACAAGATCTTGTTGACCTCGAGATTTTGTCCATTGATGAGCGGCGTAGTAGTTCCGTCGATAACCTTGAACCTCCGCAGGTCAAAGAGATTGAAATTTGGAAATGTGTCTATGTATCCATCTTGCGCCGCATTGTAGAGATCCTGACCTATCTTAAATAATCCAAATGAGCTTCCCGGAAGAGAGAATCCGACGGACGACATGCTCTTCGTATCTATACGGATTCCTGATGGTGTAAACTCGCAACCGATATAGACATATCCAGATAATGAAGATGCTTTTTCAAACAACATGTCATTGGCCATGCCACAAGGCTCGATCTTGATCTGAGAAATCGGATCGAGAGTGACCGCATCCGCCTTCTCAAAGCCATTGGCCATGCCGCCACCGAAATATAGTTCAGTCGTGCTCCCGAATATACCGATGGCGGCTGAATGCCCGTAAGGTATGTGCTTATTGGAGTTTACGGTCAATTCGCCACCTTTGATCTTTACCCGGAAAATACTCGAATGCTCGGTATTGGTGATCCCGTAAATATAAATCCCATCTGTAACTATAGCCGGTCTATTCCCCGAATCGATCTTGCTGGTACTTGTGATCTCCGTGACTGCATATGTATGTGGGTCAAGGCTATAAATATCCAAAGCATCATTACTAGAAAGAACGAAGTACACCTTGTCGTTCGTCAGGTCATACGTCATGGTAGTCACGTCCCCTGCGGCCTTGAGCCTGACGATGCTCGGCTTGGAAATATCCTTATCGTCGAATATCAAGACTTCATCGGTCGGGAATGTGTTTCCGCCAAAAGCGGCCATGCCGATGAACAGCTTACCGTCAGCTGCCGCTACCCCATGAGCATAAGCGAAGACTTTGGACGATTCCGACACGATCTTGGCTGTACCAAACGTGACCGAAGGTTTTATGTCGATATGAACATCATATTTTGCCTCCGGGCTAGGTTTCGGGACAATCTTAATAGGTGGCGTTTCTGATGTACTAATACTAACCTTCGGGCTATTTTCAGTGAACTTCTGCAAACTGTAGACGAAAAAACCTAAAGACAGCAGTAAAAATAAAACCGCGATACTAGCAGAAAGTTTCCGTCCTGGTCTGTGAATGAGCATGGGCATCGCTTGGGTTTAGATATGAAGAATCAATCGGACATAATGATAGCATAATTGTATGAGGATTTCGTGTTATGAATGCACCAAAAATCTCTTGCTGAACGTATGAATGAACGTGACTGCATTTCTAACGAATTGCGCCACATAAGGCAAGCCTCCGGCTTGACCTGCATAACGAAAATGCCCCCTTTCGGGGGCTTTCGTTTTACATTAAGGCTCGACATGGTGAAATTACAGATCAAAATCATACATAAAAATGCCCAACCTCGTGAGAAGCTGGGCTTATCTGAACGTCAGTGACGAGTGTCAGGATTTCATTTCACACCCAGTGGCTGCGGCACAACATCGATCAACACTCGACACAACGCGGCGACCATAGCCTCACATGTATTGATCGTCCGGCACCGGCGCTGTCCGAAAAGTCTTCGCGTATTGCGATCCGTACTGGATGCGATGACTATTGCTTCCGGCTGCTCCTTGTTCACATAGGCAATGAGCTCCAAGGCACTGCCGTCCGGAAGATTGTCTTCGACTACTACGACATGGAAGAGTTCCCTCCGGAGAAGCTCCTTCGCCAAGGCGAGAGACTTTATGTGGACAAAATCACACCCGTCGACTTGGCGACACAACACCATGATGGCATCGACTGTCACATGACCTCGAGTAGATTCGTCATTGATGACAACAAGGACTCTGAAGTTCCGCAATACATTAAACATATTCAATTCCTTTCGTTACTGAGTTATTTCAATTTACCAAGAGTTACCATGCGATTGTGGCATTGTTTATGACATTGTGTCAATGACGTAATCCTGTGACAGATCTACCAACACTACTAATACAACGCTCAAAATAAATAGCGACACCGTCTCCCTATGAGGTGTCGCTTGTTAGGCTGCCGCAGATGATTCATTTGCCGCCTGTTGTGACTCATACCAAGCGTCGGCACGGGCGACTTCTTCCGCCTCTTCTCTGAAAAAGTCTTCCGGACAGAAGGTGTGCACCTTGGTGATCGTGAAGTGCTTTTCAGCGACATCCACATCCGCTTCGTACTCGTCCCCCGGCATTATAGGGCGCCGACAGATCATACACGGACCGTGTTCTACCCTAGCCACGCATCGATAATGATTCAGGTGCCGGCTGTACCGGCATGGGATTTTTGCAATCTTCAAATGAGCCTCCCTTCTAGTTCAAAAACAGATTACCACATATCCAGAAATGAGAAAGACCTTCGTGAAAGAAGCTTTTTAAGCTTTCTCGCGAAGGTCTGCAAAATTCGGACTAACGAATCTCGGCCAAGTTGACGCCGTCCTGATCCGGCGCTTCGCCGGTAACCTCAAGCGGATGCTTGGTATCGATATCGCCGAATTGGTCACGCAAGTGCTTGTTCGCTATGTGAACCGCGATACTCGCGATCACTTCGAAGCTCAGAGGGCATTTGTCTGCCAGGCTTTTGACATGGTCCCTGAGGCCATCAAGCCCCCAGAAATGCTGGAATTTGAGCAACCGGTACGCGATATATGCCTCTTTTTCTGTCGGTGCCACTTCATCAGCGCACGAGTGCCAGCGTCCCAATGCTCCCATCTGAGCTGCAGGGATGAGGTACTTCTCGTAAAAATCGGCAAGATCATCGCGCGATACTTCCCGGCAGGATGCCTGGATGAGCGTTGCGAATTTCGTTATCTGATTCGTGAGCGACTGATCAACCGTCATTCCTTTCTTTGCTGTTTTCAGGCGGAGGATGACAAGGCAGTTTTTACCCAATTCGTACTGAGTCATTTTCATACTATTTCTATTCTGTTTTGTTGTGCTGATATTCTCGGAATCATCCGAGAACCAATACTGGCTGAGATTCGCACATAGTTGCCAGCTAACCAACGCTACCATTTTTGAATGGATTTGTCAATCTGGTAGCGCCGCCGCTATCGCGTCGGCATCTCGAAGATCCTGAGCGAAGCGAAGGGCTACCAAAATCAAAACCGCCTTACGGCGGTTAGATTTTGGTGGAGATTAATGAACGACATTAGAACCTGCTACGTATAGGTATCCCCTAATAGATGTTAACTATGTTAACTATGTTAATGATGTTAATACTGTTTGAAAGGAAGATTACAGAAACTTGATATTGTTCCCGTTTGAGGAAGTGCCAGAAGCCCTAAAACCCTTTGAAATGCACAGTAGTTGTTTGACATTGATTTCTCCTTATCTTCCGCAGTTTTGACCTACTAGACCCAATCTAAGGGTATCTAGAACCAAACTGGTGTCCCTTTGAGTAATGAACTGACAACTAGATATGGTTTTATATGTACAAGCCGTGTAATCCGTTTATAATATTTACAATTAACTCAACTCCAAATCATTAGAGATTGTTAGCTATTATGTATACCTCCCAAAACAAAAATACTGTTAACAGTACACGATACCAACGATTCGACATCGGTGGATATGTCAGAGAATTCATTATGGACATGAGAGACAGAGGACAGAGATTCAGAACCAGTCATCCTGAAGAAGTCAGGTATATGAAAGAGCTTCTTAACAACCCTGAATATACAAGATTCAAATCAACACGGGACATTATCACCCATCTCCCTATTTGGGATAGACAGAGGGTTGATTATATTCCTTCAAATCTAGGTAAAGGATTTATATTTTACTTTGTCTGTAACGGATGTGGACAAAGAGTAAAGTATTTATACGAATACAGCACTATCAAACCACCGCTTTGCAGGGTTTGCTGTGGACTTGGTTACGAAGCACCACCTAAGAAAGGACGTGAGCTTATCCGCCTATTGCAGAAAGGACACTATCCAGAATATCCAAGCGAAGTAAGATGGATGATAGCTAAGCGGGCTGGTATAAGGAAGGAAGATCTATACTAGACATTTTATCCACCACATCCATCTCGTGAACAACTCCAACCACCTCCAACTTCTGTGCAGGGACCCCTCGATTGCGAACATTGGCCATCTGGATATACCGTTACATTATAAGAGGATGCCCCCGATGAGACAGCATATGTTCCTGGTGTTGAAATTTCTTGTTTTGTTAAATTGAACGGGTACGCCCCAGAGATCGAATCATTCGTTACTGTCATTACATTCCCTTGGGCTGTTCCAGTAACATCAACATTTTGACCTTTAGAATCAATAAGTCTTACATTCGAGACAGAAGCAGAGACTGATTCAGAGGAACCGACATCTTTAAGACCTGAAACATCTACTTTAATCATGAATGTGTTATATGGGCTTGAATGGATGCTTAGTGATGGTATGTTCCTAATATTAGAAAATATCACGACTCCATTTGAAACTACAGCGGTAGCGATTGGGTTAGTATATCCGTAGCCAGCACTATATAGATTTGCAGTATTAATATTGCCTTGCCCTGAACTGGTTATATTTGCGGTTACTGAACTTACTGATTGGTCACTAGATGGCTGAATATCAAATGTAAGTATTGGCAAACTAAGATATTGGCCATTAGTCGCTGAGAATGTATCAGTATGCGGAGTATATGAACCAAGCGAAATTACTGCAGAGGGTGGATTGATAGTAGACGTAGGAGAAACTGCCGCTGATTGCTGGACTTGATTTTGTGTATTGGCAATCGTGTTTTGTGCTGTCGTTAGACTTGTCTGGCACATGGCATAGCTGTTTTGAACTGAAACTAATTGATTTTGAGTCGTGGCGAGCCTTGATTGGAGAAGGCTGTTTTGAGCAGTAAGTGAACTGACTTGTGCTTTCAATTTCGATTCATCATTGGCAGATGAGCTAGCTTTCTGTGTCGGCGGCGTGTCTGTTGCATCATTAGCACTCACTGTCGGTGGTAAAGGTTCGGTAGTAGAAGATTGTTGCTGGCTTGTGGTTGCCTGACCTTCAGGAACAACTATTTGTTGAACAGATGGCTGGTTGTAATTACTACTTGACCCAAACCAATCTAATGGATTCCACCACGACGCTAGTGACACCGATGGGACAATAAGAATAACGCTTACAATTGGAAGATATTTTTTCATATATTTTCTTTGATTATTAATAATTTGTTATGAATTACTTCGGCATAGCCAAAAACTCACCAATAACTTTTGGTGACCAGTATTTATCATAAATCTCCCTAAGAAACTTGGTGTCTTTGCATTTATCAAGGAACCTCTCGTAGTCCGTCTCGTTGTATATCATTCCACCGTGAGGGCCAACCATACCGTCTGCTTCACTCAAAATTGAATTGAGTGTTTGATAGGAAAACATTCTTGTCGACTTTTGACGTTCGACTTCTCTTGCAACAAATTCTTTGTCGGAAATTGCTGTTATTATCTTCTCGTGAATATTCTTCCTGACATATTCGACTTGTTTCTTCGTATTTAACGGCAGGTAAAGCTCCCAACTATTATGTATGGTCGGATTGGTATCAAACTCATAATTAAAATTAATATCGTAACACCAACCGAGATCATTTCTTAGCCAATCCATGAGGACGCCCTGGGTGTTGTTTGTGAGAAGCTCTCCTAAAAAAGAAATACCAAAGTTCGTTAAGACATTTGATATAGTCACAATGCCACCTATACGATACAAGAAACGATTGATACCATGAAACTTTTTCTCGTGATATTTTTTATTGCCCCATTTGATTTGCTCTAAATTCATGGGCAGATTATGTTTCTTTGTTTTTAGTTTGCTGAGTTCATCAATAACCACATCACGATTAAACTTTCCACCCACGATAAGGTATACCCTCGGATCGAAGTATGCCTTATGAAGGCGAGTGAGTCTTGCCACGGTCATCTTTTTTAGGTCACTCTCATTACCTATTCTTTGTCGGGCACTAAACACTCTTGTTTTTTTCCATTTTGCCAAAAGGTGATGCTCTAACGCGTCATCACCCGGATACCATCTGTTACTTCGTTTTGATTCACTTAATATTATGCCTGCTTCATGAGATATGTCTTCCGCCTTGATAATGGGGTAAAAAACATGGCTCAAGAGACCTTTAAATGCCATAGAAAACATATTCGAACCGATACTTAGATTATATTCTGTATACAATGAACATGTTTGAGCATTAAAGTATCCGCCTGAAAGCTCAATTATTTTTTCAAATTGCTTTTTATCGGGATATAAACGAGAGCGATCGGGGATAAGATGCTCGAGAAGGTGTGCTGAACCAGGAAGTACCGAACCTGTGTTGTTAATATGTCCTACAGGCACATAAAGCCACACGTATGCAAATGGAACATCCATAGGTTTAGCATATACACGAATGCCATTTTTTAATTTTGTTGTTTTGAAAATAAGTCGGTCTTTCATATATTTATATGATAATTATATATAGCTATGTACAATTTTGTACAATTACATATAATCCTTGGTATCAAATTTCCCACACTTTAGTTTTTGTATTACGAACCTTAATACGTGCTTCCCTATACCGATTCCAACCTTCAAACTTCCTGCTTTTATCTGTGTTTCGTATTTTATCTATTTTTCGTAATCGTTTGTCTTCATCCTTGGAAACAACACAACCAATTGCTTTCTTGAGAATGGAATCTGTATTTTGAGAACTCATGAGTAATTCATTTACAAGTCCGTTCCTTGTATAAACATGCTCGTGAATTAAGCCTTTGATATAATCGGGTGAATTCTCGCCTTTTTCACCCAACTGATCTATCTTGTTTATCGTATCCTCAGATCGATAAGTGAGTTTGTATTTGTAATTTGTTCTTTGCTTTGCCGTTAATCCATCCGCCTCGGTAATTATCCAAAGCATAATTGTCAGTAACTTCTTCTTAATTTTTCGAATCCGTTTGCCATCGTCTTTCATTGCAAGGATATGTTTGACAGCACTATAGGCACTAGAAATGACTTTATCCCTTTCTTCTTCTTTTGATAATATATCTCTGGTCATGTTTGATGACCTAGTGGAAATATACAAAACCTACCACTAGGAAGCCTTGCGGCCATATGCGAGTTTCCCCGCATAACGTTGAACACGTCCTAATGATAGGTTTTCTGTGTTCAACGATTTTCGACCATATCTTGCAGATATACCTCTGTAAGGGTTAGGTCTTTCATATTCAGTTGTATTTCAAGTATATACGCTTACCCAGAATCATGCCAGTTCAATGCCAGAGGCCGTTAGATTAGGTCGAGTGAGTCAAAACTATGGGAGATGAGGAAAATTATGGCCATACAATTACTGTGTCCCTCGATGTGATTTTGGGTTTTCTGGAATATTTCCTTATGATATTAATCGTAAAAGTTAACATTCAATTCATTGACATTTTTTCCCAAAAAGATATATTCATACTATGGATACTATCTACAGAATGCATTGCATAGAATGCGGAGAATTTCTGAAAAATATCCGTGCCAAAGAAAAAATACAATTAGAGTGCAGTAAGTGCGGATGGAATTTTTCAATGTCCTCAACCAATGAAAAGGTTCCAGATACAAACGGCTTTGATATTCAAATAACAATTCCTGTAACAGTAAAGGTTTCGGGTGATTGGCCTATCGAACCTGAAAAAAGAGTCATGTCTGTGAATGAAGATGAGATTCAGTACCTTAGCCTCCATTGCATTTTTTGTAAACAAACTTTGAAAGGTAAAATGCCTCTGAATGATTCAATCGAATTACTCTATACTTGTAATCCATGTAAAAATATTTACCACGTATCATTCATGACTAAAGAAGTTGGAAGCACCACTTGATTTTTTAAGGCAATGTGCTAATCTAATGTCAGTAGGATATTCGAAAACTCACAAATGGTTGATGAACGAGATAGTCCTGTCAGTATTTACAACAGCCAATAGGCTTTATCTATCTGCTCAAAGAAAAGAGTGCTCTCAATCGTAAACAAGCATTAAATTGCTTTTTTGCGGCTGAGAGTATTTTTATGGTCGGTAATACCCCTCTCCTTTTTTCTAAGAGACTCGAATGTTCTGCTTAAACATTATTAACGGAACATGCTCCTTAACAAATCAATATTACGATTCAAACAACTCTATTGCGAGATGTACGGCATCAGTTTATCCGAAGACGAAGTTCGAAAAATGGCCGGAGATCTTATAGCCCTATATCGGGCGGTCTTCGGTGACCCATTACAAAATAATAAATCAAACAAAGATGGAAAATAAAAACAGGGTTTTTTCTAAAGTATTTAACAACGGGACAATGATAGAAACCGTTTACAATACAGTAGAGGAGGAAACTTTATTAGCAATCTACAAAGATGGTCAATACAGACTGGATGAAAAATTCACTGACGAAAAAGGCACCGAGTACTATCCCATTCAGTCTTCAAATGACTTACTGAAAAAAGGGTTCGTGAAATTAGCTTCTGGTGTTTCAGAAATATCAGGAAATCGTGCTCTATATCAACAGGTTCGTGATTATATTGCACAGTACATGAATATCCCAGATGATTTCCTAGCAGTTAGTGCGGTATATGTACTAATGAGCTGGGTCTACGAAAAATTCAATACCTTAGCCTATCTTAGGGTGATTGGAAATTTCGGAACTGGTAAGTCGAGGTACTTGAAGACACTAGGAAGACTCACATATAAAAGTATGAATGCTAGTGGTGTCATAAACACAGCAGGAATCTTCAGAACGACTGATTTTGTCAGAGGAACACTCATTATGGATGAAGCAGACTGGCACCACTCTGATATGTCATCACAGAATGTAAAAACATTAAATGCAGGTCATGGGAAGGACTCGCCTGCAATTCGTATGAAAACATCGAAACTAGACGGAAGCATGACTACAGAAGCACTGGTGGTCTTTGGACCTAAAATACTAGCATCTCGACAAAGATTTCAAGACGAGGCACTCGAATCCCGATGTCTAACACAATTCCTATTACCTATAAAGAAAGTCAGTCGGGCAATAGACTTTCCTCCCGAATCAGAAATGAAGGCAGAAGAATTACGGAACAAACTTCTTGCGTTTAGGTTTGCAAATTATCATAAGACATCTGCAAACGAAGACTCACTTAAAAACATTAGTTTCCCTAGACTTCAGCAGAGTGCTCTAGCCCTAACTACTGTTGCCTCTAATATTGGTGATGATGTACATACAGAGGTCATCGGATTTCTTCAAAGATACGAAAAAAGTCTACAGGACAACCAGACACACGACATCAAATTCGATATTCTTGTATGTATAACTGATCTACTGAAGGATTATGCAAAAGAAAATATACGCAAAATGTACATGCGGAATATAAGCGATCAATTCGATAAAAATAATTATGAGGACTATACAGATATAAAAAGTAAGACTAACGATAATTACAATCACAGTGTAATTAGATATAAGGCAGGAACTATATCACCACACAAGGTCGGATTTCAGGTCAGAGCATTAGGTATCAATGTCCAAAGGGATTCAGAAGGTTATCACATATCATTACCTGACGAAATTCAAAAGATTATTTCGATAGCCGAAAGATATGGAATTGAGGTTGATGATGAGAAAGACCTAAATCAACAGAGATTAGAGGAAACTGAAAATAATTAGTTACCTTTATTAACACCATTAACATCTATAGGGTATGTGGCATATAAAGCCACTACCCTAATTTGTTGATGTCTATACAACTATGTACATTAGTATACAATCGTTATTAAATTAGAACATGAAAAACACAAAAAATAGTATTCGATACATAATCTATGCTCGAAGATCAATTGAAAAGACAGACAAGGAAGACAAGGTGGTCTCCATAGAGTCACAGATTAAGGAGTGCAGGGATATGGCAGTTGAACATGGATTAAATGTCGTAAAGACATTACAAGAAGCCAAATCTGCTAAAGAACCTTATAGAAGAGTAGAATTCCAAAAAATGATAGAGATGATTCAAAAAGGACAGGCTGACGGCATTCTTTGTTGGAAAATGGATAGGCTAGCCAGAAATGCCGTCGATGAAGGAACTATTAAATACTTACTTCAAAAAGGAATCATCAGAAATGTTAAGTCTACAGACCGAGATTGGTATCCCGATGATAACGTGCTTTTAGCTTCCGTAGAATTCGGTGTAGCAACACAATATTCTCGTGATTTATCAAAACACATCAAACGTGGATTGAGAGCGCGCCTCGAATCAGGAGTTCGTCCAAGTATTGCCCCGCTAGGCTACAAGAACAGCAAATATCACGAAAAAGGTAAGGAGGAAATACTGGTAGATGAAGAACGGTTTCCTTTAGTACGTAAAGTATTTGACCTTATGCTCACTGGTGCCTATAACCCATTCGAATTGACAAGGATAGCTAACGAGACAATAGGGCTAACAAACAAACATGCATATACAAGCACAAAGATAAATAAGACCAATATGTATAGAATCCTTGTAAATCCATTCTATTATGGAGTATTCGAGTTTCCTGCTGGCTCAGGCGAGTGGTATCAAGGTAAACACAAGCCAATGATTACCAAGGATGAATACGATAAAATCCAATTCCTTCTTGGGCGTGCTGGCAAAGCAAAACCAAAAACTCATAGTTTCGCCTTTACTGGAATGATCCGATGCGGCTCTTGCGGCGCTTGCATAACGGCAGAAGAAAAGTTTAAACATCAGCAAAATGGCAATGTTCACCGATACGTCTACTATCATTGCACTAAAAGACTAGATGCAAACTGCCAAGAAAAAGCAGTACGTGAAGAAGTGTTAGATAAGGAAATCCTAGAATTCCTAGCTAGGATAGAAATACCGAAGCTATTCCACGAATGGGCTATAGAGACCATGAAAGATATGCACGAGAATGAAAAAGTGGATAGAAACTCAGTTATTGCTATTAAAAGAAATGAATACGATAAGGTAGTCGAGAGGTTAGATACACTACTGGAAATAAGAATGGCTAATGAAATCAATGCAGACGACTACCAAAAGAAGAAATCAGAACTTGAACAACAGAAAATTATATTATCAGGATATATAGATGATATAGACCAAAGAATCAATAACTGGATTGAAGAAGTGGAGGCTTCGTTGAGTTTTGCTGAAAAAGCTAAGACTGAATTTGCTAACGGAGACGCAAATAGAAAAAAGGAACTCTTTGGAGTTTTGGGTTATAACCACACACTAAAAGCTGGGAAACTAAGCATAGCAACACAAAAGCCACTTCTCATCATCGAGAAGGCTGCAAACCTTGCAAAGTCCATATCAGATAGGTTAGAACCTCCGAAAAGCCTTGCAGAGCAAGGACGGATTAAACAAAAGTACTCTAAAAATGACCAAATGTGGAGATGCTGGGAATCGAACCCAGGTGCAATCGGAATCAGCCGAACAGTTCTACGACGGTAGTTTGCTTTGAAGTTTAATGGATGCGCTCTAAAGGAAACAAAACGCGCATTCACGATCTCAAGAATTCAGTGACCAAGGTGAGAAGCCCTAGTCCCCTACTTCCAGGTTATTACGCTCGCACTAAGGTATGGATCCCCTTAGAGGAACGCGCACTTATACAAGTGCGAATGCAAAGTCCTTTTGTCCGAAATACGGAGAAACGGTTGATTTAGCATTTGTGATTTCCATCAGATTTTCACCCCGATAATCATCGGGGTACCGAGTTAATGGTGCTCGCGCCGCCTGAACGGAGACCGACGATTGTCTATGCCGATCATCCCCAGTTATATAGGAGCGAAAAGGAAGGAGCTAGGAGCACGGAGAATCGCACTTGCGTCTCCTTCCTCCTTCCTCCTGACTAATTGCTCCTTACCTGTCAACGAACTCTCTCCTCACCGTCCTCTCTGTCTCGCGCTTCTTGATGGACTCGCGTTTGTCGAATTTCTTCTTGCCGCGGACCACCGCCACAGAGACCTTGAGAAGATTACCCTTATTATATACTGAAATTGGCACTATTGTCAATCCTTTACCAGAATCAGCCAGCTCGGTGATCTCTTTACGAGCGAGAATGAGCCGGCGGTTCCGACGCGGTTCGTAGTCCTTGGGCGTATTATTTTCCTGATAAGGAGAAACGAACATATTCATGACATAAGCTTCCCCACCACGAATGATCACATAGGAACCTTCGAGCGATCCTTGACCTTTCTTGATCGACTTCACTTCAAATCCAAGCAGCTCAATACCGGCCTCGAATTTCTCCAGGATCTCATAGTTGAAATGCGCCTTTTTGTAGTCGATGAATGTTGTCATTTTTTATAAGCTCGGTAACTATGTCTCCTCGACTCACTCAAAGACATAGTTACCGAGCCCAATTAAATGGTAACATATCAGTATGATCAAACAAACCTCCTGGAAGCTTTTTGCCGCCAATGAAGAAGCTTGGCTAGCAATGTTGCATGACTGCGCCCACGCCGAGAAATCCATCGTCCTCGAGCAATTCATCTTCACCAACGACGAGTTCGGACAGAAATTGATCAATGTCTGTGCCGAACGCGCCGCCGTCGGAGTCGAAGTTCGCTTTCTTTGGGATGCAGCTGGCAGCTTCACCTTCTGGGGAACCAACATTGCTGACGATCTGAGTACCAAAGGTATCGAACTTATGTTCTGGCGAACGCTTATTCCATCGTACTTCAAGGTACCAAATTTCCGTTCCTGGTTCCTGCGCAATCATCGACGGACTTTGGTCATCGATGAAAAGATCGGCTACACCGGAAGCATCAGCATGCGAGATAGCATGAAGAATTGGCGTGACACCAATGTGCGTGTCGAAGGGACGATCGCCAAAGAAATGGCTAATGCATTTGAGAGAATGTGGGAAAGGGCTCGCAAATCGAGTAAGCTACCCCTTCGCAAGCTGGCCCGCGATAGAGAATTCCGCTATGTGACCAATTACCCCGCTCCCGGTCGTCGACATGTCTATTCAGAAATGATCGACGCTCTGCGCCAAGCCAGACATTATGTCTATATCACCAGTCCGTATTTCGTACCGACACATCGCTTGGTCAAAACCATCAAAGCCGCCTCTCTTCGCGGCGCCGATGTCCGCTTGATCATTCCGGAAAAATCAGATCATTACCCAGCCCTTGATCTAGGTGCTCGCTCTTTCTTTCATACACTACTCGAATCAGGTGTCCGTATCTTCCTATACCCAAACAACAAGGGTGACATCATCCATTCCAAAACTATGGTCATAGATGGCAACTGGGCCACCGTTGGTTCCATGAACCTCGATTCGGTCAGCCTGCTCTATAACTTCGAGGCCAATCTCATCACCGAAAATACTGGTTTTACAGAAGAACTTTCAGCCCATTTCGTCCGCGATATGAGCGCATGCAAAGAAGTCCTCCTCAAAGACTGGAAAGATCGCTTTTTCTTGGAAAAGATACCAGAAATATTGATAAAGCTGGTCAGGAAGTTCTTGTAAGCCAAATCCATAGGAGGGCTTGCAGTATACCCTAGTTATATGCTATAAATACTGCCTGTAACGTAATCCAAACATTTGGCTATACGAGTTAAAATAAACCATCAAATCAAGGCCCCGGAATTGCGGGTGGTCACGGCCGAAGGTGAAAACCTAGGTGTGATCTCGCTTTCTACGGCCCTAGCTCACGCCCAACAGCGTAACCTGGATTTGATAGAGATCTCGCCGACAGCAGTGCCGCCAGTCGCCAAGATCATGGATTATGGGAAGTATTTGTACGATGAAAAGAAGAAGGTCAAGGTCTCCAAGTCAAAGACCGTGACCACGGAGCTCAAGATAGTCCAGGTCAAGATCGGTACAGGCGAACATGACCTCGAGCTCAAGGCCAAACGTGTTTCCGAATGGCTAGCCGAAGGCAATCGGGTCAAGATCGACCTATTCCTAGTCGGACGATCCAAATATATGGACCAGAATTTCCTCAAAGAAAGACTGGAACGTATCCTCAAGTTAGTCACTGTCGAATACAAGATAGGACAGGCGGTCACCAAAGGACCAAAAGGACTGACGATCGTAATCGAGAAAAAATAACATGTCAATCAAAACAACCAAATCATATTCCAAGCGTTTCAAGATCACTAAAAATGGCAAGATCTTGTCGCGCAAGGCCGGTCAGAACCATTTCAATGCCAAGGAACGCACCCGTGTCGCAGGTAGAAAGCATGGCATGGTCATCGTTCATATGGATAACAAAGCCCGTAGCCGATTTTTAGCAACTTCAAACTAATAATTTCTAATCTACTGCCATGACAAGAGTCAAAAAAGGAGTCAATGCCCTGAAGAACCGCCGCACGGTCCTCCGCCAAACAAAAGGTTTCCGTTTCCGCCGTTCGACCAATGAAGCAGCCGCCAATGAAGCCTTGGCGCATGCCGGAGCCTATTCTTTCGCCCATCGCCGCGACAAGAAGGGCGACTTCCGCCGCCTCTGGAACGTCAAGATCAACGCGGCTCTCCGCCCTCTCGGTTTTTCCTACTCCAGATTCATGGGAGCTGCCAAAAAGAAAAATATCGCCCTTGATCGTAAGTCACTGGCTCATCTTGCTGAATTCAAGCCAGAAACTTTCAAAAAAGTCGTGGACACTTGCGCCGTCGTTATGGTAAAGTAAGCGTCTCCTGTACCAAAGGAGGCTCATAACTGGTTCGTCATACATGGTGGCGAAACGGGGCCCGGAGGTTTATGCATTAATCCTCCGGGCCGATTTTTATTCCAATCTATAGATCTCCCCTCTATTCGGCACGAGCGCTTTTACCCCCAGCTCATCATTTATTCGCTGCGCCAAATGCATAGAGGCACCTGGCTCACCCATAACAGTAAAAACTTTCTTTAGCCTACCCTTTCCTTTTTCATCGCCAGCTGTAGAAACGAATTGGACCAAATGGTCGCCATCTTTGTGCGCCGAATATCCAAAGAGAGTCTCAATATGCGCTTTGACTTTGATGGTCTTGCGGTGAATATGTACTTTTTTCAATCCATCTACCAATTGTCTTCCGAGCGAACCGGTAGTCTGATACCCGACAAGAAGAACGGTGTTGCGTCCGTCGGGTAGATACTGTTCCTCATGCCCGACTACGCGGCCGCCAACAGACATGCCAGAACCTGCCAAAATGATCTTGGGTGGCTTGGCATTGTCTATCTCCTGCGATTGGTTTTGTGACACAGTATATTTGAGTCGTGGAAATTTGAAGATGTCATCCCCAGCCCTTATCTGCGCCTGAACAAAGTTGTTGAATAGGTGCTCACCAGTCTTGTAGATATCAGTAGCTTTTATTGCCATAGGTGAATCTACAAAGATTGGGATAGAAGGAATGACGCCTTTTTCCACCATGTTGTTGAGCTCGTAAAGCAAGACTTGGGTCCGATCTATAGCGAATGCAGGGATGATCAAAGTGCCACCGCGAGCGATAGTGCGCTCGATGACTTGTTTGAATTTATTGGTGCGCCCTTCCCTGTCTTCATGGTTACGATCGCCGTAGACGCTTTCCATGACCAAGTAATCTACATCGCCCACGGCTTCGGTATCTCGAAGAAGCGGAGCCGGTGAATTTCCTAGATCGCCAGTAAAGAGGATCTTCGTTTGAGAGCGACCGGAGGTGGTTCCGGTGAGAGCGCTGTGGGCCAGCGGCGAACCGGAATCAGCTCCGGTCGCTCCATTAAGTAAAGTAACCTCAATCATTGCCGACCCCAGGATATGTCCCGCATCCTTGAGGTAAATGGAGACTTCATCATTCAACTTGAAAGGTTCGTGATAATTCACTGTCTTCCAAAGCGGAAATACCTGCTGAACGTCGCTTGCATCGTAGAGCGGAGATACTCCTTCGCGATCCGCTTCTTCTTTAAGGATGTTGACGGCATCATTCAAAACGACCTCTGCCAAAGCTTGAGTCTCCGGCGTTGAATATATCGGGCCTTTGTAGCCGTCCTTGACTAGCTTGGGAATACGTCCAACATGATCAAGGTGGGCGTGAGTTATGAAAAGCGCAGTGATCGAAGATATATCATATGAGAATGGCTCGCGATTCTCTGCTGTTGCAAATTTTTCTCCCTGGACCATGCCGCAATCGATCAAGATCTTAGTCTTGGAAGAAACTTCTAGCAGAAAATTCGCTCCAGTGACTGTGCCAACGCCCGTACAGAATGTGATTTTCGGAAATGAATTCATTATGGAATATTATAGCGGCTAGCGAGAATATGTAAATGCTTGCATTTACGAGATTCGAGCGAAGACGATATATGAGCGGAGCGAATATACCACTCATTAGAAAACGTCTGTGCATGAATTCATGCACAGACGTGTTCTATAGGTCGTAAGAGACAATACCTGGTACTCCAGGTGGGTTACCTCACCTTCAACACCAAGATGCAAAGGAATTTGAACAGCTTCACCTGTTCGTCGGCGGCCCTTAGTTATTGGAATTGTGGAATTTCTCTTACGACCTGAACTAATTTTAGTCCACTCATCATGAAGCGCAAGGTGCATAAGGCGTTGGGACATCTTTTTGGTGGTCACGTAAAGTTTGTGTCGTTGAGCTCGATGAAGGATGTCTTCGAGCCGACTCGCAATGCGATTTGAGCCATGAACAAATTGCCCGTATGAGCTGAATCCTTGGAAGCTCATGCGGCTGCAATTTGGAATGGCGACCTTGCGAGGAGGCGAGGAGACGTCCTTCACCGAGCTCGTAATACGAAACAATAGTAAATTACAAAATACCTTCAAGCCTGGCGCCGTAAATGATCTGTTCAACTAAAAGCTTGTATTCAAAAATCTCATTCTTGGCGAACCAATGCGGAATCTCATCGTTGGCTTCTTTGACAGATCCAGATGCGTGCAAGATGTTGCGGACAGAACGCTTGTCGGTATCGCTCATAATGTAAGAATCTATAGCATAATCGCCACGAATGGTACCGACATCTGCTGAGGATCTAGGCTCTGTTCCTCCTGTCAGTTTACGAACTATTTCAACGGCATGCGCACCCTCCCAGACCATGGCCACTACAGGCCCGCTCGTAAGATAATCGATAAGGGTCTTTAAAATGACCCCGGTCACTACTTTTGGATCTTGAGAGATCGGATGTTTGAGTCCTCTGGCTTCATAGGCTTTGATGGTCTTTACACCGGTCACCGTACGCCATTGCGGATCTAGAGTGTAATGTTTCTCTACCATATCAGCAGTTGGCACGAGCATCTTTATGCCGACCAGTTTCAGACCGATCTGTTCGTATCTTTTGATGACCTCTCCAATGAGCGATCTTTGGATTCCGTCCGGCTTGATAACCACGAGCGTGCGTTCGAACTTGGGATGATTGGGGTTGGTTTTCATAATTTGTTAATTATATGGACAAAATGTCACTGCGTCAAAATCTCCGCCCCGCTCTTGGTGATGACGACTGTATGTTCGAAATGCGCGCTGGGCTTGCCGTCGGCCGTGCGAAAAGTGTAACCATCTGAGTCGAGTTTGATTCGTGCACTACCGAGATTGAACATTGGCTCGATAGCGATGACCATGCCAGGCTTCAAAGCCTCGCCCTTGCCAGGCTCACCGTAATTCGGAACATAAGGGTCTTCATGGACATCATACCCAACGCCATGACCCGCCAACTCTTCGACGACTCCGTATTTGAATGGCGCCGCTACCCTCTCGATGGCATTGCCTATATCGCCAACTCTCTTGCCTCCTTTGGCAGCTTTAATACCGATCATCATGGCCTTTTTCGTAACTTCCAACAGCTTCTCTAACTCAGGACTTATCTTGCCAACCGGTACTGTGATCGCAGCATCGGTGATTAGTCCTTTGTGAACGAGTCCTAGGTCCAGACTGACGATATCGCCTTCTTTCAAGATCTTATCTTTTTCATTTGGAATACCGTGGACCACCTCATCATTCACAGATACGCATAAAGCAGCCGGGTACGGCCTCTTTGAACCGACCGGTGTGTAATCTAGAAACGCTGATTTATCACCACCGTCGCTTATCAATTCTCGTGCATGAGCTTCTAATTCACTTGAATGAACGCCTGGTTTGACCATGGTGGCTAGCTGCCGCAATATTTCCGCATGACGCTTGCCTCCTTCGCGAAGAATGGCGATATCTTCCTTTGTCTTGATGGTGATCATTGATCAAACACTACTTCAAATCGAGCTTTTTCACAATGTCGGCGTGTATATCATCAACGGAACGCTCGCCATTCACGTTCAAGAATTTGTAGACAGGATTGTTCCGGTAATAGTCGATCGTCGGCGCCACGTCTGTATCAAACCAAGACATGCGAACTTTGATATCTTCCTCCGTGTCATCCTGGCGCTTACGAGCCATGAGACGTTTGAATGATTCGTCTGCATTGACCTCGATATCGATGACCCAAGGCATATTTAGTTTATAAAAGCTAAAGATTGATTCCAATACCTTTGTCTCATGTGGCTTTCTTGGCATTCCATCAAATATCAAATGTTCGTCACCGGTGTATCTTTCATTTAGAGCATTTGCCCATTGATATACGGAAAGAAACTCCGGCATCAGTCCGCCAGCGTCATAGATATTCTTGGCAAGCTTCTGTGTTAAGGTCGATCCTTTTATGAAATGTCTAAACTCTTCTCCATTCTGAATATAAAGAGAAGTCCTAGAAGGATCGAGCTTCTTCAATAGAGCAATGAGCAATTCCGCCTGCGTGCCTTTTCCGCAACCTGATCGGCCTATGAAAATGAATGATTGTGGGGACATAGGAGAAGTAATAAAGAAATTTCACTATTTAATAAGAACAAAATTCACGTCCGCAAATAATACTTTGCCGTTCGAGCAACCACCGACGTCTTTATCTCCGAAAACCATTGACGCTTGCACTGTCTCATTAGAGATCCATTTAATACTGTTCAGCTTTTGTTCTGAAATACCACCGGCGATTTTTTCCAGTTTTGTTTGGTCCAATCTTACAATCGAGTAATCTGTCAAATCTATTACCATAGGTTTTTCAAAGCCAACACAACTTCCTCCCCATATACCTCCTTTAAAGGCCACGTATTTCTGGTCTGGTGAAACAGTGAAAAGTATCGGCTTATCCATTGTAAAAGCATAATAATTATTATCATCTCTGTTATTCCAACCTACCAGACTGACAGCATGAACAAGCTTGTTATCCTTATATATTTCTACAGAGTAATCCGGGGTTTGATTACCAGTATCTTTTGCAAATGATTTGAATGTGTAACGAGTGGTCAGCGAAGTCTGCGGCATCGGGAGTTGCTTATTTAGCAAATATAGATAACCACCAATGACTACGACCATTAACAGAACGACAGCAACCCATAAAGCAACTGAACCTTTTTGGAAGCTTTTCATACCCCAAATAATACCACATTTTGAGTAGTTCAGTCGTCGACAACTTGTCGATGACTCAATTTGCATGCTTACGAAGTTGAACTATTCCTAATAAGCTCGGGTCATATCGTTCTCCGAAAATGGTCATACCGTTAATCTTGCTGTGACAAGATTTGTCGATTCAGCGTCCCAAACAAGGGCTATAACATTGGCGAACAAAAGTCCTAAATATCAGCAATCTTGCTACAGCAAGATTCGGGAAAGCGGGTTCACAGGAAAGGCATGCGCGACCCGATGTGATGACTTTCAAAAGAAATAGAAGAAGCCGCGAGCGTGCCAGTATTCCTCTACCAACCACCGAGCGTTGGTAGAAAAATCTGGAAACAATCGCGGCCTTTTTTGAACTTGGACGTAGGAAATGCACAAGTTCTCTAGGGTGTGACCTGCAGGACAGACTGCGGCCTAGACATGGTCTTCACATTCGGGCTTTTACGGGTCGATAATGGTATCCGTCGACCTGATTGTTTACCCTACTAAATTGTGATTTCCGAGAAACAGGAACCTTATAATTCTCCTTGAAACTAAAACTGGAACCTGTCTCATGCCACCTAAGTGGCTTAATCCGCGTTCAGAACAGTCCTAACTAGCAACTGCCCCGAACGCGTAACTAACTAGGTGCTGTTACCGGTCATATAACGTCAAGCCTTAACCTCACCACAAACGCATGCAGTGATTGTCACATATACTAACAGAATAACGGCAAATGACAAGAAAAAAACAAAGTTGTCGTTTCAGCTTTGCTTTTTGCTTATTCAATATGAAATTACTTCCTAGTACTCCCTCATCGCCACCTGTGCATCAACTTTCTTAAGAAGATCGAGAACGACGGAGACAACGATGAGGAGGGCGGTACCGCCGACGGCGAAGGATTGGGTCTGATCAGGAGAAATACCTTGAATAATGAGAGGTAGGATAGCAATAAGTCCGAGGAACACAGCGCCAACTAGAGTGATACGAGTGACGATGGTGGCTAGATGATTCTGGGTATGTTCACCGGGACGAACGCCCGGAATGAAGGCGCCTGAACGCTGAAGGTTCTCGGAGATCATCTTTGGATCAAAGGTCACCGCTGTGTAGAAGTAAGTGAAAAGAACTACCATGATGAAATATAGCGCACCATAAGTCCACGAAGGTGGTGTAAGCAAGACCGCCAAAGTACTTGACCATGACGCTATGAGCGGATATGCGGCCCATTTAGCCAAAGCGTGGAATATGAGCTGAGGAAAGAGGAGGATGGAAAGGGCGAAGATAATTGGAATTACACCGGACTGGTTGAGACGAAGCGGGAGATATGTAGAAGCGCCGCCGTAGACTTTGTTGCCGCGAACCTGCTTGGCATAGGTGACAGGCACAGAGCGTTCGGCTTCGGTGACATAGACCACCGCAGCTACGGACAGGATAGCGACGACCACGACTCCGATGTAGAACGGCAAATCAGAGGAACCTCCAGCAGTCAGCTTTGCATAATTCTGAGCTATATCAGTCGGCAATCTGGAGACGATACCGGCAAAGATGATGAGCGAGACGCCATTGCCAATACCAAATTCGGAGATAAGCTCGCCTATCCACATGAGCAACATCGATCCGGCCGAGACGACGATGACGTTGACCGCGAAGGAAAAAGTAGTGATATGCGGCAATATGTTCTGCGATTGCAAAAGGATGAGAAATCCGATGGCCTGGACGACAGCCAAAGGCGCGCCGAGCAAGCGGGAATACTGCGAGAGCTTCATGCGGCCCGCCTCCCCTTCTTCATGCATGAGGGCTTTCCAAGACGGGAACATCATGGTAAGGAGTTGAACGATGATGGAAGCGGTGATGAAAGGTCCGACGCCTAGCATGACGATGGAAAGATTGGAAAGACCGCTGCCTGAAACGATGTTCAGGAATCCGAACAATTGGCTAGAGGAAAGGAGTTTAGCAAGGTTGCCCGGATCGACGCCTGGAATAGGGATGGTGGCCATGGCACGAAAAAGCACCAAGGCTATAATGGTAAAACCGATCCTTTTTCGCAAGATCGGATCCTTGAAAGCGATTCTCATTTTTTCCAGGAAATTTTGCATTTTATTTTGAGTTTACTTCGTCTCCTTCGCTACAGCTTTCTTGTTCTTGTCTCCTTCCTTCTTGGGCTTGGATTCTTTGGTCTTTGAGTCGGATTTCTTTTCGGTGGCCGGCTTCTCAGCTTTCGGGACTTTGACCTTCTTTGGAGCGGCCGCGCGCTTGGCTTGAGCTTCTGTCGGTTCCTTCACGAGAATACGTGATTCGACGGGAGTGACTGATCCGCCAGCCTTCTCGATCTTGATCTTGGCTGATTCAGAAACAAAGCATCCAGAGAATTTCAGAGCCTTGGTGACTTCTCCGTCACCCAAGATTTTTACCAAAGGAGTGTGTCCTGACCAGGTCGAGACAACACCTTTCTGGAGGAGGATGGTCGGAGTGATCGCTTCGTTGGCTGAAAATGCACCCTCGATGATCGCCAAATTTACTACGACCGGCTTCTCTTGGAAGCCCTTATTCTGGTTGACACCACGACCACGGAGCTTTGGCAGCTTCTTGATGATATCACGCCATTCAGGACGCTTCTTGTTACCAGCACGAGCGCTCTGACCTTTACCACCGCGACCGGAAGTCTTACCACGCTTTCCCCCACGTGCCACGATAACGCGTTTCATATTCGGATGAGTTCTTTTGAGTTGATTGGTTTGCATGTAAGTAAGTTCGTAAAGTCTGAAAGTTAGAAAGTTTATAAAGTCAGGCTTTATGAACTTTATGAACTTTATGAACTTTGTAACTTGTTAACTTTTAACTGGTCTTTCGACATCTTGGAAAGATTCTTCAAAGCCTCGATGGCGGCTCTGGCATTATTCAAACGATTCTTGCTGCCTGAAAGGAACTTGGCACAGACATCCTTGATCCCTGCCAGTTCGATGACAGCACGAGCCGAGCTACCAGCAACAACGCCACTTCCACGAGCTGGGAAGATCTTGATGACGGCACTGCCGTACTTCCCTTCGACTGCATGCGGGATGACCATTTGAGCTGACAATGGAACTTTAATGAGATGCTTCTTGGCTTCACGGGTCGCTTTCTCCACGGCGCCAGCGGTATCACCGCCTTTGCCGAGCCCGACACCGACACGTCCCTTACGATCGCCAGCGACTACAGAAACACTGAAGTTCATACGTCGTCCACCGGAAGTCACACGGGTGACGCGGCGGATATCGATGATCTTGGAATCGAACTCTGGTTTGACACGGTCTCGCGAATCGCTGCGTCCGCCACGAGGACCACCACGTCTCTGTTGACCACCTTGTCCTTGTGGGCCTCCCGAGGAAGGACCGCCTCCGCGTCCGCCGCGTCTGGCTGGATCGCCACGCAACTTGCGGCCTGGAGTGACTTTGTTGACTGAAACGGCTGCGACTTCCGCGACAGGAGCTACCTCCGCGACCGCTTCGACGACAGCTGCTGCATCAACGCCGGTCGACGGTATCTTCACCTCGCTTCCGTTATTTGGTTGTATATCTTTGGCTGGCATTTTATTGATTGAAAATGATTATTGAAGATTAGAATTCAAGACCTCCCTCTCGTGCAGCGTCGGCCACCATTTTAATCTTTCCGGCGTAAAGGTATCCGCTTCTATCAAATACGACCTTGATGATCTTCACTGCTTTGGCCTTCTTTGCAATCTCCACTCCCAATTCTTTGGCCTTATCGACAGGCTTCGCTGCCGTGGACTTACGAGAATCACCAGAAACCAAAGTTACGCCTTTGTTATCGTCGATGATCTGGGCGTAGATATATTTGTGCGACTTGAAAATGGCCAAGCGAGGACGTTCGGCTGAACCATGGATCTTGGCGCGGACACGCGCTTTCCTGCGGGCAAATATCTGTTGTTTTTTCTCGATGATTTTCATGTTGATTATGCTGCTTTCTTACCCTGTTTCCTACGGATGACTTCATCTGAATATCTGATGCCCTTGCCGAGATACGGCTCCGGCTTCTTGGTGGCACGGACCACGGCGGCGAACTGACCGACTGTCTCGCAATTTATTCCAGATATGTTGATGTTCATCTTTTCGCAGGTGACCTTGAGATCGGCCGGGATAGGGATCGAAACTGGATGTGAAAAGCCGACGTTCAAGATCAAATCCTTACCTTTGACATCAGCCTTGTAACCTATACCTTCGATGATCAGTTTCTTTTCGTAGGCCTTGTTGACGCCGGCGATCATGTTTTTGATATGGGACGCGTATGTGCCCCAGAGAGCATCTGACTGGAGATTCTTGAAAGCCTGAGTCAAAGTGATAGCGCCGTTTTCTATGACCACCTTGATATTCGGCTTGAAGTCCTTGGTCAAGGTACCGAGAGGACCTTTCACCGTCATAACGCCGGCTGAATAGCTAGCTTCAGTCTTTGGCGGCAATACGATAGGTTTTTTGGCGATTCTTGACATGTTGATTATTGAAAATGAAATTTACCAGATCTTGAACAAGACTTCCCCGCCAACTTTGAACTTCTTGGCCTCTTCATCGATCAGAATGCCTTTTGGCGTAGAAAGAAAAGTGTTACCAAAACCACTCCTGTACATGCGGATGTCGGTTGATTTCTGGTATATGCGTCGTGACGGCTTGGAAATGCGCTCGACTCCATGAATGCGTGGACCTGTCTCGAAAGTGACCAATCCAAGGACGATCTCTTTGTCGAAAAGTTTACCCTTCTTTTCTACTGAAGCAATGTAACCTGCTTTCTTCAAAGCATGAGCCACGTTCTCGGCGAACTTCGAATAAAGGACGCTGACTGAAGCCTTGCCGGCAAAGCTGGCATTCTGAATCCTGATTATGAGGTCTGATATAGGGTCGGTTACCATGATGATTTCTTTATACCAGGAATGACGCCTTCATTAGCGAATTCACGGAAACAGATGCGGCAAAGATCGAAGTCGCGCATATATCCATGCTTGCGTCCACAACGGAAACAACGTCGAACGACGCGCGATTTGAATTTCGGCTTCTTCTGCGATCTGGCGATTACTGATGTTTTGGCCATTTAAAATGGGATTGGTTAGTCCGTTCCCTATCGGGGCGGGGCTTCCAATCGCTTTTACCTCATATACCAACGTATTTAAAGGTATTTAGGATACTAGCAGAAGGTGGGGTGGGAGTCAAATTAGCAATTATCTACGCACGGAGGAATGCTAAGGCCATAACACTCTTCTTTCGTATCTTAATTTGTGACAAACTTAATAGAATCGGCTAAATTTAGTAACAAACTCGATGATATGGATTTGCCAATATAAATTATTTCAATACGATTTGCAATTTTACCACGATCACTACCACTCAATAAGGTTACATTGTTAGGAAGTGGTAGTACGATTGCGTCTATTTCTCCGCCGCTTTGGACATTGGCATGTCTATAGTATCCATTATAACCATTGGCAGTCACTACTCTGCTGACAGAGGTCGTTGCAGTCTTGCTCTCTTGAACATCCATCGTCGACGTTGAACTTATGACCACAATATTTATTGCATCTCCAGGAAAATCAGAGATCTTAGCTTGTCCCTTCTTAACGCTCGCATCGAATGACAGCCTCTCATTTTTATCCATATCAGTGAGAACCATCACCTCAGCCGAGGCTGGATCCCAGTACTGAACAACAGAATTAACATCACCCTTCAAGCAAACGTCTTGAGTGTTCGATTGGAATTGACCATCCGCGCAAGCGTTAAATGTCGCCGGAACATACCAATTTTCAGGAATAACGAACTGATAGCCGAATTTAGTATTATGATACAAATAATTTGAGGGCGGATTTTGCAGTATCGATACCAGCGATTGTGCCGAGTCAACTTCTCCACCAACATGATAAAAATATATCAACAAACTAGTTATCAATAATGTGACAATAATTAACCCACTGATCAAGGCAAGCTTCTTCGAAGGCCATCTGACCCTGTCCGTTGACTCAGCACGAACGCCATCAATCGATTGGAATAATTCATCAATATCTTTCGGATTCCAACCTGCGGAAATTAAATTAATTTTTATGGATTCCCTACTCACATTTTGAGTTAATTGAGCCTTAACGTAATCAAACAATTGTGTATTTATCATGTTGTCTCAAAAAAGTGGTAATCGATTAAATTATAACATATATTGCATGCAGAAAACTCTGTGAGCTGGACGTTTCAGACGGTATGTCAATAGCCTATGTTTAGCTTACCTAACAATATAACAAAAGCACCGCGACACATGGTCGCGGCGCGAGCGCTTGAAAATCGTGTAGTTTCAGGTTAGTCCTTTTGATATTCGATCTCTCCGCCGTTCCATCGCCCAGGCTCGTGGGGCGGATAGGAGAAGCGATGAGTCACGCCACCCTGCTTGAGAGTGGTCGGACCCCCTGGTCGTACATCCACCTCCTCTTCCTTCTGTGTCGAGACTAGGGCAGCCACTGGAGTTAAGGGAGTCAGCGGTTTCAGCTCAGGCACCTCAAAATACTCAGGATTAACATAGGATTGCCTTGGGTCATCATTCATAGTAAACATCGATCTATTTTTGTATTTGCACCTTTGTGCTTTTGACTACATTGAATAATACCACATCCAGACTTGAAAGTCCAGTGCTCAAATCGCCCTTATCCGAAACCTATTTCTAGAAATTGATTATCGTCTTTATCCTGTCACCCGCATATTCACTTGAATCTTTGAATGCTTGTGCTCCATCCTTGGCATTATATCGATGAGTGATCAAGCTCTTAAGATCTATCTTGCCTTTGGCGACTAGGTCGATGGCATCTGGAAATGAAAACGCGCAGGTCCAAGATCCGTGGACGACTAGCTCTTTTTTGACGATGCTCATGAGGTCCAATTTGGAAGGCTCCTCGAAAACGCCCAGGAGAAGGACGTGGCCAGCTCGAGCCGTGATATCCAAAGCCATCTGGGCTGTAGCTTCCTTTCCGACAGCTTCGATGGCAACATCAACACCGACCGTGAACAGCTCCTTTATCCGTTCGGGAGCATCTTCTTTTGAGGTATCCAAGGCATGATCGATCCATCCTTTTCCTCTGGCGAAATCCAGCCGATGCGATCTGTTCTCAATCCCAGTCACATTACCTCCGGCAGATTTGACTACTTGGTCCAAAAGTAGACCTATCGGTCCCTGCCCTATGACCGCCACATTCTTATCGAGCAGCAAACCCGAATCTCTGGTGGCATAAAGGGCGATAGTCAGCGGTTCTATCAAAGCCGCCTCGTCAAAAGATATTTCCGGCGGGATCTTGTAAACCAAATCAGCTGGGATAGCCAAGTATTCAGCTAGCGCTCCCGGACGATCAAGGCCGATGACTTTGGCTTTCAAGCACAGGTTCGGCTTGCCGATGAGACAATAATGACACGAACGACACGGTACGACATGCTCACCGACTACCCTATCGCCGACCGCAAAGTGTTTGACTGCTGGGCCAATCTTCTCGATGACACCAGAAAATTCATGCCCCATGACAAGCGGTGTCGGCAATTTCATTTTTCCATTATAGATATGAAGGTCTGTGCCGCAGATCCCAACAGATTTGATCTTCATAAGAACCTCATCCTCGCGAATATCCGGATCGGGAACATCACTGTATTCGAGTATTTTTGGACCGTTGTAGACTAGGGCTTTCATAGTTACATTGTAACATGCCTATGTTTCGTGTTCACAAAGCTTGGTTGAGTCAGCTTCAGACTATCAGCCAGTAACATCGCTTTTGATCATTTTGATGATTTCCGGAAAAGTGGGCACATTGAAGTGACCATTTCTATCTTTATATATGATGATTTTTGCATTAGGTAATTTCTTCGCATACTTCTTGGCATGCGAGACCGGAACTACATTGTCATTCTCTGAAAAAAGTAATGCGAGATTATGAGTATTTATTTCGATCAGCGATAGATCTATCTTGAGCTTGAAACCACCGACAAGATCCTCGCCGGCAACCGTATCGTCAAAAGGAGCGCATATCAGGTAAACAGACAACGCTTTCCTAGGTAATCGATTCTCAGACAGATATTTCGCCAGAAAGATCCCGCCCAATGAGCTGCCTACCAAGATAAACTTACCTTTCAAGAACGGAATGTACCTCTCAAAGAATATTTTCCACTCAGCATATTTGGCATCTTCGCGCTTAGGCATACGCGGCCTTATGACTTTGAATTTCTTGCCAAGCTTATCCTCCAAATAATCTCCGGCCCAATTGATTCGCGGCTCTATCGATACATCTTTGGTTCTTAGATAATGCAAATAGTCTTTCTTGTTCCTGAAAGTCATTCCTCCATGAATTATTAGCACCTGAGTTTGTTTTGTGTTCATAAATTGATCCTATACATTCATTTCGACTATACGATTCACTATTAGAAAAGCCGGCGTAAGCCGGCTTAACTAAGAGATTATTTCTTTGCTTCCTCCCTCTTGAGCGGCAAACCTATATGTTCGAGAAATGCCAAAGTAGTCTTTTTATCGTTCGAAGTCGTAACCAAGGTGATAGCAAAACCGAATACATCCTTCAAGTCTTCATCGGAAGTCTCCGGGAAAATGGTGTGTTCCTTGATGCCGATAGTATAATTGCCCATAGCATCTACGGAAGTTCTGGAGAGTCCGCGGAAGTCCTTGGTGCGAGGCAAAGCGATGTGGACGAGACGATCGAGAAATTCAGTCATGCGCTTGCCACGTAGAGTGATCTGATAGCCGATCGGGTCTCCGACACGCGTCTTGAAAGTGGCGATGGCCTTTTTCGTGATCTTGGTAGCCGGCTTCTGTCCAGTGATCTTGGCCAGACGATCAGCGATGAGCTCGATCTTCTTCTTGTCTTTGACCGATCCGAAACCGCTGGAGATGACGACCTTGGTGAGCCTCGGTGTCTGCATAGGATTGACCAGATTTAGAGGAGCCTTGAGGGCTTCGTAGGAATTCTTATTCAATTCAAAAACGGTTTTGTATGCCATGATATTTATTCGACTTTAGCGACCTTCGAAGCGTGCATAGGCATGGCCACGTTGACCATCTGTCCCTTCTCACCTTCACGACGAGCACGCTGATGCTTTTTGATCATATTCATACCGTCAATGACGACCTTATTCTCTGCTGGAAAAGCCTTGGCGATCTTACCGGTTTTACCCTTATCGTCGCCTGAAAGTATTTTGACTGTGTCTCCTTTTTTTACGTGCATGGTAATTTAGTTAAAAAGTTTGAAAGTTAGAAAGTTCATAAAGTCCATTAAACAATCTCTGGGGCACGCGACGCGATGGTCTTGAAACCGGCTTCACCGACTTCACGTGGGATCGGACCGAAGATGCGTCCGGCGATAGGCTCTTTCTTGTCTTTTTCGATGATGACCACAGCATTCTCGTCGAAACGGATATACGAACCGTCTCTGCGGCGCACCGGTTTCGTCTGGCGAACGACCACAGCATGGAGTACATCCTTCTTCTTGACTGCCTTGCGGGGTTCGGCCTTCTGTACGGAGAGGACCACGACTTCGCCCAATTCCGCGTAGCGCTTCCTACTTGCTCCGAGCACTTTGAAGATGCGTCCGATCTTGGCGCCGGAATTGTCTGCTATTTTTACTATGGTTCGTGGTTGGATCATTTTTTTACTTGAATCTTGAATCTATGCTATGACTTTGAATGCCTTGTTCTTGGAAATCGGTCGACACGCCTCGATAGTTGCCTTGTCCCCGATCTTCTTGGTATTTCCTGGATCATGGGCCTGGAGCCTAGTGCGGAGATTCATGAACTTGTGATACTTCTTGTGCTTCACATAGCGCGAGACCATGACGACACATGTGTCCTTCATCTTGTCAGACATCACGACACCGGAAAAAGTCTGCCTTTTGGCGGTATCTACCTTCTTGATTTCGGTTGTTTCTTTGGTTGGCATGTGAGTTTGGATACTACTTTAAAATGACTGAAATGTCCAGGATTATCGGCCTTTGGCATTGAGCATAGTCAGAGCGGTCATGATCCTGGCTATATCCTTGCGGATGACGCTTCCCTCTTTGACGTTCTTGGTTTTTGCTCCGGCTGCGCCGAATCGGAAGACACGCAAAGCCTCGCGCTTCTCATTCAAGAGCTTGTTCAGGTCGGCTCGGGTCTTATTTGTGATTTCTTTCATTTTCATGATTTTGTAAAAAAGAAAGCTCCAGTGAGCCGTGCGGCCATCGTATCAGAGCGTCTTGACAAAGTCAATGAAAGGCCTATAATTGTGAGCAAGCAATGTAATTCCCCGTGCGCCCGTAGGCTCCGTAAGGTTCCTCACGAGATATGGCTCACGGGGTTTTGCGTGGTTAAAATTCGGGATAATACCCATTTTGCGTGGCATGAAATCAGACTTCTGTAGCTTGGTTAAGCTGTAGAAGTGTGATTTGATAGACTGATGTCTACAAAAAAAGAAAATATTGCCCCGAATGTGGGCTTCAGACC
>Ga0209697_10001855_pt1 | contig 31680 bp, 39 predicted proteins | sample AliMusrvi5mmetaG_FD_184115 | JGI IMG/M metagenome (GOLD analysis project Ga0209697, IMG submission 184115) | Freshwater lake bacterial and archeal communities from Alinen Mustajarvi, Finland, to study Microbial Dark Matter (Phase II) - Alinen... | ecosystem: Environmental > Aquatic > Freshwater... | reverse complement strand
AGAGGACGGTGGCTGGGAGGAATTCGAACCCCGCTTCCGGGTCGTGAAGCCCTACCGACCCCAAAAAGTGAAGAAGCAGCCCCAGCTCGAACTCGCCTTTGATCATATCCCCGTGAAGCCGACCCTCTCCCACATGCAAAAACTCAATGCCGGAGTGATTGCCCTGGTCACCAATCCGGTTCTTCTGGAAGCATCCACGCCAGCGCTCCTGGCCGAGGTATCCGCCGCGAAGTTTGGTTTGTCTGTAATGGAGGGAATGAGAACTTTGGGCTGAAGGAACTCTTCCCAATAAGCACTGTTATCTTGGACCTCAAACCAATGATAGGAACCGGGCTTTCTGCCTGGCCATGGTTTACCAGAAGGCCAGTTTGTGGGCCTCGGTTCAAGCTGCTCTTGAAATTGCGAAAGGTGCTCAAAGGGGTCAGTCCGTGCATACGTGCAGAACTAGTTGACTTCGGGAAAAGAATTTGGGAGGAATGGCGGATGCCGAGAAGCGTGAGAGTGGAATACGAAGGGGCGATCTACCATGTGATGAGTCGCGGGGATCGCGGAGAGAGGATTTTCGTGAGCGACCGGGATCGGATTTGTTTTTTGGAGACGCTTGGGGAGGCGTGCCAGCGGTCGGGGTCGGTGGTTTACAGTTATGTGCTGACGGGCAACCATTACCATTTACTGATGGGGACTCCGGAGGGAAATCTGGTGAAGACGATGCAGTGGCTGCAGGGGACATACACGGCGCGGTTCAACGCGAAGCACCGGGTGCGCGGGCATTTGTTCCAGGGGAGATACAAGGCGATCGCGGTGGATTCCGAGGAGCCGGAATACGCGCGGGTTGTGAGCGATTATATCCACCTGAACCCCGCACGGGCGGGGTTGTTGGAGGGAGAGAATCCCGAGCTGATGGGATATCGCTGGAGCAGTTTTCCAGGGATCTGCAAGGGGAGGGAAATGCCGGAGTGGTTGGATGGCGAGTCGGTGCTGTGGTGGCACCATTGGAAGATCGGAAGAAGCCGGGATCGGAGAGAGTATGCGTCCTACCTCCAGAAGAGGGCGATGGAATGTCGGGATGAGAAAACGAGGAAATGGCAGGAGGAGGAATGGAAACCGTTGCGGCGGGGATGGTTTTTTGGGGGCGGGGAGTTCCGGGATCGACTGGAGAATCTGGTATCCGGGGTGGTGGGGAAACGGAAAAGGAAATCCTACCGGGGAGAAGAGTTGAAGACCCATGACGAGGGGGAGGCGAAACGGCTCTTGGAACGCGCGCTGGAATGTTTGGGGCTCGACCGGGAATCGGTTGAGGCGATGAGGAAGAGCGATGTGCGCAAGCAGGCGTTGGCCTGGCTGATGAAATCGAATACGGTGGTGGGAGACGAGTGGGTTTGCCAAACTCTGGGGATGGGTGATCGCAGCAATATCAGCCGCGCGGTGGGCCGGTTCCGGAGAGGGAAAGAAAAGCCGGTGATCGCTCTGATCAAGAAACTGCACGTATGCACGGACTGACCCCTTACTGCCTGCCTTTGGCTACGCCAACATTCTTTCAACCAGTTCCGCAACTTTCACCCCTGATGGTCCGCGCAGGTGCTCGTCGAAGTGCGGCGAGATTTCTGTCGTGTTCGGGTTGACTTCAATCGTTCGGATTCCGTGACGTGAAGCGGCCTCGGCAAATCCGGCGGCCGGGTAAACGTTGCCGGATGTCCCGATGGAGATGAAGAGATCCGCTTTAGAGAGCGCGAGGTAGATTTCGTCCATGAAGAGTGGGATTTCCCCGAACCAGACGATGTGAGGGCGGAGTTTTCCCACGACCGCACATGCCGGACAGGGATTCGTCTCATCGAGAGTATTTTCGCAGGAAGAAATGCTCCGGCACTCGCGGCATCTGGCCTTCATCGCTTCCCCGTGCATGTGAATTACGTTGCGGCTGCCAGCCCGCTCGTGCAGGTCATCAATATTCTGGGTGACGACTGTCACGGTGCCGGGAAATTCCTTTTCGAGCCGTGCCAATGCGAGATGCGCCGGGTTGGGTTGCGCCTCTTGGATTTTCGCCCGGCGCACGTTGTAAAATTCAAATACCAGCGCCGGATTCCGTTGAAACCCTGCCGGGCTCGCCACGTCTTCAACCTTGTGCCCTTCCCAGAGGCCAGTTGAACCGCGAAATGTCTGGAGGCCCGACTCCGCCGAGATACCTGCTCCGGTGAGGACGAAAATGGATTTCATGTTCTTGTCTGCCTGCGACCCCCCTCACTGGTAGAGAAGGCGCACGAAGCCATACGCTGATTCTACCAAAACGGCAAGCCATCCGCCAAGGAGGGATTGCGGACAATACCGCAACCAAAAATTGGGGACAATCGTTTCCGTTTCGGAATGTCGCGGCAAGGTATTTGATGGGGTCAACAACAAAACCAACCATGAAAACCGACCGGAACAGAAAACAAACAATGGGGGACATTGTAGGTGATGTCCATAACAAGGCCTATGGGATTCTCAGAAAGCTCAACGGGAAAAAAGGGCCATTCCTACACCATAAAGATCTCGACACGCGGATCACAAATGCTTTTGCGCAGGATTCGGAATCAATTGAGGAAAACGACGGCACCATTGGCTTCCATATGTTGGACTGGCAGGGGGATGCTGCCACGCTTGTTGCGATGTATCGATTTTCGGAGCGCTTCACTGACGAGGAGATTCGAATCGGGGGCACCCAGTTTCTTATCCATGCGCCATATCACCTGGTCCGAGCGGCGTCCATCGTGGGTTTTCCCGTGCATTCGCTGAAAGAGCTGAAGCAAATGAAGGCGAGGCGAGCCAGAAGACATAAAGTGGAGAATCGGGACGTTGCCGAGGGGCTTTAACCCGGATCCGGCGATTATTCACCACGGAGGACACGGAGAGCACGGAGAAATGAGGAAGAAAAACCTGAATGGTTTGGAACAAATTGGTCCATCTTGTTTGTTGGGTTTTCCTCTGTGTTCTCCGTGTTCTCTGTGGTTCAAAAACGTTTTTCGGGATTAATGTATGAGGAACGACGAAGGGCATCAGTGTTACATCAAGGCCAGGAAGATATTCCGCGAGTTTTTCCGTGACAAGACCTGCAATATTCCTGACGTTCAGGACAGGATCGCGAAGGCAGTTGCCGAGGGATCATCGAAGAAAAAGTTCTTGAAAAAAGGGTTGGAAATCGGCTTTCACTTGACGGACTGGCACGAGGATGCGCGATTTTTGATCGCGTTGAGCCTTTTTCCAGAACGGTTCACGGATGCGGAGATCCGGCAGGGCGTGATCTGGTTCCTCAATCATGCCGGGTATCACATCCCCGAAGCCGAACGACTGATCATGTATCCGATAAGAAGCCACTTTCGCGACAAATTTAGAGAGCGAAAAGAGGCCCGAAAGCGCAAAGGAAAACGCTCTTGAACCCGAATAACGCATTTGAACCACGGATCAAACGGATTTACACAGATAAAGGCATGCTGGAAAAATCAGGCCATGCCGGTCTGGCACTTTTCCTCCATGTTCCATCCGTGCCAATCCGTGGAATCCGTGGTGAAATTTCTTTGTTTTCAGGTGTGCGCAGTTCTCGGGTTGAATGCTGGACGGATTTGGCGTCTGCCCCGCGCATGACCACCATTTTTGAAGACAGCTCCTTGCCTTGGGGATTGGTCGGGATATAATAAACCTATGATTGCGGAAATTGACGTGAAGACTCTGTCGAAGGTCGAAAAGCTTCGGCTGATCGAAACACTCTGGGCGGATTTATCGGTGGAAGACATCGCCTCCCCGCGATGGCACCAAGATGCGCTTTTTGAAGCCGAGCGACTCCATGCCGAAGGAAAGGCGACGTTTTCCGATTGGAGCGAGGCGAAAGAGCGGATTCGCGCGGCCGTGTCTGCCCGGTGAAAATCCGGGTTCTCGATCTGGCGGAACGAGACTTGCCTGTGATCAGCGGTCGATTCTTCGGAAAGACGCCGTTTTGCCGAGGATGATCATGCCGGAATGGTCAATGCGTCCGTAGGCACTCCCCGCCGTATGGCAGGTGATGTTCCCCTTTTTCCAAATGCCGTTGCTGTGGGTGTGCCCGCATAGCATTTTCCAACTTTTCAAACCAGGCATCCTCCGCTGTGTCCGACAGATGGTCCAGATGGGCATCGGTGATGGTTCACGACGATCTGCCGAGCCAAAGGATTTTTATGTCTTTTTCGAGCGTCTTAAGTTCCGGGTCGCCGGTGAGGAGTCCGGCATTTCGCTCCTTGGCGAGAGCGGCGGCAAAGGCATCGGCGTAGGAGAGCCCTCCGCGCGCTTTGAAACCGACCGCGAGCCGGGTCAGGTCACGGTCCACGGGAACAACTTCGATGGGGAGGTTGTCGATATCGCGGATCACCGATGCGGCAGCCGCTGCGCCGCCGGCACGCTCGAACTGGTAAACCACTTCCCCCCAGTTGACGACGCACAGCGCCAGCAGCCCCCCGGTCTCCATGGCCAGGGCAAAGCGGTCCCGGACACGCGGAGCAGCGGGCTCGCCGTTGAAGAAGGCCATGAGCGCCCAGGAATCAAGGACGGTGTTTTTCATCCTCCTTGCGACGGTCGCGGCGGCGTTCCGCCTCCAGCTCCCTTGTGCCAGCCTTGAGCGGAGCGTATTTCCCCATGAGATTCTCGACCGTGGCCCGCGTGACGGGTTTGAGCAGGATGCCGTCCGCAATAATTTCAACTTGGGCTCGGGTTCCCCCGGAAATCCCGAATTTCCGACGGATCGCGGACGGGATCACGATCTGTCCTTTGGATGAAAATGTGGCCGAATCGGGAATGTCTCTCACTAGCATGAGATCATCTTACATCCGATAAATGTGTGATGGAAGAAAAAGATTGGAATAAATGGAAAGCATTGGACGGCAGAGCAGCCATCCCTCCATGGAATCATTCCGTATCGAAGGTGCCGGGAAACTCCCTTCGCAAGCGCGCCAACCGCTTCGGGTCGGTGGCCTCGACCAAGCCGAGACCTTTGCAGAGAAACGCATGGGCGTCGTCGCCTTTGAGTTTCAGGCGTTTGGCCTCGGCGTCGAGTTCCCGCAATTTTGCGGCATGGGCTCTACGTTGCTCGATCCCATCGGCCAGCCCTTCGCCCTGCTTCTTCAACGCCCTTGCCCGATGGAGTTTCATAACCGCATCCCAGCGCACATCGCGCTTGGCGTCGAACGACCAATAGACGGGAATGAATATCATGGTCCCATAGGGGGTGAGGTTGACCGAGAGCTTCATGGTGAGCGGTTTGTCACCTTCCATGCCGTAGAGGTTCCATCGCATGCAGAACACATCGAAGGCGGCTTCAAGAGCGCATCGTATTCCGCATGGGAACCGATCCAGACCCACTCGACGCTTGAGGAGTCGGGTTTCCAGCCAATCGCCCGGTAATGGATGCCGACCCTGACAGAGAAGCGATTCCCGCTTCCGGCAAGTTCCTTAAAATGCAGTGAGGGATGGCGCGGATCAGCCAGCCAGAGCTTGTAGGTTTTGTCCGAGAGATCGCGGATTTCTGCCGGCAGGGCGTTGTAAAGTTTCCAAAACCGGCTGGTTGCGAGAGACCTCACCGTTGTTCCGGCCAAGCTTTGAGTGATCCCGCTTCGCGCGTTGCCTCGTCAAAGAGGAGGTCCAGTTTCCCGGCCTTCGCATCGAGTTCGAGTTGCTGTTCCCACGCATTCGCGCGGAGCTCATCGAACCATACGGAAAGCTTCCAGAATTCAGATTCCGGAAGTTCGCGGATGGCGGATTCAATTTCCATGACCGAGCTCATGGCAAAACCCTAACCAAGAGAAGCCGCTTTCGCAATCCCGATTGAATCCGTCGGCCAAAGATTGGGGACAATCGAATCCGTGGAATCTCGATGACGCTTCGAGGATGATCACCGGCATGTCACCGGAGATTCTCAACCACATCGTTCCAACCACTGACCAGAACCCAGGCGTTCCGTTGGAGAGCCACCCGACACCGCCGAGCTTTGTTTGTGACCTCGCGAAAGGAAACGCATTCTATCCAGGATTAAACGAACCGCCCGTTCCGGTCCTTGCGGCTTTCGGGGCGCATAGTCTTCACCAGTGCAGATTGGAAGGTTTGTGGGATTTTGACCGGGCCGCAACAGAAAATGCGCAATCCGTAGTCCGCTCCTATCGAATCCTGAAACGCAAGAACATGGAAATACGCTGGGAGGATGTCATTTTTCAATTCGGGGAACGGACCTTTCTTTGCGGCGATTCCAGGCGGATCGTCGGCTATGCCAGCAGCCATGAAAAAGCAGAAAAGACCATCAGGGATTTCACTTTGTCATACGGCGAACATTTCCGCAATTCGGGCGGGAGCTTCCAGCTCATCAGGAAAAACCGGTATGGAATCGGGTGCGAAAATGTCGTCCTTGACGCTGACACGGTGTTGGGAGAAGCAACTTTTTCACTTCATTATCCCGAGGGAACGGACAGTTGGCACAAGGGGTTTGTTGACAAATTGGTTGGTCGAAAGCATGGCCTCTCGATCCTTGAAGGGCAGCCAGGCACCGGCAAAACCTCGTATCTGAGGCATCTCATGGGTTCGCTGAATGAGACCCATCGCTTCTACTTCATCGCCCCCTCCAACATGGGCATTCTATCGGAGCCGGATTTCATCGGGTTTTGGTGGAACAAATTAGGAGAAACAAAACTCAGGCGACGCCGGGGAAGCTGTCCACGAACTGAACTTTGAAATCCGGGAACGACGAGACGACCTGGATTTTGAAATCGGGAAACGAGTTGACGATCTGCCATTTTCCGGGCTTGTCGGGGAACGCGCTCACGATCTGGACGTTGAGATCCGGGAAGCTCTCGACGACCTGGACTTTGTAATCGGGGAAAGCCGTCACGAACTGGATTTTTCCGAAGACCTTCGACGCGTCGGCTTTGGATTTTCCCGCGAGGGCGGAGGCGGGGACCGCGGCGAGCCCCGCGATGAAGCCGCGGCGGTTCATCCTAGAAAAAGGTGTTGGATTTCACGCAAAGGGCGCAAAGCACGCCAAGACAGAAAGATCAGGAAAAGACCGGAAGAAAAATGTGTCAACCCGATGGTGCGTCCAATAGGCCTGCTCATTTCTTTGCGGGCTTTGCGCCCTTTGCGTGAGCCTCTTCTTCGAAGTTTAAGTTCACGGCTCGGTTTCCGCTTTGTTGATGGCGTCGAGGAACAGGCGGATCGCCCCGAAGTCGTGTTTGTCCGGCGTGAGCACGATGCGGGGAAGCCCGGCGAATTGCGTTTCGTCGCGCTCCTCGGGAAGCGCCGTCGTTTGCACGATCCGGTCCGCTGCGAGGATGCTGTCGAAGCGCTTGTTCAGGTCCTCGATCGCTGCGGGGGCCAGCTTTTTCAGGATGCGGATGACCATTTTCTCTCGCACCCAGCGGTAGGATTGGAAGTTTTTATAGAACCCGGTGATGACGTTCACGGCGTCATCCGCGTCGTGGGTGATGTGGAAGAGGTGGAAGTCGGTCTGGGAGACGAGGCCGTGTGCGAGCAGGTCGTTCACGATGAACCGCCGCCAGGTTTCCCAGTAGTGGCCGTTCTGGCGGTCGAGCATGACCACCGGCACGATCGGCATCTTGCCGGTCTGCATGAGCGTCAGGATCTCGCAGCCCTCGTCGTGGGTCCCGAACCCGCCGGGCAACAGCACGAACGCGTTCGTCTCCTTCGCGAAATTGAGCTTCCGGGTGAAAAAATAGTTGAAGTTGATGAGCTTCGGGTCGCCGTGGATCGTCTCGTTCGCCCGCTGCTCGAACGGCAGCCGGATGTTGAGGCCAAAACTTTTTTCCGCGCCCGCGCCTTCCTGCGCGGCCCCCATGATCCCGTCGCCGCCGCCGGTGATCACCATGAAATCTTTGGCAACGATTTTCTGCGCGAACGATTTCGCGAGCTGGTATTCGTCCTCGTCGCGCTTCGTGCGTGCGCTCCCGAAAACCGCGACTTTGCGGATCCCTTGGTAGCTGGAAAACACGCGGGCCGCGTAGCGCATCTCGCGCAGCGCGCGGCTCATGAGCTTGAGTTCGGCGATGCTCGCGCCGTCCGTGCCGAGCTTGAGCGACGTCTCGACCAGGTCGGCGACCAGCTCTGCGGCTTTGCCCGTGGCGGCTTCTTCCGCCAGCGTCCTGACGCGGGGATCCGTCGCGCGTTCTTTCATTTGCAGGACTTCTTCAAGAGGTCCCGGATCTCTTCGAGGAGCAGTTCGGATTTTGCGGGGGGAGCGGGTGCGGCTGGAGCTGGCGGCTCGGTGCGCTTGATTTTGTTGACGGCCTTGACGAGCAAGAACACGCAGAAAGCCACGATGAGAAACTCGATCACCGTGTTCAGAAATATCCCGTAGGCGACCACGGGGGCGGCTTTCAATTTCGCGTCGGCAAGAGATGCGAATTTCCGGCCGTCCAGGCAGATGAAGTAATCGCTGAAATTGATCCCCTTCATCAGCACGCCGATCGGAGGCATGATGATGTCGGCCACCAGGCTGGTGACAATTTTGCCGAATGCGGCGCCGATGATGACGCCGACGGCGAGATCGACGACGTTGCCGCGGGAGATGAACTCCCGGAATTCCTGCGCGATTTTCATAAAGGGGGAAGTGCCGCCACGCATTCGATTTCGACATCGAACCCGAGGAGCTGGGCGCCGACGGTCGCGCGGGCGGGAGAAGAGCCGCCGAAATAACCCGCGTAAACTCCGTTCATTTCTTGGAATGTCTCCGGGGTCAGGCCCGAAAGATAAACCCGGCAGCTCACCACATCGGCGAGCGAGGCTCCGGCGGCCGCCAGAACTTTTTTGACGTTTTCCAGAACCAGCGCGGTCTGCTCGGCGACCGAGCCCCGCTCGATCTTCCCCGTCGCCGGGCTGAACGGAGTCATCCCCGAGACAAAAACAAACCGCCCTTCGGCGACGACGCCGAGCGAATACGGCCCGATGGCCCGTGGCCCGTCGGGAACGCTCGTCACAAGGGTTTTCATCCGCGCCCATCCAACGCGAGCGCGCCCGGCAACTCAAGCAGAAGATTTTCGGCCCGCGCCTCTCCGATGGCGGCAAACAGGAGAACAGGCGTCCCGCCTGTTTGGACACGGGCCCTTAATCCCGAGAATGGCGATTGAGAAATTCTTTCAGAATTCCTCTACAAAAAACGACGTTTTCGGGTTAATCAGCGAGACCCAGCGGGGTATTTTCATGCGTTTGCGCTGGATTTTTTCGTCTTTGGGGCGGATGGGGTGCGACGTGTTGGTTTGCGCGGGCTGGCAGGGGCCGGTTGGGTTTCTTGCAGCGACTTCACCTCACGGGGGGTGAGGTGGCGGAAGCTCCCCGCTGGCATTTTCTCGTCGTGGATGCTGCCGATCCGGGTTCGCTTGAGGCGCTCGACCTCGTAGCCCATGTCGTAAAACATGAGGCGGATCTGGCGTTTGAGGCCCTGGCGGAGCACGACCTTGACCCGGCCAGGGCCGGCGATGCGGATGCGCTCGAAGCGGGCGCGCCCGCCTTCGATGAAAATCCCGCGGATCATTTTGGCCGAGTGGGAGGGATCGAATGGCTTGTCGAGGGTGACCTCGTATTCCTTCTCAATCCCGTGGGAGGGATGCGTGAGATTCTGCGCGAAATCCCCGTCGTTGGTGAGCAGGAGCAGGCCTTCGCTGTCCTTGTCGAGACGCCCGACGTGAAAGAGCGTCGCGAACTCCGGGGGCAGGAGATCGTAAACCGTCTTCCGCCCGCGCTCGTCGGACTTGGTCACCACGAAGCCGCGCGGCTTGTGGAAGAGCACGTAAACCGGCCGGGCGACTCTGACGATGCGTCCGTGGACGCGCACATCGTCGCCCTCGGCAACCACGGTCGCCAGCTTTTCGACTCGGCTGCCATTGATCGCGACAGCGCCGGAGGCGATGAGATCTTCGCAGGACCGTCTGGACCCGAGGCCCGCAGCGGCAAGAAAGCGGTTCAGCCGCATGGGCGCCGGGGAGGAATTAATCCTCCGGTTTCGTTTTGGGCAGGCCGATGACGCGCTGGCCGTCCTTGAACTGGCCGCGCTTCTTCAAGAGATCGACGCGCTCGAATCTTTTCAAAACACTGCGTTTGGCCTGGATGGCGCCTTTGCCTTTCAAACTGGGATGCTGGCTCATAAAATGGATGGACGGGGAGACTGGACCCGGCTGAGGGAAAATGCAACCGCTTTCTGGCAAAAATTGCCGCCGCCGTTCCTACAAATTCTCTGCTGGCCTTTTTTGCGAGGGTGTGTTGCGATCCGGCAAGCTTGAAAAATCCCGAAAAAATGTCTGCCCGTTTGATCGTCATCCTGATGGCCGCCGCCGTGCCGTTGAGCGGCTGCGCGACCACCGGCGGAAAAAAAGTCGCCCCCAAGCCCGGCGGGGAAGCGGCTTTCAAAAAGCTCGAAGTCGCGGGCGTCAAGCTCGGCGACGGAAAAGGCGTGCTGCACAAGTTTGGCAATGCCAAGAAAAGCTCGCTCTCCAACAAAGACCGCGAGGTTTACGAGATCTACAAACCGAATCCCTATATCAGCATGCTGGTGCTGACGTTTCAGGACGGCCGGGTGCGGAAAATGGAGCTCCGGTATTTCCAGGGCCCGACGGAGCACACCTACATGACCGCCGGGGGCTGGGAAGGGCTGCGGGATTATCTCGTCAAACGCTTCGGCCCCCCGACGAGAACGGGCGGGGCGGTCCCCGAATTGACCGATGTCCCCGGGCTGAACGCAAACTACGCGAAATTCAACGGCGAGTGGCTCTTCCCCAAGAGCGAGCGCCGCATCCACTACATCGCGCTGGCCGACGCCAAGGGCGGTGTCGCGGCGGTCACTTTCCTCGACACGAGCACCAAGAAAACCGCTCCTGCCGGGACGGTTTCGGGCGCCGGCGACCGGGGGCCCAACCCGGGATTTTGATGCCGTCCGCAAATTTGCTCTTGCGTGCCGCCCCGAATTCCTCTCATCCTGCGCACGCTCTTATTGGTGACACGTTGAACATGCATTTTATTTTTCGCAAAAGCTGATTCATGCCGCGCATGAAACCATCTTTCCGTGCACCGTGCGGCCCGTTGTTCAAGCGAGTCAGCCTGTCCTCAAACAAACCCCGGAGGCCCTATTAACTTAAAGGATATTCGAATCAACGAGCGCATCCGCTCCCGCGAAGTGCGCGTGATCGTCGCTTCAAACAACGAGCAGCTGGGCGTCCTGCGCCTGGACGAGGCGATCCGCAGGGCCAGGAGCATGGGGCTGGATCTGGTGGAAATCGCGCCGAACGCCCAGCCGCCGGTGTGCCGGATCGTGGATTTCGGGAAGTTCCGCTACGACCTCTCGAAGCAGGAGAAGGACAAGAAGCAGACGACGACGAAGGTCAAGGAGATCAAGTTCCGGGTAAACATCGACGAGCACGACTACCTCACCAAGGTCCGCCACGCCGAGGACTTCCTCGACAAGGGCAACAAAGTCAAAGTCCACCTTCAGTTCCGCGGCCGCGAAATGGCGCACCAAGAGCTCGGGGTGCTCGTCGTCAAGCGGGTCCGCGAGGACCTCGCGGGAATGGCCCACGTCGATATGGAACCGAAACTTGTCGGGCGCGCGATCGGCATGACCCTGAGCCCGCTGCCGGCCGGAAAACGGCAACGGAAGTTCAGCAAGCACGGCGAGATCCTCGAACCGGAACCCGAGGACAAGGACGATGCCGAGTAGCCGCCGCATTTGCCCGGAGGAAACCGTTTGACATTCCGAACCACATCCACATCATGCCATGCAAATGAGCTCCCAGAAAAACGAGAGTGCCGACCTCGTGAAGAACTCCGTTCTCTATAAAGAATTTCTCGCCGAGAGGGAAGAAATCCTCCGGCACAAGTGGATCGAAAGCGAAAAACTCGGGCAGGACATCGGTTTCGAACGCGCCCTGCTGGACTGGATTGTGAAGTATCGCTCGACATGGAGGTCGGATCGGTCCCGGCAGGCAAAAGCTTAACCCAACTGACAACCGGCGGCCTTTAATGTGCTCCCGAGAGGGCACGAAGGAGAAAATGTTGCAAGAGACAGAACGCATCGAGATGGATGCGGACGCGATCGAAAAAGCGATCCGCCGGATGGCTCATGAAATCATCGAGCGCCACGCGGATTTGGAGTCGCTGGTGCTGGCGGGGATCCCCACGCGGGGGGTCGAGGTGGCGCGGCGGCTGGCCGACCACATCGAGAAGATCGAGCGCAAACGCCCGTTCCTCGCGACCTTGGACATCTCGATGCACCGCGACGACCTCTCGACGCGCGGAAAAGTCACCGCGCCGGTTCCCACCCGGCTCCCGGTCGATCTCGACGGCCGTCCCGTCGTGATGGTGGACGACGTTTTTTTCACGGGCCGGAGCTGCCGGGCGGCGCTCGATGCGCTCGCCTCGTTCGGCCGTCCGTCGCAGATCCAACTGGCCGTTCTCGTGGATCGCGGGCACCGGGAGCTCCCGATCCGCGCCGATTATGTCGGCAAAAATCTGCCGACGACACGCTGCGAAAAAATCCGCGTGCGCTTCGAGAATCTCGACGGCGTCCCGGACTCGGTGAAGGTGGTGGCCCCATGAAGACATGGACGCGCAAAGATCTTCTCGGGCTCGACGACCTCTCCGCGAAAGAAATCGGGTTCCTCCTCGACACGGCCACCGCGTTCAAAGGCGTCGGCGAGCGCAGCCTCAAAAAAGTCCCCGCCCTCCGCGGAAAGACGCTCGTGAATTTTTTTGTCGAGCCGAGCACGCGGACGCGCACGTCGTTCGAGATCGCGGCGATGCGCCTGAGCGCGGATGTCGTCAACATCACGGCGACGGCCTCGAGCCTGCAAAAAGGGGAGACGCTCAAGGACACCGCACTGAATTTGCAGGCCCTCCACGCCGACATCATCGTCCTCCGCCACAGCTCGGCCGGCTCGCCCCGGTTTCTGGCCGAACGGCTCGATTCCTGCATCATCAATGCCGGCGACGGCTCGCACGAGCACCCGACCCAAGGGCTCCTGGATATTTTCACGATGCGGCAGAAGCACGGGAGGATCGCCGGGCTGAACGTGCTGGTCGTCGGGGATATCCTCTTCAGCCGCGTCGCTCGCTCGAACATCCACGGGCTCGTGAAGCTCGGCGCGAATGTCACCCTCGTCGGCCCGACCACGCTCGTCCCCTCCGGCTTTGAAAAGCTCGGCGTCCGCGTCGCCCACCGCCTCGACAGCGTGCTCGAGGAGGCGGACGTGATCAACCTCCTCCGCATCCAGCACGAGCGGCAGCGGAAGGAATATTTTCCCGGCCTCGGAGAATACATCTCGCTCTTCGGCCTGACCAAAGCCCGCGCCGCGCGGCTCAAGCCCGGCTGCCTGATCATGCACCCCGGCCCGATCAACCGCGGCGTCGAAATCGACAGCGAGGTCGCCGACGGCGCGAGCAGCGTGATCCTCGAACAGGTGACGAACGGGATCGCCGTCCGCATGGCGGTCCTCTACCTCTGCGCCGGAGGGGCCGGGCTCCCGACATGAATAATCTTCACATCAAAAACGGGCGGGTTGTCGATCCGGCGAACCGGCGCGACGAAAAGGCCGACATTTATATCGTGGACGGGCGGATCTCCAAAACGCTGCCGTCCGGCAAATGTGAAACCCTCGATGCCTCCGGGCTCGTTGTCGCGCCGGGATTGATCGACATCCACGTCCACCTGCGCGAGCCCGGACAGTCGCACAAGGAAACGATCGCCACTGGCACGCGGGCGGCGGCGGCGGGCGGATTCACCAGCGTTGTCGCCATGCCGAACACCTCGCCAGCCGCAGACAGCGCGGCCACCATCGCGTGGATCCGCGAGCGCGCAAAAGCGAGCGCCTGCGTGAACGTTTTTTGCACCGGGGCCATCACCAAGGGGCTCGCCGGCGAAGAGCTGGCACCGTTCGGCGCGCTCGCGGCGGCGGGCGTTGTCGCGCTCACCGATGACGGGCACTGCGTGCAGAGCCACGAGGTCATGCGCCGGGCCGTCGAGTATGCCCGGATGTTCGGACTGCCGGTCATGGACCATTGCCAGGATTACTCGCTGGTCGGCGACGGCGTCATGCACGAGGGCGAGTGGAGCCTGAGGCTGGGCCTCCCCGGATGGCCGCGCATGGGAGAAGAAATGGTCGTGGCCCGGAACATCATGCTCGCCGAGCTTTGCCAATCGCCGATCCATTGCCAGCACATCAGCTCCGGCGGCAGCGTGCGCCTTCTCCGCGAGGCCCGCAAACGCGGGACCCCGGTTTCCGGAGAAGTCTGCCCGCACCACATCGCCCTCACGGACAGCTCGCTGAACGGCTTTGACACGAACTTCAAAATGAACCCTCCGCTGCGCGCGCAGGAAGATGTCGAGGCGATCATCGAAGGGATCGCCGACGGCACGCTGAACATTCTTTGCAGCGACCACGCGCCTCACGCCTCGTATGAGAAGGAGGTCGAATTCGACCACGCGCCGTTCGGCATCACCGGGCTCGAAACCGAGTTTTCCGCATTCTGCGACATCCTCGTCCACAAGCGCAAAGCAATCCCGCTGGAGCGGCTCATCGAACTCTACACGCTCGAACCCGCAAAGCTCCTCGGCCTCGACCGCGGGACGCTTTCCGACGGCGCTCCCGGCGACGTGACGCTCGTCGCCCCGGATCTGGTGTGGACGTTCGACAAGGAAGGCTCGCAATCGCTCTCGCACAACACCCCCTTCCACGGTCACACTTGGAAAGGCCGGGCCGTCGCCACCGTCGTCGCCGGCAATGTCGTCTGGCAGGCCGTCAAGTGACTCCGAACCCCACGGCTTTTTCGCAAACCTTCAAGAATATGCACCCCCAGTTGTACTGCCGACAATATCTCTCAGGGTAGCAAACCGATCCGGCGACCCAGGCTTCTCCGCATTCCTTGATGATTGCCGCCTTCTTGGCTGGAGCGGCAAATTTTCCAGAATGACCGATCCTTGCGGGCAAGCAGGCGCATGCCTCGGCGCAGCGCCGTTCAGCTTAGGCGGCGTGTTTCAGGCGGGATATGCCGCTTGAAGTCCATTGCGCCGTGCAAGACCCGCACGGCTTGGAGACTGGATTTGTGCATCCGCAAAAGAATCATATTTTCCACGAGAGCGAAAAACGAAGCATCCTCCGTCGAAGAGACGGGAGTCCAGGGAAGAAAGATTCTTCTGCGGGACACGCGTGGCGGGTCCCGCGGAAGAGGGGAAACTATTTGACGTGGGCCGAGACGAGCTTGGTCATCTCGAACATGCTGACTTTCTTTTTTCCGCCGAAGACAACCTTGAGCGCGGCGTCCGCGTTGATCATGGTTTTCTTTTCTTGGTCTTGAAGCTTGTTCTTTTTGATGTAGTCCCAGAGCTTCTTCGTCATTTCGCTGCGAGGAAGCGGCTTGGAGCCGACAATGGCGGCGAGCGCCTCGTCGGGTTGGACCGGTTTCATGAGTGCGGGATTCGGTTTGCGTTTTGCGGTGGCCATAGGTTTTGTTTTGTTTGGTGTGAACGCCATTCGACGTTAACGGCAGGCTATACAATGATCGGAAAGGAGTAAAGAATTCTATCCGCCTGATTTTGCGACCCGCGAGGACGTGCCGTCGGGCATGGCAACCTCGATCTGGCACCTCGGAAAGGGCCTTGTCCCCGGGAGAATATGGAAAATGGTTTGGAATTTCAAAACGGCGAGGAATATCGCGAGGCGTTTCAGCCAGCGGCGGCGCTTGGGTTCAAGCAGAGACAAAGCGGTCGAGGAATGTGCCCGCGACGAACGCCACTCCGACAATGGCGTTCGCCCGGAAAAACGCGCGATTGGTCGAGGCGATGTCGTCGCGGCGGGCTTCGATGTGCTCGTAAACGAGCGAGGCCGCCACGACGACCAGCGAAAGGTAATAAACCGTCCCGGCCCCGGCGGCGAAGCCGAACCCCAGCAGCCCGGCAAGCGCTCCGGCATGCAGCCAGAGCGCGAGACGCATCGCCCCCCGCACGCCGAGTCGGACCACCATCGAATGCAGCCCCTCGCGTTTGTCCGCCTCGTAATCCTGCGTGGCATAGATGAGGTCGAAGCCCGCCACCCACAACATCACGGCCGCCGCCAAGACGAGCGGCGGGAAAGCCAGGGATCCTGTCACCGCGATCCATGCGCCGGCCGGGGCCGCCGCGAGTGCCAGCCCGAGGAAGAAATGCGCGAAATGCGTGAACCGCTTGCTCAGGGAATAGAAAAACACGATCGCCAGAGCCACCGGCGAGAGCGCGAGGCAGAGCGGGTTCAACGCCGCCGCCGAGAGGAGGAACCCCGCCGAAGCCGCAAGGCACCAGGCAACCGCGACATTTTTTCCGACCAGCTGGTGGCGCCCTTCGGTGCGCGGATTTCTTTTGTCGAATTCCCAGTCGGCCAGCCGGTTGAACGTCATCGCCGCGGTGCGCGCGCAGACCATCGCGGCCAGGATGCCGGCGAATGTTCCCGGCGACGGCAGGCCGCCGGCCGCCACGAACATCGACCCCAGCGCGAACGGCAGCGCGAAGACCGTGTGCGAGAACCGGATGAATTTGAGGAAATCCGCCGGCGAGTTCATGCGCTAGTTTTTCTGGCGGTGCCCGGCTTCCTCGAACAGTTCGACCAGCCCGTCATCGACCCGCATGTCCACGATTTTCCACCCCCCCTCGGAGCGGTAAAAATAAAATCTCCAGCGCAGGGGAAGATCTTGGTTGAGCGAGATGCACGTGTGGCGCAGGAGCGATTCGCCGACCTTGAGCGTGTCCACGACCTCGAAGCCGGAGACCGGCCCGTAATGGTCGAGGGCCTTCTTGGTGCTCTCCTTGAGCTCGTTCACGTTCTCCTTCCGCTCGGCGATGATCGTGTCCTTCACGAGCCCCTCGTAGGCCGCATCGACCTGGCCGGCTTTCAACGCGAGAAAAAATGCTCCGATCGCCGCCGCGGGCTCCGGGTGCTTTGCCGCAGGCTCGGGTGGTGTCGCGGGGGCCGGCGATACGGCATTGGTCGGCCGGGCCTCGGGAGTGGTCGTGGAAAAAATCATCCGTTTGCGCTGGTCGGCCTCCTGCGCGTGGAGGGTCGAGGCGGCGGCGAACAGGGCGATGATGAAGAAACGCATATTGGAAATGGACCTGTTTTTCCACCGCCGTGCAAGTCCCGGCATGATCCCCAAATCCACAGGCAAGATCGAGTTTGGAAAAACGGGCGAGACGCCCCATTCTCCCATGGCGGCCGTGCCGCCTTGTTTTTTGAAGGGTTGTCATGACGGGGGCGGTTCTGCCATTCATTGAAACAGGACCGCCGCATTCTTCCGCCGACACCATGAAAATATTCTTTTTCGCGCTCGTCGCCCTTGCCTTGGCGCTTCCCGCCCGCGCGGACTTCCGCGGCGCGTGGATATCCTCGGTTTACAACATCAACTTCCCTTCCAACCCCGGCCAGCCCGTCGAGACGCAAAAAGCGCAGGCGGCCCGGCTCCTCGATGCGGCAAAGGCCGCCGGCCTCAACACCGTGCTTTTGCAAGTACGCCCCGAGAGCGACGCGCTGTATCCCTCGGAGATCGAGCCGTGGAGCCGGTATCTCACCGGCACGCAGGGCCGTTCGCCGGGCTACGACCCGCTCGCGTTTTTTATCGCCGAGGCGAGGAAGCGAGGGATGACCGTCCATGCCTGGCTCAACCCCTACCGCGCCGCCGCCAACGCCTCACAGCCGCGCTCCGAAAACCACATCAGCAAAAAATTCCCGCAGTTCGCCTACAAGGTCGGCAGCGTGCTCTGGATGGACCCCGGCTCGCCGCAGGTCCAGCGCCAGATCGTCAATGTCGCCCGCGACCTCGCGAAAAGATATGACATCGCCGGCATCCACCTCGACGACTACTTCTACCCGTATCCGAAAGAAAACGCGGAGGTTTACCCGTTTCCGGACGACAGAACCTACGCGGCCTACCGTTCCGCCGGAGGCACGCTCGACAAGTCCGACTGGCGCCGCAACAACGTCAGCACGCTCGTCCGCACGCTCGGCGAGGCGGTCCACGCGGCGAGGCCCGGCGTGATGTTCGGCGTGAGCCCGTTCGGGATCTACACCAAGGGCTCGCCCCCCGACGTCAAGGCCGGCGTGGACCAATACCACCAGCTTTATTCCGACCCCGCGATGTGGATGCGCGAGGGGTGGGTCGATTACCTCGCCCCCCAGCTCTACTGGGCCGAAGGCGGCCCCCAAAGCTTTTCCTCCCTCCTGCGCTGGTGGCGCAGCCCGCAGGTCAACCCCCGCGGCGTGCCCGTCTGGCCCGGCATCGCGCTCGACCGCCTGACTTCCCACGGCTGGCCGGTTTCCGAAATCGCCACCCAGCTCGCCCTGGAAAAAACCATCGGCCCACGCGGACGCGGCGGATTCCTGCTCTGGAACATCGGACCCATCGCCAAGAACACCAAAGGCGTCGTCCCCGTGATCCGAAGCCGATAAACGCGGACTCGCGGCCCAAAGGCCCGGGATCGGGGTCGCCTGCAAGAATATGCACGCCTGCCCCCAGTTCCCCAGAAATTTCCCCGCCACCGCCGACGTTGCTTCGCCGGATGGTTGAAGCGGCGCGTGTTGCCGGTGGAATGCCACCCGGTGCCCGCCGCTGGCTTGCTGATGAAACAAAAATTCCATCCCCGCAAAAAATGTCCCGCGAACCGGGAGATTTTCCAAATGCCTCGCCCGCGTTGCCGCAACAATTCGCCGACCGAAAATGCGTCAATATGCGGGACGCTGGCCCTCAGTTCCGAACTGACAACTGCTGGTGGTTTCAGGCTCGACGTAAATCCGTGAAAGTGGAGACTCCCCGGATGCCGGAACCAGCGAGCCAAGAACACCCGTTCGCGAGGGACGTGCGTTCGCTTATCGCAGGGAGGCTGGACAAGTCGCGGATGGTCGAGATTTGCAGCACGCCCACCGCGCTCTCTGTTGCCGGGCTCAAGGCCCTCCCGCTTTTCGTCCGCCCAAGCGTGTTGGAAAAAGTGATCATCCACAAGCACGGGCTATCTCCGGAATCGGTTGGCCGGCTGCCGGACGAGCTGAGAAACCCGGTTGCCATTTTCAAATCCGATACCCGGCCGCACGACAGCGTTGTTGTCGTGGTGGATTTGTGGCTTGAGAACCATCCGGTCGTCGTGGCGATCGCAATCGGCCAAGCAGTTGCCAGAACCACCGCGAATGTCGTAACCAGCGTTTACAGCAAGCAACACCACGCGGCATTTGAAAAATGGCTGAAAGACGGGCTTCTGCTCTGGTCCGACAAAAAAAGAATGCCTGCGTGGCTTCAATCCATAGGGGTCCAATTCCCCAAGGAGGAAACCACTCAGGCTGAGAACACGGTATAGCCGATATCTTCACCCGTCAACAAATACTTTGAAAACTTTGTGTCAGGGAAACTTCGGGGAAACTTACCACAGCCACGAGGATTGCCCACGGAAATTTCCTCGCTGCCGTCCGCGTTGGTTCGCCGGATAATTGAAGCGGCGTGCGTTGCCGGTGGAATGCCACCCGGCACCCGCCGCTGGCTGCGGGCGAAACAAGAATTCCATCCCCGCAAAAAACCTGACGAAATGTCCCGCCCACCGAGCGCCTTTTCAAATGCCCCATCCGCGTTACCGCAACAATCTTCCGACCGAAAATGCGTCGTTATGCAGGACTGGTACCCGCCCTCAGTTGTCTCATATCACCTCCCACCCCCTCGCCACGAAGCACAGCTTCCCCCCATCAACGTGCGTTACGAAGTCCTCAAGTGGGCAACGAGAGTGAAATCACGTCCCTATCTATACATTGCGACTCATTGGGCTTTCCAGTCAGACTCACCGAATCCAGCCGCGAGCATGACATTCCGACAAAAGATGCGGATGTTCTCAGCAGATAGGTTGGTATTAACATACCACCCGTTGGGCAACCTCTTTGAACCATACGGAAATTCAATGAGCGAAAGGTGCGAGGGAAACCTTCGGCTAATGGCTGGAAACTGATCTGTTTTCTCAGCTACGAACTTCACAGTCTGGTATGCTACCTGACGCCAACTGTTGACTTCAACGGGCTCGCCGCAAATGTGCAACATCTCCGGCTTTTCGTTTCTTTGGAAAACGATGGCTTTCCCTAGTAGAGGCCATATCTCGAAAATCTTGTCGATTAGGTAACTCGCCCTTTTCTTAAGGGCAGCCTCGTCCCATCTTGGTATTTCATACGAAAAGTAATCCGCATTGAGCTTGAGACCGTGGGATGCAAGCTTTTCCTTCTTATGTGTGAATGGGGCGTTTGAGAGGGAAGAATTCCACTCTTTCGTGACGAGAGTCAGATTTCCAAGTGTGTGTCTGTAGGCGAGGTGGATTCGATCAAGGTCTTGTCCGATTTCTATTTGCCACGACTCATCAGGCGACTGCGGGAGAATGTGTTCAATCGTTGCGTCGCCGTCCAACATGGTGAAGCCGCCCGCTCCCGAAGAAAGATGCCGATTTATCGAAGCGAGAATTAGAGCGGTCTTCCGGTTGGTAGTAGCGCTTCCATAGAATTCTTCAGCCATCGCCGCTCTGCGAATGCGCTCGTCATCAGGATAGTTTTTGTTCACCAAAATTTCTCGGAATGAATCGACGAACCGATCACGGTCAATTTCCTTCCACAGAGTTGGGAACATCTTGTTGAGGTAATTGCTAGGTGCCCCAGCCAGAAAGCGACGAACCATGTAGTTCTCTAATAGCGCCAGCGCCTCAATGATTTGACTTTCCTTAAGGTCTCCAGATTCGTGCGCGTCAAACAACGCCAATAATAACGGGTAGGCGGAAGACGTATCCAATGTGTTCAAGCGCTGGAGCTGATTGGCGATCACTACGCATGAGTTGTCTTCTGGCCTGAGGATCTTGTCGTAATGAACGGCGAATCTTTTGAGATTCGCCATTTCAGCAGAAAACGCCTGCCAAGTTGAGTGAGAAGTTTCCATCCGATCTCGAAACCGCGCATAAACATGCCCAACGTCACAGAGCGCCCGTGTGTGCATCGCGAGATAGTTCCTCAGAAACGAAGTCAACTCGCCCAAACGACCTACACTTCTCTTTTCGTCGAGAAGGGATTCCATGTGAGACCAGTGCTTTATAAATAACTCCTCTTGATTATTTGAAGCCACCTTCATTGCCACGTAGTTCCGAATAAGGTCTGGCTGCGTTAGGGCTTTACCCTTGGCGTTGAGACTTTCAAAAATCTTGTATGGTTTTTCATCGGCGGCAAGAGTGATGAAAACCACTTGAAGGCAATTAATAAGGACATTAAAGAATTGGTTAGGCTCAATATTCTGACACTCGATCTCGGACTTGATTTTGCTGTGCAAGAAACTGAAAGCCTTTGGAATATTCGACCGTGTATTAGTAAGATCCTGTTCGTTTAAATCAAGAACAGCCATGTAGCAGGCTCGATCATCGCACTTCGTTGTCGGGAGGATTTTGTATCGCAATTCGCCCGTCTCATCCTGATTGAGCAGCATCTTGGAAATTCTTGTGGCTAGCGGCGGGTTCGTTTCCTGCACCAGCCGTTGTAAGGCGGATAGCATCAGCGAAATTGTCGTTAGGCGCTGTTGGCCATCTACAAGCTTGAGTGCGGGAATCACTCCGTTTCGCAGCCCATCGTCGATAACGACGAGCGATCCCATGAAATGTTCGGGTGGCTCGTCCTCTTGGTATTCATCATAAATTGCGAGACTATCATCCAGCAGAACTTTCCACTGCTCCCTATCCCAGGTATATTCGCGTTGAAAATATGGCAAAACGTAGTGGATGTCGCCACCACCGCTAAAAACTCTGTGGATTTTCAGGCTATCAGCTTTCATATCGAGGGGCGCATTGAGCGTTGAGCGTTTTACCAATCGAAATGAGCGAGGGAAAGGATGGCAGCCGATTCATGGGGCATTTCGTAGATGAAACTCTTTCAATACATTCTCCAGAATCTTGCAAAAGCGGTAGCCGACTTCAGGTGGCTTTTCAGTTCCTTCTTGTATCCTGAGTGCTGGCGGCAATTCAATGTGATAGGCCAGCCACGGCGCTCCATTGATTGTAACTGATTTACTCGCCGTAAAGTGAATCGCGTCATAATCGCCACTGATACTAAATTCCTTTAATTCCGGATCATCATTCCATACTTCCTTGATCCTTTCAGCAAGTTTTTTGGATTGTTGATTGGACGTACTTCCAGATGAAATCTCTATATGATAGTATGCATTGCCTCCAATTTCCTTTGTTCCCTTATGTCCATGGATTTCAACAAGGACGGCGGGTTTCCATGTCGCGATTTGCATGAAGTAATCACTGTGTGGAAGCTTGTTTACGTCCATTGTATAGTTGCAGGCAATGATGCTACAGCAGTTTAGATCTTCCGCTAATTGACGACCAAGGTAGCCAGCATTCTCATCTGAAACCTCATGTTGCGGGCATGGGAGTTTTTTTGTTCCCATGGGTGCGTGGTGGGGCACTCCCACGACGATTTCCTTTGGACCCCTGTCCTCAATAATGAGCAGCGATGTTCGTGCTTCTCCCGATTCTGCCAAGAGCGATTCAACGTTCATCTGGCAAAACTATTCGACCGTAGTGCGATTGTCGAGCCGAAATGAAACTTTTTCCGCGTTTTCAAGCTCTTTGTCCAGCGGCGTGACCGGCGCGCCTGCAAGGCGTCGCCTTTCACGATGGGGATCTGGTACCAGTGTGCATATTCTTGCATTCGGTAGTCAAAAAGAGCGGCGGCTTCCTGCTCACATTGTCCCTGCGGGTCTGGACACACGCGTGACTCGCGTCGCGATTGGTTTCCCGACGCGAGCATTTTCCGGTAGAGGGGTATGAAGAGGTTTCTGGTGGGGAAACACCCTATGGACCCGGACTTTGGCCTGAACCATGTTGGGTGCGTTGAAAAATTTGAATAGTCGCGAACAAGTCCTGCCCGCATTCCGACCATGCGGGGATATTTCTAACCTTGGGATTCTTCGGAATTTCCCTCTCTTGGCGCGTTTTTTCCACAGGCTTTCTCCGGCGTTTGCTTGGACGGCTCCTCTCCTAGTCGCCGCGGCATTCGGTCTTTCCGGGTGCGGGACCATGCCCGATTACCACACGGGAAAAGTCGCCATTGTGATCGAGTTGCACACGCAGGAGGCGTTCCTCTACAAAGGAAAAACCCGGATCTCTACCTCCAAGATTTCCACCGGACGTGAAGGGCACAATACCCCTGTCGGCCACTTCAGCGTCCTGGAAAAGGATATCGACCATCACTCCAGTGTTTATGGGTATAACGTGGATGCGTCCGGGCACCCGGTCAAGGAGAACATCGATATCCGAAAAGGCCCCAAGCCACCCGGCACGCATTTCGTCGGCGCCTCGATGCCGTTCTTCCTGGAGTTCAGCCCCGGCTACGGACTGCACCGAGGCTATCTCCCCGGATTTCCGGCGTCACACGGTTGCGTGCGCATGCCTTATTGGAAAGCGCGCCAATTTTATGAGGCGGCGAGAATTGGAACGCCGGTCACGGTGAAACCGTAACGGGTGCTGGGGTCAGACAGTTCCTTTTCGGCGGGACGCCGAAACCCGCACCTGGGACGGGCGCGCTCCACGGAATATTTCTGCGTGACGAATACGCTGAAATCGGCAACCGTCTTTGCGCGGTGAGGGCCTTGATATGGTATCGGCACCTCTTCTCTCACCGGCACATGGGGACGAACGAACCGATGACGTTTGTCTGCCCGACTTGCTTGGAGCGATAGACGGAACCATCCCCGCCTTTTCTGAAAACCACGAAGCCTTTGTTGCCAAAAGGTTTTGCGGACGGGCTCAAGGCATCGCCTCCCGTCGGGGTGTTGGTGAAATTCGCGGACGTGAGAAACACCGCATCGCCCGGGGAGTCTTTGGTGACGGCATAGACGCGCACGGCTGTTTCGCCCATCGGCGGAATTTTGCCAAGAGGAACAATGCATCCGGCTGCCGAAAGCAGCTTGCAGAGGTCGTTGGTCGTCAGATAACCGCCTTTGACAATCTGCGCCGTCCAATTTGTAAAACTCCCGCCCGTGTCGCCCGGCCAACCAAGATTCGTATCGCCCTTGGTGACGCCATCCTGAGCCATTTGTTGCGCCACCAGATGAAGCTGCTTCATGTTGCTCAACGATGCGGTCAGTATGGATTTGGATGGTCCAACTGTCACTGCAGGTATGGACAGCGACCACAAGACAAAGATGATCACGATAATCACGAGGACCTCCACCCAAGTGATGCCAGCCTGATTCCGGGGGTTCATGCTGGCTGGATCGTCTGCTTCCGGAATGTCTGGGTCAACCGGAAAGCGGCGCAGCTCGGCAATTTCACGTTTGTCGGCGAGGAGGCCCGGCGATTCCCGGGGAGCGCACCCGTCCCGGGTGCGGGTTTCGGCGTCCCGCCGAAACAGGCTCTTCCTCAATAACGAAAGAAGTTCGCGGCAGCGGGACGCTGCCGCCAGCACCCGGGACGGGCGCGCTCCCCAGAAGGCTCTGCTCCACGGTTTCTTTGAAGTGTGAGATTTCCCGGGGTCAGTTCGCGGCATTCGGGTCGGGCCGTGCCGGTTGGCATTTCGATGGTCCTGCGCCTTCAGCGCAAACCCTCGTCGCTGACGCGAACCAGCTCGATCTGATCTTCGCGGGCGTTGCCGAGGTGGGCGGCGTGCGCGCTTTCGAGCCAGGTGGTCATCGGGGCGATGGCGGGAAGTTTTGACGGGCTCCTGGCCTCGTCGAGAAGCCGCGCGGCCGTGGCGTCCACCGCCACCGGATCCCGGCTCGCGTAGATCGTGAAATGGTCGAGCAGGAACCCGGGGTTCGCGGAGGGTCCACCCGCATATTGCAGGACAAGCCCGTCCATGATGGTGAGGACAACTTTGTCATGGATCATGGCGTCGGCGTAGATTTCGGCGAGGTAGGGATCGCCGTAGGACGGGGGTTTTGTGAACCGCCGCCAGTTGTCGAGGTTCGGCAGGACCATGTTGGCGAGCGCCCCGTTGACGCCGGTGAGGAAGCTGTCGGTGAAGGACGGGACATTGATGATTTTTGTGACCTCCTTGCTGAGGACGTTCGAGTAAAAGCTCCTGCTGCTGAGCTGGTCGCCGGTCCCGAGAAAATCGACAAACCGCGTCCCGGCTCTGCCGCCGAACCCGCTGTCGCCCCAGATCAGTTTTCCGAGCACCGGGGCGGTGACCTGCGACTTGAGATCGTAGCCTTTGGCGGGGTCCACCCAGCGAAGCTGGTAACGCGAGCTGTCCCGGCGATAGCCGGCGGCAAGGAGGTCTTGGAGATTCCGGTCCCAGACGATGATCTGCGAGGGAGGGATGCCGGCTTCGGATAACCCCGCGACAATGGCATCGACGACCTCGGTATGGGTGCCGCTCACGGGGCCTCCGGCGGCCGCGACTTTGATGCCCACGCGGTCTTTCCTGCCCACCAGGCTTCTCCAGGCCTCGGCGACGGTGGGCTTTTCCGTGAGGCGCATGACGAGCCGGTCCACCATGCGCTGAACCACCGGACCGCTCGCCTGACGGCCCGGTCTGAGCGAGGCGCTGTCCGCTGCGAAGAAGACCTTCGACGGCGCGTCAGCCGGCTCGGTTGCAGAGCATAACGCGGCGGCGACCAGCGCGAACAAACACGCCCGCCAAGGCAAACGCATCAAAAAAACGCCTCGAAATACTCCGTGCCGGGGAGCATACCCGTCCCGGGTGTGGTTTCCGGCGTCCTCGCCGGAAAATCGAGAAACATGGCTCGGCGGGACGCCGACCCCCACACGCGGGACGCGTGTGCTCCCCGGCAGGAAAGCCTCGCGCAATGGACGCCACGCGTTCTCAAGGAAACGGATTTTCATGCGTTTGCCTTGGCGCGCCCGCGCTTTGCAAGTTTTCCCTATCGGCGATAGTCTCATGCGATGGTCCGGCATCTTTACGCACACATTCCTTTTTGTCCCAAGGTGTGTCCATACTGCAGTTTCTACAAAGAAGCGAGCGACCGCAACAAAACGAAAGCATTTCTTGAAGCCGTGTTGGCCGAGGCGGAGATGGCGGCGGACGGGCGCCCCCTTTTTTTCAAGGCGGGTGCGGTCTCCTAGCTTTACCCGCCGGTAGTGGCTGGCTGCGGCGCGAATGGTGGACAGGCGACGTCTTTGTTTGGCGTGTCTTTTTGCAGGACGATCTCGTTCTTCGTGTGGGAAAGGACTGGGCAGAGGCTCCAGAATAACTGGCCGTTCACCGAAGCCGACACAAGATAGGGATACATGCCATCCGTCGCGCACAGGGGAAATTCCGCTTCCATGTTGGTCGTGCTGCTCATGGCGACGGCCCTCCAGGCACCGTAGTTATAGGTGTAAACGGTGATGGGGACAGCCGCCTGCGATGTTTCCGCTTCCAGCCTGACCTTCAGGCGTGCGAACTTGACCTTCGGGTTCATGGAGCAGTATTTCTCCGTGGTGTTTTCCATCAAGTCCCACCGTTCTTTTCCGATCAGGTCGGGTTCTGAAGAATATCCCGGGAGCGCGTAGGCCACGGCAAATCTCCTCATTGCCACCAGGAGGACGCGGGCATCTGATACCGCATCGAGCGGCACCCACCGGCTTGATTTCGTATCCCAATACTCGATCCAAGAGTGGTAGCACTCGTCGGCATCCGTCCAATAAGGCACGCAGCAAAACCGGGCGGGCACGCCGATCGCACGCATGACCGCCACCTGAAGAATGTTGATGTCGAAGCAGCTTCCCGAGTGGAGTTTGATCAACTGCCCGGGAGACATATTGCGATACTCCCCGGCATTGTTGTCGAATTGCACCCTGGGACGCGGCTTGTGGTTTTCTTCCACCGCACTCCAGATCCATTTGTGGGCGATCACCGCCGCCTCCCCGGAGGTTTGGCAGCCTTCGACCTGCGAGGCCAATGCCTCGTAAAATCCGGGCCTCCAGTCATCCAGCGGCTCGTCGAGCACACGATACGGAAGAACGTATTCGCGCCACATGTCGGGTGTCACCCCGCCCGGGCCCTGGTACCACGGCATCCCCATCGCCTTGCGCGAAAGGTCCACCGTGTTTTTGAGCTGCGCGGCAGTGAGGTTCGCAAGGTCGCTTTGCGACGCCCTGTTGACAAGATACGAAACGTCTTCGGCGGCCGGGGCGGGCTCGGCAAGCGCCTTTTTGAGCTCGTCGCGGTTTTCTCCCGCTCGCTGGAGGGATTCCTCAAGCTGCCTCGGAAATGTTTCGCCGTGAAGGCAGGCGACCGTCACGGCTGCCAGCAGTGTTGATGCAAGGAACGTCTTCATTTGGTCGTTTGATCATTCATAAATTGACAGGTCGCTTCCACAAAACGAGGTTCGTCCGAGTGGGCCAGCCGCTGGTCGGACTCCGGCAAGATCTCGATGCGGGCAGGCTTTCCGGCACGCTGGCACGCATCGGCCAGCGACCGGGAATGTTCTGCGGGAATGATCTGGTTGTATCTCCCGTGGAGCAGAAGCAAGGGGACTTGGATCTCGCTCAAGTGCGCTTTCGGCGACTGGCTCTCGTCGTTCCACTCCCAGGCCGATCCCCAGCCGATCACGCCTCGGGCTCCGGCGCGCGTGGCCTCTTCGACGATGGCCTGGCGGGCCAGGGCGTTCATTCCCAAGATGAAGACGGGCAGCCCCCGGAACTGCGGATTCTCCATCACCCATCGCTTGAGGTCGCGGGCGCAGGTCTTGCGCTCCGCCTTGTCCCAGGGGGGCAAGCCCCACGCCACGGCATACCCGCGTGCCGCGATCGGGCGCAGGATGCGCGGGGCAAGGGCGTTGTCAATTTGAGGTTCATCTGTCCAACAAATCAGAACTCCCTTCAGAGCGGAGCTGCTGCCGGATGCGACCAGGACTCCCCGTGCGCCCTTGGCTCCCGGAAGGGCGATGTATTCCACACGCTGGCCTAGGGACATGGCCGCCAGGGGGCTGGCAGCAAGCAGCACCGCGCAGGCCAGCACAGAAACGGCAAGCGGAAGCCCGACCCAGCGCCACTGGAAACGGGCGCGTTTGCGCACAAGCATCCAGCCGCACGCGGCGGCCACCAGGGCTGCCCAGATGCCCAGCGGGCTTCGCATGCTGGAATACGCCATCAGGTCGGTAAAAAGCGAACCGGTGAAAAACACGATTCCCGCGCAAGCCAGTGCCAGCAGTGGCGGGCTCTCCGCCGCCCTTCCGGCTCCCACGCCAGCCCCCACCAGCAAGGACACTCCCAAAATATACAGCCCCGCCACCCAAAGCCCGTGCGTCAGGCCGAGAGTGAACACCGAGTTCATGGTATTCGAGTAATACGGGCGCAGCTCCGGCGACTTATACCAGGCATTGAAGGTTCCCGTGAAATTTTGCGAACCGGTTCCGCCGACGGCGAAATCCTTGATCATCGCCAGCGAGGATCGCCAGACGAGCAGCCGGTGGCGCAACGAGGGATCAGACTGCACCGAGGAAATCGATGCCACCCGCGAGCTTCCCTTGGGCACGGCGAGAAAGGAGACGAGCACACAGCCAAGGACCGCCCAGGCGAGCTTGCCACGCACTCCCCGAAGCAGGGCATACGTGGCCGTCCCGACACAAAATGCCAGCCACCCACCGCGCGAATACGTCATCCCCAACAGCACGCCGAGAAAAAGCAGGCCGAGCAAACACGCGCCCCGGATCACCCATCTCACCGTTGGACGAACCTCGCAATGCCACAGCCAGTCCGACAGCCCGATCCCGGAGACCAGCACCATCCCCAGCACGACGGCAAAGAGGTTGGGGGAGTCGAGCCACCCCTGCAAACGCCCGATTCCCGCGTAGGAATACTCGCCGAACATCACCATGCCTGGGAATCGAACGGACGCCGAAACGCGCCCTTCCATGGAAATTCCGGAGGCTTCTGGTCCGCGACGACGAAAGTCTGCTTTCCTTCCTTCAGCCATGTTGTCACCCAACCCTGCGCGTTCGGGGGGACCAAGATTTCCTGAGAGGAGATCCACTGCGGGCGTATGCCAGCCGCCACCAGATACATGCCCGGAGCGATGCCAAAATCAAAATCCCTCGGCAGCCCGCCCGCATACAAATCATGCCCGTTCATCACGCGGAACCGGTCGCTTCCCGGAACCATCAGGTTGAAAGCGAAATGGCCGACGTCAAGTGGCTTGGGCGAAAACCAGACCGTCGAGGCATCGTGCGCGTAGGCCGGGGTGATATTCTCCTCGCGCTGCGGGTTGCAGATGACGAGCGAAAGCCGGTATTTTTCCGGCAGCCAGGTCCGGGCATCCGCCTCGGGCCTCTCCGGAGACCAGCCGATCCAGCCGGTGCTCCCGCGATATTCGGCCCAGACCTTGCCGCCTGCCGCCCCGGCGATGGCCGGTGAATAGACGAGCCGCGCGGCAACCCCGACCGTCCGCAGTGCCGCCACCGCCAGGATCGAAATGTCCACCTCCGTCCCATATCCGCCCCGCAGAGTCGCGCCGGGATCCATGTCTCCCTGAAATCCCAGCGGATAGACATCGGTCGAGCCAATCACCTTCACATGCCCCATCACCCACCCGAGCACGACCTTCGCCGCCTCTTCTGGCAACCGGACCTCGCTTCCCACCAACGCCTCCAAATTCAGAGACAAAAATGGACGCCAGCCGCCTGCCGTCAGTGGCTCGTAGCGTATCCGGATTGGCAGCAAGTATTTCTCGTAGCGAGCCTGCCCGAGCTTCCCGTAAAACCTATCCCGCACCTTCCCTGCCAGCACCACATGCTCCGCTATAGCTCCCGGCTCCAACACCAACCGATCCACCCGGCACAAGGTCGGAATCAGCGTCTTAATATCATCCGCCGACAGCTTGGCATATGCGGGTAGGCGTGCGATTTCCGCCAAAAGAGATTTTTCATAGGCCTGGTTTGCAACAGAATCCGACATAAAACCCTCCACATACTGCCCATGGGCGGAAAGAGTGAGAAAGAGACAGGCGCAGAAAGACCCAATCCAAAGGTGATATGTCGACTTCATTAGCGGTTGAGTTTTTGCATTTCAAGCTCGTGTTCCCGAAGTGCTGCGGGATCTTGTGAAAAAAGAACCACTTCCTCGTCCGATGGCAGTTGGCCTTTGGCTGAATACATCAGTGCCGGAGTGAATCTGTTATCCATGACCCAGCATAAATCAAAATCTCGCGGAACGAACTTTTCTGCTGGAATTGGAATGTTGTATCTGGCACTTTTGATACTGTATGAAAAAACAACCTCGGCGTATTTATTAACGGTCTTTTCTGTCCATTCCATTGAGTGAGTTATGCCGTCTGATGTGCCAAAAACAAGGTAATCTGTAGTTCTTATGGAGTGTATCTGCTTCATGTCGAGGATTTCTTTTCGCAAGAGTCCACCGAGCTTCTCATCAATATATAGCTGATCCCCAAAACCAGGCGGGGAATTAGGGGCAGAAAGCACTGTGCATGGAGGCACTCCGTTAAGTGTAACCGTTGAAATCGTGCATTCTTTTTGATCTCCTGGCACTCCGGTGCGCCCAGCATTGATGATGTTAGAAATGAGATAACTTGACGGAAAGGATCCCCATGGATAGCGGCTGATCGTAATCTGACGCTGGCCCGGATCGAATGAATAAAATACGGATTTATAAAAATATTCATTCGTTCCGTGGTCCTCCAATTCTTCTGGTGGTTCCAGAGCTGCAAATCCCTGGGCCTCGCAATCATATAGCAATCTTTGGCTTCTTGTATATTCGAACTTAGTCGTGATGTTGTTTAAGTGATACTGGTATTCCACATCAGCGGATTTGATCTGGTTGATGTTGAATATAAATTGATGGCGGAGGCGTTCATAACTCACCTCCTGCTCGTTTCCGCTTAGGATTGTGGGAATCGCGCCTGTGAGAATGGCGAAGGCGATAAGTGCTCTCATGTATGCATGGCTGTCAGGCATTAGCATTATGCGCGAATGGCGCTAAGAAGGATTTGGGATGTCGGGCAGCCGCCCCGGCTGCCTGCTCGCACAGAGAATAGCAGGCGGGCCGCCTGCTCCACGCCACTTAACTTCGCGCCATTCAAAACTAAGCACACCTCCGAAAGCAAAGACGCTCCTTTGACTTGCACTGTTCGGAGATATGGGAAATTCATTAGCGGTTGAGTTTGTCCAGCTGGAGTTGGTGTTCCCGAAGTGCTGCGGGATCTTGTGAAAAAAGAACCACCTCCTCGTCGGATGGCAGTTGGCCTTTGGCCGAATACCTGAGCGGCGGATCGAATCGCTCGTCAATAACATTGCAAAAAGCAAAATCTTTTGGCATAAAATCCTCATCATCGGTGACATTGTTAAACTTGGCCTTTAAGATTGTTGAGCCCAGTATGTAGTTATTGTTCCTAGATACAACTCGCTCAGTCCATTGCATGGGGTATAAAATCTGGGGGAATTTTTTATTCCGTTAAATTGTTAAAACTCTGTAGGGCTGGCTGACGGGGCATTGGTCGGAGATTTCTGCCTGGCTGGCAAGTCTTTTTTTTCTTTTTTGCCTCTGCAGGCGTGCTGGCGAGCTCCGATTTTTTTGCTCTTCCGCGCAAGGCCCGGCTGGCCTCGGAGCGTAGCGCAGAGGCCCGCGCGGGCCTGCGGCGGAAGAGCAAAAAAATCGGTCGGCGGAAGGGGGGGTGTCGTTTTCATGCGGCTTTCCCCATTTCTGCCGCT
>Ga0209697_10001852_pt1 | contig 31708 bp, 28 predicted proteins | sample AliMusrvi5mmetaG_FD_184115 | JGI IMG/M metagenome (GOLD analysis project Ga0209697, IMG submission 184115) | Freshwater lake bacterial and archeal communities from Alinen Mustajarvi, Finland, to study Microbial Dark Matter (Phase II) - Alinen... | ecosystem: Environmental > Aquatic > Freshwater... | reverse complement strand
CGGGAATCCGCGACAAATCCCAAGGGTTGTGCGTGGGATGGAAGGCCGAGTTCTCGTTCGACCCGCCCATGGCGAACTCGTCCATGTTCGTCTTGCCGATCAGCACGGCATCGGCCGCCATCAGTCGGGCGATCGCGGTGGCGTCGTAAGGTGGGCGGAAGTTCTCCAGCATCCGCGACGCGCACGTCGTCGGCTCGCCTTGCGTACAGAGCACGTCTTTGATCGCCACAGGCAACCCGGCCAGTCGGCCCAGTGGTTGCCCGGCCACCCGACGCCGATCGATATCTTCCGCTCGAGTGAGTGCCGCCTGAGGATCGACTCGCAAAAAAGCCCTCACGCGATTGTCGTGGCGATCGATCTGATCGAGGTAGGCTCGTGTCAGTTCCGCGGACGAGATTCGTCCGGCAGTCAAATCGGCCAAGTGATCCGTGGCGGTGCGGTCGATCAGCGTCATGGTTTTTTACGGCTATTCCGGTTTTGGGTGCGGCTTTAGCGTCGTAGGGTGGGCTTTAGCCAGCCTTCATGTAAAGGCGGGCTAAAGCCCACCCTAGAGTTTACCCGGAAGAACCTTTTCTGTTATAGCACGGCCGGCACGAGATAGCATTCCTCATCTCGGTGTGGGGCGTTGGCCAGGGCCTGCCCGCGATCAAGGCTCGGGCGAGCGACGTCTTCTCGGAACACGTTGGCCATGTCCTGCGCGTGAACCATTGGCTCGACGTTCGCGGTGTCAACTTCGCCAAGCAGGTCCATGTAACCTAAAACATCGCCCAACTGCACGGTCATCCGCTGGATTTCCTCTTCGGAAAGCAGCAACCGACCGAGCAGGGCGATCTTTTCGACCTCGGGGCGAGATAACGACATGTCAGGCCATTATCATTGAGATGTCTTGGCCGCCTTCGGCAGGCGAAATGGCACGGCACGGACACGCTTTTTTACCGCGCCGCTGCGAATGCAACGCGTACAAACCCTTGCGGTACAATTTGTTCCGTTGGCGGTCGTAATATGGACATTTTGTAGATTAGGGCGGAATTTTCGACGGGAAATGCCCGTTACTTTAGTTCCCACTCCACCGAGGTATTTTGCTTTACCGCGTATAGTGATCTGGTTGCCGGTGACTGGTTTGCGTCCGCATACTTCACAGGATTGTGCCATTCAATCTCTCCCTCTTGCTTTGTGGCAGCTAGCAATCTATAGATTCACCATTGTATAACCGACTTTGGTCGTAACGCAAGGGGGACGATGGTATAATAAGTAGAACGGAATTCATTCCGTTTACCTGAAAAAACAAGGCAACGGAATAATTTCCGTTCTACCGAGTGGAAAACGTGCCAATGAGACAATTATTTCTGCCGCTGCTATTGAATTTAGCGTGCTTTCTCGCCCCTCTCATGCTCTTGGGAGCCGATCTCAAACCGAAGGCAGCGGGAACTAACCAGCCCACGGGTGGGATTAAAGTCCCGCCGCAGACTGCCACCGATCAGGCCCAGACCGAGCCGAATGCAGACGCCGATAACGCTGAAAAGGCTGACTCGGACAAACCCAAAGTGCCTAAAAGGGGGGCTAGGCCGACCTCGATGGCCATCACGGTTCTGCCTGGCGGGCTGAAAGCACTAACCATTCACTTTCGCTGGTCGTTGTTTCCGAATGCCTCGGTTGAAGTGCGGCTCGTGCCCGGCGAACCGAAAGAAGGTGTCACCGTCTCTCCGATTTACTTCTCGGAGCACCTGAAAGGCACGGTTCGCAAGGCGTTGTATACCTGTCTCGACCATCCTGGTGAGGGTGGCCGGACCCATAGCTTCACGAAAGACAAAATCGCTTACAAGATGATCGGCCGCCGCAATTCGTTAGGCAATCAGGGAGTTTACGTTCAGGTTCATCCAGAAGAGAGTGATGCCCAGAATGCAAATCCGGCGGCTGCCTACTTGCAATTGGATACCTGGGCAGTCAATCGGGAGACGCTGTCGTTCGACCTGGCCCGCGATGAGTTCGGCAAGCCAGGCACGCTCTTCGTGTGGTTCTTTCGTGGCGACAAAACCGTTTGGGAAGAACAGATTCGCTGGCCGGGGTATTAAGGGTCTCCGCCAAGTTTGTGGTGCGGGCGTCTCGCCTGCATGGTTCAACCACAACATCTTGGGCAGGCGGGAAGCCCGCACCACAATTATCTGCAAACCCGGCGGAGAGCCAGATTATGTAGTTAGAGGAACCCACCCTACGCCACTGGCCCACGTGGTTCGAGACATCTGGTGTACATTCCCGCATCACCTTCCACTACTAGGACATAGAGTGAATCTCCCGCCTGCCAAGCAGCGGCCGACTTGCCGCCGGTACTCAAAATGGGCATGAGCGGAGGAATTGACGGCAGTCCCGGGACGTCCTTCTGGAGCACATAGAGCGTGGCTCGGCCACCGATCGTGGGCAAATCGTAGGCCACCGCCGAACTGCCCAGAAACTCCTCGACATGCCGCCAGCGAATGTCTTGCAATCGCACGATATCTCGGCTGATGGGGTATCCGACCGGAGGCGCAACCCGCGAGACTAACTCCCCGAAAGGTTGGTTGTCCTTGCCGAAGAAGTCCATGGCCTCTTCGAGCACGTTCGGCGTTTCGTGCCGGGGCGGATGAGTCTGGATCCAAACGGCAGCCAACAGAGCGGCTGCGGCCGAAATCGCGGTGAAACCGACCAGCAGCCGACGTCGCGAAAACTGCTTCGATGGGTCGCAAAGCGGGGTAGGCCGGTCGGTCGTCATCGCGGCGGGCACAGTCACTGTGTGCATTGTTACCGCGGGAGCCTCAAGGCAATCCGCGGAGGAGCAGTCCGAAGCCGTTGTTGGGACTAGTTCGGCAAGGCGACGCGAAACTCGATCGGCCAGCCCTGCGGGAACCGGCACACTGGCAAAAGCTGTCTTGATCGCTCCATCAGCCTGTTGCAAACGCCGGAACTGCACGCGAAGTTCTGAATCTTCAGTCAGTCGAGCCGCCAAATCCGCGAACTGCGGGTCGCTCAGGTCGTCGCTGCCACTACGGCACGACTCCATCGCTTCCCAGAGCCGCTGTCGGCGTGCTGACAGATGATCCATTGAACTTTCCTTACCTTTCGTTTTCAGCCACTAGCGGCATTGCACTTCTACTGGGTCGGTGTCGGCTTCTTCCGCACCGGCTCGGTCTCGATCAACTTCGCCCGTAAATGACCCTTGGCCCTCGCCAACCGGCTCATCACGGTCCCGATCGGCAAATCAAGCTTCTCTGCAATTTCGCGGTATGAACATTCCTCAAAGTAGAACATCGCCACCACCACTCTAAACTCCGCAGGCAGCTCGTCGATCGCCTCCTGCAAGTCGGCGGTATCCACGGCCCGGCCATTTTCCTTTTCGGTTGGCACGGCCTCCAGGTCCACGCCCACGCTGGTGGCGAGATCCGGCTGAGTTTGTTTCACCATTTTCAGAAAGGCGTTCCGCAAAATGGTGAAGAGCCAGCCCCGGGCACGATCAACCTCGCGCAACTGCGCCAACGACTGCTGGGCAAGCAGAAAAACCTGCTGCGCCAGATCTTCGGCATCGTGAACCGATCCCGTCAAACGGTACGCATAACGGTAAACAGCGTCAAGATGATCGTCGATCAATCGCTGGATAATTTGGTTATTGCTATCACTGGCCATTGCTGGCCCTATCTGTTAGAGAGGCCGAGAAGCAGATTTATTCCCTCAAGGACGGGAAAAAGACGCTAGATTCACACGAATGCAGCCTTTTGGGGGGTGCTTGGGGTGCGGTTTTCACTTTCGCACCCCGCCAATTGACGAATTTGGAAGAAATTGTAACTTAGCGGGGAATAAAAGCCTAGATCCCGGTATCTAAGATATAACGACGGAGAGGTTCCGCCGAAAACCAGATTACACTTGATTTAGAGGAAGAAGAGATGAAGAAGTTATTTGCTTTGGCTTTGCTGTTGAGTTTTGGCATGTTGGTTGGTTGCGGCGATGATAGCAAGACGAAGGGCACCGGTGCCAAGACCACGGCTGCTGCCAAGGACACGGCTGCTGCCAAGGACACCAGCAAGCCTTAGTTCCCCCTCAAGGGCGTTTGCCTAAAAATTAAGGGGAAGGGCGTTCTTCGGAACGGCCTTCCCTTTGTTTTTGCGCAAGCGGCACGGGCGGCTACACGGCTCTCCGTTGAGATTGTCACAAACCATACTAACCCGAAGTGCCAGCGAGACAACGACTTAGCGACCTCGCTAGCGATTCGGGTAAGTGTCCGTCGCAACCGCGAGGAGTATAAGTCCCACCACAAAGCGTATTCGATTGCGAAATGATCCAGCAACATCCGTTTGCGGGACAGTTGCTGTAAAAGAGCTAGCCGAGAATCTCCCGAGACATGAGCCACAGGACTTCTGCTCAGTCAGGCGAAAAATCCGCCCAGTTCGCCGCATCGTGCAAACATCCCCGCTCACATACCGCCAGCCCCGGACACTCGGCACATCGCAGGGCCGTCTCTCGCTGCCGCTTCAAGGCCCGAAATACCTCGCTGCGGGCGATCGGCTTCCAAGCCTCCTGAAGCATGTTTCCGGCAGAAACCGACCGACCAATTGATGGAATTACACGACCGTCAAGCTCGATGCGAACGGCATCTGCCGCCGCCCGCGGGCCGCGACGGACCTGTTGGGCCAATGTCCGCGAGGGATCAAATTTTAGCGGCGGATACCAGGTGAAGTTGAAATGGCTCTGGTCCGACTGTTCGATCCAACGGGCGGCGGCAACCAACTCGTTGGCCGAGATGGCCCAACTCGACGGTTCGTCGTCACGGCAGACGATAGCATAGATACTTACTTCACGCAGGCAGCGATCATCGAGCAGTTGCAGTGTCCGCTCGATCGTTTTCCACGTGGATGGCGCCAAGACGATCTGGACGGCCAGCGGTAGTTTGAGGTTTGAGAGCGCGTCCATCGCCCGCAGCGCGCTTCGATAGTCGCCGGCACCGGCCAAAGCGTCGTGAACCTCGCCGATTGCCGAGAGGAAAGGGATTTCGATATTGAGCACCCCTGTAGCGGCCAGATTGGCGAAGAGTTTTTCTTGGAGCAGATCGGTTGCAAGGCCGCGGACGCTGACTTGCATACCCAGTTGGACAGCTCGACGCGCAGCTTGTACAAGATCGTCGGTTTCCAACTCGTCGCTGACGATGAGACGAATCTGCTTCACACCCCAAACGGCAAGCCGCAGGAAGATCGGTTGTAATTGCTGTGGGTTGGCCAGCGGTATATCGGCCACTCGGGGTGGCGGCGCGGGTGGCTCGGCCAACCCAACGCGCTCGAACAGGTTTTGCAGGAACTGCTTGAATGCCATGACATGGATTTACGCCTTCAAAAGTCCTCGCCCCCGGCCTCTCTCCCAAAAAGCGAGGGGAGACTCTTATACTACCGCTGCGCCATCGGTCGCACTACAAACATAAACGGCCGGATTATTGCCGGTTTTGGCCCGATAGGCGCTCGAGGTGGCGGCCACGAAATCATCGGCCGCGTCCACTCGCACAATCGCCACGGCACAGCCGCCAAAACCCGCGCCTGTCATGCGGGCGCCGTAGCAGGCTTTGTGAGACTGGGCTGCTTCGACCATGGCGTTCAATGCGTCGCTGGACACCTCATAGTCGTCGCGCAGGCTGATGTGGCTCTCATTCATCAACCGGCCCAGTGTTGCGATATCGCCGCAGCGCATTGCTTTGACCGCTTGGGTGGTTCGGTCGTCCTCGCCGATCACGTGCCGTGCGCGGCGGCGGGTGGTGGCGTCCAACTGCCCGGCCTTGGCCTCAAACATCGCCATGGTCACGTCGCGCAAGGCCCGGACCTGGAAGAACGCGGCCGCCGCTTCGCATTGCGAGCGGCGTTCGTTGTAGGCCGAATCGACCAACCCGCGACGCGTTGCTGTGTCGAGGACCACAATCGCCACGCCCGCGGGCAGTGGTGCAGGCTGCAATTCCAGCGAACGGCAGTCGATGAGCATGGCATGGCCCGCGCGGCCAGTCGAGGAGATCAACTGGTCCATGATGCCGCAGTTCACGCCGATCCACTTATTTTCCGACCGCTGCCCGAGTTTGGCCTGGGCCACGGCGTCCCAGGGAATGCTGCTCACGGCGGCAAAGGCCCGAGCGGTGGCCATCTCCAGCGCGGCCGAGGAAGAAAGCCCCGCCCCCAGCGGAACGTCGCCAGCTAGCACGCCTTCCCAGCCCTGAAGTTTCATGCCGGCGTCTTGAAGGCACCATGCAACACCTTTAAGGTACTCGATCCAGCCGGCCTTTTCATGCTTCAGTTTGGCGACGTCGAACTCACGGGCCTCTTGGTAGTCGATGGAGTAAACATTCACGCAGCAATCGTTGCGCGGCCGCAGGGCAATCCAGACGGCTCGATCGATAGCCAAAGGCAGCACGAAGCCGTCGTTGTAATCGGTGTGTTCCCCGATCAGGTTGACTCGTCCTGGCGCCCGCACCACAAGAGCGGGGGCTTGCCCAAAGCGTTCCGTGAAATACGCAACCATGTCTTGTTTGGCCAGCGGCATAGCAGTCAATCTTTCTTCGCAAGAACCTGAATCGAGAATGGGCACACAAAACAACCTAATATCGTGCTCCGATTTCACCTTGGCGTCAAGAGGCTCGGCGCCTAGGAGAGAATTCATTCCGTTTTTGGAGTGCGGGGGCTTGCCACCGCTATTCAAAACGTATGGAAGGCGTGTCGGGCCGTATTACCCGCTTACCCCGCCAAGATGCCAAATCTGACGTACTCCGAAGGAAGAAAGTGCCCTATTGCCAGAACCGCGTACCCGAGGCTTGCCGACTGGGAGCAGGCGTGCTCGACGTGGATGGCGAGGTTGACGGTAAACCAACACGGGTCGGCGGGTCGGCGGGAACCGACCAATTGGCAGGTGACTGGGCCACGGCCGGCTGTGGGGTGACGAGGGCCGGGGTGGAAGACATTACCGTCGAAGCTGCCGGCCATGCGAGAGACGGTGGCGGCACTGCGGCCGAGTTTGCCGATACCGTCATACCCTGCGGTGTTGGGCTGGCCGAACCGGCAGGAATCAAGGCCGTTGGGGCCGTATCGCTCGACGGTTTGGAGTTGGTTTTGGCCAACGCCGAATCGAGTCGGTCCTTAACGGTTTGGCCAAGATTCTTCGCTACTTCCTGCCCCTGGCCAGTGTAGATCTGATGGATCACGCTGGGATCGTTCATCACAAAGAAAGTCAACACCGTGAGCTTGGCGTAGCAGGTGAAGTTGGGCCACCAGCCGTGGCCGACAAATTTCATCGCCGAGCCGAAAGAATTCTTGAGGCGAGGCTTGCCGTCCCATTCGACGCTATAAATCTCATCCAATAAGAGATGAATAAAAAAGCCCAGGCAGACCGCGCCGACCATGAATAGCCGCACGAAGATGCTTTCGCCGTAGAACAGCAGGTAGGTCAACTCGCCGAAAATGGCCATCGAGGGAAAGCTATGAAACATGCCGCGATGGACCGTGTAATGCCTGAGGAAATGCGACAACCCAAAGCGGATGCCCACATAAATCGTGGCTCCGGCAAGGATCAGCGTCTCCTGCGTGAAGGCATACGAAAGCAGTCTTGTAATGAGCATCGTGGGCACAACCGAGGCCAGGAAAGTCGTGATTTCCCGCAACGGAATGCCCGGCCCGCTGTCGATATCGGGCAGAATTCCCCCGATACTGCAAAGCCCTGCTCCGACCGCACTGGTTGTCAACGGTACGCCGTAGTTAATATGTGCCACAATCCCACCGCCAATGCCGGCGAGGGTGCTGCACTTGATATGGGTTGGAAACATCGCCATCGGTAGGGTCTCCGGCGGATGGGACGAAACATTGCGCTATTCGGACGCATCTTGTAGCCCATGACCGGGCTTTCGCCAAGATCAGTTTGCGAATTGCTTGATTGGTGACAAGCTGCCATCTAATGCAAATACCCCGCCTTCTCCGAGAGTGTGATTTTGCCCTTACCGCTACAATCAGAATTGCTACACTTAGGGAGACCATATTGATTGCATCCAACCCTAAGGACTGATATGCAGAAGAATCCCGCCTTGGAGCGGACTCGCAGGCTTGCCGAATCCCCCATTCCTCAGTTGCTTCTCCGCCTCTCGCTTCCCGCAGTCGTCGGAATGATGACTGCTGCGGTGTATAATTTCGTCGATGGTGCGTTTGTGGGGCAAGCGGTTGGTAGCGACGGCTTGGCCGGGGTCACGATCGCGCTCCCCTACATGCTCATTCTCATGGCGGCGGGCATGCTAATTGGCTTTGGCGCGGCAGCTCAGGTTTCGATCAAGTTGGGAGAGAAGCAGACGGAAGAAGCCGAGCGGGTGTTGGGTAACGCCGCGCTGTTGTCCGTGATCGTCTCGGTGATTCTCACGGTCTCCGGCCTCCTGGCGTTGAATCCAGTTCTGAAACTCTTCAATGTATCGGACGCAGTGGGGCAGTATGCTCGCATCTACCTGGGAATCATCATACTTGCCACGGGACTTCAACTCACGGGCTACGGGTTGAACTCGGTGATTCGTGCCGAAGGGAACACCCGAACGGCGATGTGGACGCTGCTCATCGGTGTACTGCTGAATATCTTCCTGGCATGGTTGTTCCTCTTCATTTTTCACTGGGGCATCGCCGGCGCGGGCATCGCCACGGCAATATCCCAAGGCGTGTCAGCCGTATGGGTCGTGAGGTACTTTCTCGGCGGCAGGAGCACTTTGCGGCTGCGATGGCGATTCATTCGCTTCGACTGGGAAATTAGCCGCAAGATTCTCTTGATCGGCTCGCCGATGTTCGCCTTGCAGGTCGCCTCAGCCATGATGTACGGGGTCATGATCCATCAGTTAAACCGCTTCGGCGGCGATCAGGCCGTCGCGGTATGGGGCTCCGTTTATCGCTTCATGATGCTGGTGGCCATGCCGGTTTTTGGCATCAATCAGGGTACCCAGCCTGCCATCGGATTCAATTTCGGAGCGAAGCGGTTCGATCGGGTCAAAAAAGCACTCCTTACGGGCATCCTCTATGCTTCGACGATAACGACCGTTGGCTTTGCTATTGCCTATCTGATACCGGCGCAAGTGATTTCGCTCTTCGTCGCCAAAGGGGCCCTGGACCGTTCGGAGTTGATCGATCTGGGTGTTCACGCCACGAGGTTATGTTTTCTGTTATCACCATTGATCGGCTTTCAAGTGATTAGCGCCACCTACTTTCAAGCAACGCGCAAGCCTCGTCAGGCATTGTTCCTGATGCTCTCCCGGCAGGCTTTCCTCATTCCCTTACTCTGGATCCTGCCGCAGTACTTCGCCAATGGACTGGACGGAGTATGGATGGCTTGGCCATTTGCCGACGGGGCAGCATCGATCCTGACAGGCATTTGCCTTTACTTTGAACTGCAACACCTCGACAGCCGCCATCAAGAATCAACCTTCGCGTCCGCTGAGGCATCGCTGGCCGCGGAGAATCTAACGATTCCGGAAGATGCGGTGTGACCAATCATCGCAAAAAAAAACAGCTCGAAGACCCTGAGCCTTCGAGCGTAAGATTGGTTCCAAATCAGTTCTGGCGAAAGGGAGTGGGCCAGTGTTGCTTGCGTTTCATGCGGCCTCAAATGAACAACAGCCGCGTGCCAAGACGCAAGAAATAGCAAACTAAACCCGAGGGTGGACACTCCCGCTCACACCGCTGTAATCGGCGCGATCTTCAGAATGCCACAAGGGAAGACCGCGCAACACACGCTCGGCCAAGGTATCGATCTTCGCCCTGGAACCGGCTGGCGCGTCGCTCCGTCGAAACTCCGCACTCTCGGTGGGAACAAAGTCCTCGTCGTGGCCACACTCCAAAATTGCTTCAAATACGTTCCGCATTAAAAAAACTCCCAATCAATAATCTTCTTAATCTGCCAAGCCAGGAATGGTGCGTACCATCCATGCCGGAACCGGCGGCCGGGATCAGATCCCACGGCACCATGATCGTCTAGGGTGTGGACTCAACCCTGTTGGGGCATGGTAGTGCCGCGAGCAGTAAACGTTTAATTATCCACGGTTTCGCTTGTTTGTCAAGCGCTAGGATTGGATTTTTCTCGTGTTAGCTGGGATGCTTTTGCCAATGCTTGCCTGAAAAATAAGCAAATTGAGAAAAGTTTGACGAATAAAATGGCAAAACCTCCATTCGCAGCGATTAGATCACTACTCTCGCGCGGGGGGTGTAGCTAAGTGCTCGTCCAAAAAGAACTTGTGGTGCGGGCGTCTCGCCTGCACATGCAGCCGAGACGGCCGCATCACAAAAACACGGAGTTGATATAGGACAGGTACTAAGGAGCCGTCCTACGGGACCGACGATGGTTTCACGTCAGGAGCCGTCGCGGCCTCTCGCTCCTCGGGATGCCGACTGTCGTACTCCTCGAACAAGACCGAGGGACATTCGTCCGCCACTCCGCAGGCTGGGCAGACAATACGAATCAGGTCCGAACTGCTGAGTTTCAGATTGTGAGTGTTGCAAATCTCATAAAGGTCGTGCAAATGTCGGCATGGCATGTGTGGGTTCTCCTTTCTCCAATTATACAGGAAATGGATGGCAAGTTAACGAGACGGTGCAAGAAAGTTCAGATTTGCTTTCGGATCAAGACCACGCTGAGGAGCGTTGTGACCGCCAGTCCCGCTGCCATGAAAATTCCCCGCCGCCAGGGTAGATCGTAGAAAACCTGAAAGCGCGTTACGCCGTCAGGCACGCGAACCTCCATGCGTCCCCACTCATCGGCCGAGAAATCCAGTGGTACTTGTCCGCTTGCCGCTCTCAACCACGGTCGGACCACGATATTCACCACCACGCTTCGCGACCCCGCACCGGTTGCTTGTACCTCGGCACCCCAGCCATGAAACTCGATCGCTAGCGGCACCAACGGATTCGCCCGAGCAAAAGCCATGGGACTGGCGTCCGGAAGTTCATAGAGGCAGACTTCCTCGCGGCAAAATCGCAACTCTGCCGCAGGGAGAAACTTTTCTCGATAGGTGGGCCAGCCCGAATCCGAGAACCCAAAACACCAGTTATTTTTCCGCACGGTCCACCAATATTCCCACTCTTTCTTGTAGTATTCGGCGTTGGCAACCAGAACCCAGCGGATTCCATAAGCGCGGCTCGCTTCCGTGGGCGATGTAGCGAATTTATCCTGAAAAGCCCGGGTTTCCGACCGGGCTTCAACAATCGGATCGTAGCCGGAGAATCCATATGCCCCATAGGCCGACGTCAGGCTCAGCGGCAGCATGTAGGCGAAGCCCGGCAAGCCGGCTCGCATCGGCCCATACCACCAGACGCGCCCGGCAAGCGGATTTTGACTCGGTAGGATACGTTCGGCAATTTCCTGGGGAAGTTCGGGGTAAGGACGGTCGCCGTAACACCACAGGCTGTTCCGCGAAAGCGAAACGTGATACAGCATCAGCACGGCCGTCATGGCGGCGATCAAGTATTCCCACTTTCGCGAGGCGGAGCGGCGCAGCAGCCGTTCCAGAAATATTCCGCCTACGATCAGGGAAAAGAAAATGAAGAAGGGCATAAGCCGGTGGGGGTGATGATTGACCGCACGAATCACGGGCAGATTTCCGATCATCGTCCAGAGCACGCCTTCCCTGCCCATGCCTAGCCAGAGTGCGAGGATGGCGGTGGCCGTCCATGGATGTTGCCCCAACCAAGCCCGGCGGCAACGATAAGCCAGCATTGTCCCCATGCTGAGAAACGCGCATGCCATGAGGAAGGTTCCGGAGTAGTACCATTGGGTTTCTAGGGCCTGTTCCCGGTTGGTGGGCAGTTCCATGAAGCCTTCCGCGCGGGTGAGCGGAAAGGGCGCAAGCGTGGCCAGGAGTCCTTTTTCAAAGCCCTGTCCGGCATTGGCTACCTTTTCCGCCATGCCGCGGGTGAGTTCAAGCTGGACGATCAATGTCGGCAACAGCAGGGCCAGACCGAGGAGACAGGCGGCAAGTAGCCAAATCATTTGCCGCGCGGCGACGCGTCCGCAGATCACCGCCACCGCCGCGGTGAATCCCAGGAACAACATGCCATAGAACCAAATTTGAGGAAAGCCGGTGTAGTAGAAACCGCCGATCAGGAAACCGGCAGTCAATAGCCATCGCCAGCCAACGCGTCCACTGAGCCAATTCTCCATGGCGCAGAACAATAGTGGTATCCAAACGACCATCGTAACGACAAAATGCCATCCGCGTCCCACGAGCAAAATATACCCGGAGAGCGTAAACGAGATTCCCAGGACGAATGCCAAGGCTGGCCGCAACCCAACGATCCTGGCCGCCGAATATGACGCCAAGTAGCCTGCCAGAAGATGCATTGCCGCGAAGACTTCGAGCGTGTAAAACTCGTTACCCAGCACCCAGCGGGCGATGCAATAGGAAACGACGGTGGGCGGGTAAAGTAGAGTTCCCCAACGGGGCATGCCCATTAATTGGCACGGGTCGAAACTGGGAAACTCTCCATGGAAAATCGATCGGCAGTCCTGCAAGATCACCGGTAGCACACCAGCAAAGTTATCATCTTGAACGAAGTAGCAAGGCTCGATCCATTCCAGAATGGCCAATGCCGCCGCCACGGTCGCCAGCCCCAGGACAATCCACGTCCACGACCGCGAGGGCGTGTTTTTTCTATCCGTCGTCGGTTCGCCGAGCGTTTCTAAAATCAATCGCTCAAGGGGCCGGACCGATTTCAACCGCAGAAACAGCAAAAAAACCACGACCGTCGTGAGCAGGAACAGGAGTGCCTGGGGGCAAGTCTTGGCGATGAACCATGGATCGAGCACGCGCTCCCAGGGTTGGCTCTGACCGTCTTCCACTGCAACGCGAAACACTTCGCCTGCTTCCCCGGCGTATCGAAGTCCCCAAATGGTCAGCAGGATGAAACCGCCGATTAGCAGAACACGCGCCGCTGAGCGGCGATGAAAGACCCTGCGGCCGTGCTGCCGACTGTCAATGTCGGTAGGTAGCTCGGAACCTTTCCGTTCTGGAGTTTCAATCGCGATCATGACGTCATTCTTGAGGGCACCAAGTATCCCCCTCTTGTGGCTGGTTTCTGACCAAGCCACACTGTCGACCGAAGATCTCCCATTACCGGAAGACCTTCGGCCTGACTTTTCGGCGGTATCGGGAGACCCACGCCTAACCGATAATCTTGAGTGAGCACCAAGTATCCCTCTTAAAGAATTAGCTCACTGTTCCTCCACTGTCCATGAACTTGAAGGAGAATTCGAGCTTGGAACCACCTGTTCGAGGTGGCTTTGCGACGGATTGTATCCCGAATACGCTCGACAAACACTCGTCTTTCTCCTGCTATGACCCTCCTGACAACACCCTCCTGCTAAGACAGGGGACATTTCTATTGGTTGACAACACCCTCCTGCTAAGACCCCTGCTAAGACCCCTTGGCGCGATGGGGAGAATCTCTTAGACTGGGATGTTTCACCCATTTGGAACCTGTGCGTACAGGAACGACGGTCATGCAAACGCGGCCCCGCACGAAATTTGTGATGCAACTTAAGTCTCGCCGCTGCCCGAAGTGCGGCGCGAAGCTCAACAACCAGGTGAAGCGCTGCAAGCGCTGCCACCAGGCGCAGACGAAGCCAAAGAAGTAGCCTTCTCGCCGGAGGGTGGGATCAGCGAGCTTAATCGAGCACCGGCCCGCCGTAGTCGACTAATCCGCATATTCTCTCCGCCCGAATTTGCAATGGTTCGACTTGTTTCTTGGCGGATCCTCAGTTACCCAGCAGTTCATCGACTGCGGCACCGATCTCGGCGCGGGCGATGAGCGTTTCGCCCACCAGCATGGCGTCGATCCCGGAGCGTTGGAGTAGTTCTGCGTCTGCCCGATGGCGGATGCCGCTCTCTCCAACCACGCGATGCCCGGCCGGAATCTCGCGGCGAAGCCGGATCGTGTGCTCCAGATCGACGTGGAACGTCCGCAGATCGCGGTTATTGATGCCGATCAGCTTGGCCCCGACCGCCAGCACCCGTGGAAGATTGCTTGGTTCGTAGAGTTCCACCAGCGGCGTCATTCCCAGCGAGACGATCGCCTCATGCAGCGCGCAAAGCTGGCGGTCGTCGAGACATTCGGCGATCAGTAGCACGGCGTCAGCCCCGGCGGCCCGGGCCTCGATCACCTGGTAGGGATCAATAATAAAATCCTTCCGCAGCAGCGGCAGTTCGACGGCCGCGCGGATCTGTCGCAGATAGTCGAGGCTGCCCTGGAAATAGGGCACGTCGGTCAGCACGCTGATGCAGGCCGCGCCATGTTGCTGATATGTGCAGGCGATCTCGACCGGGTGGAAATTGGCTCGGATCACGCCTTTCGACGGGCTGGCCTTCTTAACTTCAGCGATCAGGCGGATCGTACCTCGGCCATCGAGGGCAGCGAAGAAATCGCGAACCGGCGGAGCGGTAGCAAGTAATTCGCGCAGTTGCTCCTCGGGCACGCGAATCTTGGCCGCAGCTACCTCGAGGATCTTGTCAGCAACGATTCTATCAAGGATGGTTGGCATGTTAATGCTTAAAATGCCTTCTTCCCGTAAAGATCATCGGCACGCCGTGCCGATTGCAGGCGGCGATCACGTCAGTGTCGTTGCGTGAGCCGCCGGGCTGAATCACGGCGGCCACGCCCACAGCGGCGGCGGCCTCGATGGAATCGGGGAAGGGGAAGAAGGCGTCGGAGGCCATCACCGACCCGCGGACGCGATCACCCGCCTTCTTAATGGAAATTTCCACCGAATCGACGCGGCTCATCTGCCCAGCACCAGCACCTAGCAACATGCGGCCCTTGGCCAGCACGATCGCATTGGACTTCACATGTCGCACCATCGCCCAGGCGAAACGCAGGTCGGCCAACTGGGCTGGCGTCGGCTGGCAGTCGGTCGCGACCTTCCAATCGTTCTCCGGATCGGGCAGCACGTCGGCATCCTGCAAGAGCAGGCCACCGTCCAACACGCGATAGGACCAGCGAGCGAGTTGCCTCGCGATCAGTCCGCTGGCCATCAGACGCACGTTGGCCTTCCATTTGGGCACCGTGGTCAGAATCGCAATCGCCTCGGGATCGAATTCCGGGGCAAGTATGGCCTCGACGAACAGGCCTGGTTCGGTGAGAACCTGGGCCGTGGCCGCATCGACCTTGCGATTCAGCCCCAGTACCGAACCAAATGCGCTGAGCGGGTCGCCCGCCATGGCTAACTTCAGGGCTTCGGCCAGTGTGCCAGCCTCAGCAGCACCGCAAGGGTTGTTGTGCTTGATCACCACGGCGGCCGGATCGCTGAAGTCACGGACCATGGCTAGGGCACTGTCGAGATCCAGCAGATTGTTGTACGAAAGCTCTTTGCCATTGAGTTGCCGGGCGGTGACCGCACTGGCCCCTTCGTTTTGAGCAGCCGCATAGACGGCCCCCTGCTGATGCGGGTTCTCACCGTAGCGGAGCACTTGCTGCCGCTGGAAGCCCAGGTGCAACGTGCCTGGAAAACGTCCTTCGGCCGTCTCGCCGGCAAAATAGTCGGCGATGGCTCGATCGTAAAGTGCCGTGTGCGAAAAAGCCTCGCCCGCTAGCTTCCGCCGCAGATCCAACGTAGTGTGGCTGTGGGCCTGGATCTGCTGGAGAATCTCGCCATATTGCCGGGCGTCCGTGGCAATCGTCGTGAAGGCATGGTTTTTGGCAGCCGCGCGGACCATCGTCGGCCCGCCAATGTCGATCTGCTCGATCGCTTGTTCGAGCGTCACGCCCGGCTTGCGGATCGTGGTTTCAAACGGGTAAAGATTGACGACAACCAGTTCAAAGGTCAGGATGCCATGCTCGGCCAGAGCCTGCATGTCTTCCGGGTTGTCGTGCCGGCAGAGGATGCCGCCGTGAACCTTGGGGTGCAGTGTCTTGAGCCGCCCATGCATCATCTCGGGGAAGCCCGTGTAGTCCGAAACGTCGCGAACCGGGATACCTTCGGACTCCAGGTGTTTGCGGGTTCCGCCGGTGCTGAAGATTGCCACGTCGGCGGCGACCAGTCCGCGGGCGAAATCGGCCAGTCCTCGTTTATCGCTGACACTGACCAGGACACGTTGAATACGGGGTGATTCCATGAGAGATTGGGGCTCGAGCAAACGGGGGTATGCATGGGCGGCTATTTTTTTGTCAACCACCCGCCAGAATATCAAGTAGGTCAGGCTTTCCAGCCTGACGTCGCCCGGTTCACTGTCAGGCTGGAAAGCCTGACCTACAGCAGTTTTGACATCTTGGCGGGTGGTTGTTATTTGTTCCACCCGAAGTACAGATTCTAACGTACCGAGGCCGAAGGGAAAACCGTGGCCCAACCGCAAAGTGCTTTTACACTGCTCTTCCGGCAAATATCAATTTTTGCTACGATCCGCAATCTCCAAGGGAGGCGCGATGAAAGTACTGGCCCTGATTGAAAGTGCGGACCACGTTTGCTACCGGTACAGGTTCAACGCGCTGGCCTGGGCCCTAGCCCAAGAGAACCTTTGGCTCGAAGCCCTGCCTATTGAAAAGGGTTTCAGGCGTATCTCTACCTTGTTAGCGGGGAGCCGGTTTGAGATTGTCGTTTTGCAACGTAAACTCTTACCCGCTTGGCAATTAGCCATCCTGCGACGGAACGCGAGATGCCTCGTCTACGACATTGACGACGCCCTTTTTCGCTACGACGCCTTCACAAAAAAGAAGCAGCAAAGCCCCAGCCGCTTGTCGCGCTTCCGCGATATGGTACTGGTGGCCGACGCCGTGCTGGCGGGAAACGACTATCTGGCCCAATTTGCCTCGGCGTACGCGGATCCCCATCGGATACACTTCGTGCCCACTTGCATCGAACCCTCCTGGTATCCCCTAGCCAACCATCTCCGCGTTGGTTCCTGGGCACGTCTCGGTTGGATCGGCCAGCGGAGCATGCTTCCGTCGCTCAACGCGATGGAAGTACAGTTGACCGCTATCGGCCGACGGTTGCCAGGCATTTCGCTCCGCGTGATTAGTGACACCTTGCCACAAATAGGGGGAATGCGGACAGAACTTCGCACATGGTCGTCGGCTACCGAAACCACCGAACTGGCCGCCACGGACATCGGCATCAGTTGGCTATGCGACGACCTGTGGAGTCAGGGCAAATGTGGACTCAAGGTTCTGCAATACATGGCTGCCGGTCTGCCTGTCGTGGCTAATTCGGTGGGTGTTCATCGGAAAATGATCGTTCACGGTGAATCCGGCTTCCTGGCCGATACCCCGAACGAATGGGCCGAGGCGGTTGCCCGCTTGGCGGAAAACCCGGCCCTTCGTCGCCGTATGGGTATCGCCGCACGCCGTCGTGTCGAAAGTGACTACAACGTCCGTCGGTGGGGTCCGAAAGTCGCCAAGCTGTTGCGGCAATTGGTCGCCAAGCAGTCGTTGGGTTACCCGCGTTGCGAGAACCATGAATGCAACCATGTGCAACAGCAGATCGGAGAGAATGCCAGCCCTGGTGAGTTCGGTGGTGTAAAAGGCAATTGCATCCTATAATCTTGGCACGGATCAAATCACGGTAAGAATAAGGTTTGCGTCGTTCTTGGCCGCTCAAAGCACCCACTTTCGCAATTTCCGCAATTTCGACCCACCGGCACTGGTGGCCGTCTGGCAGAGTCGCGCAGGTCAACCGGGATTGAACCCGACCGTCAACCTCGAAATCTTCGAGCAGTTCGTCCTGGCCAAAACGTACTTCGACGCCAAAGGGTTGATTTTGGCCTGCGACGGCGATCGCGTGCTTGGATTCGCCCACGCGACTTTTGGAGCTAACGACACGGAAGACGATGTTTCCAACGAGTTAGGCACAACTGCGATTCTCCTAGTCCGGCCCGACTGCGATGAGGCCCAGGTGGCCGCCGGACTGCTGGAACATTCCGAGGCTTATCTCCGCGAGCGCGGGGCAAAGGTCATCTACGGCGGCGGAATCCGCCCGCTCAACGGTTTTTATCTCGGCCTTTACGGTGGTAGCGAGTTGCCGGGAGTGCCGGAGTCGGACGCCGTGGCCCAACAGGTTTTTGCTTCGCATGGCTACCGCGAAATCGATCGCACTTTGCTTTTTCACCGCGACCTGAGCACATTCGAGGCGGTCGTCGATCGCCGCCAAATGCAGGTTCGCCGACAGATGGTCGTGGAAGTGGTGACCGACCCGCCGCCACGAACCTGGTGGGAGGCATGCACGTTGGGTATGTTCGACCTCGTACGCTTCGCGCTGGTTCCGCGTTCCGGCGGTTCGGCGGTTGCAACGGCCACTTTCCGCCGCATGGACCTCATGCCCACTACCTTGCAGCCATCGTCGCTGGGACTCATCGAGATCTGGGTTGAAGAGTCATCCCGTCGCCGCGGCTTGGCGATCTTCCTGCTGAGCGAGGCATTCCGCCAGTTTATCCGCGAGGGCACCCGCGAGGTCGAAGTTCAGGCCATGCAGCACAACCTGGCTGCCCAGGCACTCTATCGCAAGATGGGCTTCCAGCAGTTCGGGCAGGGGAGCGTGCTCCGCAAGGAGTGAGGCGTTGGATAACGCTTGCCCGTTCTGTTATACTTTCTCTCCACGGTAAGCACAGTCGAGGGAAACTAACTCGCAGCGCGAGCAAGAACCTGAAGTCATTCCCTCGCGCGTTTCGGGTAGGTTTGAGATTTGAGGACATCAAATCTGAGCGGAACACCATAACTGATCGGGAATTGCAGACATGAGTTTGTTTTATATTGTCATCCTGGCCGTCGTGCAAGGTTTGGCTGAGTTGCTTCCAGTTTCGAGTTCTGCCCATGTGATCGTGATTGCCAAGCTCTTGGGGTTGGACCCCTCGAAACCGGAGATGACGTTACTATTGGTTATGCTCCATACCGGAACGATGTTTGCGGTTATCCTCTATTTCTGGCGGGCTTGGAAACGCAGTATTTTTGCGTCCCGTACCGTGTTTAGGCAACAGGCGGTCAGACTTCTTATAGCGACGATGTTAACCGCCGCAGTTGGTGTGCCGCTGATTTTAGGAATCGAGAAGGGTGCTGAGAAGTTCGGGTATTTGGTTAAAGATGCGAGTGGGCATCTGCCAAAGGCCGAAATCGAGTTGCTCTTCGGCAACCTCGGTTGTGTCGCTGTAGCACTGGCCGTGGCGGGTGTTCTGATCCTGACCGCCGGGTTGGCTGAACAGGCCACGGCTCATGGCCGTCCGGTTGGAATTCGGGAAGCTGCATGGATTGGCGCCGTCCAAGGGTTGTGTCTGCCGTTCCGAGGATTTTCACGTTCTGGGGCAACCATTTCAACGGGCTTGCTGTTGGGTACCCTCAAGGCGAGGGTTGAAGAATTCAGCTTCGCTCTCGCGGTAATCATTACTCCAGCAGCCATCGGGCGCGAAGTCTGGCGGTTGGTCAAGGCCCATCGCGAAGCCGGGAATTTCGACGTGACGTGGAACCTGTTCGGTCCCAGCCTTTTAGGTATGGTCTGCGCTTTCCTCGCCGGTTTGCTGGCCCTGAAGTGGCTCTCCGGTTGGCTAGAGGGTGGCCGTTGGTATCTATTCGGCATATATTGCCTAGTGGCTGCGTCAGCAGTGTTCGCGCTCTATTGCTATGGGTATTGAACTTGGGCTCGATTGTGCCGTCGTGCGCCACGGGCTGGGAATGATTTAATGGCGCACCGAAAACCACGGTCACTCTGCGAAGTCTTGTTTCTTGCCCCGTGGATTCATAACTACTCAATCTTCAACAGTTCCACCAAAAAGTGGAGCGATGCACCGCCCGGAATCGTCCCTGGAATACCGCGGTCACCGTAGCCCAGTGCGGAAGGAATTTCCAATTCGATCATGCCTCCTTCGCCCACCAATTGCATTCCTTCGGTCCAGCCTTTGATCACCCGATTCAGCGGGAACGAGATCGGCTTTTTGCGATCGTAAGAGCTATCGAAGACCTTGCCGCCATCGAGCCAACCGTGGTAGTGTACTTTCACCGTGTCAGTTGCCTGAGGCATCCCCTTGCCCGCACGAAGAATGCGATATCGCAGGCCCGACGCGGTTTGCGTGAACTGCTTCGGAGCATCTTTGGCAATCTCGCCTGAGCCAGCCGGAAGAGTGGGAAATGCAATATCTTTGCATTGAGCGATCCTCGGAATCGCCCCCATAAAAAGTAGTGGCGTGACAATACACAACACGCGAAACCAATTGGCTGCGGACATAAAAACCTCCTCGTGAATAGAACCTATAATCAGCCGACAATCGGCTGGGTCAACTAATACGAAAGCATTCTGATGAAAATCGGTGTCTAACGCAATACCCTCCCGGTATTGGAAAGATGCTTGACATGCGTAATAAAACGGTTATGATAAATGTAATTGAATGGCGTAGCGATAATAGCTGGGAGTATAGCCCATATTGATGGTGTGACTCCCCTTGAAATTGGTGCCTTGGCGTTATGCAGACCCTTCTCGAACCAGAACCGATTGCCCGGCGACGAGTGCGAAGCCCCCGTGTTGGGCGACCGTCTGCGACGGCAGGATCGGAACGCTGGGAGCAGAGACTTGCAGACCTTTTGGCCTTCAAGGCCGCGCACGGTCACTGCAACGTGCCGTCGAGCTACCGAGAAGATCCGTCGCTGGCCGTCTGGGTCTTCAACTGCCGCCGTCAGCGCAAGCTGGGAAGTCTCGATACGGAGCGGATCGAGCAGCTCGACGCGATTGGTTTCGTTTGGTCCGTGCGGACGCGCCGCTTCGTCGCTCGGGATTGGGATGCCATGGTGGCCCAGTTGGAAGCGTTCCAGCGGGACCACGGTCACAGCAACGTCCCCTACGCATGGCCGCGCAATCGCGAGTTGCCCGCTTGGCTGCATGGGGTGCGCTGCAACAAGCGGTCGGGTCGGCTCGACGCGGATCGCGTGCGGCAGTTGGAAGCTCTGGGCGTTGTTTGGGAGCCTCAGCAAACGCGGTGGGAGAATAGATTCGCGGACCTGGTCGACTACCGCCGCTGCCACGGCGACTGCAACGTACCCTGCGGCTGGCCGGAAAATCCCGCCTTGGCCAACTGGGTGAAGGGGGTGCGGGCTTCGCAGAAGCGGGGCGACTTGGACTGCGAGCGAATCCAGCGGCTCGACGCGATCGGTTTCGGCTGGGATCGCGGCGGTGCGCTGCGCTGGGAAGAGGTGTACGCCGAACTGGTCGACTACCGGCATGTTCATGGTCACTGTCGGATATCCACCCTCTCGGAAAATTACCAGTTGCTGGGGAACTGGGTGCATACTCAGCGGACGTTGCGCAAGCAAGGGCGGTTGGATCAGGATCGGATCGACCGCCTCGACGCGATCGGCTTCACTTGGGATCTTCGACGCGAGCGATGGGACACGATGTTCGCGACGCTTCAGGATTACCACAGCGCGAACGGGCACTGCGATGTTCCGCAGACATGGCCGGAGAATCGCAAGCTGGGCAATTGGGTCATGATGCAGCGAACGGCCTTCAAGGCGGGCCGGCTTGACGGCGAGCAGATCGAGCGGCTCCAAGCAATCGGCTTCCGCTTCAGCATCGTCGGCGGTCGGCTCCAAGTGCCCCGTCCCGAGAAGTCTCGTCCAACTCCTCAGCCCGAGAGGCGGCGTGCCGCTTAAATATCTCAGGCTGGAAAGCCTGACGCATCTAAATGGCCTTGCGCGATTTCGCGTTGGCGAACCCCGCAAGCATGGCAAATCCTGCCGGCATAATTGGCGCGGCGGTAAACGGTAATGGACCGTTACTAATAGAGACGGACGGAAGGTCTTTGTCCAACCGTCAAACCACCCCATTCGTTAGGGGTGTCCTCGCATCGCCGACTTGCTCGGTTGGTATCCACGCAAACGGTGTGCGATGGCCCCGTAGCCACTTCGAGGGTGGGCAATACAGCCACAATCGCCAAATCGCCAAAAGCAAACGAGGAACACGTCTTGATCAAATTGAGCGGTTTGCCTATCCTGTGCAGCCAACAAGTGGCTTGTTCACCGGCGACAGGGAGCGGGGATACCAGACAAGCTGCGAACTGGAGTCCCCGCATGCGCAAGTTTCCCGCATTCTGCCTCGCAATCCTTCAGTCGGCTCTGCTACTGTCGGTTCCGGCGGCTTCTCGTGCTCAAGAGGCGGTTCCTATCCCTGCGCCCGGTGGCCTCGGATCGTACTTCACGGAAGACGTGCCACGCCTACCCCCAGTGGGCCAAGACTCAGCCGTGCCTCCCGACTTGATTCCTGGCACAGCATCGCGAAACCTTGAGGAAGATACGGGCGGCATGTTCCCATACGCCGAAACGAATGGGCGGCCTGGCGCGGCATCGCGAAACCTTGAGGAAGATACGAGGTCACTAGGCCCAAGACCCGGTGGTCCGCCACCCGATCCCGGCATGGGACCACCGGGCATGGGGCCACCAGGGGGCGGAGGGCCGTTTCGCTACTCGGCAATCTGGTTTCCCAATACCTCGGTCCAGGGCCAAGATGCGAAATGGGGGCTTGTCGGGCAGGATTTGTCGGTGATGTGTCCCGTCTGGATGGACGGGCCGAACGGGGTGATGTTCATGGGAGGCGTTAGCAACCGTCTGACACAGACTGACGCCATCTTGCCTGACACCGGACAGCCATATCCCAGCGAACTGTGGAACGCCCACGTAGGCCTGATGTACCATCGGAAGTTGGACAACGGCTGGATGGCAGGCGGCGGTGTCAACCTGGGATCGGCAAGCGACCGTCCGTTTGGCGCGATTCGCGATATGAACATTGGAATGAACGCCATGCTCAGGGTGCCGCAAGGCGAGCACAACGCCTGGATGTTCTCCCTGATGTATTCGCCGATGAGTGAAATCCCTTTTCCCATACCCGGCCTAGCGTTCAACTGGAACCCTTCGGAACAGTTCCACGCGAACATTGGTATTCCTTTCCAAGTCACCTATCGGCCGACGGATGATTGGACCTTCGAGGCAATGTACATGCCCATCCACACGATCCACGCCAAAGCCACGTATCGATTCAGCGAACAGATTCGCGCGTTCGCCAGTTACGATTGGGCCAACGAGGTGTACGCACTTGCGGATCGCGTGGACGACAACGAACGGTTCTTCATGTACGATCAGCGCGCGGCGCTTGGACTGGAAGCAACTCCGTTGCGATTTGCCACGGTGGACGTAACGGGCGGTTACGCGTTCGACCGCTATTCCTATGAGGGGTCGCAGACGTCGGCATTCAACGCAACTCAGATCAACCGCGTGGATATCGGCGCCGGTCCGTTTGCCGCGCTGCAATTGAAACTCCGTTTCTAATTCTCTGGCCATGAGCACTTTACTATCGCCGGACCAATTGCTCGGGCATGCTCAAAACGGCAATCCCGAACATCTCGGCCAGTTATTGGAGAACTACCGGCATTACCTCCGCTTGTTGGCGCGTCTTGAGATCGGACGGAACCTTCAGGCGAAGCTCGACGCCTCTGATCTTGTGCAAGACACGCTGCTGGAGGCACACCGCAACTTCTCAGGCTTCCAGGGCGCAAGCGAAACGCAGTTCGTCTGCTGGCTGCGACAGATCATGGCGGCGAGTCTTGCGAACCTCTTGCGTCGTTACCTTGGAACCCAGGGCCGAGACGTTCGTCTGGAAAGGCAACTGGCGGTTCAACTCGACCAATCCTCCCGGCTCATGGACCGTGGATTGATCGATCCAGGCAGTTCGCCCAGTCAGCAAGCGTCCCGTCGTGAACAAGCGGTCCTTCTGGCGGATGCCCTCGCAAGACTTCCCGAGGATTATCGAGAAGTCATCATTCTTCGACATTTGCAGGGTCTATCCTTTGCAGAAGTCAGTTCTCGGATGGGACGATCGCTCGACAGTGTCGAGAAACTCTGGATGCGGGGCCTGGCCCGTTTGCGCCAGGTTATGGGGGACATGCAATGAGCCACGATCCAAATCTGCATTCTCACGATCCTTCCCCGGCCAATCCCATTACGGAATCACTCGATTTGCTTCCCGACGACCCCCGACTGCTGAAACTTGTCCAGGAATACCTTCGAGAACTGGAGTCCGGCCGGCAACCCGATCGACGCCAATGGTTGCAACGCTATCCCGACCTGGCGGAAGCACTTGGCCCATGCCTTGAAGGCTTGGAACTTGTCCATCGCGCCGCGCCCCTGGCAAGTCCGCTGTCGGGTAGTTCACCACGGCTACCGAGCAACACAACTGAACCGCTTCTGACAAATCCACTCGGAGATTTCCAGATCGTGCGCGAAATTGGCCGTGGCGGCATGGGCATTGTATATGAGGCCATTCAGTTGTCCTTGGGGCGTCTCGTGGCCCTGAAAGTGCTGCCGTTTGCGGCCACCTTCGATGCCAAGCATTTGCAGCGATTCCGGCAGGAGGCGCAAGCTGCGGCCCACCTTCACCATGCAAACATTGTTCCCGTGCATGGCGTTGGCTGCGAAAGAGGCATCCATTTCTATGCCATGCAGCTTATCGATGGTCAATCGCTGGACGTGGTGGTCCGCCAACTTCGCCAAGAGGCGGGGATGGGCTTGCTCGAAGCTAACTCGGCGGATCGTCCCTCCTCCACCCGTAACCACAAGTCGTCCGATTGCGGTTCCGTCAGCCAGACCGGAGATTGGCAACCGGCGGCGGCTGATTCGGCCACCGCCCGTCAACCAATCAAGGTTGACCAGACCAGCACAACGCAAAGGCAGTTCTCGGCCCAATTCTCGACCTATCGCACCGGCAAAGAGCCGGAACCATACCGGACGATCGCGCGGTGCATGGCTCAGGCAGCAGAAGCCTTGGAGTATGCGCACCAGGAGGGCATTGTTCACCGGGACATCAAGCCGGCGAATCTCTTGATCGACTTCCGCGGAAACGTATGGATTACCGACTTCGGCCTGGCCCACTTCCACGATGCTCCGGGCCTGACGCACACAGGCGACATCATGGGCACGGTCCGTTACATGAGCCCCGAACAGGCATCCGGGCAGCGAGTTGTCCTCGACCATCGCACCGACATCTACTCGCTGGGAGCGACGTTCTACGAACTGTTGACGCTCCACCCAGTATTTGCGGGCAGTTCGCGTCACGCGCTGTTGTCTGACGTGCTCAACCGCGACCCACGCCCACCGCGCAGCCTGGATCGCAGGATACCCGAGGAGCTTGAGATCATCATTCTTAAAGCGCTCAGCAAGAATCCGGCGGATCGCTACGCTTCGGCCCAGGAACTGGCCGACGACCTGCATCGCTTCCTGCGCGACGAGCCTATTCGGGCGAAACGACCCTCAGCGGTGGAGCACGTTCGCAAATGGTCGCGCCGACACCCTTCACTCCTTGCCGCGGGAATGCTGATCATGTTCCTGACGCTCGTCGGTTCGTTGATCGCCAACTGGTTGATTACCAGCGCGAATGAACGCACCAAGGCGGCCCTGGCCGAGTCCCAACTCCGTGCGGAGGAAGCAGAGAGGAGATTCCAACAGGCGAGACAGGCTGCCGATCTCTTGATCGAGGTGAGTGAGAAGGAGTTGCCTGACAAGCCGCCAGCGCAAAGCCTGCGAAAGCGGCTTCTGGAAACGGCACTCGCCTACTACAAGGATTTCATCAGTCAGCGCCGTGGCGATGCGTCCAGCCAGGCTGAACTCGTCGCCGTTCAGGATCGGCTGAAGAAGATCCTTGACGAGTTAACGGTCATGGAAGGCGCGGGGCAGTTCATTTTGCTTTGTGATCGTCGCGTGCAGGCCGACCTTGACCTCAACGACTCTCAGCAACGGAAAATTGAAGCCCTTAGCGAGGAGTTTGCCCAGAGGCGGCTCGATTCCTTGCACGATTATCATCAACCGTCGTCGCCTGCCAATCGGTCGCAGTTCGTGGAACTTGCCCGCGCCAACGATCGCGCCATGCGCGCCATGCTTACCGAGACGCAATTGCAGCGATTGGAGCAGATCGCCCTGCAAGTCCACGGCCCGATGGCTTTTTCTCAGGCTGACGTGGGCAAGCGATTGCATCTGACGGGCGCGCAACGTCAGGCAATGCAAGATATCGCGATGGACGCATTTGCACCCCCTTGGGATCCTTTAAGCCTCGGAAGCAGCCACTCTTCGACAGGCAGTTCTCGTGCCGTGAACGTGCAAAGTGTGATGAAAAAGGTTCTCGCCGTACTGACGCCGAAACAGTTGACCGAGTGGAAGAAGCTTACGGGGCCACCCTTTAAGGATGTTTCCGAGTTCCTGCCGTCACGGCCACGGTCCGCACCGTGAGTAAGCGCAAGCCTTGCCGCCAGGAGATGTTATGAGAACTACACTCGTGAGGTTGGGGGATACGAACCGATTATGGGTGTTTGAATAACTTCGACGGACGAACTGCCTTCTGTGGGCGTGGGCGCAGGATCCCGGCACAACGAGTCTTGCCAACCTTGGCATTTTTGGAATCTATCGAATCTTCCCCAAAGTGTCAATATCGGTTCATAGTATCTCGAACCTGTAACCTGTCCCCCGAACCCAGGTTGAAAATTTTGAATCTGCCATAGGGAACTCTGTCATTCACTTACCAGGCCCATCCGAGCCTGCGACGTCGGTGTGCGAAATCATCTTCTGCAACGCCAGCCATTCAAGCAACTTGGTTTGCCAGGCGACCCACATGGGGCCCTGGTAGCCATTCAGTCCGTGGCCGCCGCTCGGAAGTTCCAAGTATTCCGCCGCCAGCTTGTGTGCCTTCAACGCCTCGAAAAGCATCCGGCTATTCTCAGGGGAAACGAGCGTATCATCTTTGGCATGGGCCAGGAACATGGGTGGCGTCCTGTCGGTAACTTGCTTCTCGCTGGAAAACATGTCCATCATTTCCGACTTGGGATTCCGGCCCAGCAGGTTCGCCTTCGAGCCGCCGTGGGTTTTCTCGCCCATCGTGACGACCGGATAGATCAGGATGGCGAAGTCGGGGCGGCAACTCAGGCGATTGACTGGATCGGTCGCTTTGGGATCGCCGTCATCGAAGTGGGTGCCCGCCGTGGAGGCCAGGTGCCCGCCCGCTGAGAAGCCGATGATGCCGATGCGGACGGGGTCGATACCCCACTGTTTGGCGTTGAACCGAACCGTGCGAATGGCCCGTTGCGCATCGAGCAGCGGCACGAAGGATCTTCCGCGCGGGAGCCGGTACTCCAGCACGATCCCTGCGAGACCATGCTGGTTGAGCCACTTGGCGATGCCGTGCCCCTCTGGCCCGGTCACCAAACCGCCATACCCGCCGCCTGGGCAAATCACCATTGCCGCCCCATTGGCTTTTGCGGGATCGGGACGATGAACGGTAATGCTGGCGTTGGCTGCCTCAAACTTACCATCGCCCACGGGTGCCTGGTTTTTCCAGAGAAAGAGCTTTTCGGGATTGGCCTTGTTGGCCAGCAGCGATTCGGCCACGTCCTTATGGTCCTTCATCGCTGCATGGTGCAGAGGCGTTCGGACGTTGTCGTCTGCGCTGGAAACCAGATCGGGATCGTTGAGCAGGGCCTTGACCTTTGCCAAGTCCCCGTTTTTGGCTGCGTCGTGAATCTCGCCACCGAAGGCGAGGTTGCACCAAACCAGCGCAATCAGCGCGACGGTGGCGCGGCGAATGACAAGAATCTTGATACGATCGGGCGGAGCGATAGCGGCGTGGCGGGTCATTGCGATGATCTCGTAGGAGGGTTGGATGGAGTTCCAAGTCGGCCTTGACTGTAAACGGCGGATCGCAAGATGTCAAGAACCTCCGGCACGGGAGGGGTGCTTTCCGCCGCGCGGGTCAAGAGTTGCCCATTTTGACGCCCGCCCATGTTCCAGGGGAGGGGGCAAGGTAGGGGGACACGAACCGATTATGGGTGTTTGGGTAACTTCGACGGACGACCTGCCTTTTGTGGGCGCAGGATCCCGGCACAACTAATCTTGCTAACCTTGGCATATTGGGAATCAATGATGAATCAAGGGACATAATACTGGTTATTGACGAAACTAATAATGTGTCTCGATTCCCTGTTTCTCTGCATTGTTCTCGCTGCCAAACACGCCAAGCCTCTTACTTATCAGCAGGTGGTAGTCCGCCCCGTCTGTTAGCCGTCCCCACCAAGAATCGAGGCGAACCTTCTGAGCGGCAACCAGTCGCGGATCGGTGCGTGCCTCAAGGCCAGCGATAGAGTCCTCGTCGTCATGCGGGACGCGAAGACGGATACCGTAGAACGCAACGACCGCGTCAGCACCCATGTTACCTCAGTTCCTTATTCGGAGAGCGGAAGGCACGCTCGTCGGCGCAGCCGATTGCGCAGCAACTCCGCGAGTGTGCCGTGTGTACGCCCTGCATGGGCGTGAACTTGTGGGGTGAAAGTCCCCTGTACGAGGGTAACAGTCTTCAAGGAGGGCATTTTACCAAAATGTAGCTCTGATCGACAGAAGTACGAGCCGAAGGCAAGGGCGTCCTCGCGAGAGGGGGTCTGAAGGAAGCCGGAGGCACAAACCGCGAGCCGACGAACAGAAATCGCATAGAAGGCCAGGACGCTGGGGCGAGTGGGCACACCATCACGAAGCCCTGTTACCAAGGCGTCAGGGTAAATGCGGCGGTTGCGCGGGGAAAGTTCACGTTCTTATCCGGGGAGATCTGCCGGACGTAACGGTGAGTAGGGCTTGCCCGAAAGGCCGTGCGGCGCACGGGGACGTGCGTCGTGTCCGACAGAAGTCAGCAGAGGCCGTAGTACCCGACCGACCAGACCAAGGCGGCGGGGAAGGGCCAAACGTCAGAAGTCCAAGGAGGAGCCTTTGGCCGATTCGCAACAAACCATGATCCAGCTTACGCTCGGTTTCGACGACGAAACCGAGGGCCGGGAACCTTTGTCCCTGGCGGGGAGTTCGCTTGCGGCGTCGGTCGAGCAGCCAGCCTTGAGAGTGTCTCATGACGACCTGATGGAGCAGATTGTCGACTCGGACAACATGGAGTGGGCCTGGAAGCAGGTCAAGGCGAACCGGGGAGCCGCCGGAATCGACGGCATCACGATCGCCCAGTTTCCTGACTTCCTCCGTCCACGCTGGAAGGCCGTTCGCCAATCGCTCCTGGATGGCACCTACCGACCGCAAGCGGTCCGCAGGAAAGTCATCCCGAAACCGGATGGCAGCGGTGATCGGATGCTCGGCATCCCGACAGTGTAGTCATAATGCACTCCTTACAATGAGCGTTGGGATTGTTGGCTACGACTCTTCTGAATTCGCGAGGATTTTTCGACCCACTGCTGCAATCGGCGTTCCGTTTCCGGATCGAGGGTGATCCACAATGCGGAACCCCGGTTACGACGGCGGGCCAGGACAACGCCACGCTCGATCCAATAATACACGACATTTGGGCTGACATTGAATTTCTCAGTCACTTGGACAACCGTCAACTCTTCCGGTCGCTTCAGTGTCGGGGCTGGAATCCGATGCTTGTAGCGAATCCACGCGATCATCGACTTCGTAAAGGATTTGCCTTTCGCACTGCGGCAACCCTGTTGGTTGAGCGTGTCGGCGATCTCCGCGTCGGCCTGCTCGGTCGCCAACCGTCGAATCCTCTCCACGATTTCTCCAGGATACCGCAAGCGATCAGCGATGCGAAGCGGCAGGTCTATGGCCAGGTCCTCGCAGGCGCCTCCTTGCCAGCGTATATGGAGCAGGGCCCGCCGGGGCTCGGTCAGTCGTTCGACCGCGATGTCCTTCACAAGTAACCGCAGCATCCGTTTCTTGTCCTTGGCGGGCGTGGTGGGAGCGTTCCATAAGCGCGGAAGATCCTTGGCCAAGGCGAGGACCTCAGCACGCTGCTTGGTGGTGATGGCCATGCCGTGACCGCGCTGGAAATCGGCCAGTTCTTGGCGGGATTCCTCCAAACGTCCGAGGGCCTCGTTCCAGCGTTGCTCCAAGGAAGCGGCAACGAGGCGGTTGGCCGGATCGACCTGTTCATAACGTCGCTGGGCAAGTTGGGCCTCGTATTCTGCGCGCTGCAATCGAATCCTCCACTGTCCTTGCAGGGACTCGTCACGTTGCTCTAACTCGTGGAGGACGTCCAAAGCAAGGTGGATCTGATGAGAGTTCACCACCTCGACTACGCGCTTGGACAACGCCTGGTCTACCAAGCCGCATTGAACTGTCATGCAGGATTTGCGCGACTGGCCCGCGCGTTTGCGCCAGTTGCATTCATAAACCGGATAGATGCCGCCATTGCCCTTGTACCGCACGGTCAGCCGCCGACCGCAGACGCCGCAGATCAGCAGCCCTTGCAGAAGAGCCAAGCCCTCGCGTGCCGGTCCGCTCAAGAGCGTATCCTCCCCGTTTGTGCGATTCTGTTCGAGCATCTCCAGATTGTGGAGATGTTCGCCAAAGGAAATATAGCCAGAGTGGTGATTCTGAATCTCCACCAGCCACGAGGGCCGAAGCATGGCTTTCACCCGGGAACGGACATCACCGTTGGCAAGGACGTGCTTGACGCAACGATAACGGCCGAAGACATAAACTCCCGCATACGCCGGATTCTTCAGCACGCTCAAAACGCGACGATCCGCCAAGTGTCCCCAGATGAGCTGGCCGTTCCAAATACCACCGTAGGCTCGTTTCGGAAATTTCAGTCCTCGTGCTGCGAACACATGAGCCACGGCGTAGGCGCTGCCCGTTTCGCGAAAGGTTGCGAACAACATCTCGACCGCCCCGCGCACCTCGGCGTCCGGATCCAGCACGATCGCATTGGCGTCATCATAGCATAGCCCGACAGGCAACGGAAAACGCAGTTCACCCTTCTTGGCTTTGTTGAGCTTGCCGCCCTGGAGGCGCGCGTGGAGGAAATGCAGTTCTGCCTGACACATCTGGGCCTTCAGCCCAAGCAGGAGGCCATCGTTGAAATCCGCCGGATTGTAGCAACCGTCCTCGTCGATGATCAAGGTGCCGGTCAAGGCACAGATCTCGATCAAGCGATGCCAGTCGGCACTGGACCGCGCCAGGCGCGATGCCTCCAAGGCGAAGACCGCGCCGACTTCTCCCAGCGAGACATCGGCCACCAACTTCTTGAAGTCGTCTCGCCCGCTGCTCGTGGCCCCCGAGATTCCCAGGTCCCCGTCCAGGATTCGCATGCTCGTAGCCGGCCATCCCAGTGAGATCCCCTTGTCCTTCAATGCATACTGCCGCTCGGTACTCTCCTGATGGTTCCGCACCTGCCCCATCGTCGACTGACGCACGTAGACATACGCCGTCTTCTGCCGTTGGGCCAGAGTTACCTGCGTCGTCATGACACACCTCCTGACTTCTGAAGGGAGGAGTTGTGTCGGCCAGATAAGCCAGGATCATGTTGGCCACCAGGGTGGCCAGGGCTTGAGTGTCGATCGCTTCGATATTGGGCACCATGGATGTACCAGACACGCCGCCTCCGGGTGAAGGCTGGCGCTCGGCCCGGTCGGTCCATTCCCGCGGCACGGCAAATGTCCCGTGGGAGGTTCCTTGGAGAATCAGCGTTTCAATGCCCCGAACTCGCCGAAGCTTGAGGATCGGGAACCGCTGACCCTTGAGAGGATGGAACGGGTGGATGATTTCCGCCGATCCCGAAAGCGCGCTGCGGTCAGGTGCAGTTACCGCTGACCGTGCCCACCGTGCTGGATCGCCTGATCCAGCAAATCGTAGCCCGTGAATCCCGCATCACCGCAAAACAGCGTATTTTTTGGGAAACTCTGCTGCACCAACATCTCCCGGAAATGCTCGCGCTCACTCGA
>Ga0209697_10001850_pt1 | contig 31716 bp, 25 predicted proteins | sample AliMusrvi5mmetaG_FD_184115 | JGI IMG/M metagenome (GOLD analysis project Ga0209697, IMG submission 184115) | Freshwater lake bacterial and archeal communities from Alinen Mustajarvi, Finland, to study Microbial Dark Matter (Phase II) - Alinen... | ecosystem: Environmental > Aquatic > Freshwater... | reverse complement strand
CGCCCCCCCCCGGCCCCGATTCCCGCCCCGGCACCCAAGCCCAAGCCTGTGGCTGAGGATCCCCAGCGCACCGTCAAGCTCATGAACTTCACCCAGCGCATCGCCCAGGCCGCCAAGATGGTGCTGCCCGAGACCATGCACGAGGTGGTGGACCGCCTGCAGTCCAAGGCCACCCAGCAGATCATCTCGGGCGAGGGACCGGAGGCGGTCAAGGGCCTGGCCCTGGCCATCAGCCGCAGCGCGGTGGACGCGGGCCTCGACGCCGACATGGTGCGCACCTTGAACACCCACCTGAAGGCACTCTTCAGCACGAAATAGGTCGAACCCATGACATCGCGATTCCTGTCGGGCCTCGTGGCCGCCGCCCTGCTGCTGCTCTCGGGATGCAAGGATCCCAGTGCCACCGCGGGCAGCACCAGCGGCGCCGCGCTCTATGCCTTCGACTCCACCACCAGCACGGTCCTGGTCTGGACGGACCTGGGGACGCTCTACACCACCCCCACCGCCGCCACTCCCACCAAGACCCTCACCTCCAGCGCCTTCACCAAGGTCACCAACATGGCCTGGGGCGGTGTCTGCCTGGACAGCAGCAGCGGCATCCTCTACCTGGTCTCCGCCGATGGCAACATCGTCCGCGTGAAGAACCTCCGCTCCCAGTCCGGGGCCGTCACCAGCACGGACGTGGTGAGCTTCCAGCTGGCCAGCAGTACCCCCTTCCTCAGCAACAGCACCTTCGGGCAGGCGGCCATTGATTCGTCCACGAACACCCTCTACATCACGGAAGCCAACACCAGCAGCACCCGCATCTGGGTGGTGCCCAACGCCAGCTCCCAGCTTCAGGATGCCTCCGTTGCCCTCCAGGCCCTGCAGGTGACCGGGGACAGCGGTGGCACCGGCGTGGCGGCGGGGGGCGGCGTTGCTTATGCCTTCTTCAAGGATGGCAATGGCGTGGGCATCGACCTCCTAGGTGGGCCCCGCCTCCGCCAGGGCAATGCCTCGTCCTTCAGCAGTTCCAACACCATCGTCGGCAGCCTCACCACCCTGGGCATCTATGGGTCCCTGGCCCTGGACACCGGGAACAGCTACCTATACGTGGCCCGTCACAACACCGATGCCGTGAGCACCCTGGCCCCGGTCCTGGCCTTCAAGACCGGCCAGTTCGGCGCCACCTACAACCAGGCTCCGTCCCAGAGCCTGGGCAGCAGCACCGAACAAGCGGACCTTCGGGTGCTCGCGCATGCGGGCGTGAAGGACTGGCTGGTGGGCCTCAGCGGCGGGGGCACCACGTCCTCCTCGGTGACCCCCACGGGTTACGCCAAGATCCACCTTTGGAAGTCCCCCCTCAGCGGCACAGCGGCCGTGGTGGTCACCACCACCTCGGGCTCGGTCCTCAAGGGCCTGGCTGTGGACGGGAACGCCTCGTGACGGGCCTGCGCCTGCTGGTCCTGCTGCTGCAGGATGTCTTCCGCGACCTTTACCGGCACCGTGGCCAGTATCTGCTCTCCGTGCTGACCCTCAGCTCCGGCCTGCTCATCGCCGGGGGCGGTTTGCTGGCCGTGGAGACCATCGACCGCTTCATCGGCCGCCTGGAAAGCCTCTCCAAGGTGGTGGTCTACGCGGCCGAGGGCAAGTCCCTGGCCGAGACCGAAGCCAAGCTCAGACGGGATCCCCGCTTCCGTGAGGTCCACCGCCTCACCGCCGAAGAGAACCGCAAGCACTTCCTGGCCACCACCCGGGAGGCGGGCCTGCTGCTCGACAGCACGGGCCTGAACGCCCTGCCCGAAAGCCTGGAGCTGTCCTTGCGCCAGGACCTGGCCGCGGCGGGGCGGGCCACGGAGGTCGGCGAGAGCCTGCGCAGCCTGCCCGGCGTGGGCGACGTGCTGGTGGACCAGGAGCGCCTGGACAACCTGCACCGCCTGGGCCGCATGCTTCGCTCGGCCCTGGCCACCCTGGGCGTGCTGCTCATGCTGGCCGCGGGCTTCGCCACGGGCAACGTGATCCGCATGAGCATCCTCTCGCGGGAGGAGGAGATCACCATCATGCGGCTGGTGGGCGCCTCAGAGAGCTTCATCCGCACGCCCCTGATCCTGGAGGGCGCCTTCCTGGGCCTGGGCGGCAGCCTCGTGGCCTTGGGGGGCCTCTTCGCCCTCTGGCTGCCCCTGTCCCGCGGCGTGGGCGGCCTCTCGCCACTGCTGGTGGAACTGGCTCGCCTGGGCTTCTTTTCTCCCACCAGCATGGCCCTGCTGATCGCCGTGGGCTCCTCCACCGGCGCCCTGGGCGCCCTCTGGGCCTTCTGGTCCACCCGCAAAGCCCAGCGCGCCGAAGCCGCGCTCATGGAAGGCGCGGGCTGAGGGGTTGGGTTTCCTCCTTAAAGCGGGGAGCAGGCTCAGCGCGGCGGAAGGCGAGGGCGGAAGGCGAGGGCGGAACGGGGAATGCAGAGGCCGCGCTGAGTTAAAAACACATGGCGCGGGTGACCTTCGGCAACGTTCAGTTCTTGGAGGACAGGGCGGCGAGGCCCGCGTCGAGAATGGACCAGACCTTCGTGTATTCATCCGGCGTGGCGGTCAGCTGCAGCTCAACTTCGAGGTTGGTGCCGTTGGCGGTGCTCTTTTCCAGCCTTCTTGAGAGCAGAAGATACGCATGAGTCGAGCCGGGCTCATCCGGCTGGAAGAGGAGGCTGCCTTCCATGGTGATATTCATCAAGCCACGGCCACGAAAAGGGTCGGCTCGCTGCCTGGAAAAGGAAATCAAGCCCAGGTGCTCATTGACGCTGCGCACGACATAACCATTTTCGAGGAGCAGGGGCAGCACCCATGGGCAGACTAGGTTGGAAGCAGCCTTCAGCGTCCGCTCCTGGGCCAAATGAGCTGGAGCCTGGGGCCCTGCCGTTGAAGGTGCAGGGACTCCCGCGTGGAGGGTGGAAATACCTCCCAAGAGGACCGTGAGCCCGAGGGCACGCGAGAAGGCGCCGCGATTCGACATGTCTGATCTCCCAAAGGTCATCGTTGAACTGACCCCGTGTGGAACGCCATGGTTGAGCGTCACCAGCCGTTCCAGGGTGCTCTGGAAAAGCTGGGGGAGCGAAACAACCATGAAAGCGAAGGTTTTCGGAGGCGCGGAGAAGAGCCATTTTCTCCGGGGATGAACGGTGATGGACGGGGATAGGAATGGTTCTGCTTTGCATCCCCGTCCATCCCCGCCATCCCCGGCCAAAATACTTTGTCTTCCTGTGGTTCCTGTTGAACGAGGCCAGCCAGATAGTGATCCAGCCAACCCCGTGAATTCAAAAATTTGAAACCACCGATGATTCACTGAGGCCCAAGCGGCCTTCCTCATTGAATCAAAGCCCCGTCAGCGGATTTCTAACCTGGGCCCATCTGTGCAATCTGTGGTTAAACCCGCTTCTGCTTTTCCAGCAGATCCAGCTTCGCGGCGGTGATCAGGCCTTCCGACGTCCCCCGCAGGGTGCAGGTATGCCGGGCGGCGAGCTGGCCGCGTTGGATGGCTTCCTCCAGGGAGCGGCCCTCCAGCACGTAGCTGCTGAGGAAGCCCACGGCCAGGGCATCCCCGGCGCCGTTGGTGTCCACCACGGGGCGGTCCAGAGCGACGGGTGGGAAGACCTGGAGGCCCTGCGCGGTGGCCAGGGCGCAGCCCCGCGCCCCCAGCCCCGAGACCACAATGCGATCGGGATGCCCCTTCAGGAAGGCCGCCATGAGCGGTCCCGGCTCTGCGTGGTTGGCGCAGGAGAAGAACAGGATGTCCGCTTCCCGGATGAAGTCCGCGCGGTAGGTGTCGGTGGGATCCGCCACGTCCTGCAGGTCGCAGGCGATCACGAGGCCCTCGGCCTTCGCCAGGGGCAGCAGGTGTCGCGCCCACTGGGGGATGTTGACGTGGGCTAGGCGGGCACCCTTCATGACGTCGCGGCAGAGGTCCAGATCCACGGCCAGCGCGGCGTGGCCCTTGCCGTCGTAGAAGTTCTTGCGGCGCCCGTCCCGGTACATGAGGTTCACGCTGCGGGCGGTGCCGCGGGGGTCCAGGGCCAGGCCACGCAGATCGATCCCGTCGCTGCGAAGGGTCTCCCACACCAGCCGCCCGGCCGCGTCAGCGCCCACGTGGCCGATGAAGGCCGTGCGGTGCCCCAGGCGGGCATAGCCCCGGGCCGCGTAGGCGCCCGCCTGACCCACGCAGTCCAGGTTCTCCGTGAAGTTGGCCTCACGGCTCCAGTCGATGTCGGCCCCGGGCAGGAAGACGTTGGTGTCGATGCCCGCGTTGCCGATGACGACGACCTCCGGCGAGGTCATCCCTTCCAACGCCGGGGATCCTCCTCGCGCAGGCCCAGCTGGTCCAGCACCCGCGTGGCGAAGGTGTCGAAGAGGTCGTGCATGGTGGTGGGGTGGCTGTAGAAGCCCGGCATGATGGGCATCACCACGGCCCCGGCGTCATGGACCCGCAGCATGTTCTCGAGGTGAATGCGGTTGAGGGGCGTCTCCCGCAGGCAGAGCACCAGGGGGTGGCGCTCCTTGAGGCAGACATCCGCGGCGCGGCTCACCAGGGTCTCACTCACGCCGGCGGCGATGCGGCCCAGGGCCCCGGCGCTGCAGGGGATGAGCACCATGCCGTCCTGCCGGTACGAGCCTGAGGAAATGGCCGCGCCCAGGTCCCGCTCGTCGTGCAGTTCCACCTTGGGCAGGGCTGCCAGCTCCTTCGGGGTGAGGCCTGTTTCATCCAGCAGGCAGCGCTTTCCGGTGGGGGAGAGCAGCAGGGTGACGCGCCCCACGGCGGGGTTGCTGGAGAGGCGCTTGAGCAGGGCCACGCCGAAGGCCGAGCCGGAGGCGCCCGTGATGGCGACGGTGTAGCGGAGGCCCATGGCTACTCCTGCCCCGGCCGGTAGGGGCCGTAGAAGATGGCGTTGAAGAGCAGGCGCCGGGTGAAGGGCGTCTGGGCCCGGAAGACCGGATCGCCCGCAACCAGGATCAGGGTGCCGCGGCCCGAGTGCTCACGCAGGGCGTAGGCGCTCTGCTGCAGCTTGGCCTCCATGGGTTTGGACAGCAGGCCCGAGACCTTCAGGTCCTCCTTGGGGAAGTAGAGCGGGTTCTCGCCGCCGGCGCTCAGTTCCAGCACCGGGTCGCCGGTGACCAGCACCGCCGCGCCCTGGGGGGCGTGGAGGCCCCAGCCCAGGGGGTGCGAGCCGTCCACGCGGACCTTGAGGAAGGCGCCGGGAATGCTCTCCTCCAGGCTGCGTTCCTCGCGCTTGTCCCAGGACCGCACCAGGTCCGCAGGCTCAGCCTTGGGGGCCTCATACTTGGGATCCTTCTCCTTCAGGCGGGCCTCCTCGGCGCCCTTGGCCAGGAGGTGGAAGTTGGTGGTGGTGAGTCCAGCCCGGGACGCGTAGGCCGCGCCGCCCTGGAAGGCCAGGAGGGTGCCTCCCTCCGCCAGCCAGGCCTTGAGTTTGGCGGCGCCGCCCTCGCCCAGCACCTGCTGCCAGCCCCGGCCCTGGGCCTCGTCATCCACCAGGATCAAGTGCGTGAAGCCCTTGAGGGCGGCCCCGCCCAGGCGCTCGGCGCGCACCTGCACGAAGGGCAGGCCCGCCTCGATGAGCGTGTGCGCCAGGGCGCCGAAGGCCGTGGGACTGCTGGGGCGGTCCATGACCAGGGCCAGGTGGGGGGCCTTGAGGAACAAGGTGCGGTTGGAGCCCAGGTCCGGGCCCTTGGTCATCTGGGCCGTGTCCGTGGCCAGCACGGGATGCTGGTTCAAGGCGCGGAGCTGCTCCAGCCGGGCCCTCAGATTCGGTGCATTGGTGGCCAGGGGCAGGACGATGGTGCCTGCCTCCAGCTTCTGGCCCTGGAACACGGCGGGTTCCGCCAGGGCCGTGGCCTTGAAGCCCTCGGCCAGCAGGGTGGCGAGGCTGCGCTCCAGGCCTTCGTAGCCGCCGGGCAGCAGGTAGCCCCACGTTGCTTCTGGCAGGGGCGTTGAACTCGCAGGTTTCAGTGGCTCAGTGCCCACCCGGGGTCGCAGCTTGGCACGCCAGGCTGGGACATGGCAGGCCAGGGGCAGGCTCCAGGCGGTGGTGTCGTAGGTGGGCTTGGGCCCCATGTGGGCCTCGCCCTCCAGCAGGGCCTGGGCCAGGGCGCCCCGGGGCTGGTCCAGGGCCACCAGGTAGCTGCCCGCGGGCAGGGCATGGTTCGGCGCCAGGCCAATGGGCTCGAGGCCTGTGGTGGCCAGGTCGGCGGTGGTGCGGAGCACCTCGATGCCGTTCCGCTCCAGCAGCGTAACCAGAGCCCGGGTGCGGCCGGGATCCTCGCCCTCGGCCAGGAGGAAGGCCCCGGCCTTGTCGCCCTGGGCCACGCGCTGCCACTTGGCCTGGTGGAAGTCCCAGAGCAGGGCGTGGCGCTCCCGGGCGGCGGTGGCCACCGTGGCCAGGCTGGCGGCGGTGTGGCGCTGGATGCGGTCCTCCAGGGTCACGACCTCGCCGCTCTGGCGCCGGTAGGCGGTGCCGCCCTGGCCCCCGGCCTCGAAGGTCATGCCCACGGCCCCCTGGAAGGTGGGCCAGGAGTCCCCGTAGCCGGGGTAGAAGAGGTCGAAGACATCGCGGCTGAAGTAGGACCAGCCCCGGCCGTCGAAGGCCCGGGCCACGCCCTGGCCGAAGGCGGCCTGCCAGCGCCCGGCGAAGGCCTCGGGCAGGGCCTCGTGGATGGGCTCCATGGTGGGTGGGAAGTAGTAGGTGGCCTCGGGCCACATCTCGTGGAGGTCCGCCACCACCTGGGGGTTCCACTGGAGCATGGCGGCGGTCTTGGCGCGGCTCTCGCCCTGGGTCTGCCAGGCCCAGTCGCGGTTCAGGTCGAAGAGGCGGTGGTTGAAGCGGCCCGTGGGCCAGCGGGCGGCGTTCTGCGCATCCAGGGCATCACTGGCGTTGAAGGGGGTGCTGGCCTCGGTCACGGCCTGGATGTGCCGGGCGCGGCCATCGGGGTTCTGCGTGAGGTCCATGAGGATGATCACCCGCTCCAACTGCTTCAGCACCTCGGGGCTGCGGCCTGACGCAAAGTGGTAGGCAACGGCCTGGGCCGCCTCCGTGCCCGCGCCTTCAGAACCGTGGACGGAATAGCCCAACCACACGAAGACAGGGCTGGTCTCGGCGATGCGGCGGGCTTCGGCCTCGGTGCAGATGCGGGGATCCGCCAGCTTGGCCTGGAGGGCCTTCAGCTCGTCCAGACGCCGCAGGTTCTCCGGGGAACTGATGACCAGGAAGGGCTGCTCCCGGCCCTCCTCGGAGATGTTCAGGGTGCTGAGGCGCACCCGGTCTGGCGCGGCGGTGGCCAGGGCCCTCACGTAGGCCAGCAGGGCCTCATGGGCCGTGTAGCGCTGCCCCAACAGGGGCTGGGGCACGTCGGGGCGGTGGTCCGCGGCGGGCAGCAGACCGGCCGGCAGAGCCGCACAGAGGGGCGCTGCGCAGAGGAGGGCCGGGAGGTTCAGTCGGAGGTGGCGGCTCATGCTCCGGCCAGTTCCAGGAAGGCGGGACCAGCGTGGGTGATGGAGCCCGCGCCGAAGGTGATGACCAGGTCCCCGGGCCGGGTGAGGCGCAGCAGGGCCGCCGGGAGATCCTCCACCCGGCCCACCTGGTGGACGTCCTTCTGGCCATGGGCCCGGAGACCCGAGACCACGGTGCTGGCGTCGATGCCCTGGATGGGCTGCTCCCCGGCGGGGTAGATGTCCGTGACCAGCACGGAATCCGCCTCGAAGAAGGCCGTGCCGAACTCTTCCAGCAGGGCCTTGGTGCGGCTGTAGCGGTGCGGCTGGAAGGCGGCCACGATGCGGCGGTCGGGGAAGCCCGCCCGGGCCGCGGCCAGGGTGGCGGCGATCTCCGTGGGGTGGTGGCCGTAGTCATCCACCACCAGCACGCCGCCCTTCTCGCCCTTGAGGTGGAAGCGCCGGTCGGCGCCCGTGAAGCTGGACAGGCTGGCCCGGATGACCTCGCGGTCCACATCCAGTTCAATGGCGATGCCGATGGCGGCCAGGGCGTTCAGCACCATGTGGTGGCCCGGCACGCCGAGGCTGAAGGCACCGAGGTCCTCCCCGTAGGCGATGACTTTGAACTGGGTGCGGAAGCCCTCCTGGCGGATGTCCCGGGCCCGCAGGTCCACCTGGGGGTGGGTGCCGTAGGTGCGCACCTGGCGCTTGAGCCGGGGGCGCACGGCGGCGGCGTTGGCGTCATCCAGACAGAGGAAGACCGAGCCGTAGAAGGGCACCTTGTTGGCGAAGGTCACGAAGGCGTCCTGGATCTCGTCCAGGTCCTTGTAGTGGTCCAGGTGCTCGCGGTCGATGTTGGTGATGACCGCCAACGTGGGATTGAGCATGAGGAAGCTGCCATCGCTTTCATCCGCCTCGGCCACCAGGAAGGGGCCCTTGCCCAGCTTGGCGTTGCTGCCGATGGTGCCCAGCTTGCCGCCGATGACGATGGTGGGGTCGATGCCGCCCTGGCTGAGCACCTGGGCCACCATGCTGGTGGTGGTGGTCTTGCCGTGGGAGCCCGCCACGGCGATGCCGTACTTCATGCGCATGAGCTCCGCCAGCATCTCGCCCCGGGGGATCACGGGGATTTTTGCGGCGTGGGCGGCAATGACCTCGGGGTTGTCGCCCTTCACGGCGGAGCTGATGACCACCACTTGGGCGCCGACGATGGCGCTGCCCTGGTGACCCAGGTGCACGGTGATGCCCAAGCCGCGCAGCCGCTGGGTGACGGCGCTCTCCTTGAGGTCGGAACCTGAGACCTGGTAGCCCAGGTTGGCGAGGACCTCGGCGATACCCGACATGCCGATGCCGCCGATGCCCACGAAATGGATGTGCTGAATCTTGCCGAACACCTGGACTCCCTCGCTTGGAATGGCCAGCATAACGCCTCAGAGCCCGCAGGAGACCCCCGTGGCACGGCTCTGGCATGATACAGATTCCAATCCAATGAGGAGGTGCGCGATGCGGTCAGGTTTCGGGCAACACCGTGTCACGGCCGTACTTGCGGCCCTGCTGCTGGTTTCGACCATCTGTGGCGCTTCGCCGCAAGAGGGCAGAATGCCTCGTCCGCAGCCCCAGGCCCCCGCCCCGGCCCCGGTACCGGCGCCAGCGCCCGCTCCGGTCCGGACCGACAGCCGAGGCCCTGCCGAGACCCGCGGCAACCGGGAAGAGCGGGGCCAGCGCTCTCATAACCGCCAGGTGACGGCCGACCAGAGGCCACCCCGGGTGAACCGGGTGTCCCTCTACCCCGGCACCCGCACCGTGGTGCCCCCGGGCTTCGTGCGCTGCTCCAGCATCCCCACCCTGCGCTACTGGCAGACCCGCGACATCATGGCCGAGATCCAGTGGCTGTCCCGCCGGGGCTTCATCCCCGTGACGCCCCTGAGCGACGGCGTGGAGGAACTCTCCGACTTCGTGCAGGCCCCCGCCGGTTGGCGGGCCTACGGACTCGCGGTGCCCGCCGGGGGCACCATCCAGGTGGAGGTCGCCCACGCGAACCTGGGCTGGTTCCGGCTCATGCTCGTGAACAAGTGGGGGGAGCCGGGCCCCGGCATGCTCCAGGCCGCCATCGCCCACCAACCCATCCTGGTGACCTACAAGAACCCTGGTAAGGAAGCCACGGCCATCTACGTCATTGTGGACGACCCCGCCTGGTGGTCCGACGCCAAGAATCCCTACGTCCTGCACATCCGCCGCGACTGGCCCGCCGGTTCCGCGGAGCTGGCCCAGGTGAAGATGGTCGAGGGCCTCTGGGGCGCCACCCCGACGGTCAGCGCCGAATTCCGCAGGCCCGCCTTCAGTGGACCGGCGGTGTTTCCTCACTGAGGGGCCTGCTCCCCAAAATCCGCTGCGCGTATTTTGGGGAGTTGAATGTCTTCCCTGACAAAATTCGCGCAGCGAATGTTGCAGGCTACGTCCAGGGACAAGCCCCCGTCACCCACATCCGGAAGGCACGGGGCTCTACGCTCAACTCGGCGCGGTCGCGCTCGGGGGCTGGCTCGCCGTCCAGGTGCCAGGGCATGGCGCGGTCCAGGCGCAGGGTGGCGCGGCGCAGGCGGCCCTCCCGGCGCAAGGAGCATTGGCCCCCTTCCCGGAACAGCTCATAGGCCTTGCTGACCAGGTCGAAGCCGCTGGGTCGGGCCAGGGTGGCCCACTGGAGGGCCCCACTGGTGGGATCCGCCCCGGGCGCGATCCAGAGCCCGCTGCCATAGAGGGGCAGGTTGGCGAAGCAGAGGCTCCAGGCGCGGTCGGGGAGCTCCGCCTGGGCGCCCTGGAAGGCGGCCCGGAGGCGCTGGGAGGCCGCGGTGGGGATGGGCATGGGCAGGCACTCGGCGTCCCAGTGGAGGGCGGCCTCGGGCCAGGTTCGCCAGAGTCCCAGGGCGCACCGGGCATAGGTGGCGAAGCCCCGGGACTCCAGGGTGCCGAAGCGGTGAGCCACGGCGGCCTCGAAGCCGGTGCCGCAGAGGTTCAGGAAGGGCACGCCGTCCAGGCGGGGCAGGTCCATGCGCAGCTCCCGGCCCTCCAGCAACCGGTGCAGGGCCCCGGTGGGCTCCAGAGGCGTACGGAGGCCTTGTACCAGACCGTTGCCGCTGCCTCCGGGCAAGGCGCCCAAAGGCACAGGACAGCCCCGGTCCAGGAGGGCCCGGGCGGCGTGGTGAATGCTGCCGTCCCCGCCCCAGACCAGGAGCGGGCCTTCGGCGATCTGAGCCGCGGCGATGTGGGGCTCGAAGTCCCAGGGGGGGCCAAAGGCCACGGGCTCCACCCGCTCCCAGAGGTCCCTGGGCAGGCCGCGCAGCAAGGCGTCGGGGTCCTTGGGTCGGCTGCCTGAGGCCGGGTTGAAGAGGAGGGGCAGTTTCTTCATGCCCGGAACCGGGTGGGTGGCGCCTCCAGCAGTAGGTCCTCGCCGCTCACGGGGTGCTTCAGCTCCAGGCGCCAGGCGTGGAGCCAGAGCTGGGGCGAGGCGTTGCCACCATAGAGGCCATCCCCCAGCACCGGGCGGCCCAGGTGGTTGAGGTGGACCCGGATCTGGTGGGTGCGGCCCGTGTGGATGCGTGCCACCACCCAGTAGCCGGGGACCAGGCCCGCGCTCTCCTCGGCTGTGGCGGGGCGGAAGTCCGTGCGGGCGGACTTGGGGTCGATGAGGTCGCCGGAGCAGCCGAAGCGGCCTGGGTCCGCGCCCCGCACCCGGCCGATGGGGGCCTCGATGGTGCAGGCCTCCAGCGGGGCCGTGATCCGCACAAGGTAGAGCTTCACCAGGTCACGGGAGGCGAAGGCCTTGGCCAGACCCGCATTGGCCTTGGGATCCTTGGCCAGCACCAGCAGGCCCGAGGTGCCCTGGTCCAGGCGATGGTGGAGGAAGGTCTTGAGGTCCGGGCGCTGGGTCTTGAGCAGGGCCAGCAGATCATGACGGTCCGAGGCGTAGGTGCCCTGGGTGGGCAGGCCCGCAGGCTTGTCCACGGCCAGCAGCCAGGTGTCCTCGAACACGATGGGGATGGGCATGTCGGGCACCGGCGGCAGGTCCGGGTCGAAGGCCACCCGGATTTCCAGGCCCTCCTTAAGGGCCTTGCTGGCCACCTTGACCCGCTTGCGGTCCACCTGGATGCCCCCCAGCTTCAGGGCCTCCCGGGCAGCCCGGCGGGACAGGTCCGTGCGCTTGGCAATGACCTGATCCAGGCGGAGCTCCGCATCCTCGGAGTCGGTGATGAAGGTCCATTTGCGCAGCGCCATAGCTTCCAGCTTAGGTCATTCGCTCCCCCGGCAGGCTCAGGTCGAAAAAAACCGAGTGGACCTGAAGAAAAACCTTCGCTTTGACCTGGCAGGAGACTAGGCTTGGCCCAATCTTTCAAGTGTTCAGGTTCTGAGTCTCAAGATCCAGGATCTTCCACCCACCTTTTTTCAGGAGTTGCCATGATCCCCAAGTCTAACGAAGAGCAGGACACCGCCACGCCCGAGGGTGCCGAGGAGAACCAGGTCGAGCAGGAAGTCGCCCGCGCCACCACGAACGCCAGCATCGGCGGCACCGGCAGCATCAAGGTCACGGGCTGAAGGCTTTCTACCACCAGGAAAGCTTTTCAGCCGGGGATATGCGGAAATTACCGAGGATGGGGGACTGTTCTGATCCCCGTCCATCACCGTGGATCCCCAGCTAAATGTATTTCGTCCTTTGGCGTCCGCAGGGCTTTCGCGCTTTTCGTGGTTAATTCTCTTTAGAGGCGGGTTAACTCGCGAGCTTGATCGTCTGTAGCCCTCCAGATGGGCTCCAGGTGCCGGTTGCGGGTAAAGGCCTCCTGGAAGGCCAGGTGGGCTTCGCGGGCCCGGGTCGCCCGGTCGGCGGTGCCCAGAGCCTGTGCCTCGGCCAGTTTCAGGGCGCCGCGCAGGGCCAGGGCCTCGCCCATGCCCGGGTGCAGCTTGGCGATGCGGTCCAATTGAGCCTCGCCCCGGGCCAGGCTGCGGGCGGAGTCCTGGGGCCGGGCCCGTTCCCAGGCGGCCCGATCCAGGGCCAGCCGGGCCCGGGTCAGCAGGGCCTGCTGGGACTCGGGGGGCACCTTGAGGGCCATGGCCAGGGCCTGGTCCGCCGCCTCGAAGTCCTCGGGCTGGGCCAGGCCACGCTGGGCTTTCAGGCGGGCGGCGGCGCTGCGCAGCTCACCCAGATAGAGCAGGGCATCCCGGTGGCCGGGCACGCGATTGAGCACGGCGCCCAGGGCCGCTTCGCCGACGGCGAGGCTGGGACTGAAGTCGCCAGGGTGATGCTGGAGAACCTCCAGGTGCAAGGCCGCAAGGCGCCCCTGGGTGGCCAGGAGCCCCGGCTCTCTCGGGGAGGCCGCCAGCCCCCGGCGCAGCAGGAGTTCGGCCGCCTGGATGGCGGGTGCGGGTGCACCCACTCCGTGCCGGGCCTTCCAGATGAGCAGGTCTCCCAGGTTCACATAAGCCAGCACCTGGCCCGGAGCCACGGCCAGGGCCTGGCGATAGGCCTGCTCTGCGGCGGCCAGGGCGGGCAGGGGATCCTGGCCGCGCTCCCAGGCGCTCTGGGCCAGCATCTGCTGAGCTACGCCCACGCCGTTGTGGAGGTTGGGCACGGTGGCATTGATGGCCAGCGCCCGGTGTGTGGCCGCCAGGGAGGCCTGCAGGGCGGGGTCCGGATCCCCGCCCCGCTCCTGCTTGCGGAGTGCCTGACTGAAGAGCACCTGGCCCTGGACAAAGTAGGGGACGAAGTGCCGGGGATTGAGGCGCTGAGCCTGGTCCAGCACCTGCAGGGCCCGGCTGAGATCCCCCTCGGGAGCTGCAGCACCCGGTAGCCCCGCCCGCTGGTGAAGGCAGGTGCCCAGGTTGATCCAGGCGGGCAGGGACTGGGGCTCCATGGCCGTGGCCCGCTCATACGCGGCGATGGCTCCGTCCAGGTGTCGACTCGGATCCTGCCCCTGCTGGGTCTCGAAGTCGGACCAGGTCTGCTGGAGGAGGCCCAGGTGGTTTTCCACGCTGTAGTCGCGCTTGGAAGGTTCCAGGGACTCCAGGGCCCGGAGCCCCTGGTCCAGCTGCTCCGTGGGGTCCAGGTTCTGGTCCAGGCGCTCATTGCCCCACTGGTAGTAGGCCTTGCCAAGAGCTGCCCAGGTGTCGGCCCGAGTGGGACCAGCCGCCTGGGCCCGCTGGGCTGCGGCCACGGCCTCCCGGACCAGGGCTTCGGGGTGCTCGCCGCGGCCGGTCAGCACATCCGCGTACTGGCCCTGCAGGGCCGCTTGGAGAATGAGCGAAGGCGCGTGGTCCGCCTGGGCCTGGAGGGCCAGATGCACTGCCGCCAGGCCCCGCTCAAAGGCGGGCCGCACCTGGCCCTGGCCGTACTTCTCCATGGTCAGGGCGTTGAGTTCCAGTTCCGCCAGGGCCGCGTAGACCACCGGTGCGCTGCGGCCGCTGGCGGCGGCGGTGGCCAAGTCCAGGCGCCCGGCCGCGAAGTCCTCCTGGGCCTTCTCGGGTTGCCCCTGGTTCCACCAGGACCAGGCCCGGGCCTGCAGGAGGGAGCCCCGCAGCAGGGGGGCCTCGTAGAACCAGGGCAGCTCGCCACCCAGCACCTTGAGGCGCTCCAGGGCCTCGTCCAGGCGGCCTTCGTACAAGGCCAGGAGGGCCTGCAGGTAGGCAGGAGAGGGCAGGTCCGCGCCTCCGGCCTGGCGCAGGAAGCCCAGGGCGGGGTCTCGCAGCTGGGTCTCAATGCGCCGCAGCCGGGCCTCCCGCTGCTCCCGCGAGGGGATGCGCCCAGCCTCCAGCAGTGCCTCCTGGTACTGGCGGCCCAGCACCAGGGCCAGGGCGAAGGCCACGCGGGGCTCACGGTAGCCTGCGTCCCAGGCCATCTGCAGGTGCTCCCGGGCCTTTTCCGCATCGTCCAGGGTCCAGTAGCCGCGGCCCAGGGCGTAGTGGCCGGGGCCGTTGGCCAGGGCGCCCGCGGCGCGCATGTCCGCCTGCAGCTGATCCATGTGGGCCCGCACTGCCTGCAGGTCTGGGCGGATGTCGTGCAGGGGCGCCAGGGCTGAGTAGCGGGCCAGGGATTCGATGCGGCCCATGGATTCCATGAACTGCTGGGCCAGGCGCTCCCGGTGCCGGGCGTCCCGCCGGGTTTTGAGGGTGGTGCCCAGAGCCCCCAGCACGAGGATGAGGGCCAGAGCTGCCACGGAGGCCAGATGGATGTGGCGGCTCAACTTCCGCTGCAGGCGGTAGAGGAGGCCCGTGGGCCGGGCCCGAACGGGCTCCCCGGCCAGGAAGCGGTCCAGATCCTCGGCGAGGGCCCGGGCGGAGTCGTAGCGTTTGGAGCGCTCTTTCTCCAGGCACTTGAGCGTGATGGCCTCCAGGTCCCGGGGGATGCCCAGGCCGGGCAGCCGCATGGGCGCCACATCGTGGGAGCTGACGGCGCTGAGGATCTCCAGCGCATTGGTGCCCGGCACTGGCGCGTGGCCCGTGGCCACCTGGTAGAGCGTGGCGCCCAGACTGTAGACGTCCGTACGCCGGTCCAGTTGATGGATCTCGCCCCGGGCCTGCTCTGGGGACATGAAGGCCGGGGTGCCCAGTACGGAGCCTGTTTCCGTGACGTCCTGGTTCCACTCCCTGGCTAGGCCGAAGTCCATGACGAAGCTGCGCAGGGCGCCGTTCTCGGCCCGCTCCACCATGATGTTGGCGGGCTTCAGGTCCCGGTGGATGATGCCCACCTTGTGGGCCTCCTGCACCCCCAGGGCCGCGTCCCGCAGCACAATGACCTTCTGCTCCAGGCTCAGCCCCGAGGCCGCCTGATCCAGGGACTCGCCGGCGATGTGCTGCATGGTGATGAAGACCCGTCCCTCCACCTCGCCGACCTCGAAGACCTTGCAGACATGCTCGTGGTCCACCCGGGCCTGGGCGCGGGCCTCCACCAGGAAGCGCTGCAGGTGTCGCTCGTCTTCCAGGCGCACGAACTTGATGGCCACCTCGCGACCCAGGCGCTTGTCCCGCGCCAGGAACACCATCCCCATGCCGCCCTGGCCCAGGAAGCCCAGGAACTCATAGCGGTCCCAGTCCTTCACGGGGAAGTCCGGCACGGCGCGGGGAGCGGCCCCCCCGGTCCCGAAGGCCGAGGCGTCCCCGGCGAAGGTGTCCGCCTGGGACTCGAGGGGCTTCACCGGTGCCTGCCCGAAGGTGGACCCAGGCCCGGCACCCCCTCGGCCACCGTGAGACTGAACATGCGCTCGGACTCGGACAGCACCAGCCGCTTTCCATCCGGCGAGACGCCCAGGGACTCTGTAAGCCACTCAGGGTCGAAGCCCGCCAGCGGGCGGCGGGTGGCGCGCGTATCCCGGCCGGGCACGAAGTCCTGGATGGCGACGCCGAAGCGGCCCTTGCCGTCGCTGGCGGTGAACACCAGGTGCTTGCCGTCGGGCATCCATCGCATGCGGCCCTGGGTGACGGACAGGTTCAGGCTGTTGTAGATGGGGATGGTGAAGGGCACCGGGGCGCCGTCTTCCACCCGGGCCACGCGGATGGTGGTCTCCAAGGCATTGGCCAGATGCAGGTAGGCCACGTACTGGCCGTCGGGGGAGACATCCGGCAGCAGCAGGTTGGTGCCGGCCACAATGCAGGCGCCGCCGCTGCCGTCTGGATGGACCTTCCAGATGCCCGGATGCTTGGGATTCCCGGACATGTAGACCACCCATTTCCCGTCCGCGGTCTGGGTGGGATTCTCCGCGTCCTCGCCATCCTGGCTGAGCTGGTGGGCCTCCGTGCCGTCCAGGTTGGCCATCCAGATCTCGAAGGACCCGCTCCGGTTGGAACTCCAGAGGAGGTGCTTGCCGTCGGTGCTGAGACCGGGATCCCAGTCCTGCTTCTCGTCGTCGGTGATGCTGCGGAGGTTGCCCGTGCGGGGGGAGACGGCCCAGACGTTAAGGTTGCCTGAGCGGTTGGAGGAAAAAACCACCCAGTCGCCATCCCTGGAATAGACGGGCTGGCGGTCGTTGATGTTGCCTCGCGTGAGCCAGCGGGATTCGGTCTTGCTGGTCAGCGTGTACTCCCGGAGATTCTGGCGCCCGGACATACCGTCGAAGATCACGCGGCCATCGGGCAGCAGGTCCACCATTCGGCCGGAGGTGGGCGACCAGAACACGAACTTGATGGCCCCGTTCCGGGCATCCTGGCGGTAGGCCCGGGAGGGGCTCACCGCGGTGCCGTTGCCTACGACGGTCTCTGACTGGAAGTAGAGGAACTCCTCAGGCGAGATCCAGGCCAGGCAGGAGATGGCCCCCTGCCGATTCGGCGCATCGAAGACCTTCACCTCGCCGCTGGCCGCGTCCACCACGAAGGACTTGGCCACGCCTCCGCCCAATTGCACGGAGGAATTGGTGAAGGCGATGCGGCGGCCGTCAGGACTCCAGCGGGGATTACCCACCAGCTGGTTGCGGAGTTGGGCGAGCACCCGTTCGGTTCCGCCGCCAGCGCCGATGAGGATGACCGAGGAGAGGACTTCGGCGCCCTCATTCTTGTCTCGGATGAAGACGATCTGGTCGCCCTTCGGGGACCAGTCTCCGGAGGTGGCATTGCTGGCCACTTTGCGTGGATCCGTGCCCAGCAGGGCCAGGCGGTAGAGGGAATTGTCCTGGCCCTCGGTGTGGATGAAGAGCACGGAGGAGCCATCGGGGGAGAAGCGTGGGAGGTTGTCCTCGCCGGCCGTAAGGGCCACCTCGCCGCCGCCCTTGAGCTGCTTCAGCCAGATGCGGGAGCGTCCGTCCCGGTCCGAGCAGAAGGCGACGGTGCGGCCATCGGGGCTGGCCGCGGGGGAGCCGTCATGGCCGCTGGCGGTCAGCATGCGGAGGGCCACGGGCATGCTGGTCGCCGAGGGGGCCAGGCCACTCCGCAGCCACCAGCCGCCCATCGCAGCGCCGAGCACGATCACCCCCGCCAGGGCCGCCCATATCCAGGTCGTGCGGCGGTTCTGGGGCATGAAGGGGGCCGATATGGGGGCCGACGTCTCCGAAGACGACAGGTTCTCCAGGGCGAAGGCTACGTCATGGGCATCGCGGAAACGTCGGGCCGGGGCCTTCTCCAGGCAGTGGTCGATGATGCGGCGCAGGGCCATGGGGATGGGTCGGCTGGTGCCGTCAAGCTCCGGCGGATCATCCCGCAGGATGGCCGCCAGGGTGTCGCTGGGGGTGTCGCGGGCGAAGGCGCGCTGGCCCGTGAGCATCTCGAACAGCACCACGCCGAAGCTGAACAGATCTGCTCGCGCATCGACCGCCTCGCCCCGCACCTGCTCGGGCGACATGTAGCCCAGGGTACCGAGGATCATCCCCTTTTCCGTGTGGTGCTCCGGCTGGATGGCCGCCGTGGGCAGGAAGGAATCGGAGCTGGGCCCGAGGGCCGGCAGCTGCTTGGCCAGGCCGAAGTCCAGGATCTTGAGGCGACCCTCCTTAGTGATCCAGAGGTTGTCGGGCTTGAGATCGCGATGGATGACGCCCTTTTCATGGGCGGCAGCCAATCCTTGCGCCATCTGGATGGCCAGTTCTGTGGCCTTGCGGGGCATGAGCGGGCCCAGGTCGAGGCGGGTGCGGAGCGATTCCCCTTCGAGCAGCTCCATGGCGACGTAGGCGGTGCCATCGGTATTCCCGATGTCGAAAATGCCCGTGATGTTCGGGTGGTTCAGTGCCGCCACAGCCTTGGCCTCCCGCTCGAAGCGAGCCAGGGCATCGGGGCTCTTGGCCAGGTGCTCCGGCAGCACCTTCACCGCCACGAGGCGGTCCAGCCTAGTGTCCTTGGCCTTCCACACCTCGCCCATGCCGCCTGCGCCGAGCGCGGAGAGGATCTCGTAGGGACCTAGGTGGCTTCCTGGCTGCAGGGGCATGGTTCCTTCAGGTTTGGATTTGTGTTGGGCTGGGCCGGATCCGCTCAGTGCTTGGCGCCGGGCTGCTTCGGCCCGGAGATGAAGGTGACCTTGGCGATCTTCCCGTCCCGCACCTCGTAGATGGCGATGGCCTCAATGACGCCAGGGCCTTCGGGCAGGGTGACTTGGATGCGCTCATGGTCGATGACGGTGCTGCCCATGGCCAGGTGCTGGGTGATGACGGCGTGCAGGAGGCCGTCGCTGAAGCGCGTGGCGTAGCGTTTGCGCATCTCCGCCTTGCCCTTGGTCTGGAGCGTGCCGGGGAAGGTGTACAGCTCCGCATCGTCGGCATAGGTGGCGAGGAATGTCTCCATGTCCCGGGCGTTGTAGGCGTCGAGCTGGGTCTGGACGATCGCCTCCGGGGTCGGAAGCTCAGGGGTGGGAGCGGCTGCCAGGACGGAAAGGGTCAGACAAGGTGCGATCAGGAGGGATCCGGTCTTGAAGGTCATGGCGGAACTCCCAGTAACATCGATTTAGGTGGGTCCAATCATAGGGCATTCATAGTTTCTTGAAATGATATACATTGTCTTAAATTCACTATCACCATCCCCGTGCCAAGGACGTCTCTGAAGGCCCTATGAAGACCCTTGTGTTGCATATCCCCGGCCACCCGCCCCTGCCCCTGGAGGGGGAGGACCGGGTCTGGACCCTGGGCCGCTCCTCGCAGAACGACATCGCCATCCCCGACGCCAGCCTCAGTCGCCACCACGCGCGCATCGGCCTGAAGGATGGCGTTCCCTACCTGGAGGACCTGGGTTCCCTCAATGGCACCACCCTCAACGGCGAGCGCATCACGGTGCCCCATCCGCTGAGCGAGGACGATGAGATCCAATTGGGCCAGGTGCCGCTCCGCCTGGGTGGACCTGGGCGGGGGCCCCGGGTCCGCATCGGTGCCGACCTGGGCAGCTCGTCTTCCGCAGGCTCCCTCGTCCTGCCCCTGGAGCGCCTGCGGGCAGCCCCGGAGCGGCGCAGCGAGTCCCCGGAGACCCTGTATCTGCGGGCGGTGATCCGGGAGATCGAGGCCCTCTCCCTGGAGCTGTTGGAGGACAGTCCGCCCGAGCAGCTGCTGGCCCACCTACTGGACCGGCTCTGGACCCTGCTGAAACCCTGGCGAGCTGCGGTGCTGATCCAGGACCGTGGCGGGCTGCACACGGTGGCCTCCCGCGGGCCCGAGGGGGACCAGCCCATCCTCCTGGCCCGGGGCCTGGTGGACGCAGCCCTGGAGCGCAGGGAGTCCGTGCTCTTCAACGACTTTGCTGAGGACCAGGGCCTCGCCTCGCCCTCCCTCCTGCTCAGCGGCGTCACCTCGGCCATGGTGACGCCCCTGGAGCACCAGGGCGTGGTGAAGGGGCTGCTCTACCTGGACTCGCACCCGCCCCGGAAGCCCTTCACCGAAGAAGATCTGCGCCTGGCCAGCACGCTGGCCCATCTGGCCACGGCAAAACTGGAGCAGGCCCGCATGCGGGAAGAAGCCTTGGCCCGCAAGAAGGTGGACCAGGAGCTGGACCTGGCCCGCCACATCCAACAGGGCCTGCTGCCGGGGTTCCCACCGGACATCCCAGGCTTCGAGATCCACGGCAACAACTTGCCCAGCCGCCAGGTCTCGGGCGATCTCTTCGGCTGGTGGCCCCGCAGTGATGGGAAGTGGCTCTTCTGCCTGGCGGACGTCTCGGGCAAGGGCCTGGGCCCCGGCCTGCTCATGGCCTCGCTCCAGGCCACGCTGGAGGCCTGGACCGAGCGGGAGCTCAGCACCTCGGAGCTGGCCTTCCAGCTGTCGAGGAACCTGGCCCGGCACACGGACGGACGCCGTTTCGTGACAGCCTTCCTGGCCCTCCTGGACCCGGAAAGCGGCACCCTGACGTACACTAACGCCGGCCACAACCCTGCGCTCTTCCTGCGGGCGGACGCCGCCGTGGAGCTGCTAGAGGCCCACGGCCTGCCCCTGGCCATGCTGCCGGGGCAGCCTTACGGCGAGGCCACCCGGAGTCTGGTGCCCGGAGACCTCCTGCTGGTCTACACCGACGGCATCACTGAAGCCACCAATCCTGAGGACGAGGAGTTTGGCACCGAGGCCCTGGTGGCCCTGGCGGGGGACCTGCGCCGGGAGCCTCTGGCGGCCCTGGATGCGGCCCTTCTGGGGGAGTTGGACCGCTTCACCAAGGGGACCCCCTACCTGGATGACCGGACCTTGCTGATGTTGCGGCGGACCTGATGAGAGCCTGCTCGCCTCAATAAACGAGGCAATATCCGGCCGCCTTTGGCAGACTGGGGGGATGGAGGCCTCCATGATCCGATTTTTCCGTGCCCTGCCGATGCTGGTCTTTGCGGTCTGCGCCTCGGCTGCGGACCTGCCCCTGGGCGGCTGGGCTCTGAAGCCCGGCTCCACCGCCAAGGCCATAGGTCTGCGCCTGGAGGCCCCGACCGGAGGCACCGAGGCCACCCTGGTGTCCGCGGCGGTCGCGCTGAAGGTCGGCGAGCTCTATCGGCTCAGCGCCACCCTGCGCACCGAGGGCGTCCAGGCGGACACCCTGGCCCGCTACCCCACGGCCCTGGGCGCCTGCCTCTCCATGGAAAGCTTCCCCTTCACCAATGCCTCTCAGAGCGTGGGCGGCAGTGGCGAACGGAAGGTGGCCCTGCTCTTCCTGGCCACCAGCCCGGCGGACCGGGCGCAACTGCACCTGGGCCGCAACGGCCACGCCACGGGCGCCGTCACCTTCAGCGACGTGAAGCTGGAGAAGGTGGAGGACGTCACCGCGTTCATCCCCATGGAGAGCGTCCGCTGGGCGGGCAAAGGCTTCCGTTATGAGATGGGCGGCTGGACCTTCCTGCACATCGAGGGCGCGCCCTATGCCCGGGGCCGCCAGCACGGCGAGCTCATGAGCGAAGACATCGTCCGCACCATCACCAAACTGGCCACCCTCAAGGATGCCGCTGATCCGATCCGGGGCTGGAATGACAAGCGCACCTTTGCGGACGCGGTCTTCCTCCGCAAGTTCGATCTGGAGTTCCTGGAGGAGATGAAGGGCACCGCCGATGGTGCCGCCAAGGCCGGGGCCCAGTTCAAGGGGCGCAAACTGGACCTGCTGGACATCGTCACCCTCAACAGCGACGTCGATGCCAGCTACCTGCAGCAGGCCCTCCCGCACACCGCCAATCCCCTCACGAACCGCACCTTCATGACCGGCGAGGACGAGGCGGACAAGGCCGGGCAGGGGGACCATTGCTCCTCTTTTGTCGCCACCAAGGGCGCCACGAAGTCCGGGCGTTTCATCTTCACCCAGATGTTCATGTGGAATGGCTACACGGGCACTGACTTCAACGTGATGCTGGACATCGTGCCAGAGAAGGGGCACCGGCTGGTGCTACAGACCTTCCCGGGCGGCATCCACAGCGGTACGGACTGGTACCTCAACGCCTCGGGTCTGGTCATCGGCGAGACCACCGTGGGGCAGACGCCATTCAATCCCGAGGGCATCCCCCAGAGCAACCGCATCCGCAAGGCGGCCCAGTACGCCGCCAGCATCGACGAGGCCACGGCCATTCTGGCCAAGCAGAACAACGGCCTCTACACCAACGACTGGACCATGGCCGACACCAAGACCGACGAAGGGGCCTGCCTCCTGCTGGGGACCGAGAAGACCCGGCTCTGGCGCACGGGCTCCACGGGCAAGCCGGCTGATACCCCTGGGCACCACCAGGACTACATCTGGGCCAACAACAACACCCGGGATCCCGAGGTCCGCAACGAGTACGCCACCAATGGCGACAACGCTCCAGTGGACCTGGCCTTCAACACCTGGAACCGGGACATCGCCTTCCAGGAAGCCTTCCGCACCCACGGCAAGGGCGGCTTCGACCTCGACATCGCCACCCGCCTCATGGCCTCCAGCCCCATCAACCGCCCCCACGCCTGCGATGGCAAGCTGACCACCTCCGAGATGGCGGAGCAACTCGTCTTCATCGCGCACCAGGGCAAGACCACCCAGCGCGAGAAGATGGTGGGCGGGCGTTTCATCGCGGACCTGCCCCTGGCGACACCCGCGCTGACCCACGGTTACACGACGTTCAGCCCCATCTGGGTGTCCGCCAAGCTCCAGGCCGCCAAGGCGGCCTGGAGGGAGAAAAAGCAGGAGAAGGCTCCGGCTGCGCCTGCCGTAGATGGCGTCAAGGAGGCCTTCAGCTACGACGCGAAGGGGCTCTGGAGCGGCACGGTGCGTCCGGCTACGGATGCCGAAAACTGGTTCTCCAGTGGCTCGGCGGCTTACTGGCAGCAGCTGAAGGGTCTGTCCGCCACGCCCGCCAAGGGCTTCGAGGTCCAGGCCGCGGCCCTGGCGGACCTCACCACCCGCCACCTCTGGCTGGAGGCCACGGAGGGCGCCCGGGCGCCCCTGCAGACCGCCACGGCCTATGACCGCTATGCGAACTACCAGATCCCCCGCATCCGCGGCGTCTTCGCCCTGCACCAGCTGCGTCTCCACCTGGGCAACGCGACCTTCGCCAAGGCCATGCGGGCCGTGCAAACCCGCTTCGCGGGCAAGCCCGTCCGTACAGAGGAGCTCTTCAAGGCCCTGTCTGACGCCGCGGGCCGGGATGTGGCGCCCATCCTCAAGCCCTGGCTGGAGCGGGCGGACCTTCCCACCCCGAAGATCCAGGTGGACGTGAAGAAGGCGGGCGAGGGCTACCAGGTGAAGCTGAAGGTGGATCAGTCAGGCTTCGCCTATCCCTTCGTGGCCTTTGTGAATCTGGTGACTGCCAAGGGGGCGCGGCTGGAGCGGGTAGAGCTGAAGGGCCCTACGGGCACCTTCACCTTCCCCAGCGAGGCGATGCTCACGCGGGTGGTCTTCAATGCCGGCAACGACATCCCCGTAACCCGGGAGAATTTCTGGGTGCCCGGCAACACCTTGGATGACTGGAGCCACACCCTGCTGGCCTATGGCACCGCCCGGGAAGTGGAGGCCCAGCGCACCCTGGCCCTGCAGTACCGGGACGCCCTAGCCGAGGCCAGCACCGAGGTGCTGCTGCCCACCAAGCCCGACGGCGAAGTGAGCGACGCGGAGCTGGCAGGCAGCGACCTGCTGCTCTTTGGTGGCCCCGCGGACAACAGCCTGGTGGCCCGCCTCCAGGCTGAGGGTAAGCTACCCTTCGCGGCGGGCCCGGGCTGGTTCTCCTGGCAGGGTCGCACCTATGGCCGCCCCGATGACGGCCTCCTGGCCGCCTTCCCCAGTCCCTGGAACCCCAAGCGTATGCTGGTGCTGGTGCTGGCCAATACGCGCCAGCAGCAGTGGGCCATGACCAAGACCCTGCCCCGGGGCGTGCCCGGCTGGGCCGTATACCGGGGTGCCGAAATCCAGTCCAAGGGCCCGGCCACCACTGAACAGTTGAGCCTGGAATTCAAGCAGTGACACAACCTACCCCACGAACAGGACAGTCCATGTCGAATCCACTCCTCCCTATCACCTTGGTCCTGGTCGCTGGCGTCCTGCTCCACGCGGAGGACGCCAACCGCCTCCCGGTGGGGGACCCCGCCCGCAAGAACCGCGAGGCCGTCGTGCAGGTGGACACCATCACCGACGCCGGTTCGGGCGCGGCGCTCACCCCGGCGGAGCTGGCGGCGAAGCTGGACGACGTGCGCATGGTCTTCGTGGGTGAGAGCCATACGGACCTGGCCTTCCATGATGTCCAGCTCCAGGTGATCCGGGAACTGCAGCGGCGGGGCAGGCGGGTCCACGTGGGCCTGGAGATGTTCCCCTACACGGCCCAGGCTTCCCTGGACCAGTGGAACAAGGGCGGCCAGACCGAGGCGGCCTTCCTGGAAGCCAGTCACTGGTACCTGAACTGGGGCTACAACTGGGCCTACTACCGCGAGATCTTCCTTTTCGCCCAGGCCCACGGCATCGACCTCAATGGCGTGAACACCCCCCGCGAGGTGGTCTCCGCCGTACGGAAGAAGGGCTTCAAGGACCTCACGCCCGAAGAGGCCGCGGCCATCCCCGCCCAGATCGACACCAGTAGCGCCGAGCACCGCCGCGTGGTGAAGGCCCTCTTTTCAGACGATGACAGCGGCATGCACACCATGAGCGATCAGGTCTTCGAGGGCATGTACTCTGCCCAGTGCACCTGGGATGCGACCATGGGCTACAACGCCTTCCAGGCCCTCAAGCGCAGCAGCAGCGGCGCCAAGGATCCCGCCAAGGACATCATGGTCGTGCTCATCGGCCAGGGCCACGTGGCCTACGGCCTGGGCATCCAGCGTCAGGCCGCCCACTGGTTCGACGGCAAGATGGCATCGGTGATCCCGATCCACATCGAGGATGCTAAGGGCAAGGGCTACGAGAAGGTCCAGTCCTCCCTGGCGGATTACGTCTGGGGCCTGCCCCGGGAAGAAGAGACCCTCTTCCCCAGTGTGGGCATGTCCTCACGGGGCGGCCGCGGGGGCCTGCCCATGAGCATCATCGACGTGCCCAAGGACAGCCCCGCCGCCACCGCAGGCCTGAAGGTGGGCGACGTGCTGGTCAGCATGGACGCTCGGCCCCTCAAGGACCTGGAGCAATACAACCGCGCCATGTCGCAGAAGCACTGGGGCGACACCGTGGCCTTCACGGTCACACGCGACAAGGAGACGCTGGCTCTCACCGTGAAGCTGCGGCGCACAAAACCCGCGAAAAAATAGTCAGCAGATCGCCTTCATCCCTGTTAATCAAAAAAATCACAGGGGTAAAAGGGATGCAAGGGGTGGGCTGGGGTAACTGCCTTTGTCCTTCATCCCCGTGAATCCCCGGCTAAAGACTTTCATTTCTGTGTTGGTTACCAAAACAACGGACTGAGCTAGGCGAGCCAGCCCTGGCCTCATTTGGGTATCTCCTACCTGTAGATCAAAATTAGATGGAGTAACCCTGCGAATCCACCTCCAAGGCCTGCTGCCGCGCAGCCAGGTCGGCGAGGGTGGTCTGCTTGAGGACGGCCCGGGCGGCCTCAGTGCTGCGGGTCCAGACTTCGCGCACGGCGCGGGCGCTGGAGTTGGCGCCGGGGTCGGGGTCCAGGGCGCCCAGGCGGCCCTCCAGGGCCTCCAGGATCTCCAGGGCGCTGATGTGGCTGGGATGCTTGCTCAACTCGCAGCCGCCGCTGGGGCCGCGCTGGACGCTGATGAGGCCCGCGCTCTTGAGGCTGCCCAGCAGCACCCGCAGGAACTTGGGGGGCAGGCCCTGGCGTTCGGCCACGGCGTCCACCAGAATGGGCCCCTGGCCCCGGCGCAGGGCCAGGTCCACCATGAACTGGAGGCCGTAGCGACCCTTGGCAGATCCCTTCATCTGAACTCCTTGTCCCACGATTGATCTTCGAATACATGATTAACCTAATTATCAAACTTGACAATCTAAAAATCTCCCCCAATACTTCAGGTTCCAGGTCCGTCAACCATCCCTGAAGGAGTGTCCATGAGCCGTCCCACTGACCGTCCCAACCGCGTCGAGCACGCCTACGAACTGGTGGGCTATACGCCCGTCGTGCGCCTGCAGCGCCTCGTGCCCCCGGGCAGCGCCAAGGTCTACGTGAAGCTGGAAAGCGCCAACCCCGGTGGCAGCGTGAAGGACCGCATCGCCCTCAGCATGATCGAGGATGCTGAAGCTCGCGGCACCCTGAAGCCCGGCTCCACCCTGCTGGAGGCCACCAGCGGCAACACCGGCATCGGCCTGGCCTTTGTGGCTGCGGCCAAGGGCTACAAGATCACCTTGGTGATGCCCGACACCATGACCCTGGAGCGCCGCTCCCTGCTCAAGGCCTATGGCGCTGAGCTGGTGCTGACGCCCGGCTCCGGTGGCATGAAGGCTGCCGTGGACAAGGCCCAGGAACTGGCAGACGCGGATCCCACCTATTTCCTGGTGCGCCAGTTCGAGAACCCCGCCAACCCCGCCGTGCACCGCCGCACCACCGCCCTGGAGATCCTGGAGCAGGTGCCCGAACTGGACGCCTTCGTGGCGGGGGTGGGCACCGGCGGCACCGTGACCGGCGTGGGCGAGATCCTGGCCCAGAAGAAGCCCGGCACCCTGGTGGTGGCCGTGGAGCCCGAGACTTCGCCCCTGCTTAGCGCGGGCAAGGTGGGTCCCCACAAGATCCAGGGCATCGGCCCCAACTTCGTGCCCGGCATCCTGAACCGCGAAGCCTTCCAGCGCATCCGCCCCGTGGGCTATGACGATGCCATCCACATCGCCCGCCGCCTGGCCCGCGAAGAAGGGCTGCTCTCGGGCATCAGCACCGGCGCCATCGTCTTCGCGGCCCTGGAACTGGCCAAGGAGCTGGGCGAAGGCAAAACCATCGTGGCCGTGCTCTGCGACACCGGCGAGCGCTACCTCACTCACCCGCTCTACGCCGAGATTGATGGACCTGCGACCTAGACGGGTCGAAGCAAACCGAAAAAGAGCGGGAGCCCATGCGGCCCCCGTTTTCATGGCGGGGCTAGGACTGACCGATATCCTATAGGAGTCCCTTCCCGGGATCTTTAACCACTCCACCGGTGATCCCAGGATGACTTCCCCAGTTCCCCCAGCGCCCACGCCTGATCCAGGCTTGCCTCAGGCGGACGGCTCCGAGGCCCCCCTGTCCTTGACCCTGCTGCAGGAAAAGGCCGAGCGCTACCAGGTGATGTTCAGCACGGCCAGTGAGGGCATCCTGGTGCACAGCCTGGATGGCAAGGCTCTGGAAGTGAACGAGGCCTTTGCCCGCATGCACGGCTACACCCAGGCCGAGATGCTGGCCATGAACCTGCGGGAGCTCAACGTGCCCGGCGGCTTCCGCACTCACCCGGAGCGCATCGCCCGCATCCTGGCCGGCGAGGCCCTCACCTTCGAGGTGGAGCATGTCCACAAGGACGGGCACACCATCGCCATGGAAGTCCTGGTGAGCCTGGTGTCCGGGGGGGACATGCCGGTGTTGCTGGCCTTCCATCGTGATATTTCGCAGCGTCGTCAGGACGAGGCCGAGAAGGCGGAGTTGCAGGCCCAACTCCTCCACGCCCAGAAGATGGAAAGCCTGGGCAGCCTGGCGGGCGGCGTGGCGCATGACATGAATAACGTGCTGGGCGCCATCCTCGGGTTGGCTTCCATCCACATGGAGACCCAGCCCCCGGGCAGCCCTGTCTACAGAGCCTTCGGCACCATCATCCAGGCTTCGGAACGGGGTGGCACCATGCTGAAGAGCCTGCTGCGCTTCGCCCGTCAGAGTCCCGCCGAGTGCCTGGAACTGAACCTCAATGCGCTCATCCACGAGGAGGCCCGCCTGCTGGAACGGACCACGCTCTGCCGGGTCCGGCTGGTGCGGGAGCTGACCCCGGACCTGCGGCCCATGCTGGGGGACGCCAACGCCCTCTCCCACGCCATCATGAACCTCTGCGTGAACGCTGTGGACGCCATGCCCGAGAACGGCACGCTCACCCTGCGGACCCGGAACCTCGGCGCCGACTGGGTGGAGGTGGAGGTGGAGGACACCGGCACCGGCATGCCCAAAGAAGTTCTGGCCAAGGCCCTGGATCCCTTCTTCACCACCAAGGAGGTGGGCAAGGGGACGGGCCTGGGCCTTTCCATCGTGTACAGCACGGTGAAATCCCACCAGGGCCAGATGCAGCTGAGAAGTGAACCCGGTCAGGGCACCCGGATCAGCCTCCGCTTTCCGGCCTGCCACGCGGCGGCGCCGTTGCCCGCCCAGCCCGAATCGGGCGCCGAGCCGACCACCCGCCGCCCCCTGCGGGTGCTGCTGGTGGACGACGATGAGCTGGTGCAGAGTTCCGTGCAGTTGATGCTCCAGGCCCTGGGGCATGAGGTGGCCGTTTCCACCAGCGGGGAGGAGGCCCTCGGATGGCTGGAGGATTGCGCCGCGCCGGACTTGGTCATCCTCGACCTCAACATGCCGGGCCTCAGCGGCGCCAACACCCTGGTGCGACTGCGGGCCCAGCATCCAGAACTGCCCGTGCTGCTCTCTACGGGGCGCGCGGACCAGGTGGCCCTGGACCTCGCCGAGGCCCATCCCCACGTATCCCTGCTGCCGAAGCCCTTCACCATGAAGGTGCTGCGGCAGCAGTTGGGGCAGTTCCAGGTGGGTTGAGCTGGAAAAACATCTCAGTTGCCTCTTGACGATGCACGCTTCTGACTTACTGTATTAGTTCAGTGATACAGTGACGACTTCAGGAGCCGGACCATGAAAGCCATTCTGCAGGTGGACCCAAGCGCCGCGACGCCGCTCTGGCGGCAGATCGAGGAGGGCGTGCGCCGCCTCGTGGCCACGGGGGGCCTCAGCGCCGGGGCCCTGATGCCCTCGGTGCGGGATCTGGCCCGGGAGCTGGGGGTGAATCCCAACACCGTGGTCAAGGCCTACCAGCACCTGGTGGAGGCGGGCGTCTTGAGTGTCCGCCGGGGGGACGGGACCTATGTGGCGGAGCGGCCGCCGGGGTTCAGCGCCGCGGAGCGCGGCGCCATGTTGCGGGAGGGCGCCCTGCGCTTTGCCGCCACGGCCCAGACGGTCAGCGCCACCCTGCCCGATGCGAGCACAGCCCTGGCTTCGGCCTGGAAAACCTTTCAGCCAGTCCGACGGGGAGAGAAGTCATGACCAGCAACGCAGAGATGAACCCCGTGGACTGCCACCAACTGGGTGTCCGCTATGGCCGCATGGTGGCTCTGGAAGAGGTCACCTTCACCGTGGCCCCGGGCCAAGTCTACGCCCTGCTGGGGCGCAACGGCTCCGGCAAGACCTCCCTGGTGCGCTGCCTCCTGGGCCACCAGAAGCCCTGCAGCGGCCACATCGAGCTGTTCGAGCAGGACGTCTGGGCCTCACGGCGCAGCCTCATGCATCGCGTAGGGGTGGTCTCCGAGGAGCCCGACGCGCCTCCCACCATGACCACCCGCCAGGTCCTCCAGTTTTGCGCCGGGCTCTATCCCAGCTGGGACGCTCTGGGTGTGGAGGCGCGCCTGCAGCGCTTCCGCGTGCCCCAGGAGCTGCCCTTCGGGAAGCTGTCCCGGGGCCAGAAGGCCCAGGTCTCCCTGGCCTTGGCCTTGGGGCCCCGCCCCTCCCTGCTGGTGCTGGACGACCCCACCCTGGGCCTGGATGCCGTGGCCCGGCGTGAGGTCTACGACGAGCTGCTGGGGGAGCTGGCAGAGCGGGGCACCACGGTGTTCATCACCACGCACGACCTGGCGGGCATCGAGGGGCTGGCGGATCGGGTGGGTATCCTGCACCAGGGCCGGCTCCTGGTGGACGCGAGCCTGGAAGACCTCAAGGCCCGGTACCGGAAAATCGGCTGGGCTCCGCCCCAGGCGCTGCGGTTGGAGGATCTGGCGCCCTACGGGCCCCTGGGTTTCCGCATGGGCAGCCTGGGCGGTGAAACGGTCCTCCAAGGCGATCCCGCGCCCCTGCTGGCGGCTCGACCCGAGGTGCAGATCCAGGATCTGAGTTTGGAGGAGCTGTTTGTCACCCTGGTGGGTGCGGACACGGAGGTGGCCTCATGAGCGTCCTCGCTGTCACCCGTCGGGAGTGGATTGGCCGCCGTAACGTGCTGCTGCTGTCCCTGGGCATGGGCCTGCTGCAGTTCATCGGGCTGCACTTGAATCCAGATCCGGCCCAGGCCTTTGACAAGACCTCCTTTCTGGCGGTGGCCACCGGCACCATGTACGCCTGGGCCGTGGCCGCCCTCTACGGGGCCACCATGCTGAGCAGGGACTTGGAGGAGCGGCGCTTCGGCTTCCTCCTGAACCAGCCCCTGCATGAGGCCCAGATCTTCCTGGGCAAAGTGCTCGCGGGGGTGGGGCTGGCCTTCCTGTCGGGGCTCCTGGCCTGCCTGCCACCGCTGCTGCTGAGCGGCTTCTGGAGGCAGCTCGGGATGCGGGAAGTCGGCTCCATCATGGGGGTCTGGCTGGCGGGCAGTCTGGTCCTGCTGCTGCTCTTCCACGCGCTCTCAATCCAGGTGCGCTCCCGCTCGCTCTGGCTGGCCTTGGATCTGGCCGCCTGGGCCCTCTTCTTCCTGGGGGTGCGACTCCTGAGCCTGAGGCTCATGGCCGTGGACGGCTTCCGGGAGATGGCCCACCTCTGGCTGGGCCTGCTCATCGCCGTCAGCCTGGGCCTCGCCGTGGCGGGCTACCTCCAGGTTTCCGAGGGACGGGCGGATCTGCAGCGGGGCCACCGCTGGGTGTCGCTCACCATGGCCTCCACCCTGGTCTTGGTGCTGTTGGGGGGCTGGGCCCAGGTGGTCTGGACCCTGAAGCACCGGCCGGCCCCGGTGCAGACTCAGGCCCGAACCCACCGGATCCGATAGGATCTTCTGCTCCGAGGTGTCCATGCGGGTCCCCCTCCTTCCTGCGCTGCGCTGGTCCCTCCCGATGGCGTTCAGCGTGCTGTGCAGGGGGCTTGGAGCCCAGGCGCCAGAACCGGTCTCGGCCCCGGTTCCCGTGCCCGCCACGAAGCTGGCCCTGGCCGCGGACCGCGCGGTCGTCCAGGCCATGAGCGACGTGCGGGTGCAGCCCCGGGCCTTCGCCCGGGAGCTGCGGGCGCTGCGGGACTTCGAGGGCACGCTCTGGCTGCGCCCAGGACGCATTCCCCTGCGCACTGATGAGGGCCTTGCCGCCGTGGATGAGGCCATCCGCTTTCTGGAGACCGTGAGGCCCCTGGGGCCGCTGCGCTTCAATGAGGGCCTGGCCCGGGCCGCCCGCCTTCATGCCCAGGACCTGGGGCCCCGGGGCGCTCTGGAGCACGTGGGAGCCGACGGCAGCCGCCTCTCGGAGCGCCTCAACCGCCTGGGCACCTGGCAGGGCCTGGTGGCGGAGAACATCGGGACGCTGGAGGTGGACGCCCACCAGGTGGTCTTCCAGCTCCTCATTGATGACGGCGTGGCCAACCGGGGCCACCGCCACAACCTCTTTAATCCCGACCTCCACCAGGCCGGCGCCGGCAGCGCCCCGCACACGCTCTACAAAGTGGTGACCGTCATCGACTATGCGGACGGCTTCGTGCCGAACCCCTAAAAAACAGGTAACCGCAGAGGACGCAGAGGGCGCAGAGAAAGAAAACGCCAACCGCGGAGAACGCTGAGAACGCGGAGAAAAAGCACTCAACGGCAGTGCCCAGATCTGAGGAACGGATATTCCTGTGGGAATCGACCTTGGCAAGGGCCTCCTCATCCAGGGGTTTCACCGCACTCTATTTTCCTCTGCGCTCTCTGCGTTCTCTGCTATGAAAGCCAATCCGAACTGCTGAATAGAGTGCAGTTCTTTATGCCTCCTGCAAGGCCGTAAGAATGACATCGAATCCGAGGTTCTGGAGGTCCTTGACGCGTTTCTGGATGGCGCGGTGCT